>Ga0209347_1002548_pt1 | contig 23735 bp, 30 predicted proteins | sample AutmiccommuBRH23_FD_187382 | JGI IMG/M metagenome (GOLD analysis project Ga0209347, IMG submission 187382) | Deep subsurface microbial communities from Mt. Terri, Switzerland - Autotrophic microbial communities BRH/23 (SPAdes) (version 2) | ecosystem: Environmental > Aquatic > Deep subsurface >...
AGAAGATCATCGGTAAGCCGTGTGCGGGAAAACCGCACGCACGGATTGAGAGGGGGATGGGGAAACGGACCCGCACTGCGGACACCGCGCCCCTGACTACCAATGGAATGGCTCAGCGAGGAGCAGCAGCGGATCTGGCGCAACTACCTCGCGATGACGAGCGGATTGCACACGGCGATGCACCGGCAGCTGCAGCAGGATTGCGAGCTCTCGCTGTCCGACTACGACGTCCTCGTCGCGCTCTCCGAACAGGGGCCGCTGCGCATCAACGAACTCGGCGACCTCATCGGGTGGGAGCAGAGCCGGGTGTCCCACCAGCTGCGGCGCATGCGCGGACGTGGTCTGGTGGAACGCGAAGGCGACAACGACGACCGGCGGGGCGCGACCGTGATGATCACCGACGCGGGGGTCTCCGCGCTGGAAACCGCCGCCCCTGGCCACGTCGAACTGGTCCGCAGCGTGATGTTCGACGGCCTGTCCGACGCGCAGCTGCGGGTGTTCGGCTCGGTGATCGGGACGGTGCTGGACAGAATCCGGGCAGTGAACCCGAGACCGTAGGCGACACGAATCCCGCAGCACGGTAAGCACTTCCGTGCGGGACGACCACTACAACGCGTCAGGGAGACCGAACTTCTCGAACAGCCCGTCCTGTTTGAACGCCACCACATGCGCGACGCCGCCGGCACGAACGTCGAGCACGTGCAGTTGGAACGCCTCGTGCCTGCCGGTCTCGCCGTTGAGCAGGTAGAGCGCCGCCACCGGTTGGCCGTTGGCCGTGGTGGCCAGGAAGCGCATGTCGCCGGCCTTCTCCGCGGGACAGTGCGTCTGCGACAGCGTGACGATGTTGCGCGGGCCCTGGTACCAGCCGTCGAACGGGGGCATCTCCCACACCGCGTCAGCGGTGAACAACTCCACCAGCGCATCCATGTCGTAGGTCTCGAACGCCGAGATGTACTTGGCGAGCAACTCGGCGACCTCGGGTGACTCGGGCGGCAGGGGTGGATCGTCGCGGCTCGGCTGGACCTCGTCGAGTTGTGCGCGGGCCCGCTGAAGCAGGCTGTTGACCGCGGCGGTGGATGCGCCGATGGCCTCGCCGACCTCGGCGGCCTTCCACTGCAGGACCTCGCGCAGCACCAGCACCGCCCGCTGCCGGGGAGACAGATGCTGCAATGCCGCGACGAACGCGAGGCGCACGGACTCGCGGGACTCCGCGATCACCGAGGGATCCGACGGATCCTCCCGCGGCGCATCCGGCAGGGGCTCCAGCCACGCGATCTCGTGGTGTTCGGCGATGTCGCCGGTGGGATCGGAGGCGGGTGCTCCCAGGCCGGTCGGCAGCGGCCGCCGCTTCCGGCCGTCCAGCGCCGTCAAGCACGTGTTGGTGGCGATCCGGTACAGCCACGTCCGCACCGAGGATTTGCCTTCGAACCCGTTGTACGACTTCCATGCCCGTAGATAGGTTTCCTGGACGAGATCCTCGGCGTCGTGAAGCGAGCCGGTCATCCGGTAGTGGGCGAGCAGCTCCCGCCGGTAGCGCTGCGCGTCGGCCAGAAAAGCGTCCTGGGCAGGGCTTTCAGGGGTCTGGTCAAAGGCCAAGACGGTCACGAAAATCAGCTTACGCAGTGCATCAGACAAGTACGGACAAGAGCAGCCAGGCACTGACAACAACGGCCCCCAACATCCGGTCGCCGACGATGCCGGACAGGTCGGCCCGATAGTCTCCGTGGATGCCCGTGACCCACAGCGAACGCAGCTTCGACGGTATCGGCGGCGTCCGGATCGTCTACGACGTGTGGTCGCCGGACGCGGGGACGTTCCCGGCGCCCCGCGGCGTCGTCATCCTCGCCCACGGGTACGCCGAGCACGCCCGGCGCTACGATCACGTCGCGGCGCGGTTCGGCGACGCAGGCCTGATCACCTACGCGCTGGACCACCGCGGACACGGCCGTTCCGGCGGCAAGCGGGTCCATGTCCGCGACATGTCCGAGTACACCGGGGACTTCCACACGCTCGTCGGCATCGCCGCCACCGAACACCCCGAGCTGCCCCGCATCGTGGTCGGGCACAGCATGGGCGGCGGCGTCGTCTTCGCCTACGGGGTCGACCACCCCGACGACTACACGGCGATGGTGTTGTCCGGGCCTGCGGTCGACGCCCAGGCATCGGTGTCGCCGGTGATGGTGCTGGTCGCCAAGGTGCTGGGCAGGGTGGCGCCGGCGCTGCCCGTGGAGGACCTGCCCGCCGACGCGGTCTCCCGTGATCCCGAGGTGGTCGCCGCCTACGAATCCGACCCGCTCGTCCACCACGGCAGGTTGCCCGCCGGCGTCGCTCGGGCGCTGATCGGGGTCAGCGAGACGATGCCGCAGCGGGCGGGCGCGATCACCGCGCCGTTGCTGGTCGTGCACGGCGAACAGGACAAGCTGATCCCGGTGGAGGGAAGCAGGCGGCTCGTCGAGTGCGTGGGCTCCACCGACGTGCACCTCAAGGTGTACCCCGAGCTCTACCACGAGGTGTTCAACGAGCCCGAACAGGCGCTGGTCCTCGACGACGTGACCGCGTGGATCGAGGCGAAGCTGTGAAACCCCTTGCTGTCCTGCTGGTTTCGTTGGTGATGGTGATTGCAGGGTGTTCGTCGGACACCCAGCAGGAGGCCGGGCAACCCGCGTGGACCGACGAGGAGGTCACGTTCGAGGCCGACGGGCTCACGCTGCACGGCACCTACCGGCACCGCGAGGAAGGCGGACCGGCCCCCGCGGCGCTGCTGATCTCGGAGAGCGGCAACACCGACCGCAACGGCGACAACCAGGTCGCGGGCCCGATCGGCAACATGCGGCAACTCGCCGAGCTGCTGTCGGACCGTGGTGTCGCCAGCCTGCGCTATGACAAGGTGGGCACGGGCCGGACCGGGCTCGGCCCGTTCCAGAACAAGCCGCAGGACGTCGTCAGCGCCGTCTACACCGCCGGCGCCACCTCCGCGCTCGCCTTCCTGGCCGGGCGCCCCGCCAGCGACCCGGCACGCCTGTCGGTCTACGCGCTGGGAGAGGGCACGGTGCACGCGATGGCGCTCGCCGGACCGGATGCGCCGGACACACCGAAGGTGCACTCGCTGGCCCTGTTTCAACCGCTGCCGGGCCGCTACCTCGACATCATCACCAACCGCGTGACGGCCGACGGGTCGCCCGAGACGGTGGCGGCGTGGCGGGCGGCTGTCGAGGAGATCCGCACCAAAGGGACGGTGCCGGCGACACTGCCCGACGGCCTGGGATCGATCGTCAACCCCGGCAATGTCAGGGCCGTCGTCGAAACCGACAAGATCGACCCGCTGGCGCTGGCCGCCGCCGTACCCGCGGGAACCCCGGTGCTGCTCACGTGTTCGGACGCCGACACCCAGGCCCGCTGCGATGCGGTGCGACCGCTCGTCGACGCGTTGCGGCACACCGCGTTGACGGTCGTCGAACTCGAGGGGGTCAGCCACGTGCTGCGGGACGACCCGACCGACAGCATCGCCAACTACGCCAAGCAGGACCCGCTCTCGCCGCAGGTGGTCACCGCACTCGACGGCTTCGTCGGGAAGTAGTTCACCGCAGGCACGGTTACACTCGCCGTAATGACGAGATCTGTGCTGGCCAGTGCCCACGGCGGGCCGGAAGTGCTTGCGATACAAGACATCGTGCTGGCGGCGCCGGGTGAGGGCGAGGTGCTCGTCGACGTCTGTGCGGCAGGTACCAACCCGATCGACTACAAGCTGTACAGCGGCGCCATGGGCGACGACCCTGCGGCGCTCCCGATGCCGGTGGGCATGGAGGTCGCGGGCGTCGTCGCGGCCGCGGGGCCCGGTGCGCGGGGCTACACCGGCGCGCTGGCGGTCGGGGACGAGGTGATCGCCACCAACGTCCGGGGCGGCTACTCCGAGCAGGTACTCGTCGCAGGCGCCGATGTCGGGCACAAGCCCGCCGCGCTGAGCTTCGAGGAGGCCGCCGGGCTGATCCTCGCCGGTGCCACCGCCTGGCACCTGTTGATGAGAACGGATGTGGGGACAGGCGATACCGCGCTGATCCACGCGGCCGGTGGGGGCGTGGGTCTGATGGCGGTGCAGTTGGCCGCGGCGCGGGCGCCCGGGTGATCGCGACCGCGAGCCCCTCGCGGCACGACAAGCTGCGCGGATACGGCGCCCACCCGGTCACCTACGGGCCGGGGCTGGCCGACCGGGTGCGCGCCATCGGGACGGTGGACGCCGCACTGGACCTCGTGGGAACCGACGAGGCGCTCGACACCTCTGTCGAACTCGTCGCCGACCGCGGCCGCATCGCGACGATCGCCGGATTCGGCCGGGCCGCCGAACTCGGGATCGCGGCGCTGACCGGCGCGGACGGCGGCCAGGAGATCCGCGACGCCGCCCGCCCCGAACTGATCAAGCTCGCGGACGAAGGCAGGCTGGAAGTAGTGGTGGACAGGGTGTTCTCGCTCGGCGAGGCCGCCGACGCGCACCGCTACCTGCAGTCGGGCCACGCCCACGGCAAAGTCGTACTGGTCCCTTAGCCTCGCGATCATGAGTACCGACGACAAGATGCTTGGCCGGATCGCGGCGCTGCTGCGTCAGGCCGAGGGCACCGACAACCAACACGAGGCAGATGCCTTCATGGCGGCCGCGCAACGGCTGGCCACCGCGGCATCCATCGACCTGGCCGTGGCGCGGTCGCACGCGGACAAACGCACGAAGGCGCAGACGCCGGTGCAGCGCACCATCACCATCGGCGAGCCGGGTGCCCGCGGGCTGCGCACCTATGTGCAGTTGTTCGTGGTGATCGCGATGGCCAACGACGTCAAGTGCGACATCGCGTCCAACTCGACGTTCGTCTACGCCTACGGCTTCGCCGAGGACATCGACGCCAGCCATGCGCTCTACACCAGCCTGGTCATGCAGATGGTGCGTGCCTCGAAGGACTACATCGCCTCCGGCGCGCACAAGCCGACCCCGACCATCACCGCGCGGATCAACTTCCAGCTCGCGTTCGGGGCCAGGGTCGGGCAGCGGCTGACCGAGGCGCGCCAGCTGGCGCAGCAGGAAGCGACCCAGGGGCCTGCCAGTATCCCCGGCACCGCAATCGCGTTGCGCAACAAGGACCTCGAGCTCAAGGACTACTACCGGCAGGCGTCGCGGGCGCGGGGGACGTGGCGGGCGACGAGTGCGACCGCGGGTTACTCGTCGGCGGCCCGGCGGGCCGGTGACCGGGCGGGCCGCCGGGCCAGGCTGGGCGGCGACTCCGAGCTGGCGGGCGCACGCTCGGCGCTGGAGAAGTGACCCGGGACGCGCAACGCGCAAAGGTCTATGCCGCAGAGGAATTCGTCCGCACCCTGTTCGACCGGGCCGCCGAACACGGGGATCCGGTGGTGGACTTCTTCGGTGCGCGCCTGACCCTGCCCCCGGAGGCGCGGTTCGCGTCGGCGGAGGCCGTGCAACGCCACGTCGACGACGTGCTTTCCCATCCGGCGGTGCGCGGCCGGTGGCCCGATGCCCCGCCCCTGCGGGTGCGGCCCCGCAGAGGGACGACCGCGGCGCACTACGAGCGGGTGGATGACGTCGCGACGATCGCGGTGCCGGAGGGCCGCGCGGCCTGGGCCCTGCGCGAACTGGTGGTGCTGCATGAGATCGCACACCATCTGGCGGATGCCGATCCTCCGCACGGTCCCGAGTTCGTCGCCACGTTCTGCGAACTCGCCGCGGTGGTGATGGGGCCCGAGGTAGCGCACGTGCTGCGGGTGGTCTACGCGAAGGAAGGGGTGCGGTAGCCGCGCGAGGCCAGCGAGTGTGCGCGGTAACGTCGGGCGTGTGACTGCGCCGGATTGGGGCTCGCTCGACGAGCTGTTCACCCGTGTCCTGCGCACCGAGGACGACGCGCTGCGGGCGGCGAGGGGCGCCGGCGCCGAGGCCGGCATGCCGCCCATCGAGGTGTCCGCGCAGCACGCCAAGCTGCTGTCGCTGCTGGTGAGGATCGCCGGTGCCCGCAAGATCCTGGAGATCGGCACCCTCGCCGGCTACAGCACCATCGCGCTGGCGCGCGCGGTGGGCCCCGACGGGGCCGTCATCTCGCTCGAATTCGAGCCCGCGCACGCCGAGGTGGCGCGGCGCAATCTCGAGCGTGCCGGGGTGGGCGACCGCGTGGACGTCATCGTCGGTGCCGCGCTGGACACGCTGCCCGGGTTGCAGGCGCGTGGAGAGGTCTTCGATCTGGTCTTCATCGACGCCGACAAGGAGAACAACAGCGCCTACGTCGAGTGGGCGATCACCCTCGGCAGGCCGGGCACGATCATCGTGGTGGACAACATCGCGCGCAACGGTCGGGTGCTGGACCCGGCGCCGGACGACCAGCAGGCGCAGGCGGTGCGTGCGATGTTCGACATGATCGGTGCGCATCCACGGCTGGACGCGGCGGCGATCCAGACCGTCGGCGCCAAGGGCTGGGACGGCTTCGCGGTGGCGCTGGTCAGCTGATCCGGGGTGGCTGTTGCGGGACCGGTCCCGGAGACGATGCCAACGTATCGGATCTACCTCACCCTCCACGGCGTGTGGAAAGATGCTGACGACGAAGAGAAGTACAGCGGCCGGGCACAATCCGGCATGTCCGCGATGGCGCATCTGCAGACGGGGATCCAGTTGGCCGACGAGAACCTCGGCGCGCGCCCCGCACCGTTCGCATCTGCCGAGGCGATGGAAAGGCTCGACCGCGTCCGCGCCGAGTACGACCCGCAGGGCCGCTTCCACAGCTGGATGGGACGGGTCTGATGGGCTACCTCGGGTACCGCGCGGGCGACGCTGATTCGCCGTTCGGCGGATTCTTCAGTCCCGAGATGGCCCCGCTGCCCGGCCACGTCGTGCGGGCACTCGAGCACGGCCCCAGGCTGCCCCGGTCCTTCCGGAACTCGGCTCGCCGGCAACGCTTCTCGATGCCGGCTATCAGCAGACCGAGAACGGTTACGGGTTCCTCGGCACCGGCGGGATCCAGGTCTCGGTGCGCGCCGACATGCCCGGAGTGACACCGCGCATGTGGGACTGGTGGTTCGGTTGGCACGGCAGCGACACCCGGCGCTACAAACTGTGGCATCCGCGCGCCCACGTGTCCGCGCAGTGGCGCGACGACCACGGCGACGGCCACTACGTCGGCCGCACGTCGCTGGTGCGCGAGTATCTGGGGTCGACGTTGACGAAGGTGGCGATCCAGTTCGTCGAACCGGCGAAGCTCGGCCTCACCCCGGCGACCGGTGAGATCGCGGTGTGTGCGCGGCTGGGTTCTGCGGATCTGCCCGTGGACGTGGGCTGGCTGATCCACCACGTGCGGCCCACCACGGACGGCGCCGAGATGCGGTCACGGTTCTGGATGGGTGGACCCCACGTCGCCGTCCGTCACGGAAATCTGCTGGCCGACAGCCTCGTTCGGCCGATCGCGGCCCGCCAGCTGCCCGACCCGCGCGATCTGTTGGTGCACTGCGCACAGGAGATGAACCACCTCGCCGGATTCCTGCCGGAACTGCACGCGAGGTTCGGATAGCGCTGTGCGGGTACCCGCCGGTGATGTGGACCGTAGACAGACAGATCGAGGCCTCCGCGGACGCGGTGTGGCACATTCTCGTCGACCTCGACGCGTGGCCTGAGTGGGGCCTGACGGTCGCAGGCGCCGAACTCGGCGGCGCGGGGTTCGAGTTGGGCGCCACCGGACGGGTGTGGACGCCCGTCGGTGTGCCCCTGCCCTTCGTGATCTCCGACATCGACTTCGGCCGGTCATGGGGCTGGCGCGTCGCCGGGATACCCGCCACCCGGCACGGCGTCGAACCCGATGGTGCCGGCTGCCGGGCGTGGATGAGCGCGCCGCTGTGGGCGCCCGCGTACCATCCGGTGCTCGAGATCGCGTTGCGGCGCATCGAGCGCATGGCCCTCAGCGCGGGGTGACCGCCCGCCGACTCCGCCGGGCTGATCGATCGCTCTCTGTGCGTGGCGGCGTGCGCAGTCACGCTGAATGTCGTACCCCTCTGTAATGATGACGACATGTCCTCCTGGTGCTGCTCTGCCCCTACCACCACCGGGCACACCACCGCGGCACCATCACCATCACCGGACCCGCCCACAACCTGGCGGTCACCGACAGCACGGGTCGAAAACTCAGCGCGGGATCACTGGCCCGCCCAGCGACCAAACCCCCGCCCGCGGTGGCCCCGTGTCCCGGGCCTACCGGCGAACGCGCCGACTGGTGGTGGTATGAACCCTTCCAACCACAACCAGGTCGGTCGGCCAACTAGCTGCATGAGGCCGTTACGTCGTTGACGCGTATCGGAATAACGCCGCCGGCAGCCGCGTGGGTGTTGAAACGACGAGACCCCGAGCCCGTTGGCCCGGGGTCACGCTCAGGCGGCACATCGCCCAGAGCACGTCAGTGGCCAGATCGGTCCGCGTTCGCGTGTATCGCCTCGCGACAGTAGGCCGCGAGGCCTGGGAGCCCGAATGATTCGTCGTAGGTGGCGACGTACCTGGGGTCGCTCACATACATGTCGCCCAGGTTGCGGTGGAAGGCCGGCGGGCAGTCGTAGAACCAGCGATTCACGTGAAGCCGGTGTTGCTCTGCCGCATTCATCGCCTCTTCAGAGTCGGCCGGGAGCCCAGCGCGGAAGGCGTCGGACAAGGCCTTCTCAACAGCTTCCCCCTCGGCCTTGATCTGGACCCACTCGTCCTTGCCGTAGGACTTCGCTCTGCGCTGCGATTCCTTCCACTCTGCGGTCTCGCCCCACTTCTGCTCGGCCTCAGCCTGGTAGTCGTCGAAGCCGTCACCGAAGAGTTCGCGCATGTCGTCGTCGGTCATGGGCGTGTTCGTCATCGCCTTCTCCAATGCCTGATCGATTGCCTCGACGAGGCCCTTCATCTCATCGAGCCGGGACATGACGCGTTCGCGCTGACGAACCAGGTGGCTGACCTCGTTACCCTCTTCCAGTAGGCTCGCGATCTCGTCGAGAGGCAGCTCGAGCCGGCGGTAGACGATGACCTGGGACAGGCGTGTCAGGTCCGCCGGCGTATACACCCGGTAACCCGAGGCGGCACGCCGAGTCGGGGTCAACAGCCCGATTTGGTCATAGTGGTGAAGGGTCCGGACCGTGATGCCAAATCGCTGCGCGACTTCGCCCACGGTGAGTCCGTCCACCTGCATCTCCTGCGTCACGTCGATCAGGCTGGTGCCTCACGTGGCGTGAGGGTCAAGTCTTGATGCTCGAACTCGATCGAACGCCGACGATCTCCCTAGCTGCAGACGGCGCCGGTGGCCGCCGAGTGAACCAGCTTGGTGTACTTGGCCAGAACGCCGGTGGTGTAGACCGGCGGCAGCGGCTCGAAACCCGTCTTACGGGCCTCGAACTCGTCGGGATCGACCAGCACGTCCAGCGTGCCGTTACCGACGTCGAGACGGATCCGGTCGCCGTCGCGCAGGAACGCGATCGGTCCGCCGTCCACGGCCTCGGGGGCGACGTGGCCGACGCACAGGCCCGTCGTGCCGCCCGAGAACCGGCCGTCGGTCATCAGCAGCACGTCCTTGCCCAGACCGGCGCCCTTGATCGCGCCGGTGATCGCCAGCATCTCGCGCATCCCCGGACCGCCCTTGGGTCCCTCGTAGCGGATGACGACGACGTCACCGTGGGTGATGGTGCCGTCCTCGAGCGCGTCGAGCGCGGCCCGCTCACGCTCGAAAACCCTTGCGGTGCCCTCGAACACGTCGGAGTCGAAGCCGGCCGACTTCACCACCGCACCTTCGGGGGCCAGCGAGCCGTGCAGGATCGTGATGCCGCCGGTCGGGTGGATCGGGTTGGCGAGCGCCCGCAGCACCTTGCCGTCGGGATCGGGCGGGGCGATGTGCGCGAGGTTCTCGGCCATGGTCTGGCCGGTCACCGTCAGGCAATCCCCGTGCAGCAGACCGGCATCCAGAAGTGCCTTCATCACGACGGGCACGCCGCCGATGCGGTCGACGTCGAACATCACGTGCTTGCCGAACGGTTTGACGTCGGCCAGGTGCGGCACCTTCTTCCCGATGCGGGTGAAGTCGTCGAGGGTGAGCTTCACGTTGGCCTCGTAGGCGATGGCCAGCAGGTGCAGCACGGCGTTGGTGGAGCCGCCGAACGCCATCACCACCGCGATGGCGTTCTCGAACGCCTCCTTGGTCATGATGTCGCGGGCGGTGATGCCGCGCCGCAGGAGTTCGACGACGGCGGCGCCGGACCGGCGGGCGAACCCGTCGCGGCGGCGGTCGGTGGCAGGCGGGGCGGCGCTGCCCGGCAGCGACATGCCGATGGCCTCGGCGGCCGAGGCCATCGTGTTGGCGGTGTACATGCCGCCGCAGGCGCCCTCGCCGGGACAGATCGCACGCTCGATGATGTCGACGTCCGCCCGGGTCATCAGGCCGCGCGCACACGCCCCGACGGCCTCGAACGCGTCGATGATCGTCACGTCCATCTCGGTGCCGTCGGTCAGCGTGGCCTTGCCCGGCAGGATCGACCCGGCATAGAGGAAGACGCTCGCGAGGTCGAGGCGGGCGGCGGCCATCAGCATGCCGGGCAGCGACTTGTCGCAGCCGGCGAGCAGCACCGAGCCGTCGAGGCGCTCGGCGCTCATCACCGTCTCGACGCTGTCGGCGATGACCTCACGCGACACCAGCGAGAAGTGCATGCCCTCGTGGCCCATCGAGATGCCGTCGGACACCGAGATGGTGCCGAACTCCATCGGGAAGCCGCCGGCCTGGAAAACACCCTCCTTCACGGACTTCGCCAACCGGTCCAGGGACAGGTTGCACGGGGTGATCTCGTTCCACGACGACCCGACGCCGATCTGCGGCTTGGCGAAGTCGTCGTCTTCCATCCCCACCGCCCGGAGCATTCCGCGGGCGGCGGCCTTCTCGAGACCGTCGGTGACGTCACGACTTCTTGGCTTGATGTCGGGCTCTGAGGGCATGCGCCCAAGTATGCCCCCGGGTGTTTCACCCGGCCAAACCGTTATCAATACCCCCACGGGGTACTAGTACGCTGGACGCATGAGTTCACTCGCCGCACGTGTGGCCGCAGCTTCCGCCGCCGTGCTCGCCGCCGTCGTCCTGGCGGCCTGTAGCGGCCCCGCAGATTCCGCCGGCGGGCAGGCGGCGGGCCCGTTCCCCGAGACGCCCGTGATCACCGGGGAGCCCGCGGGCTACAACGCCGACGATGTCTCCTTCGCCACCAACATGATTCCGCACCACGAGCAGGCCATCGAGCTGTCGAAGCTGGTGGCGGACCGCTCGACCAACCCGGAGCTGACCGCGCTGGCGGGCCAGATCGCCTCGGTGCAGCAGCCCGAGATCAACATCATGAACGTGTTCCTGGTGCAGTGGAACGAGAACCCGGAGGCCGGCATCTACCCGGGCGATGGACATGCCGGGCACGGCCAGACCATGCAGGGGATGGTCGACGACGCCACCATGGCCCGGTTGGAGTCGCTGAAGGGCGTGGAGTTCGACAGACTGTGGCTGGAATCGATGATCAGTCACCACCAGGGGGCGATCGAGATGGCGAAGGCCGAGATCGCCAACGGGAAGAACGTCGACGCCATCGCCATGGCGACCACGATGGTGAAGACGCAGGAAGCCGAGATCGGGCAGATGAAGCAGATGCTGGAAGGCAGCAAGCCGTGAGTCAGAACCCCCACGCGAACGCACCCGTCGCCGCGGCGGACGCAGCCGACCCGAACGTTCACGGCTACTCGCCGAAGAAGGAGAACTACGCGAAGCGGTTGCGCCGCATCGAGGGCCAGGTCCGCGGAATCGCCAAGATGATCGACGAGGACAAGTACTGCATCGACATCCTCACCCAGATCAGTGCCGTCAACAGCGCGCTGCAGTCCGTTGCGTTGGGACTGCTGGACGAACACCTCGGCCACTGCGTCACTCATGCGGTCGCCGCGGGCGGCTCGGATGCCGACGCCAAGCTCGCCGAGGCGTCGGCGGCCATCGCCAGGCTGGTGCGGTCCTGACCCAGGTCCGCGTGGGCGGTGGGGTCAATCCTCGTCGGCGAACCGGAACTCTCCCGCGGCCAACCGATCGAGCATCTCCGTCGCCCAGGCGTCGTTCGAGCGGAACACGCCGCCCCACAGATCGAGCAGATGCTGGGCGTGCGGCGGCTCGGCGGGGTCAGGCCAGTGCGGCTTCATCTCTTCCAGTTCGATACCGATCCGGCGGGTTGTCGCCAGCTGCTCGGTGAGCAGCGCCCGCACGCGGTCCCGCGGGAGGCTGCGCATGAACGCGATGCCCGCGCCCAGTTCCTCGATGTCCGGGCTTCGCAGCGCCGCCTCCAGCAAGGTGAAGTACTCGCGCTCGCCGTCGTCGGTGATCCGGTAGACCACCCGCGTCGGGCCTTCGGGGCTGGCCGCCGGCTGCGACGCGGTCAGCTTGCCCTCGCGTTCGAGCTGTTTGACGGCGTGGTAGATCGACGGCGGCTTGACCGCCGTCCAGGTGTCGACACGCCAGCCCATCAGCTCGCGGTGCACCGCGTAGCCGTGCGCCTCACCGCGTGCGCGTACCACCCCGAGGACCAGCAGCCGTACCGTCGACACCTACTCCGTGCCGCCCATCCACTCGGTGATCCGTTGCAGCGCAGTGAGTTCCGGGTCCAGGATGTCCTGTTCGCCGGGCGTCAAGGCCAGCGCCGCCAGCTCGGCGCGGTCCCGCGGTGCCGGTCCAGGGCGACGTCGAGCGCGCGTGCCGCCAGCGCGTCGTCGTTCTTGAAGTCCCGGAAGATCCGTACGTTGTCGTGTGCCTTGGCAAGGCCGCAGAGTTGGTGCGACCCGCCGTACTCGACATCGGGTTCGTCGCGGTTGATGAAGATGATGCAGTTCCCGGACGGGTCGTAGACGCAGAACCTGGTCTGACCGGTGCGCAGCCGCGTCACGCGCGGCAACCCGGTGACCGGGACACGGCCCGAGTGGGCTCGCGCAGCGTCGACGAACCGCGTGTGGAACGGCGCGACGGCGTCGACCAGTGCCAGGAAGCCGCCGGAGTTCTCTTCTTCCTGATCGAGTGCCGGGGATGCGGCCCTGAAGTGCACCTCGATGTCGTCGAGTCCGAGTGCCACGTACAGATAGGGGCGGGTCTGGCGGTGAGCGACGGTGAAGCCGAGCGATTGGTAGAAGGCGACGGTGGCGTCGACGTCGACGCACGGCAGTAAGGGGGCCGTGGTGACGGAGGACCCAGCCATGCCACCACACTACTCAACATTGACTAGCTGTCGAGCGCGTCCTCGATGCGCCGCACCTTGGCGGTGAGCTGCCCGGTGTAGCCGGGTCGGATATCGGCCTTGAGCACCAGGCTGACCCTGGGGGACACCGCGGCTACGACATCAACGGCCTGCTTCACGACGGCCATCACCTCGTCCCAGTCCCCTTCGATGTTCGTGAACATCGCATTGGTCTCGTTGGGCAACCCCGAGGCGCGGACGATCCGGACGGCCTCGGCGACCGCGTCACCGACTCCGCCGGTCTCGTCGCCGCCCGAGGGACTGATGCTGAACGCCACGATCATGGGATCAGCCTGCCCGACGGGTCACTGCTTGCTGAACCCCGGTGGACGCGCGACGAGGACCACCCGGTCGGCGTCGTCGGGGGGGCGGCTCGGTCAGCGGTCCGCTGTAGCGGTCGTTGAGCTGCAGATAGAACCCACCGGTGCGTGAACCGCAGCACCTCCCCGTCCCAGTCGAACCGCATCGGGTTGACCTGCGGATTCCCATCCGGCCGGGTCGTGGCGAGGTGGCCGTACAGCGGGCGCTGAAGCAGGGACTCGTATCCGGGGGGAATCGTCGGCATGAACCGCTCAATGTCCGTCGCCGCGCAACCCCATTCCGTCATTTCGGCGACCCCGTAACGCATGCGGGGCCGTCACCGATATCAGTGCAGGTCAGTGCCCCTGGTGACGGGAATGCCGAACCCTGGCGGGCACGTGCGCAGGCAGGGGCGATCCACGCGCTGTGCCACACTGGAATGACTCGCTGAACTGGAGGTAACTGCATGCGGCAGCGAACCACACGCCGACTGATGGCCACGCTGATGGCGGCCACCGTCGTCGCCGGGCTGACCCTGAGCGCCCCGTCGGCGCTCGCGCAACCCGCACCGCCACCGCCCCCACCGCCCGTCGATCCGTTGGCGCCGCCACCACCGCCCGCCAACCCGTTCGCCTTCCCGGCACCCCCGGCGCCGCCGGCGACGAACCCGGCCGCACCGGCGGTGGTCGATCCGCTGGCCGCAGTGCCCGGGCAGCCGATGGCCATCCCCGAGGGCACCCCCGCCGGACAGAACCCGACGCCGTTCGTCGGTCAGCCGCCGTTCGTGCCACCGTCGTTCAACCCGACCAACGGGTCGATCGTGGGCGCCGCCAAGCCGATCTACATCAACTTCCAGCGGCCCATCGCCAACAAGCCGATGGCCGAGGCCGCGATCCACATCTCGTCCAACCCGCCGGTGCCCGGCAGGTTCTACTGGACCAGCGACACCCAGGTGCGCTGGCGGCCCCAGGACTTCTGGCCCGCCGGCACGGTCGTCAACATCGACGCCGCAGGCACCAAGTCGAGTTTCAGCGTCCCCGAACAGTTGGTCGCCACCATCGACGACAGCACCAAGCAGATGCAGATCGTCCGCAACGGTGAGCTGGAGAAGACCTTTCCCGTCTCGATGGGCAAGTCGGGCTACGAGACCAAGAACGGCACCTACTACGTGCTGGAGAAGTTCGCCGACATCGTGATGGATTCCTCGACCTACGGGGTGCCGGTCGACGACCCGTCCGGAGAGGGCTACAAGCTGAAGGTGCAGGACGCGGTCCGTATCGACAACAGCGGCATCTTCGTGCACAGCGCGCCGTGGTCGGTGGGATCTCAGGGCGAGAGCAACGTCAGCCACGGCTGCATCAACCTCAGCCCGGCCAACGCCCAGTGGTTCTACGACAACTTCGGCAGCGGAGACGCGGTCGTCATCAAGAACACCGACGGTCCGATGTACACCCAGCCCGACGGCGCGTCGGACTGGCAGATGTTCTGACGGGATAAGCCGCCCGCTTTCCCGGCGCGTGGCACGCGCGCCGTGCCACGATGAGGACAGGCCGATGGCCGTCCCGGCCCTCGGCATCCAGCTGAGGGTGGGCCGATGCCCGGTGACGGCAAGAGCGCGGCGCGCGCGGTCGCGGTGGCCGTGTCGGTGCTGCTGGCCATCATCGCGCTGCGGGGTTATCTGCCAGGCGCCGAACCCGCTGAGCGCGAACCCGCGACGGAGGGACCCGGCAGCCTCGTCGCCGTCGTGGCGATGCTCGCGGTGTCGATCACGGTCATCGCGATCTCGATCGTCGCCCAGGCGCGGCGCCGCACCCCTGCCCCCGGCACCGGGGAGCCACCGCGTCGGTACCGGGGCGAGCGCACCGCGGTGCCGTGGCGGCTGCTGCTGATCGCGGCGGCCGGGTTGCTCGCCTGGCTGCTGGTGGTCGCCCTGCTGATGCAGTGGGCATCGGTCCTCGCCGTCGACGACGTGCCGGTGGCCGACCCAGAACCGGGCGCTCCCGGGGAGACCGGGGGTGCTGCACCCCCGCCGCCGGAAACGCCGGGTGGTGGCGGTGACGTGTTCGGCTATCTCGCGGCGGCCGCGACGGCGATGGTGGTCCTCGCCGCCGTGGCGACGATGATCGGCCGCAGGCGCGTCGGCATCGTGGCAGCAGCGCCCGTCGACGACGCCGACACGCCCACGCCGGTGCGATCCGCGGGACCCGATCTCGCCAGGGCCGCGGAACTCGGGCTGGCCGAGATCGGTGACCGAAGCCGCGACCCCCGCGAGGCGATCATCGCCTGCTATGTGGCGATGGAGCGGGAACTGGAGAAGTCCCCGGGTACCACCCCGCAGGATTCCGACACCCCGTCGGAGGTCCTGGCCCGGGCGGTCGAACGGCACGCGCTGCGCCCCGACAGCGCGACCGAACTGGTAGACCTGTTCGAGGAGGCCCGGTTCAGCCCCCACGTGATGAACGAGGGTCACCGCGCGGGCGCGGTGCGGGCACTGCGCCTGGTCCAGCGTGAATTGCAGGGTGCCTCATGAGGAAACTCGTTGTCGCCGGGACGTTCCTGGTGGTGGCGGTGCAGTTGGTCGCCCTGGCTCAGCTCGACCGGGACCTGGTGGTCGGCGTGACGGGTGCCGCGCTCGCGGGTGTGCTGCTCGCCGCGCGGTTGTATCTGACGCACGGGACCGCCGACCCCGTCGACGAGGCCGCGACCGGCGATGCCGGTGCGGCGCTGCGTCGCTGGCTGACCCGCACCGAGACGCTGATCTCCTGGTCGGAGTCATCACGCTCCGACTGGGACCGCCGGCTGCGCCCGATGTTGGCCCGGCAGTTCGAGCTCGCCGCCGGCCAGCGAAAAGCGAAGGATCCGAGAGCATTTCACGCCACCGGTCGGATGCTCTTCGGTGAACAGCTGTGGCAGTGGGTGGATCCGGAGAACATCTCACGCACCGGGGGCCAGGAGCCGGGACCCGGCCGTGACGCCCTGAACGACATCCTTGAACGTCTGGAGCGGTTGTGACGCCTGATCTCGAACCGGCGACGACCACCGCGCTGTGTGAATCGGTGCTCGACGAGATCGGTCGGGTCGTGGTCGGCAAGCGGCGGGCACTCAACCTGATCCTGATCACTGTGCTGGCGCGCGGGCACGCACTGGTGGAGGATCTGCCTGGCCTCGGGAAGACGCTCATCGCAAAGTCTTTCGCCGCTGCGCTCGGTCTCGAGTTCACGCGAGTGCAGTTCACCCCCGACCTGCTGCCCGCCGACCTTCTCGGCTCGACGATCTACGACATGCAGTCGGGACGGTTCGAGTTCCGCCGCGGCCCCATCTTCACGAATCTGCTTCTCGGCGACGAGATCAACCGGACACCACCCAAGACGCAGGCCGCGCTGCTCGAGGCGATGGCCGAACACCAGGTCAGCATCGACGGGGTGACCCACCGGCTGCCCGAGCCGTTCCTGGTGCTGGCGACGGACAACCCGATCGAGTACGAGGGCACCTACCCGCTGCCTGAGGCGCAGCTGGACCGGTTCGCCATCAGGCTGGAGCTGAAGTATCTGTCCGAGCCGGAAGAGACCACGATGCTGCGCCGCCGCCTCGACCGTGGATCGGTACCACCGACCGTGCAGCAGGTGGTCGACGACCGGGACCTGCTGGCGATGCAGGAGTCGGTGGAGCAGGTGACGGTCCACGACGACGTGCTGCAGTACGTGGTGTCGCTGGCCACCGCGAGCAGGCAGCATCCGCAGGTCGCCGTCGGCGCCAGCCCGCGTGCCGAACTCGACCTGGTGCAGCTGGCCCGGGCGCGCGCGTTGCTGCTCGGCCGGGACTACGTGATCCCCGAGGACGTCAAGGCACTCGCCGTGGCGACGATGGCGCATCGGATCAGCCTGCGACCCGAGATGTGGGTGCGCAGGGTGCAGGGCGCCGATGTGGTCGAAGAGCTGCTGCGGCGACTGCCGGTGCCGCGGGCGCGGGGCACGCAATGACCGCTGCCGGTTCTCCCGACGGCGAGGTCTTCACCATGACGGTCGAGTTGCGTTGGCGCGCATCACCGTTGACCCGATCGATCGCCACCTGCGCGGCCGTGGCGATCGCCTGCGCGTTGTTCACCGGCAGAGCGGAGTTCGTCGCCTTTGCGGCGCCCCTGCTCGGCGTGCTGTGCTCTCTGGGCTGGCAGCGTCCGGTGCCCACCGTGGCGGTGCACGGGCGCCCCGGGCCGCAGCGGTGTTTCGAGTCCGAGCAGGTGCGGGTCACCGTGTCGGCGACCGCCGATGACGGCGGCGTGGTCGGGCTGGACTGCTCGGTGTTGCCGGGGATGGAGATCGAGGCCGTCGGCGGGACGAAAACGGCCGGCTCGAGCGTGACGGTGGCCGTGCAGGCGCCCCGGTGGGGTCGATACCCGATCAGGGCCGCGGTGCGGGCGCTCGGCCGCGGCGGCCTGCTCGAGGGGACCGGTGTCGCGGACGCGGCCCAGGTGTGTGTGTTCCCCGTGGCCCCGCCACAGTCCACGGCGATCCCGCGGACCGACCTTCCCGACCGGCTGGGTACCCACCTCACCCGCCACGTCGGCCCCGGAGTGGAGTACGCCGACATCCGACCCTACGTTCCCGGCGACCAGTTGCGCACCGTGAACTGGCCGGTCAGTGCGCGGCGCGGCACGCTGCACGTCACCGAGCGGGTCACCGACCGGGCCGCCGACGTGGTGGTGCTGCTCGACACCTATGCGCAGCCGCCCGGGCCTGCCACGGCGGCGACCGAGCGCACGGCCCGCGGTGCGGCCCAGGTGGTGCAGAGCGCGCTGCGCTACGGCGACCGGGCCGGTCTGGTCGCCCTCGGCGGCCGGACCACCCGCTGGCTGGGTGCCGACATCGGGCAGCGGCAGTTCTACCGGATTCTCGACACCATGCTCGGCGCGGCCGGCACCTTCGAGAACGCGACCGGCACCCTGGCCCCGCGGCCTGCGGTGCCGCCGGGTGCGATCGTCATCGCGTTCTCCACCATGCTCGAGATCGAATTCGCGCTGGCACTGATCGATCTGCGCAAACGAGGGCATGCGGTGGTCGCCGTCGACGTGCTGGAGGGGTGTCCGATCGACGGCGACCACGACCCCCTGGTCAACCGGATGTGGGGACTGCAACGCTCCTTCATGTACCGCGACATGGCGACAGTCGGCGTCGACATCGTCGGCTGGCCGGGCGCCGCGACCCTGGACCAGGCGATGGTCCTGGTTCCCGACCATCGAGTGGGAGCCCGGCGGTGACCGCGCTGTTGTCGAAATCGTTGCTGCCGAGCGCCTTCGGCGTGCTGATGGTCGCCGCGGCCGCAAACCGGGCGGATCGATGGGCGGTGGTGGTCGCCGGGGCTGCACTGGTCACCGTGCTGGCAGCGGGATGGCTGCGCGGATTCGCCTCCGTCGCAGTGCTGCTGACGGTGCTGACCGTGGTGCTTGCCGATCCCGGGCCTATGTACGCCGCGCTGGCCGGCCTTTCGGGCACCGCATATCTGGTGCTTCGCCATGGTGACGGCGCGGCGAGCGCGCCGACCATGCTCGCCGCCGTCGGATTCGCCGTGGTCGGCACGGTTGCCATTGCGGCGCCGGTCGCGTTGCCGTGGCTGCCGCTGGCCGCCCCACTGGTGCTGCTGGCCGGTTACCTGTTGGCACTCAAGCCGCTTCTCGACGGGGGAAGGCCGACGGGCTAGGCGTCAGAAGTGATTGGCCGAGACGGGGCTGCAGGCGGGCCCGGTCGGGATGTTCGCGGGATCGAAGTTCCCACCCCACGGGTCGGACGGGTCGATCGCGACCGCCTGCCACCCCCGCGACCCGACCCAGTCCGGCCCTGCCTCCTCGGCGGTCTGCTCGGGAACCCCTTGGTCAGAGGTGCGCACGTCGGACGTGGGCATGGTCCCCTCATTGGCCACGCAGCGGTCGCCGCTCGACACGCTCGCCGATTGCTCCGACCGCACCTGACCGTTCGGCGTCACTTCGGTCATCGACGGGTCGTTGGGGTCGGCGTGGGCCACTGCCGCGCCGAAGCTCACGGCGAACGCGAGGGTGACGGCGCCCGCTGCGCCGGTGATCGACCTGCGGGTGACTGCTTTCCGGTGCTGTGTCATCAGGACTCCCTTCTCCGTCGCTCGACTCAAACGGTAGGGGTGCCCCGGCGGGCAGGCTTGGCGGCCAAGGGACTTGGTAGCCAATTGCCAGCTTCCGGCAAGCTTCGGGCGTGCCACGCACAGGTGGGATCCAGCTTGGAGGCGGATCGCGTCAGTTCCAGATGCGCACCCGGCGCTGCGGTTCGAGGTAGAGGGAGTCGGACTCGCCGACCTCGAACGCGTCGTAGAACGCGTCCATGTTGCGGATCACACCGTTGCAGCGGAACTCCGGCGGCGAGTGCGGGTCCACCGCGAGGCGGCGAATCGCCTCCGCCTCGCGGGATTTCGTGCGCCACACCTGCGCCCAGCCAAAGAACACGCGTTGCTCTCCGGTCAGCCCGTCGATCACCGGTGCCGGCTCGCCCTTCAGTGACAGCCGGTAGGCCAGCAGCGCGATCGACAGGCCGCCGAGGTCACCGATGTTCTCCCCGACGGTGAACGCCCCGTTCACGTGGTGAGCCTGGCCCTCTCCGGCGTCAAGCTCCCTCGGGACGAACTCCTCGTACTGTTCGATCAACGCCTTTGTCCTGGCGCCGAACTCGTCGCGGTCCTGGTCGGTCCACCAGTCCACCAGGTTGCCGTCGCCGTCGTACTTGGCGCCCTGGTCGTCGAACCCGTGGCCGATCTCGTGTCCGATGACCGCGCCGATACCGCCGTAGTTGGCGGCGTCGTCGGCGTCGGCGTCGAAGAACGGCGGCTGCAGGATCGCTGCAGGGAACACGATCTCGTTCATGCCCGGGTTGTAGTACGCGTTGACGGTCTGCGGCGTCATGAACCACTCGTCACGGTCCACCGGTCCGCCGAGCTTGGCCAGCTCGCGCTCGTATTCGACCGCGTGGCCGCGCAGGTAGTTGCCGTACAGGTCGTCACGCTTGATCACCAGCGCCGAGTAGTCCCGCCACTTCTTCGGGTAGCCGATCTTGGGCGTGAACTTGTCGAGCTTGACCAACGCCTTCTCGCGGGTCTGCGGCGTCATCCACTCCAACTGGTTGATGCTGACCCGGTAGGCCTCGCGCAGGTTGGCGACCAACTCGTCCATCCGCGCCTTGGCCTGCGGCGGGAAGTACCGCGCGACGTACATGCGGCCGAGCGCTTCGCCCATCAGGCTCTCGACCAGCGAGACGCCGCGCTTCCAGCGGTCGCGGATCTCCTCGGTGCCCGACAGCCTGCGCCCGTAGAACGCGAAGTCCTCGGCGATCAGCTCGTCGGTGAGCAGGAACACCCTGCCGTGAACGACCCGCCAGCGCAGCCAGTTCTTCCAGTCCTCGAGGCTCTCGCCCGCCCACATCCCGGCGAACGCGGTCAGGAAGTCCGGCTGTCGCACCACCACCTCGGCCACCTGTTCCCCGGTGACGCCGAGTCCGTCGAGCCAGCCTGTCCAGTCGAAACCGGGTGCCTCGGCGGCCACCTCGGCGAAGGTGCGCAGGTTGTAGGTCAGGTCGGCGTCGCGGCGCTTGACCACATCCCAGTGCGCGGCGGCGATCTTGGTCTCCAGTGCCACGATCGCGGCCGCGGTCTGCGCGTGAGCGTCCGCGTCTCCGCCGTACACGAGCGCGAACATCGCCGCGATGTGCTGCGGATAGGCGGCCAGGATCTCGGCGTGCTGGTCGTCACGGAAGTACGACTCGTCGGGCAGTCCGATGCCGGACTGGCTCAGGTGCAGCAGGTAGCGGGACGAGTTCTTGGAATCGGTGTCGATGTAGAAGCCGGCGCCACCGCCGACGCCGGTGCGCTGCAGGGCGCCGAGCACCCCGGCCAGGGCCTCGGGTGTGTCCGGGGTGTCGATCGCCGCCAGTTCGTCGAGCAGGGGCGCCAGGCCGCGCTCACGAACGGTCTCCTCGTCCATGAAGCTGGCGTAGAGGTCGCCGATGCGCTGCTCGTCGGTGCCCGCTGCCGCGCCGGAGTCGGCGGCCTGGTTGATCAGATCGCGGATCTGCTCCTCGGCGCGGTCGTACAGCGTGCGGAACGCGCCGTCGGTGGCCCGGTCCGCCGGGATCTGGTATTCGGCGAGCCACCGGCCGTTGACGTGACCGAACAGGTCGTCCTGCGGCCGCAGCGCGGGGTCGATGTGGCTGAGGTCGATGCCGGACTTGGTGTCGAGATTCGCTTCTACCGTCACCCCGACATCCTTCCAGAAATGCCCGGGTACCCTCACGGGCATGCCCGACGACGAGCAGGACCCGCAGCGTGACGGCGTTTTCAGTGTCTCCTCCGGCCACGGCGGCGTCCTCTCCGGCTACGGCGTCGCCTCGGCGGTGCTCGGGGTGGTCGCCGTCGTCGCGGTCGCGCTGGCGGCCCTGATCTGGACGCAGCATCGCGACGATTCGGGCGAGTTGACCTACCGCACCCGGGTCCTGCAGGCCGCTGCCGAGTGGACAGGGGTTCTGATCAACATGAACTCCGACACCGTGGAATCCGACCTGGCGACCCTGCACCAGGGCACGGTCGGTCACCTCAACTCGGATTTCGAGGCCACCGTCGAGCCGTACCGCAAGCTCGTGGAGACGCTGAAGGCGCGCACCACGGGGCAGGTCGACTCGGTGGCGCTGGAGACCATCCACCACGATCAGCCCGGCGCGCCGGCCGCGGCTGTCCAGCCGGAGCTGTCGGAGTTCGGCGCGCGCACCGACACGGTGATGGTGGTCGCGACCTCGGTCAGCGAGAACGCCGGCACCGAGGAGCCGCGAACCGTGCGCTGGACTCTGCGACTGGACGTCTCCGACGTCGACGGCAAGCTGCTGATCTCGCGCCTGGAGCCGATCCGATGAGGAACCGGTTGCGCGTCCTTGCCTTCGACCTGCTCGCGCCCGCGGCGGCCATCGCCGCGCTGATCTACATCGGCGTCGCACTGGGATGGCCGCTGTGGTGGGTCTCGGTGTGCTCGGTGCTGTGCCTGCTCGTGGTCCAAGGGATGGTCGTCGACTTCGTCCTGGCACGCCGCGACGCGGTCACCGTCGGCACCGATGACGACGGCCCCGGGCTTCGGCTCGCGGTCGTCGCAACCGCGACCGCCGCGCTGGTGGCCGCGGTCGTCGTCGGCTACACGCAGTGGACGCTGCCCGACCGGACCCTGCGCGACGACAGCGCCGAGGTGGCCGGAATCGCGAGCAGCGTCGCGGAGGCGTCGGCGACCTTCACGCCGCAGAATCCGACCTCGTCGATCGACCGGGCGACGGGCATGATGACTGCTGCCAGTGCGGAACGTTTCAAGAATGAATTCGCTGCCGTGGCAAAGGATTTGGCGAGCCGAAAGGTGTCCGCGCAGGCGAGCACGGTGTCGGCGGGGGTCGAGGCCATCGGCCCGGATGTGGCGAGCGTGGCGGTGATACTGCGCGCCACGCAGTCCTCGCCCGGCAAGCCGACGGACACCGCCGTGCTGGCGTTACGGGTGGCGCTGTCCAAGACCGACGGGCGCTGGGTCGTCGAGGACGTGTCGCCGATCCACTCGCGATAGCCGGCCGTTGGCGACTCTATTTCGCGGAGCCTGGGCGGTGGTTGCGCATCTTGGCGAATCGTTCGGACAGCCGGCCCATCCGGATCATCAGCGACGCCGGGGGACTGGCGCTGCCGCGCAGGTACGCCGCGAAGTCGCCTGCGGGCACCCCGATGCGCGACGCGAACTCCAGCTCGCCGAGACCCGAGCGCTCCAGCAGCAGGTGGACGTGCTTGGCCACCTCCGCGCATTCGTTGGCCTCGAGGTGCTCGCGGGTGCGCACGAGCACCTCGGACATGGCCCGCGACACCCCGTACGGCCGGGCGGTCTCGAGGACCTCCTCGACCTGGCGTGCCGTTCTGCCGAACGGGTCGCGCTTGATCGCCACCACGATGCGCTGCCACACGCTGAGGTCGTCGTCCTCGAGCGCCGCACGGATCGCGGCGGTCGGCCAGAACTCGACCGGGCGGTCGAGAGGCGGTGGAGCCGCCGACTGGTTGCGCGCGGAGGACTCATCGCGGTTCGCACCCCGCACCTCAGAGGTCACCGTCACCTCGTCTCCTCCAGC
>Ga0209347_1002549_pt1 | contig 23696 bp, 22 predicted proteins | sample AutmiccommuBRH23_FD_187382 | JGI IMG/M metagenome (GOLD analysis project Ga0209347, IMG submission 187382) | Deep subsurface microbial communities from Mt. Terri, Switzerland - Autotrophic microbial communities BRH/23 (SPAdes) (version 2) | ecosystem: Environmental > Aquatic > Deep subsurface >...
ACCCCATTGTCACTGCGACCTTTTCGGGGTGCTCACCCGCCTCGACCTGCTCCACCGCCCGCTTCCGCAGCACTTCGAGCGTCTTGTGATCAAGCTTGCGGCCATCGTTATCGCGCACATACCTATTATCACCGAATATCGTTGGCCAACAAGCACTTTCTCCGGCATGACTCAACTTACTTACGAACTCCTTAGTAACTCGCCCGGTTTGCCTCGGGGCACCGTCACTCCGGTTTCCGGGTCGACGATCTTGACTTCCAGGTGTGGATGCACGGTTCCCACCGACGACACGCGACGCTCGATCGGATCGTCGGCCCTGGTCTGTGTAGCTACCGGTGATGTCTCGGTCATGCCGTAGCAGATCGTTATTTCGGTTATGCCCATCCGGTCGATGACCTGCTTCATCACCTCCACCGGGCACGGCGAGCCGGCCATGATCCCGGTCCGCAGGCTAGCCAGGTCGAAGTCCCCGAATCCCGATTCGGCCAACTCGGCGATGAACATTGTCGGGACGCCGTATAGCGACGTGCAACGCTCGGCGGCGACGGCTTCCAGCGTGGCTCGCGCTTCGAACGACGGCGCCGGGATGGCCATGCAGGCACCGTGGCTCGTCGCGGCGAGGTTGCCCAACACCATGCCAAAGCAGTGATAAAAGGGCACTGGTATGCAGATCCGGTCCGACTCGGAATAGCCACACAGCTCGCCGACGAAAAAGCCGTTGTTGAGGATGTTTGAGGATGTTGTGGTGACTCAGGGTGGCACCTTTGGGGAAGCCTGTGGTGCCGGATGTGTACTGGATGTTGATTGGGTCGTCGGCACCGAGGGTGTGCGCTATCGCCGACAGCCGGCCGCGATCGGTTCGCCGTCCAGTCCCGAGCAACGCATTCCAGTCCTCACCGCCCAGCAAAACCACCTGTTTGAGCGCCTCGCATCGCGGCCTGACTTTCTCGATAATCGCGGCATAGTCCGACGATTTGAACCTCTCCGCAGCGATCAGCAACATCACACCGGCCTGATTGAGCACGTACTCCAACTCGTGTGCTCGATAGTCCGGGTTGATGTTGACAAGGATCGCGCCGAGCTTGGCTGTGGCGTACTGGACAAGGGCCCACTCCGCGCAGTTGGGCGCCCAGATGCCACCTTTGCCGATCCCCCGCTCTAGCAGGCCCAACGCCAGGGTATCGACATCGGAGACAAATTCCCGGTATGTCCAGCGCCGACCCGTCCAACACTCTACGAGTGCGTCGCGCTCGGCGAACAATCGCGCCGCGCGGTCTAGATTGGCACCGATCGTGTCACCGAGCAGAGGTACGTCGCTGGCGGCCGAGGCGTAACTGAGTTCACTGGGCATGGGTGATGACGCCTCGGATGATCTTGCCGTCCCGCAGGTCCTGGTAGCCCTCGTTCACCTGATCGAGCGTGTACTTCTTGGTGACCAGTTCATCGAGCTTCAATTGGCCGGCATCGTAGAGCCGCAGCAGCTTGACGATGTCGTACTGCGGATTGGCGGAACCGAACAGGGTGCCCTTGATCGTCTTCTCGAACAGCGTCATCACCCCGCCGGAGAGATGCACCGTCAGCTTCTCGGGGTTGGCCAAGCCGGTGATCACCACCGTGCCGCCCCGCCCGATCGTGTTGAACGCGTCGGTCACCACCTGTTCGTCGACGGTGCCGACGGTGATGATGGCCTGGTCGGCCATCAGCCCCCAGGTCAGCTCGGTAACCTTCTCGGCGGCCTGGTTGGCCGTGGCGAAAACGTGCGTCGCGCCGAACTTCGTCGCGGTCTCGCGTTTGAACGCCACCGGATCCACCGCGATCACGTATTTCGCGCCCGCCTGCTTGGCGCCCTGCACGGCGTTGATCCCGATCCCGCCGATGCCGTACACCACCGTGGTATCACCGGCACGCACCGCGCCCGCGTAGTTGGCGCTGCCCCACCCGGTCGGCACACCGCAGCCCACCAGCACCGCGGTCTCCAACGGCAGCCAATCATCGACCTTGACCACCGAATGCTCGGAGATGGTCGCCCGCTCGGCGAAAGTTCCCAACATGCACATCGCGCCGAACTCGCTGTCGCCCAGGCGGAAGCGGAACGACCCGTCGGGCATATGGCCGTCGAGGATCGTCGCACCCATGTCGCACAGGTTGGACCGTCCCGTCGCGCAGTAGCGACACCGCCCACAATTCGGGATGAAGCTACACGCCACGTGATCACCCGGCTTGACCTTGGTGACACCGGCGCCGACCTCCTCGATGATGCCCGCCCCTTCGTGGCCACCCACGATCGGGAACCGAGGGACCAGATCTCCGTCGGTCAGATGCAGGTCGGAGTGGCACAAACCGGCGGCCACATACCTGATCAGTACCTCACCGTCGCGAGGGCCCTCGAGGTCCAGTTCGACGATCTCAAAGGGCTTGCCACCCTCGAACAGTACAGCGGCTCTGGTTTTCATCGGCTCTCCCTGTGTGTCCGGCGCCTTCGCTGTGTTCGCGCCGATCCAACCGGTGTGAATGCGACTCCAGGAAAATTATCCGCACCAGACGAAGGGGCTATGTGTCCGAAAACTGGCTCTTCCGGAAATGGAGTGCAGGTGAGGGTGGCGGATAGCCGCGGGCGAAGTTCGTGTCGGTGAGCTGAAGCGGGCCCCGGGCGGCAGAGGATGCAGGTGTCGAAGCCTCATTTCTGCTACCCGGGGAGCCCTGTGCCTGACTCTACGTCGTTGCCTGCTGCTGTTGTTGCCGACACGATCGTGCGGACCGTCGAACTCGGGGTGACAATCACCGATGCCGCCGTCGACGGGGATGTCACGGTGGTGTTCTGCACCTTGCTCGACGATGGCCAACGCAACTGCCCAGGGTGCGGTACCGAGGGTGTCTACCGCGACACCGTGATCCGCACAGTGACCGATGTGCCGGTCATCGGACATCCGCTGCGGCTGCGGGTGCGGGTACCGCGCTACCGCTGCACGGCGGCTGGTTGTGAGCGAGAAGTGTTCGCCCACAACACCGATCGGCTGGCCCGCCGCGGCGCCTCGACCACCCGCCGGTGCGCCCGCTACATCTGCCGCCGGTTGATGATCGACCGGGCCACCGTCGCCGCGGTCGCCCGGGAGCTGGGCCTGTCGTGGGACACCGTGAACACCATCGCCCTCGACGCCACCCAGATCATCGTGGCCGACGACACGACTCGCCTCGAGGGGGTGCGGGTCATCGGTGTCGATGAGCACCGCTGGTCGCACACCCGCCGCCCCGGCGAGGATGGCTACGTCACGGTGATCGTTGATCTGACCCCCGTGCTGGACGGCACTGGCCGGGCACGGCTGCTCGACCTGGTGCCCGGACGCTCGGCGGCGGCGTTCACGACCTGGCTGGCCGAGCAAACGCCGGCGTTTCGCGACCAGGTCGAGATCGTCGCGATGGACGGCTTCAGCGGCTACAAGAGTGCTGCAGCCGACCAGCTGCCCGAGGCCACCCCGGTGATGGATCCGTTCCATGTTGTCGCCCTGGCCGGCGACAAGCTCGACCTGTGCCGCCAACGCATCCAACAGCTCACCTGCGGGCACCGCGGGCGCACCGGCGACCCGCTCTACGGTGTACGCCGCATTCTGCGGACCCGATGGACACTGCTCAGTGCGAGACGAAAAGCCAAGCTGGAAAACGTTTTCGCTGACGAGAACCATTTGGCCGTCGAGCTGTGCTGGAGTTTCTACCAACGCATGATCGCCGCCTACGCCCACCCCGACCGGCGCCGTGGCAAGGCCATGATGACCGACATCATCACCACGCTGCGCACCGGCGTGCCCGAGGCTCTGGAGGAACTCGCCCAGCTCGGTCGCACCCTGTGGCGTCGCCGCGCCGACGTGCTGGCCTACTTCGACCACCACGCCTCCAACGGACCCACCGAAGCCATCAACGGCCGCCTCGAAGCGCTCCGCCGCAACGCCCTCGGATTCAGAAATCTCACCCACTACCGAATCCGCTCACTGCTGCACTGCGGCAACCTCGCCCAACAGATCGACGCACTCTAAATCCGGAAGAGCCCGAAAACTGCACACTGATGAGCCGGCGAATCGGCAGTGCGGCTACGCAGTCAGATATGCAGACAGATGCGTTAGCGTCGGACGCTCGTCGGCACACCCGCACTCGCACAGCATTGGCGGGCACGAGGCGGCAGAGTCCGGAACATACCGGCCGATGGTCCAACCTTGCGCCAACCGCCACTGCGTAGCGTCGAGCGGCATCTGATGCACGCGGCGACGGGAGCGGCAGCATGGCAAGCATCTATGAGCACATCGGCGGTGCGGAGGCGCTCGAAGGTGTCGTCGAGGACTTCTACGGACGCGTGCTGGCCGACCAGGAATTGGCGCCATTCTTCAGCGGCACAAGGATGGAGCGGCTGAAAGGCAAACAGGTCGAATTCTTTGCCGCGGCTCTCGGCGGGCCCGAGCCGTATATCGGTCCCTCGATGCGCCAGGTCCACCAAGGGCGCGGGATCACCCGCCACCACTTCGACCTCGTCGGCGCGCACCTGAGGAAGAGCCTCTCGGCCGCAGAAGTGCCCGAAGACACCGCCGAACAGATCATGACCGCGGTCGAATCGCTCGCCGACGATGTCGTCTCAGCCACCGCTTGACCGACGATGCTCTGCGCTTCAGGGGTGCCGCGGTGGCCTGCGCGGCGCGGCCGCGTCACACGGCTTCGAGCTCAATTGGACGTGGAGATGATCCGTTGACGGCTGAGGAGACAATCACAATCATGAGTGATATCGGGTACCGAGAACTGTTCAACTCGAGTATCGAAAATCCGGCGGGTTTCTGGAGCGACGCCGCGCGGGCGGTGACCTGGACCCGCGAACCGCAGCGCGTTCTCGACGACGCAAACGCGCCGATCTACCGGTGGTTCCCGGACGGCGAGCTGAACACCTGCGCCAACGCGCTGGATCGCCACGTCGCGGGCGGCCGCGCCGACCAGCCGGCGCTGATCTACGACTCCCCCGTCACCGGCACCAAACGCACCTACACCTACCGCGAGCTGCTCGACGAGACCGCGCGCTTCGCCGGGGTGCTGCGCGCGCTCGGGGTCGGCAAGGGTGACCGGGTGGTGATCTACCTGCCGATGGTGCCCGAGGCGGTGATCGCGATGCTGGCCTGCGCCCGGCTGGGCGCGGTGCATTCGGTGGTGTTCGGCGGGTTCGCCCCGCATGAACTGGCCACCCGCATCGACGACGCCCGCCCGACGGTCGTCGTCTCCGCCTCCTGCGGCATCGAGCCGAGCCGCATCGTGGAGTACAAGCCCATGCTCGACGCCGCGCTCGACATGGCACAGCACCCGCCGCGCCGCTGCGTGATCGTGCAGCGCGACCGTCACCGCTGCGAACTGGTCCCCGGCCGCGACCTGGATTGGCACGAGCTGATCGGCAATTCCGAGCCCGTCGATGCGGTGCCGGTCGCGGCCACCGACCCGCTGTACATTCTCTACACCTCCGGCACCACCGGAAAACCCAAAGGCGTCGTGCGCGACAACGGCGGGCACGCCGTCGCGCTGCTGTGGAGCATGCGCTACATCTATGACATCTCCCCCGGCGAGGTGTTCTGGGCGGCCTCCGATGTCGGCTGGGTGGTCGGGCACTCCTACATCGTCTACGGCCCACTGCTGCTCGGCGCGACGACGGTGCTCTACGAGGGCAAGCCCGTCGGCACCCCGGATCCCGGCGCGTTCTGGCGCGTCGTCTCGGAACACGGTGTGAAGGCGCTGTTTTCGGCGCCGACCGCGCTGCGGGCGATCCGCAAGGAGGATCCCGAGGGCACTCACTTTCACCGCTATGACCTGACCGGCCTGCGCTGTTTGTTCCAGGCCGGCGAGCGTCTCGACCCGGATACCTATGCTTGGGCGGCCGAGAAGCTGGGTGTCCCGGTCGTCGACCACTGGTGGCAGACCGAGACCGGCTGGGCGGTCGCGGCCAACCCGATGGGGGTGGAGGCGCTGCCGATCAAACCGGGATCGCCCACGGTGCCGATGCCGGGCTACGACGTGCGCGTTCTGCGCATCGATGGCTCGGAGTGCGAACCGGGCGAGGACGGCGCGATCTGCATCGCGTTGCCGTTGCCGCCGGGCACGTTGCCGACGCTGTGGGGTGACGATGCTCGCTACGAGGCGTCGTATCTGTGCGAGCATCCCGGCTACTACCTCACCGGCGACGGCGGGTACGTGGACGAGGACGGCTACCTGTTCGTGATGGGCCGCATCGACGACGTGATCAACGTTGCGGGACATCGGCTTTCGACGGGGGCGATCGAGGAGGTGCTGGCCACCCACCCGGCGGTGGCCGAATGTGCCGTCATAGGGGTCGCCGACGAGATCAAGGGCCAGGTGCCGCGTGGGCTGGTCGTGCTGAAGGCCGGCGCGTCCGCCGAGGGACTGGCCGACGAGCTCGTCAAGTTGGTGCGCGACGAGATCGGGGCGGTGGCCTGCTTCAAGCAGGTCGACGTCGTGGCCGCACTGCCCAAGACGCGCTCGGGCAAGATCCTGCGGAAAACCCTGCGCGGCATCGCCCACGGCAAGGACGAGCCGACCCCGTCCACCATCGAAGACGCCAGCGTGTTGCACGCGATCAAGCCCGTTTTGCGGCCGTAACCGAAGTGCGACCGAAGCAGTAGATACCAGTCGAGGACCCGGGACGGTCGAGCCAGCAGAGGAGGACGCAATGAAGGCGCTGGTCGATACATTCGCCACGCCAACCTTGATCGAACTCGTCGCCAGCGGCCAACCCGACACCGCGCCCATGATCACCCACCGGTTCGCCCTCGACGAGTTCGAGACCGCGTATGACGTGTTCGCCCGCCCGGCAGAAACCGCCGCTCTCAAGGTGCTGCTCACAGCATCTGGCTTACAAGACGACTCCAAATAGGGCCTAGCTGAGGACACGACGAGATGAAGGAACCACGATGACCCGCACGCCCCAGGAAGTATTCGCCCACCACGCCCAGGCGCTCGGCGCAGGCGACCTCGATGAGATCGTCCCCGATTATGCCGATGACGCCGTCTTCATATCCCCCAGCGGCGTCCTGCGCGGCAAGGATGGCATTCGTGCGGCGTTCACCCAGCTGCTCGATGATGTTCCGAAAGCGGATTGGCAGTTGAAGACCCAGTTCTTCGAGGGTGACGTGCTCTTCCTCGAGTGGGCCGCCGAATCCGCGACGACGCGCGTCGACGACGGCATCGACACCTTTGTGTTCGGCGACGGACTGATCCAGGTCCAAACCGTCCGATATACCGTCCAGGCCAAGGATTAACGCTGCATAGGGCCGTATACCCCGTGGTCCCCATGGATGGGGACCCCGCACACGAGGGCACCCAGCGGCGCATGCCCAGCTTGCACGCCAATGTCCTGGTGGTTGGTGCTGAACCTGCCGGCTCGGCAGCCACGATCTGGGCGGCTCGCGCGGGTTACGACGTGCTGCTTGTCGATATGGCAAGGTTCCCGCGGGACAAGACGTGTGGCGACGGAATGACACCGCGTGCCATGGTCGAACTCGAACGACTAGGCTTATCGGATTTGATCCGCCAGCATCCGATCACCAGGGACTCGAGATACACGGGTGGGGCACGGTGGCCGGGACTGACCCCCACCCGATTGACCATCGTCCGGCACGACTAATGCGTGGCACCCGGCGGGTTCGTCGTGGTCGTCAGCCTGACGATCTCGGCGACGGTCTCCTCGCTGACCGAGGGTTTGCGGCCCGACCCTCACGGACCTTGCCCAGTCCTACCAGCCCGTCGAAGGCGAAATCCTTGCGCCGCGCCCGCACCGTCACCGGCGTCACCCCGACCTCTTCGGCGATCACCGTGTTGGCCCGCCTATCGGCAGCCATCAACAACACTCGCGTCCGCAACACCCGCCGATGTGGCGCCGACTAAGCCCGCGCCAACACCGTCGGCAGATACGACTGCCGGATCGACCTGCCGCCGGCGGACACCGTTGCCATCCGTGAGTCTTGACCGGTTGAGATTCGACGCGCATGCGCGGGTCGATGAGATCGGCCGTTACTGAGCCTGCCGGGCGCGCTGGACCGATCGACCGGCCCACACGGGCCAGGAACGCCGATCCGAAGTCCGCGTCGAGAGCTATGACCACGTCCGCAGCGACGCCGACACTGGCCGCCGTTGGCGAAAACGGCTGTCGTTTCAGAGCGGAGGCATTTCCGATAGCGGAATGTGAGGCTTATCGGCGATGAGTACCTCGGCGGTCAGGAACATCGCCGCGATGGACGCCGCGTTTTCCAGCGCTAATCGGGCGACCTTGAGCGGATCCATGATTCCGGCGGCGATCATGTCGCCATACTGTCCGGTTGCGGCGTTCAAGCCGTGCCCTATCGGTAGGTTTCTGACCTTCTCGACCACAACCCCTCCTTCCAGGCCGGCGTTGACGGCAATCTGTTTCAACGGCGCGTCAAGAGCCACCCGTAGGACATTGACGCCGGCCGCCTCATCGCCAAGGAGATCGAGTGTGTCGAACGCGGTCGCGGATGCCTGCAGCAATGCGACGCCACCGCCGGCCACTACGCCTTCCTCCGCTGCGGCCCTCGCGTTGCGCACGGCGTCCTCGAGCCGATGTTTGCGTTCCTTGAGTTCGATCTCGGTTGCGGCGCCGATCCGGATCACCGCCGCCGCGCCGCTGAGCTTCGCCAGGCGTTCCTGGAGTTTGTCGGTGTCGTAATCGTCGGTCGACGCCTCGATCGCGGTGGTGATTTCCTGGACCCGTCCCGCGATCGCGGCGGGGTCGCCGGCGCCGCCGATAATGGAGGTGTCGCTTTTGGTGATCAGCACCCGACGCGCTGTTCCGAGCAAGTCGAGGCTCGCGGCCTCGACGGTCACCCCGATGGCTTCGGAGATGACTTCGCCACCGGTCACGATGGCCATGTCGCGCAGCATCAACTCACGCCGGTCGCCGAAACCGGGCGACTTCACCGCCGCTGAGGTGAACGTGCCGCGCACATTGTTGACGACCAGGGTAGCGAGAGCATCGTCGGTGACATCTTCGGCAACGATGACCAGCGGACGGCCGGTTTTCATTACCTTTTCGACGATCGGCGTCAGCTGCCGGACCGAGCTGATCACCGACGAGACGAGAAGAATGTACGGGTCGTCGAGGACGACCTCGAGCCGTTCGAAATCGGTCACGAAGTACGGACTGAGGTAGCCCTTCTCGAATCGCAAACCCTCGACGATCTCGAGTGTGAGGCCGATCGCGTCGGACGCCTCAGCGGTGATGATGCCGTGCACACCGACCTTGTCCAGCGCCGCGGACACAATGTTTCCGATTGCCGGGTCACCCGATGAGATCGTCGCGGTCGCGGCAATCTGTTCCGTGGTCTCGACCGGTCGCGCGGCATCGCTGATCGCCCCAACGACGTTGACCAAGCCAGCGGCGATACCTCGTCTGACCGCCATCGGGTTGGCGCCGGCGGCGATGTTCCGCAGACCCTCATGGACCATGGCCTGAGCCAGCACAGTGGCGGTGGTCGTACCATCTCCGGCAATGTCGTCGGTCTGCTTGGCAACCGCCTTGACGAGTTCGGCGCCCATTTTTTCGTAGGGGTCGCCGAGTTCGATACTGTGTGCAACGGTGACACCGTCTTTGGTCACCACCGGCTTCGCGAGGTGGCGACCAAGCACGACATTGCGGCCCTTGGGGCCGAGGGTGACTTTGACGGCGTCGGCGAGTTTGTCCACCCCTCGCTCCAAGGCCCGCCGGGCATCCTCATCGAAGGCGATAATTTTAGACACGTTTGCGCGCTCCTTCTCTTCATGTGGGGCTTTCGGCCCCAGGTGGCGACTGGGCGCATCCCGACGGCGCTGGTTACGCGGGGTATCGTGTGGCGGGCGGACGTACGGCGATCGCAGTGATCCCGTCGTCAGGCGTGGATGATCACACCTCGGATGTTCTTGCCGTCTCGCAGGTCCTGATAGCCCTGGTTGACCTGGTTGAGCTGGTATCGGGTGGTTATCAGGTCGTCGAGTTTGAGCTGGCCGGCATCGTAGAGACGAAGCAACCGTACGATGTCGTATTGCGGATTGGATGAGCCGAACAACGTGCCCTTGATCGTCTTCTCATTGAGCGTCAAGTCGGTTCCCGATACGTGCACGGTGAGCTTCGCCGGGTCCGCCAGTCCGGTGATGACGACGGTGCCTCCCTTACCGATTACCGCAGTCGCCGCGGAGACCACAGCCTCATCCACGGTGCCAACTAGGATCAGCGCCTGGTCGGCCCCCTGTCCCCATGTGATCTCCTTGACCTTCTCCGCTGCGCTGACCGCGTCGGCGAAGGCGTGGGTGGCACCGAATTTCATGGCGGTGTCGCGCTTAAATGCCACCGGATCGACCACCACGACGTGCTTGGCCCCTGCGCTGACGGCCCCTTGGACGGCATTGATGCCCAAGCCGCCCACGCCGTAGATGACGGTGGTGTCTCCCGCCCGCACGCCGCCGGCGTAGACCGAGGTGCCCCAGCCAGTCGGAACGCCGCAGCCCACGACCACCGCAGTCTCGAGCGGCAGCCAGTCGTCGATCTTGACCACCGAATGCTGGGAAATGGTTGCGCGTTCGGAGAAGGTACCGAGCATGCACATCGCCCCGAAATCGACGCCATTGCTATGGAACCGGAAACTGCCGTCGGGCATACACCCTTCGAGGATAGTGGCGCCCATGTCGCAGAGGTTGGAGCGCCCGGTGGCGCAGTACCGACAGGTTCCGCAGTTCGGGATGAAGCTGCAAACGACGTGATCGCCTGGTTTGACCTTGGTGACTCCTGGTCCGACGTCCTCGATGATGCCCGATCCCTCGTGGCCACCGACGATTGGATACCGCGGTGGCAGGTCACCGTCGGTCAAGTGCAGGTCCGAGTGGCACAATCCGGCGGCGGTGTACTTGATCAGCACTTCGCCAACTCCGGGACCGTCGAGGTCGAGCTCCATGATCTCGAACGGTTTCCCCGGTTCCAGCAACACTGCTGCGGTGGTCTTCACTTGACTACTCCTCTTCGGTAAAGAGTCGTTCAGAGGGCGATGTTGACGGATTTGATCTGCGTGTACAGGTCGATGGCGGACGCGCCGAGTTCACGGCCCCAGCCGGATTGTTTGTAGCCGCCGAAAGGCATCGCTGTGTCGAAACCGTTGTACTGGTTGATCCACACCGACCCGGCCTTGAGTTTCCTGGCAGTCCGGTGCGCCTTGGAGATGTCCTTGGTCCAGATTCCAGCGGCGAGACCGTAGATGCTGTTGTTGGCCGCGGCTATGACGCCGTTGTCCGCGTCGAACGGCAGCGCTGTCACCACGGGGCCGAAGATTTCTTCGCGGACGACGCTGAACTCGGGTTTGACGTCGACAAACACGGTCGGCTCGACGAAGTACCCGTTCTCACCCCACCGTTTACCGCCGGTCAACGCCCGGGCACCGTCTGCCAATCCGTCGCGGAGGTACCCCGTGACCTTGTCGAACTGCTCCTGCGAAATCAGCGGACCAAGCTCGGTTGACGGATCCATCCCGGGACCGATCTTGACCTTGCTCGCCGCCTCGGCCACCGCCCCGGTGAAGTCGTCGAAGATAGCGTCCTCCACGTACAGCCGTGTACCCGCAACGCAGCACTGCCCGTGGTTGAATAACCACGCGTTGAGCGATCCTACGACGGCGAGATCGAAATCGGAGTCGGCGAACACCACGTTGGCGCTTTTGCCGCCGAGTTCGAGCGATACCTTTTTCAGGTTACCTTTGGCCGCGTCGACGACCTTCTTGCCGACCTCGGTCGAACCGGTGAACGCAATCTTGTCGACGTCGCCGTGTGCGGACAGCGCTGCTCCCGCGTCCCCGAATCCGGTGACGATGTTCACCACCCCGGGGGGGAACCCAGCTTCTTGGAATACTTCGCCCAGGAGCAACGCGGTGAGGGGCGTCTGCTCGGCGGGCTTGAGGATCACAGTGTTGCCGGCAGCCAGGGCGGGTCCCAGTTTGAACGCCGCCATCAGCAGCGGAAAGTTCCATGGCACGATCAATCCGCAGACGCCGACGGGCTCTCGAAGCGTGTAAGCGTGAAACTCGGCGCCGGAAGCGAACGGCATGGAGACGCTGACCGTGGAACCCTCGATCTTGGTGGCCCAGCCTGCGTAATAGCGGAAAATGTCTGCCGACCACGCGACGTCGACCGCGGTGGCAATCCCGGCCGACTTTCCGTTGTCGAGTGCTTCGAGTTGGCCGAACTCCGCTGCGCGTTCGCTGAGGATGTCGCCGACCCGCCACAACAAGCGTTCGCGTTGGTTGGGTTTCATCGAGGGCCACGGGCCGGTGTCGAACGCCTCGCGGGCGGCGCGCACCGCCCGGTCGATGTCCTCGGCCTGTCCGTGGGCGACCTCGGTGAGTGTCGCTCCGGTGGCCGGGTCGGTGGTGGGGAACGTCTTGCCCGATGCGGCATCCGCCCACTCGCCGCCGATCAACAGCTTCTTGCTGCCGCGGAGGAACCCGCGAACCTCGGGCAGGACCGGGTGTTCTGTTACGGCTGTCATGGCAATCTCCTGGCGGTAATTCGTGTCTGGAATCTACAGGCGGTGGTGCGTCGGGCGTCGGGTGGATCGCACGTCGCTCATGCCGGCGTTGGGGCCGACTCGACGGCCGAATAGAACTTATCGGCGTGAATGCGCGCCTCCGGCAGGCCCTTGGCTTCCAGGAGTCGCCCGACGGCGTCACACATTTCGGGTGCCCCGCACAGGTAGGCGTCATAGGGCGAGGCGTCCCGGATGTCTTCGGCGATGGCCCGGGTGACCCGGCCTGTGCGTCCGTTTGGCGGCACCGTGTCGGGGGTGCCCTGCGACAGGCACGGGATGAACTGGAAATCCTTCAACCGTGTCGAGAGTTCGGCGAGCTTGTCGAGGTATACCAGATCATTGTTGGTGCGTGCTCCGTAGTAGAAGCGGATCGGGACCTCGCTGTTCTGGTCGGCGGCGTCGGACAGAATCGACAGGAGCGGCGCGATTCCGGAGCCGATCCCGACCGCGATCACCGGGCGACCGGTCTCCCGCAGGAACATCGTGCCGAACGGCGCCTCCAGATGCAGGCGGGATCCCGGCTCGAGCCGGTCGAGCACGGTGGCGAACACTCCGTTCTGCACGCGTTTGATACAGAAGGTCAGTTCGCTTCCCGAACTCGGCGGGTTCAGCAGCGAGTAGGAGCGGCGTTCCCCGGTGTCGAGAGTGAATTCCGCGTACTGTCCGGCCCGAAAGCTCAACGGTTCGTCCAGGGCCACCCGCAACTCGACCAGGTCCGGTGTCCGGGAATGCAGCTCGAGCACCGTTGCCCGCCGCGGGCCTGGAGGTGTCATCGGCGGAAGCGCCTCGGCACCTTCGTGCTGGTGGATCTCGATCACCAGATCACTCTCGGCGAAGGTGCAGCACAGCAGGATCGCCCCGTCCTCACGTTCGTTCCTCGGGATCGCATAGACCGACGCCGCCGAGTCGTCGACGTCGCCGTCGATCAGCCAGTGCTTGCACGAGGAGCAGTTCCCGTGCCGGCATCCGTATTGCAGATTGATGCCGTGGTGCAGGGCGGCGGTGAGGATGTCCTCATTCTCCCCGACGGGGAACTCCTCCCCCGTCGGTACCATGGTGACGCGTGCCATCAGCTGTCCGATCAGATCGCCGTCGGTTCGAGCTGCGACATGTCGGCAGTTACCACGAACGCATCGTCTTCGACATGCGCCCGCCCGTAGTAACTCGACATGCACACCAGGAACCGAGACATCGTCAACGGTTTGCCCAGGTATTCCTCGACCTCGGCCAGGGGGATGCGGATCGTGCCCTCGGTCTCCAGCAGGAAGAACGTACCGCGATCCTGCACCCGAATCTGGGGGCATTCTTCGCTGACGTAATGCACGGTCGCCTGCGCCTCCTCGCTTTTCATCAGGACGAGCCCGATCGTTTTACGCCCGTGCTGCTGGGTGCCGCTCATGACGTCACCGCCGCAGGAACCTGCAGACCGGCCAGCGTGAGAATGTCAGCGGTCGTGCCGACGACCTGCTGTCGGGCGCGTTCTGCGGACCCCGTTCCCATGGGAACAGCGTCGAAGACCGGCAGGAACGCGTCGACGGCCGCCATCGCATCCGGATACCAGGAGTCGACCCAGCCCTGGATGAGTTCGCGGTTGCGTGCGGCCGGCACGGGACGACCGGCACGGTCGGTATCGGCGATGAGCAGTTTGACCAAAGCCTGTGTCGCGGCACGGTTGCGACGCCGGTCCGCTTCCGCGGTCATCTCGATCACCGGGATCACCACATCTCCGTGCAGCGGTGCGAGGCGTCGAAAGAACTCGCTGCCGATCAGGGCGGTGCACAGCGGCTCCACCACCAGGTTCGTCATCAGGATCATTTCACCCCAGTCGTGCAGCGAGAGCAGCCTCTCCACCAGCCGGCGCGCTCCCTGGCAGGCCGGATCATGGAGCCAGGCCTCGGCACCGGCGCCTTCGGTGTAGCTGGGCGCGTGCTCGTGCAGATCCAAGCTGTACAGCGCGATGTCCTGCTGGTGACGCAGCCGATCCATTCCGCTGAAGGTGTAGGTCATCGACAGGGTGTCCGACAACGCTTCCCGGGTGACGAATGCGTGCGCCTTGAACATCCCCCACTGAAACGACGCCAACGCTTCGTAGTAGCGCGACACGAGATCGAGCCACTCTGGCGCGATGTCGCCGAATGCGCCGTTGGCCTTCGCGGAGGTGATTGCCCCTTCGATGGACCGTTCCTGCTGGGCCTGCAGCTTGATGTAGGGACGCTGCCAGAGGCCGGACGGGTCGCGGTACTCGAACCAGTTCGGATGCGCCAGCGCCGTGGTCCGGGCGTCCTGGCAGCCCATACCGTCGGGCCTCAGCAGATACCAGCCACCGGAATCGAACTGGTCGAGGTCCGGTTGCGTGTTGCAGATGACCGCTTCGTACTCGGAGAGTCGGCGTTTCTGCGGGCGGATGTAGGTCAGGTCCCGGGCCGAGTAGAAACCCTCTCCGACCGTCTCGGCCTCCACGCCCTCGGAAATCAGTTCGGCGCTCATCAGATCTCGCTGAACGCGTCGGCGGGCAACGCCTTGAGCGGGTCCTGGATGACGAATCCGGTGCGCCGGATGTCGTCAATGGTCCACAACCACCGTTCGTCGGTGTGCACATGGGGCTGACCCATCAGGGTCCGGCCGTCCGCACGCAGCAGTCCGGCATCCTCGATGTAGCGGGCCAGTTCGACACCGTCGTTGACCTCCCACCAGGTCATCCCGGTGTGGCGATGCGGGGCCTGCTTGAAGATGTGCTGGCACGCCTCTGAGCAGAAGGCATGGCGTTGGCCGGCCGCGTCGATCGACAACCGGACCTCACTGATGTCCGGGCGCGGGAACACGCACGGCATCTGGCAGGTCCGACAGATCGGCGGCATCGCGGGGAACAGCTCCAACGCGAGGTGGCCCTTACGCGGGTCGCCCATCTCGCGGTACGCCGTCCAGAATCCGCCGAAATGCTCTTCCCAGCCCGGATACTTCTCCTCGAGAAATGCGAAGTCCTCGTCGACCATGTAATCCGACCGCCAGGCGTGTACCGGCCACAGCGCCGCGGACACCATCGCCGCGGAATGCCCGCCCCATTCCACGTGCCGCTTCGCGTCGTGAATCCAGCGCGGCACCTTCAGGCCGAACGGTTCCAACCGTTCGATGTAGCTGCCGGCCCAGTCGTCCCAGATCCACTGGTCCCAGTACTCCTTGTACGACTTCAGCCGAACCTTCGAAAAGTAGTCGTAGACCGCCCCCTGGAAATTGTCCAGGAAGGCGTGCTGACGCCAGAACGCCGTGTCGAAGTCCTCTTGGAGCATCGGCAGGTTGTCCGGCTCACTCAGCACAGCGGCCAGCGTCGAGTAGCCATTGGCCATGTGCCGCGCCTCGTCGGACTGGACCGACAGGAACACCGACGGGGTTGCCTGGTCTCCGTTGGCGGCGGCCACCTCGGTCACCGCCACGAACAGCGGGTTGGTGTACGCAGTCTCGGCGACGACCTGCAGATTCAGCGAATTGGTGATCGGATCGTCGTTCATGAATGCTTCGAACACCGTCCGCCCCGGTCGCCCGATCGGGTCGAAGGCGCGCATCTGGAACCCCGAATTGAACCCAGCCGGGTCCGGAGCGTGCTTGGCGAAGTACCGCATCAAGTACGCCTCTTGATTGGTATGGCGCACCTCGTCGATCATCTGCGCGAGATACCCCTGGCGCAGCTCCGGATTCTCCACCGTGTCCACGAGCATCGCGGTGCATTTCATCGCGGCGTACTCACCGAAGTCGACGATCGCCAGCACCGGCTTCATGACCTCCATAAAGCGGGGCTCGGCCTGGGCGGAGTTGTTCATCCGGCTCAGCGCGTCCTCGAGCGCACCGTACTGCCGGTCGTCCTTCTCTTCCTCCATCCCGACGTACTCCCGGACCAGGGTGCGGAACGGGTCCTTGGTCTTCGGCGGAATCTTGTACTTCGTCGGATACAGCGCGTCGCGCCGAAAGTAGCTCGGCTCCCAGTCGAACGCTTTGACCTTCTCGTGCTGCGTGGTGACCGATGCAGTCATCTATCGCTCCCGTTGAATTGTGACGCCGGTGCCGACCACCGTTGCGTTGAGACCAGCATCACACGCGGATCTGCGGTCGACTACCTCCGATCGGAGGTTTGCGATCGCGCGGTGGACGATGGTCGCGAACGCGGGGGTTACCGTGGAAACATGCCCCCTCACCGGCGAGGTCACAGCGATCCACGCCCGCACGCCGCCAGTGCGGGTGTGGTGGGTGCCGGTGACGGGGCGGTACGGGTGATGGTGGTCGATGATCATCCGATCGTGCACTTGGGAGTGGAACGCCTGGTCGAGGGCGCGCCAAGCGTGCAGATGTGCCAGGGGGCGCGTACCGCGACTGACGGCGTCGCGATTGCCGCGTCGGATCGACCCGACGTGGTGTTGTTGGATCTGCATCTTCCGGATATGGCGTTGCCGGAGGCCGCTGCCGCACTCCGCGGGGCGTGCCCCGGAGTGAAGTTGGTGTTGTTCACCGGGGACAGCAAACGCTCGGTCGGGCAGATCGCTGGACTGGTCGGGGTGGACGCGGTGGTGCACAAGGACAACGCCTGCGCGGTGCTCATCACAGCGATCGCCGAAGTCGCTGCTGGACGACGCTACTGCGACCCCGTCATCAGCTCCGGGGATCCGCTAGCACTGTCGCGGCGTGAGTATCAGGTGCTGGAGCGGTTGGCCATGGGAGAGAGCAACAGCGAGATCGCCCAGCAGCTGCGTCTGGCGCCGAACACCGTGAAGTCCTACGTTCAATCGTTATTGGCCCACCTCGACGCCCGCAACCGGTTGGACGCGGTGGTCAAGGCGCAGCAGGCCGGAATGCTCTAGCCGCCGGAACCCACGCCCGTACAGTGCCGCCGCCTTCGTCGTTACCAACGCACGTCAACTGGCCCCCGACCCGCTCGATGCGCTCAGCCATTGCCCGAAGACCCAAGCCGCGCTCGTCCTGCAGCGTGATCTCGCCGGCCGTTCCGTCGTCGGCCACGGCCATGCCAACGCCCTCCTGGTAGGCGTACAGGCTTACGACCACGGAGTGGGCGCCAGCGTGCTTCTCCACATTGAGCAGGGCCTCGAGGGCGGTCCGCCGCAACGCGTCGGTTCGGCCCGCGTCCAGCAGCGGCAGATCGCCGAGCACTACCAACTCCGCCGTAACACCGGTTCGCTCGGAGAAGTCACGACATTCTCCCTGCAAGGCGACCGCGAGTGCCTTGCCCTCGGGTGCACGATGAAGCGAGTACGTCTGAGCCCGCAGCTCCGAGGTTGCCCGTTCGGTCAAGGCCAAGGCATCGGTCAGCAGTTCCACCGTGGCGTCGGCCTGCGCCTCCGCCGCTGCGCGGGCCGACGTCAACGCCACCCGGAGGCTGAACAACGTCGCGCCAACCGAATCATGCAGCTGTATCGCGAGGCGTTGCCTTTCGCCGAATACCGCGACCTCCGCCATCTCGCGGGCGCTGTCGGCGACCTCCATCGCCACGGCGATTTGCCGCGCCAGGCCTAGCAGAGTGGTCCGGTCGCCGTCGGTCCACGGAACTGCAGACCGACGGGCCGCGTACAGCAGCCCGTAAAGCCGGTGGGCGCGCACTATCGGAGCGGCCATCACCGCGTGTAAACCCTCAGCTCGAACTGCGTGGTCGAAGTCGTGTGTGATCGCCCGACTCAAGCAGTAGTCCCCGACCGCCGCGGTCCTTCGCAACACCGCTGCCTGACCGCCGAGGCCTTCTTGGGGCCCGACCACCAGTCCGTTCAGCGCCTCTGTGTTCCCGCCCACCACGGCGACGACCTCCATCGTGTCGTCCTCGGCGATCCGGTTCGCTCCGGCCGCCAAGTCCGCGCCGAGTACACGGAGAACGATTTCCGCGCCGCGTCGCAGCGCCGCTGTTCTGTCGAGCAGCGAGAGCACAGCGCTCAAATCAGTGTCGATACCCAGGACGGTCACGTCGACAATCCCCCTCTCAAGCGGCGGGTGGCCGACAATGACCACAGTAGCGCCTCGACCCATCGGACGGCGGGCTGTACCTGCGGAACGTCGGCAAGCTGCTGACAGCGAGGAGCAAGACGCCGAAGTCTCGCTGGTTCACCCGCCTGGACCGTACGTTCAACGATGACCTACTCAGGCAACTCGTCGACCTCCGTGAACAAAGCTTCACGACGCAAGAGACCCACGGAATGAGCCTCGCGACGGCCCTAGCACCGAAGACCGCCTCCCACCACGCCCTTGAAATCGCCGAAGCCGCGGCGACTCGGCCGCGGGGTTATCGGACATCGAGGCCGAGGACCTTCACGGTCTCCTCGCGCATATCGATTTTGCGGACCTTCCCGGTGACCGTCATCGGGAACTCATCAACGACGCGGACATAGCGCGGGATCTTGTAGTGCGCCAACTTGCCCGTTGCGAATGCCCTCACCGCGTCGGCGTCCAGCGCGGTCCGGCCGTTCTTCATCCGGATCCACGCGCAGATTTCCTCGCCGTATTTCTTGTCGGGAACGCCGATCACCTGAGCATCCTCGATGTCCGGATGAGTGTGGAGGAACTCCTCGACTTCGCGGGGATAGACGTTCTCCCCGCCCCGAATCACCATGTCCTTGATGCGGCCGACGACGTTGCAGTACCCGTCTTCTCGCATCACCGCGAGGTCACCGGTGTGCATCCACCCGTCGGCGTCGATCGCCTCGCTCGTCTTCTCGTCGTTCTCCCAATAGCCCAGCATCACCGAGTAGCCGCGTGTACAGAACTCCCCAGTCTGACCGCGCTCGACGACGCTTCCCGTCTCGGGGTCGACTATCTTGATCTCCACGTGCGGGTGGGCGCGGCCGATCGAGCTGGTACGCCGCTCCAGATCGTCATCGATGAGCGTCTGACACGACACCGGTGAGGTCTCTGTCATGCCGTAGGCGATGGCCACCTCGGTCATGTTCATCTCGTTGACGCAGCGCTTCATCACCTCGACCGGGCACACCGAACCCGCCATGATGCCGGTCCGCAGCGACGAGAGATCGATGCTCGCGAAGTCGGGATGACCGAGCATCGCGATGAACATCGTCGGGACACCGTAAACGCCTGTGCATCGCTCCTTTTCGATTGCCGCGAGCGTCAACCCCGGGTCGAATCCCGGCGCGGGGATCACCATCGTCGAGCCGTGAGTGGTGCATCCGAGGTTGCCCATCACCATGCCGAAGCAGTGATAAAACGGCACCGGGATGCACAGCCGATCGTCGGGGCCCAGGTTGATCAGGTCAGTGACGAAGAACCCGTTGTTGAGGATGTTGCGGTGCGACAGCGTTGCGCCCTTCGGGAATCCCGTCGTTCCCGAGGTGTACTGGATGTTGATCGGTTCGGTGCTGGTCAAGCTTGCCATCCGTGTCCGAAGGTCGTCCTCTGCCATGCCGTCAGCCCGGCGCTTGAGGGCGTCCCAGTCGTCGGTGTCGAGGAAGATCACCTCACGCAGGGCCTTGCACCGCGGCCAAACCTCGTTCACCATCGCGACATAGTTCGAGGACTTGAACGCCGTCACGGAGATCAGCGTGCGCACACCGGACTGGTTCAGCACGTAGGCCAGTTCGTGAGTGCGGTAGGCAGGGTTGATGTTGACCAGGATCGCGCCGATCTTCGCCGCGGCGTACTGAACGATCGTCCACTCGGCACAGTTCGGCGCCCAAATGCCGACACGTTCACCGGCTTCGATGCCCAGCGCCATCAACCCCCGGCCGATAAGGTCGACATCGGCGTTCAGCTCACCGTATGTCCACCTGCGGCCCGACGCGACGTCGACGAGTGCCTCCGCGCCCGGGTTGCGGAGAACCGTTTGCTCGAAGTTTTCCCCAATGGTCTGATCGAGGACCGCGGTGTCGGTTGGACCCGCGTCGTAGGACTTCACGAGCCCACCAGGTCCTCGTAGCGATGCTCGGTCTCGATTGGCGTGCCGTTGGCGTGCGCAGCCTCCTCGCGGCGGCGAAGCTTGACCCTGCGGATCTTGCCCGAGACCGTCTTGGGCAATTCGTAGAACTCGACGCGGCGCACCTTCAGATACGGTGCCAGGTGATCGCGCCCGTACTCCATGATCTGCCGTGCAGTTTCGGCGTTCGGTTCCCAGCCGTCGGCCAACGAGACGTACGCCTTCGGCACGCATAACCGGGTCTCATCCGGCTGCGGCACGACAGCCGCTTCCACGATCGCAGGATGCTCGATCAATACGCTCTCCAATTCGAAGGGTGACACCTTGTAGTCCGACGATTTGAACACGTCGTCGGTTCGACCGATATATGTGATGTAGCCGTCACCGTCACGGCTCGCGATGTCACCGGTGTGGTAGTAGCCGCCAGCCATCACTGTCTCGTTGCGCTGCAGGTCGCCGAGGTAGCCCGTCATCAAGTTGACCGGATTGCGTTTCAGGTCAAGGCAGATCTCGCCCTCGTCGGCCGGCTCACCGGTGAGCGGGTCGACCAGCACGACAGGTACGCCCGGCATCGGCCGGCCCATCGAACCCGGCTTCACCGGCTGGCCGGGCATATTGCCGACCTGCAGCGTCGTCTCGGTCTGGCCGAAGCCGTCACGGATCGTCAGCCCCCAGGCCCGTTCCACTTTGGCGATGACGTCGGGATTGAGCGGCTCGCCGGCACCGAGGATCTCGCGCAGCCCTTCGGGTTTCGGGCCGAGATCGGATTGGATCAACAGGCGCCATACAGTCGGTGGCGCACAGAACGTGTTGACATCCGCGCGACGCAACTGCCCCAGCAGCGCGGCGGCGTCGAACCGGCGGTAGTTGTAGACGAAGATAGTTGCCTCGGCGATCCACGGGGCGAAGAAGCAACTCCACGCATGCTTGGCCCAGCCCGGGGAGCTGATCGCCAGGTGCACGTCGCCGGGTCGCAGACCTATCCACGCCATCGTCGACATGTGGCCAACGGGATAACTGACCTGGGAGTGCTCGACGAGTTTCGGCTTGCTGGTCGTCCCGGAAGTGAAGTAGATCAGCATCGGATCATCGATGTAGGTGCGCGTGGCGAACGGCCCGTCGGAGGGGACGGCATATGCCGTGGCATAGCGGTGCCAGCCGTCGACGGCGTGGCCGACCACAATGCGGGTGTAGTCGCCGTTCACGTCGTCGAACTTGGCGGCGTCCTCGTCGTTGGCTATGACGAACTTGGCGCCGCCCCGAATTATGCGGTCTGTCAGGTCGGCGGGGCCCAGTGCGCCGGTGGTTGGCATGGTGACGGCGCCGAGTTTGGCAACGGCCAACATCGACTCCCACAGCTCGACCTGGTTGCCCAGCATGAGGATGACTCGGTCGCCCCTGCCCACTCCGAGCCGCTCAAGCCAAGTCGCAACGCGGTCGGAGCGGTCCGCCATCTCCGCGAAGCTGATCTTCTGCTCTGCGCCGTCCTCCTCGACGATCCACAGGGCCGGGCGTGCGTTGCCGCGGGCGATCACGTCGAACCAGTCGGTGGCCCAGTTGAAGGCCCCAGTGAGCTGCGGCCACGAGAACGTCTCCGCCGCCCTTTCGTAGTCGCCGATCACGTCGACGAGCTGATCCCGCGCAGCGCGATACAGGTCGGTATTGGCCACCATGGCGGACATGATGTACGGCACACTCGCCTTCCCGCTACCTCCGAAAGGATGTTTTTCGGAGACTCTTTCGGAGCCGTCCAGCCGCACAACTCGTGCTCGTTGGCGTCGCCGGTGAGCAGAGGCTCGCGCGCCACCCGCTGGAATAGCTTCAGCTCGGCAAGCATCGCCAGAGCGCGGCCGGGGCAGCGACGACCACGACGCGAGTAGGCCCGTCGACGCCGCGGTCCCCGGCATACTCCAGCCCGATTGCCGTTGGCACGCACCGACGATCGACATCTCCGTCTCTCTGGTAGCGATGCCGAGTGGCCGGACAGCCGGCACAGCGTGGGATATGTGCGGTCGTTGTGGCCGAAACGCCGAACCGACCCCGACGATACGACCGTCACCGCGATCCAGGGGATGGGTGTGCGTGTGACCGCCGAGCAGGATGTCCGCCTCGAACGACGTCACCCTGATCCCGCCTCCAGTGTGGTCACGGTTGCTCCCGTCAGGGTCGGGTCGCAGCCAGAGGTCACCGTGCTCACGGTCGCGCGCCACGGCGACGGTGTGCGTCGGCCGACGACTTCGCTCATTCCAGTCAGTCAAGGTGTCGATGACCTCGCCGCTCGTCACGCGAGCATTGATTGTCGGCGGCCGCACCGGCGCAACCGGGAAAGGCAAGTTTGGGCGAGTTCCTGGATCAGAGGGCGGCCGAGCGCCAAGCTCGCGGTTGGCGCTTTGATCAATAGGAACACGCGCCGGAAGAACTCGTGCTCGGCCAAGCCGAACTCCTCGAATATCTGTTCCGGCGGGCCACCGCCGTAATAGCGCCAGCTGATGACAAATTTGACCATGTCACGCTCGTACCGATCATCGCTGATCGCCGCGAGGCAGACTGTGTTCGACACCCGCAGCTTCGGACGCGAAACATCCTCGGCTACGGCCGCTTTCGAAGCGACAAAGCCTTCAGCTGGCGAGTCGATCGACCTGTCCATGCCCTAAGTTGCCTCAGCCGGTGCGTTCCACGGAGTTCCCGGTTGGCAACGGCCCACACGTGCCAAGCGACTGCAGTTGTTCACTGGACATGACATCTGACCTGATTAGAAACCGAACACCCTCAGGTGCCTCCAACGAGAATCCGCCGCCCCGGCCCTCGGTGACGTCCACCGTCAACTGCGTGTGCTGCCACAGTCTGTACTGGTCGGCGCCGATCCAGAACGGTGTGTCCTTCAGTACGTGGCCTAGGAGTAGGTCGGAGGCGCCGACGTGGAATTCGCCGCGGGGATAGCACATGGGTGCGCTGCCGTCGCAGCAGCCTCCGGATTGGTGAAACATCACCGGCCCGTGGACGTCGATGAGTCGTTGCAGCACTTCGGCGGCTTGCGGGGTGATGCTGACCCGCTGCACCGGGGCGGGCATCAGAAGAACCCGAGCTTGGTCGGCGAGTAGCTGACCAACAGGTTCTTGGTTTGCTGATAATGGTCGAGCATCATCTTGTGGCATTCGCGCCCGATACCGGATTTCTTGTAGCCACCGAACG
>Ga0209347_1002551_pt1 | contig 23688 bp, 11 predicted proteins | sample AutmiccommuBRH23_FD_187382 | JGI IMG/M metagenome (GOLD analysis project Ga0209347, IMG submission 187382) | Deep subsurface microbial communities from Mt. Terri, Switzerland - Autotrophic microbial communities BRH/23 (SPAdes) (version 2) | ecosystem: Environmental > Aquatic > Deep subsurface >...
AAGTCTCCGTCTGGCTGAGCATCGCGGCGGCGAACTTCAACGATCCGAACGTGGCCCGCACGTACAACCAGCGGCAGGTTGCCGGGACGCTACAGGAGATCGCCGATCCGGAGAATCCCATCACGGGTGCGGTTCAGCAGCTTGGTACGGCCGATGAGGTTCGCGGGGCCTACGATCAACTGTCCGGCCAGACCCGGCCTGCCCTGGCGCCGATGACTGTCGCGGGCAGCTCCAAGTTCCTCGGTACGGTGACCAGCCGCGTCCAGACCGTCAAGAGCGGCCTGGTGGCCGGGGCGTTTGACTCCAAGCTCCTGGCGGCGGCCGGACCGGATCAGGCCCTCGGAGGCTCAACCGTCCGTGGTGGGCAGGACTTCGCTGTGGGCAACGGATCGGACGTCCTGGCCGACAAGCGGTGGGGGCTCTGGGGTCGCGGCTACGGGCTCGTCGGCGACCGCGATGACAGCGATGTGCCGGGCTACGGCTACCACATCTACGGCGGCAGCTTCGGCGTGGACTACCAGATCAACGAGACCCTGCTGGCCGGCCTGGTCGGCGGTTTGTCCGAGGGCGACGTGAACTTCGACGACTCCCAGGACACCACCGACTTCGGGGCCGCGCACATCGGCCTGTACGGCAGTCTGGCCTGGGACGTCTGGAACGTGGACGCGGTTGCCACGTACGCCAACCTCGACTATGAGACGCGACGGTTCGTCGATGTGCTCGACGAGCGGCTCTCGGGCAACTTCGACGGTTCGGAGTTTGCCGCATACGTGGAAGTCAGCCGCGATTATGATCTGGCCCCGAGCCTGACCTTGTCGCCTTTGGCGTCGGTGCAGTACACGTATGTGGATCTGGACGGCTATACGGAGACCGGCGGGACCAGTGCCCTGTCGTTCGACGAGCAAACCCATGAGTCGATCCGGGGCTCGCTCGGCGCCAGGCTGACCAAGCGGGTGATCGAGACCGCGGGCGACTTCCAGGCCGATGTCCAGCTCCGGGGCCGCTGGGTTCACGAGTTCGGCGACGAGCAGGCCAGCGTGGACTCGTCCTTCGCCAGCGATCCGACGGTGGTCTTCACGGTCAAGGATGGCGAAATCTCCCGCGACAGCGCCGTGCTGGGCGTGGGCTTCCTGACCGAGTTCTCCGACCGGACGCGGGCCTACTTCGACTACGACACGCGTCTGAACAGCGACGAAACCGTCCATGTCTTCAGCGCCTCGCTGCAGTATCGCTGGTAAATCGAAGACACGGACAAACACGGACCTGCGCGGACCGCCACGGACATACTGTCTGTGTCGGTCCGTGCCCGTTTGTGCTTGTCCGTGTTACTCCTGTCCTCGAATCGCCGCCAGGAGCTCTTCCGACGGCCCGGTCTTGGGCAGGTAGATCTCGGCCCCCGCGCCGAGCATTTTCTCGCGGACGCCGGGCTCGGCGAACATCGACAGCGCGACGACCCGGATCTGCGGAAGCTCGGCCTTGATCCGCCGGGTGGCCTCGTCCCCGGGCATCACCGGCATCGCCACGTCCATGATGACCACGTCCGGCTCCAACTCGCGCGCGAGTTTGACCGCCTCGCGGCCGTCCCCGGCCTGGCCGACGATCTTCATGTCCTTCTCTTCGGCGATCAATGCGGCCAAGCCCTCCCGCATGACCTTATGGTCATCCACCAGCAGGACGCGTAGGACCTGAGGACGGAGGACCGAGGACGGAGGACGGCGATCGGCCCTGTTCCCTGTCTTCTGTCCTCTGTCATCCGTCCTCAGTCCTCTGTCCTCGGCGACCCGGGCGTCCGGCACAGCGACCAGAAAGACGCTGCCTTTACCCGGTACACTGCGGATCTTCATGCGTCCGCCGAGCAGGCGGGCACGCTCGCGGATGCTCAGCAGCCCGAAGCCTGCCGCCCGACCGAGCGCGTTGGGATCGAAACCCTGCCCGCGGTCGGCGATTGTCAGCCAGAGCCGCTCGTGCCTGCGCTGCAGCCGCAGGCGGGTCTCGTTGACCTTGGCGTGCTTGACCGCGTTGAACAGGATCTCCTGACCCGTTCGGAAGAGGAAGGCCTTGAGCGACTCGGACGACGAGTCCACGTGCCCGTGGACCTCGGTGTGAACCGTCAGGCCGTGCTTGGTCTTCACCTGCCGGGCCAGCCATTCGAACGTCTCGCCCAGGTCGCTCTGATACAGAACCGCCGGGCTCAACTCGTGCGAGAGGCTTCGCGATTGCTCGATCGCGTCGCGCAGCATCTGATCGAGCTGGCCGGCGATTTCCTGCATCGCGACGTCGTTCCTGGCCCGGCTGCTCAGCAGACCCAGGTGGAACTTCGCGGCGGCAAGCTGCTGCTGCAGCCCGTCGTGCAGGACCTCCGCCATTCGCCTCCGCTCGCGGTCCTCCGCCTGCGAGAGCTCCAGCGTCAGCTTCTGGAGCTGGAAGGCCCGATGCTCCAACTCGTCCAAGGTCGCCTGCTGCCGCGTGACGTCCTGGAGGTTGAGGACGAGATACTGCACCTCGCCCCGGTCGTTCCGCAGCGGGGTGAGCTGCCAATCCCAGTAGGTCACCCGCAGCGGATCGTCCGGGTGCTGGAAGGGCTTGGCGAAGGCGCGGTGCGGCCTGCCGGTCTGCACCACCTGCTCAAAGATCGCCTGGTTCTCCTCGTGCGGATACAGATCGAAGTGGTTCTTGCCCTTGAAGAACTCGGGACTCTTGCCGTTGGACCTAGCGTAGGCCTCGTTGACCTGCACGAAGTTGAATTGCCGGTCCATGAACGCCAGCGGCGTGATCGTGTGCTGGAAGAAGCCCTCGAGGACCTGTGAGCTCTTGCGGAGCTTGCCCTCGGCCACCACGCGGCGGACCACCTCGTCCTGGAGCCGATCCACGGTGTCCCGCAACTCCTCCGTCTGGGCCTGGACCTCTTCTTCCAGTTGGTCGTTGAGCCGCCGCAATTGCTCCTCCATCTGCTTTCTGGCGGTGATGTCGAAGAGCACGCCGAGCATCCGCACGATCTTGCCGGAGGCGTCCCGGATCGTCCTGCCCCTCGACGCGACCCACACCGTTTTTCCGCTGCGCCGGATCAGGCGGAACTCCGCCTCGAAGTCACCGCCATCGGCCAGCGACTTCTTGGTCCGCTCGTTGAGCCTCTCGACATCCAGCGGGTCCACGTGCTGGAGGAACCGTTCGAGATTGGCCGGTCCCTGGCGATCCAATCCGAGCAGCTCATAAACGCGCCTATCCCAGAAGTCGTGGCCGGCTTCGATATCCCACTCCCAAAGGCCCATCCGCCCGCCCTCCAGGGCCATCCGCAGCCTCTGCTCGCTGTCCCGCACGGTCTGCTCGGCCTTCTTGATGGGCGTGAGGTCCGTGATGAAAGCCACCACCTGCGGCCGGCCGTCGGGTCCGATGCCCATCACCGAGCCGCTCACGAGCACGGGCACGCGCCGGCCGTCCCGGGTGAAGTACTCCTTTTCCCGCGGAGCTGCGATGCCTCGTTGTCGAAGTTCCTCGATGGCCGCTTCATCCGCGACGGCAAACTCCGGCGGGGTGATCGTGTCCCATCGCAGACTGTCCGCCTCGACGTCCTGCTCGTCATAGCCCAACAGAGTCAGGAAGGCGCGATTGGCGTAGTGAATGGCCCCATCGAACCCGGCGATGACAATCGCGCCGGTGGCGTTCTCCACCGCCCGGCGGAATCGCTCCTCGCTCTCGCGCAGCGCCTCCTCGACGCATTTTCGCTCCGTGATGTCGCGGACGGCGCCCCGCAGGATCAGGTCGCCGCCGGCGCGATCGACGGAGACCGTGGTTTCCAGCCACAGAACGGTTCCATCGCCCCGCACGATGCGATATTCGTCCCGGTGAGGATCGGCGGACGCTTCTGTGCCGCCGTCCGCCATCAGAGAAGCCGTGTTGTGCGTGACGCGCTCGCGGTCGTCGGGATGCACGCACGCGAGCCACCGTTCGTACTTGATCGAGGAGTCCGGCTCGAAACCGAACAGCTCATAGTGCTCCGGGCTCCAGTACGCGCTGTCCCGCGTGGCGTTCCATTCGAACAGACCGATCCGCCCGGCCCGGGCCACCCGGCGCAGCCGCTCCTCGCTCTCACGCAGGGCCTCCTCGGCCTCGCGCAGCTTCGTGGAATCGAAGTAGTAGCAGATGACGCCGAACTGCCCGTCCGGAAGCGTCATGCGATGGAGTTCCCATTCGTACGATTCGACGGTCTCCACGTCATGGCGCGGGTTGATGAAGCGCGGCGAGTAGTAGGGCTCACCGGTGTCGAGCGTGTGGCGGAAGTGGCCAATGATATTCGCGGCGACGTCTTCAGGCCAGAGGATGCGCATGGCCTGTGCGAAATCGCGTCCGATCACCGGCCGGACGCCGCGGAACGCGCCCTCCTGCGAGGAGGCGTTCATCATCGCGACGCGGAACCGCGAGTCCACGACGTACGTGCCGAACGGGGAACGCTCGACCAACTCGGAAAGCGTCTTGCGGCTCCGGTTGACCGCCGCTTCCGCCTGCTTCAGTTCCGTGATGTCGTTGCCGATGGCCAGGATCTCGCGGACGTTGCCCTGCTCGTCCAGGATCGCTTTGTTCGTCCAGGCGACCCAGGCGGTCGTACGGTCCTTTCGGATGTTCTCGCTGGGCACGTAGGTGTACTGTTCGGGGTGGACGACGATGTCCTTGACCAGAGCGTCGAGGTCCCTGTCGGTGCTCTCTTCCACCTTGGACACGATGGTCATCACGTCGCGGCCGAGCAGTTCCTTCGCGGAGTAGCCGAGAAAACGTAGGCCGTAGTCGTTGATGAACCGGATGACGCCCCGGCTGTCCCAGCGGATGATGACGCTGTTGGCGGTCTCGATCAGCTCGCGGTACTTCCGCTCGCTGGTCCGCAGCGCCTCGTTGGCTGTCGCCAGTTCCTCCGTCTGGGCGTGGAGTTCCTCGGCCTGAGTCTGCAACTCCTCCCCCTGCGCCTGGAGTTCCTCATTCTGCGCCTGGAGCTGCTCGTTTGCCTCGTGTATCGCCTGCTCGGCCTGCCTGCGTTCGTCTTCACGCAGCTTGCGCTGAATCCAGGCGTAGAGGACGGGCGCGATGCGAGCGGCGATGGCGTCCAGTGTCCTCTGATCCTCGTCGCTGTAGCCACCCTCCTTGTTGGCCACGTTCAGCAGACCGATGACCTGCCCGTGAAACAGGATAGGGGCGGCGAGATTGTTGTGGATGATCGGATGGCCCGGCGGCACCGGAGGCGCCTCGTTGGTGTAGATGGATTGCTTCTTCCTCAGGGCGCGGGCCCACAGCCCTTTCCATTTCTCGGGCGGATAGTGGATGCACTTGCCCTCGATCTCGCACTCGTCGAGCATCTTCGACAGACTCGGACAGATCAGGTGGCCTGGCTCGGCGATGTACCCGAAGACGCCGTGCCTGCTGGACATCTCCTCCTGGACGACCGCCAGCGCCCGGTCGAACAACTCGTCCCCCTCGCACTCGACGAACGCACGGAGGACGCGGTTGGCGAAAGCGGTCTCGCGGTGCTCCTTTTTCGCCTTTTCCTCGGCCTGCTTCCGCTCGGTGATGTCGCGGACGATGGCCCACATCTGGTGCGGCCGGCCCGCGTCGTCGCGGATCAAGTACGTTCGCAGCTCGACGGGGAACACCGTGCCGTCCTTGCGACGGTATTCCTTTTCATACACCTCGGAGCTGTCCTCCGGCAGGATCTGCTCCTCGACGATTCGGGCCTCCACGTCATGCCACTTCTGTGGAGTCAAATCCTCGTAGGTCAGCCGGGACAACTCCTCCTGGGTGTAGCCCACCATTTCCCGATAGGCGGCGTTGCTGTCCTGGACCCTCCCGTCCATGCCCACGATCACGAAAGCGTCCCGCATGCTCTCGTACAGGCGACGGTACTTGAGCTCGGATATCCGCAGCGCCTCCTCGGCCCGCTTATGCTCGGTGATGTCCCGTCCGTAGACGTTGGCATAACGCTCTGCTGCGACAGAACTTACGGCCACCGCATAGGGCGTCCCGTCCAGTTCCACGTCCTGCTCGATGGCGTGGCCCCCGGCCGTGGCCCCGTCGATCAGGTGTCTGAGCATCGCCTGTGGCAGGGGCTCGCCGACCTTGCACGTCCAGCCGGGCAGCGTGGCCGCAGCCGGATTGCAGTAGAGGACCTCGCCCGCAAACGACACTCGCAGCACCGGGTTGGGGTTCTCCTGCGGGAACCGTGCCAACCAAGCCGCCTGCTCGTGTGCCCGGCGCAGGGCCTGCTCGCTCTCTCGCAGCCCTTCGGCCTGGATCTGCAATTCCTCCTGCTGGGCCCGAAGCTCCTCGTTAGAGTTCTGGAGTTCCTCCGCCTGCGACTGCAACTCCTCCCGCTGAGCCTGGAGTTCCTCGTTGGAGTTCTCGAGCTCTTCGGCCTGCAACTGGAGACATTCGTTGGCCTGGTGGAGCGACTCGGCGATCCGTTTTCGCTCGGTGATGTCCCGCGCGAAGACGTTGACGTAGTCCTCCGTGGGGCAGGGGGCCACGGCCAGCCAGAAGGTGCGGCCGCCGCAGAGGATCTCGTGGTTGCGGACTGCACCGGCGCCCAGGGCATCGGCGATGATGTCCTGCACGACGGGCGGGACCTTGTGACCGAGCCAGCAGCCCCAGTACTCGCACAGTTTCTCGCCGGCCGGGTTGCTGTAGAGCATCACGTGCTCGTTGGAGATGCGAAGCACGGGGTTGGGGCTCTCCTCGGGGATGCGGGCCAGCCACCGAGCCTGCTCGGCGGCGCGCTCGGCCTGTTCCTTGAGTTGGCGGATGGCCTGTTCGGCGCGCTTGCGTTCCGTGATGTCGACAATGGCGCCCACAGCGCCTCTCGGCTCTCCGCGGTCATCGCGCAGTGGCACCGCAGACATCAGGACGCTGGTCACGTTTCCATCGGGGCGTGCAACGTCATATTCTTCATTCAGGACGGGGCGTCCTTCGCATGCCGCTACCTGCATGGGCAGTCCCTCGGCGGGACATTCCCGCCCGGCGCGCAGGACGCGGTAGCCCAGAGCCTGCTCTTGCGGCGCGCTCAGCGAGGCATTGCAGTCGGCGGGGATGCCCAGCATTTCTGCGTTCGTCCGGTTAATCCGGATGCGGCGGCACCACGGATCCTCAGCCACCGCCACGCCCACGGGCAGTACGTCCATCAGCCGCTCGATCTCTTCCGTGCGCAGCCGCAATGCGTCCTCGACGCGTTTACGCTCGGTGATGTCGCGCGTCAGTCCTCGCAGGCAGACGATTGTCCCCGATTCGTCGAAGACCGCACGGCCGGACTCTTCCAGCACGACCTCGCGTCCGTCGTCACGCCGGACGTAACGGTAGGTCGCCTCATAGGCCGGCTGTTCGGGCGAGAGCGTGGAGACCAGACGCACGAAGGCCTCTCGATCCTCGGGACGGATCCGGTCGAAGAAGCCTTGCCCGGTGTCGTGCGTCGCGTCGCCTGTCCAACCGAGGATCGACGCCGAATTGGGAGATCGCAGCACCTCATCTGTTGCCGGGCGCCACTCGAACGTGAAGACCTGACCGGCCTCCAGGGCCTGGCGCAGCCGTTCCGCGTTCTCCTGCAATGCCTCGCCGGCAAGCTTACGCTCGGTGATGTCGGTATCGACGCCGGCCCAGCGGATCGGGCGGTTGAACTCGTCGCGGAAGAGCCTGCCCCGGCTGGCGAGCCAGCGGAGGCTGCCGTCCTTGTGACGGATGCGGAAATCGACCTGATACGTCTCCGTCCGACCCTCGCCGTGGGCCCGGGCGGCCTCATCCAAGCGAACCCGATCCTCCGATACGATGCGATCTTGCCATGCGGATCGCGAGTTCGGGAATTCGTTGCTCTCGAAGCCGATCAGAGCCTTGAGTTGTGGGCTCAGGTACACATAGTCCGACAGGTATCCAGGTTTTTCGGGATTCAGATCGATCCGCCAGATGCCGGCGTTGGAGCCCGCGATGGCCATCTCCAGGACCTGGCGGCTCTCCAGCATGGCCTCTTCGATCTTCTTGTGCCCGGTGGCGTCGTTGAGGAAGACCGTCAGGCCGTCGTGCGTCGGATGGCAGCGGCACTCATACCAGCGGCCTAACGGCTCGTAGTAGTCCTCGACCTTGACGAAGGCCTTCTCTTGGGCCGCTCGGAGGAATTCCTTGTGGAATCGCGAGTTTCGAAGGTGCGGGAACGCATCCCAGATCACCCTGCCCAGGATCTCCGCGGGCGTTGTCTTGAGGAATGCGGCCGCCGCCTTGTTGAGGTAGGTGCAGCGCCAGTCCCTGTGCAGGGTCATGAACCCGTCGGCCATGCTCTCGAGGATGTGGGCCGCTGGCGCCGGCCCATCGGGCGGATGCGACTCCGGGACATCTGTAGATTCAGCCTTCCCGACGCGCAGCGGCGCTGCGGGCTTCGAGGCGGCTGCTCGGCGTTTCTGTTTCGACCGTTTGGATGGGTCGGATCGCCTTGAATTGCCAGCGGATTTATGTCCATCACCCGAAGGCTGGTTATCTGGGCGTGTTGCCACGATGCCTCTCCTTGAACTGCCTCAACCACAGACCTTATCCAAACTGCCACCTGGGGTAAGAATATCAGATGAATGCATTCTACTACATGACGTTGAGGATTTGGCGAAAGGGCGGATAAGGAAATTCCTTAACGGACCATGTCACTCGGATCTTGATCCGCTCCAAGGCTAAGATAGTGGTTGTTGGCCACAGAGGACACAGAGGGTGCAAACAAGAGAAGCCCGGAATACGCTGTATTCTTCCCTTCCCCCTTCGCTTCTCTGTGTCTCTCTGTGACCTCTGTGGCTACCTTTCTTAGCTTTTTACCGGGTCGTTGAGGAGAAAAGGCAGCAGAGAATCATCGTGGTGGCGGTGCCGATGACGATCAGCCAGGTCCACGCGAGATCGAGCCGACCCTGTTTGATCAGGAAGAGAAGCACCGTGCAGATGGCTGTGCTGAGGAGCATGGCCGGGATGTTGGCGAGATTGGCCCGGCGCCGGGTGAGCAGGCCCAGGAGAAAGACCCCGAGCATGGGACCGCCCGTCAGCGCCAGGATCTGAAACGCGAACCACAGGATGTTCTCCACGGGCGCGCAAACCGCGGCGATTCCCGCCAGGATCAGGCCGAAGACCACGACCCCGATTCGGGAGACGAGCAGATAGTGCTTCTCCGTCGCCCTTTTGCGAATCAGGGGACGGTAGATGTCCCGGACGAAGGATGCGGTCAGCGAGCTCAGCGGCGAATCGACGCTGGCCATGACGATCGCCCCGAGCACGAGGCCCTTAAGGCCCGGCGGCAGGATCGTGCGGGCGAAGTGCGGGAAGATGGTCTTGAGTTCGGCTGGCTGGGCCAGTTCGGGATGTTGACGGTAGAAGACGTACAGAAGCGTGCCGATGAGCAGGTACAGCCAGTAGACGGGCAGGACCGCCAGGATTGTGGCGAGGATCGTCTTCTGGCTGCTTCGGCGGGTCCGGACGGTCAGGAGCCGCTGGACCATTTCCTGGTCGGCGCCGAAGGAGACCAGGCCGGTGAAGAGCCCGCTGATGACGCCGGCCCAGAATGTCCCGGCGTCGTTGAGGTTGAAGGCGAAGTTGAACGTGCTGAGCCGGCCGGCGTCGTCTGCGATTTGCAGGGCCGAGACCAGGCCGCCGTCCAGGTGCCGCGACAAATAGGCCACGACGAACACGCCGCTGACGATGAAGAAGATCGCCTGGTAGGCGCCGGTCCAGACGAGGGCCTTGATGCCGCCGAAGCCTATGAAGAGGATGCTGACGGCGGTGAACAGGGCGAGCGTCGCTCCGAGCGGCCAGCCCATGATCAACCCCACGGCCATGCAGGTGGCGTAGAGACGCACGCCCGAGGCGATCAGGCGCGTGACGAGGAAGTAGATCGAGCCGGTGTACTGCGTGGCCGGGCCGAAGCGGTGGCCGAGGAATTCATAGATGCTCGTGCAATCGTATTTATAGAAGGCCGGGATGAAGAGGAAGGCGACGACTAAGCGCGCGATCGCCAGGCCGATCAGGAACTGGAACCACCGCCAGTTCTCTGTGAAGGCAGTGTGCGGCATGCCGACGATGGCCAGGGCGCTGATCTCGGTGGCGACGAACGAGAGGCACGCGACGATCCAGGGGATTCGCCGGCCGCCGAGGAAGAAATCGTCGGTGTCCTTCTCGTGGCGGCCGAAGACGTAGGAGATGACGAACAGCAGCGCAACGGCCCCGGCGACGATGACTCCGTCGAGTCCGCCCAGCGAGCCGGTCAGTTGTTGGGTGATCGTATTTTCGATAGCGTCCTGTCCTTTGGCCTCGTGGGGTGGGTCCTCAACCCACGCGTTTCCCACATGGACGGAGACAAAATGCGTGGGTCAAAAAACCACTCTACTGCTGCGACCATGCTAAAACGGTGAATCACCGGGGCAAGAATCTCGGTCTGGGTGCCATGCTTACGCCTCGTAAGCATGTTTTCCAGGACATGGCTACGAGGCGTAGCCATGGCACCCAATCATCAAATTAGAATAGTCGCAGTACTATACTGGTTGTCCCGTATTTCCTATTGCTTTCCGCAGCGACTGGCCGCAGGCGTTGAGAATCCTCACGGCTCCTGGCAAATCCACCTTGCGAAAGTGCATCACGACGGCGGGCTTGACCTTGCCCTCAGCCCGCTTCAGCAAAGCCCCCGCTTTCGGCCGCGAGAGTCCCGTCAACTCCGTGACGATCCGCAGGGACCGGTCGCGGAGCTTGTTGTTGACCGCCTGCAAATCGACCATGAGGTTGCCGTGGACCTTGCCGAGCTTGATCATGGCGGTGGTCGTGAGCATGTTCAGCACGAGCTTGGTGGCGGTGCCGGCTTTCATCCGGGTCGAGCCCGTGACGATCTCCGGGCCGACCACGGGGTTGATGATGATGTCGGCGGGGATCGATTTGACAGCCTCAGGCGCGCAGGTCACGCAGACGGTCTGCGCCCCGATCTGCCGGGCCCGGCGAAGGGCCCCGTGTACGAAAGGCGTCACGCCGCAGGCGGCCAAGCCCACGACGACGTCTCGCGAACTCACCTTTCTCTTGTCGATCTCCCTGGCGCCGCCGGCCACGTCATCCTCGGCCCCTTCGATCGATCGGACCAATGCCTTGCGGCCGCCCGCGATGATGCCCTGGACCAACGACCGCTTGACGCCGAACGTCGGCGGACATTCCGAGGCGTCCAGCACGCCCAGCCGGCCGCTGGTGCCCGCGCCGACGTAGAAGAGCCGCCCGCCCTCACGGAAGCAGTCCACGATCAGATCGATCGCGGCCACGATGGGCCCTCGCTGCGAGCCGACCGCCTCGGGCACCGCCCGGTCTTCGGAGTTGATCAGGTCCACGATCTCGAGCGTGGGCAGCGTGTCGATGTTCGCGCTTCGCGGGTTGCGTTTCTCGGTGGTTGGCAGGCTGCCGGGGTCAACGCTTGACATTTGACATTTCTGCCTCTCGTCCACGACCAAACGTCGACGCTGTGCTCCTCGCTTCTTGTCAAGTGTCAAGCGTTGACCCCCTGTTCTCGTCCCGGCACAATCTTCCCTAATACGACCGGCTCGTCCGCGCCCGTGACGCTGGGGAGGTTGTTGGCGATCCCCTGGATCGTGGCGTACGCGAGGATGGCGAACGATACGGCCTCCTTGGCATCGACGCTGATGCCGAATTCATCCGTCGAGTGGATTCTAACGCCTGCGAGTTGCGACTGCAACATTCGCACGAGCGTCGTGTTGTGCGAGCCGCCGCCGCAGAGGATCATCTCGTCGGGCATGGCCGGCAGGAACTTGTGATAAGCGGTCGCGATGGTGGAGGCGGTGAACGCGGTGGCCGTCGCGATCATATCCTCCGGCGTCAGTTTCTGTTTGCGGGCCTGGCCATAAAGCCAATCGCAATACTGCTCTCCGAACTGCTCCCGGCCGGTGGACTTGGGCGGCCGCCGTCGCAGGAAGGGATGCCGCAGCATCTCCTTCAAGAGCCCCTCGTGTACCGTGCCCTTGGCCGCCATCGCGCCGGCGCGATCGTACTGGCGTTTGCCCGCAGTGACGATGCGGATCATGCCGTCGATGACCATGTTCCCGGGTCCTGTGTCGAAAGCCAGGACATTCGTAGCACGGGCGTCCCGCCCATGACTCTTAAGAACATTCACGGGCAGGATGCCCGTGCTACTCATGGGCGGGACGCCCATGCTACGAAAACGCCTTACGGCGTCACTGCGAACGGGCAGAAACGTCACGTTGGCGATGCCGCCGATGTTCTGCACGGCCCGGCACAGTTTCCGATCGGAGAACAGCACGTAATCCGCGTACGGCACCAGCGGCGCGCCTTCGCCGCCTGCGGCCATGTCGCGGGGTCGGAAGTCCGCGACGGTCGTGATCCCGGTCCGCTGGGCGATCCGCGAGGGCTCGCCGATCTGGAGCGTCGAACGAATGACCCGTCCGCCGTAGCGGGGGCCTTGCGGACTGTGCCAGATCGTCTGGCCGTGCGAGCCGATGAGGTCGATGGAATCCAGCGGAATGCCGCTGGAGTCGCACAGCTTGACAACCGCCTCGCCAAGAACCTCGCCCAGGGCGTGGTTGAGGTGGCAGATGTCGTCCACTCTCGCCGTTTCGGGTCGGCACAGGGCGAGAATGCTCTTTCGCATGGCCGAGGAATACGGGAATGTCTCAAACGCCAGCAGATCGACCTTGTGGCCGCGAATATCCACGATGGCCGCATCGACCCCGTCGGCCGAGGTGCCCGACATCAGTCCCGCCACGCGCAGTTGGTTCTTCGATGCAAGCTTGCCGATTGGATTGCTCACGACAGTTCCGTCCCTTTCGTTGGATGCCACGTGCCCATGGACTGTTCTTCGTAGAGATTATAGCCGTCATGGGCTGCGAAGTGCATGACAAATGAGCGGTTATTGGGCCCCATCTGAGTCCCCCTGGGCTCCGCCCCCCAGGGCGAGCGACAAGACGCAGGTCCGTGAAGCCGTCTTGGCATGTGTTTCGCTGTGACGGGAAATCACATTTACACGGCGGGGGGCGTCGTGCTATGAATAGAGCATGTCACAGGCGCATGAGAAGGCCAGAGAGTTCCTCGAACACCAGAAGGCGTTTCGCCTGGGCGAATTGACGACGGAAGCGTCGCATCCGAAGACCCGCCGGTTGTCGCAGACGATCCAGGCCGATATCCGGGCGGGCGTCCGGATGCTGCAATCGGTGGATGACGACATCCCCGCCGCGTTGGAGCGGATCTTTGCACAGGAGACGTTCGGCAAGCTGGTCGAGGCCCTGCACGAGGCGATGCGGACGGGGCATCGGATCTACTTCACCGGCTGCGGCGCCACGGGCCGGCTGAGCATCCTGCTGGAAGCAGCGTGGCGGCGGTTCTGGGCCGTAGGGGCAGGCCCCCGTGCCTGCCCTGATCGGGACACAGGGCAACCACGGGGGGGTGCCCCTACGAGTCGGATGACTGATTTGTGCATCAGCGTCATGGCCGGCGGGGACTTCGCGCTGATCAAGTCCGTCGAGGGCTTCGAGGACTTCACGGATTTTGGCCGGCGGCAGATCAAAGAGGCGGGCGCACAGAGGGACGACGTCGTCGTCGCCATCACCGAGGGCGGCGAAACGTCTTTTGTCATCGGCACCGCCTGGCAGGGGCTGGACGTCGGAGCCCACGTGTTCTTCGTCTACAATAACCCCACCGACCTGCTCCGTCAACACGTCCAGCGGTCGCGCGAGGTCATCGACGAACCCCGCATCGGCAAGCTCGACCTGGCGACCGGGCCCATGGCCATCACTGGCTCGACCCGCATGCAGGCGACGACCACCGAGTTGCTCGTCGTCGGCGCCGCGATGGAAATAGCCTTGGCCAGGCATGTAGGGTGTGCCGTGCACACCATCTCCTCCTACCGCCAATTCTTCGAGAACTTGCTCAGGCAATTGTCCACGCCGGAGGCTGTTGCTGCGATCGCCCGGGCCGTGGAACTGGAGGAGCGTGTCTACCGCAATCGCGGCCTCGTGACGTATCTCGCCGATTCCCTGATGCTCGACGTCCTGACCGACACGACCGAGCGAGCGCCGACGTTCATGCTGCCGCCGTTTCGCAGGCAGGGGGATACGATCTCGCCCGTATCGTGGTCATTCGTCAAAGACCCGCATCACCCAACCGAGCAGGCGTGGCGGGAGATGCTCCAGCGGGAGCCTCGCGGCCTGACCTGGGGCCCGGAGGTCTATGCGCAACTGAATGCCCCCGCGCACATCCAGGCCAATCCGCCGAAGCTCGACAACGCCGAGATTCACAAGTTCCGCATCGGCAACGAGCCCGACCCCTCCCGTACGGATGCCCCGGACACGATGCTCGTGCAAGTCGGGGACTTGGCCAATCATCCATCATCCATCATCGATTATCAATTCAAGCGGACCGCCGCCATCACGTTTGGACCGGTGTCCGCGCCGCTCGATGTGGACGAGCACATCCACGTCCCCTGCGAGGTGTTGGCGTCGGCGCTGCGGCTGTGGGAGCACCTGGCGATCAAGCTGATCCTCAACACGCTCTCGACGGCGACGATGGTTCGGATGGGCCGGGTGATCGGCAACGCGATGGTCTGGGTCTCGCCCAGCAACAAGAAGCTCATCGACCGCGGCTGCCGCCTGATCGCGCAGGAGACCGGCTGCACGTACGAGCACGCCTGCGAGGTCCTGCACGAAGCGATGGAAGAACTAGCCGAGCGGGGCAAACGAGGAGAAGAAATCCCGTCGCCGGTGGCGCTGGCGATCGAGAGAATCCAGGCCGGCGGGAAGGAGAAGAACCTGTGATCGCAAGCACGAAATCCGAAATTCGCAATCCGAAACAAATCCAAAGGATCAAAACTCAAATTACAGAAACGCTGGCGCTCGCCGGACGGTCCGTTTCGAATTTTGGATTTGGATCATTCGTGCTTGTTTCGGATTTCGGATTTCGGATTTCGTGCTTTCTCCTCCTGTGTCTTTCGTTGAGTTGCCATTCGGACCATGCCTATCGCGCCAGCCTGGCCCAGATCGACGGCATCGTGCAGGCGGAAATCCAGGCGGGCCATTTCCCCGGGGCCGTGGTCCTTGTCGGGCGGGGCAAGAGGGTCCTGTACTGCAAGGCCTTCGGCCTGGCGATTGCCGAGCCGGTGCAGGAGCCCATGCGGGAGGACACGATCTTCGACCTGGCCTCCCTGACCAAGCCGCTGGCCACCGGGGCGGCCGTGATGATCCTCGTAGACCGGGGCAAGCTCGATCCCAACGCCTTCGTCCGGGACTACCTGCCGGCCTTCGCCTGCGGCGGCAAGGAACAGACTCAGATCAAGCACCTCCTGGCCCACACCTCCGGCCTGCCGGCGTATACCGACGCAAACAGCCTGAAGGAACGTCACGGCAGCCCGTGTCCGGGAGCGGTACTCGAGAAGATTTGCAGTCTGGACGCTCAGTCTGCGCCCGGCGAGAAGTTCCGATACAGTTGCTTGGGCTACACCACGCTCGCCGAGATTGTCCGGGTTGTCACAGGGCAGAGCGTTGACGACTTCACCCACGCGAATCTCTTCGCACCCCTCGGTATGAAGGACACAAGCTTCAATCCGCCGGCGGCGTGCAAGCTGAGAATCGCCGCGACGGAGATCGTGGACGGCGAGCCGCTGCGGGGCACGGTACACGACCCGCTGGCTCGGCTGATGGCCGGCACGAGCGGCAACGCGGGCCTGTTCTCCACCGCCTCGGACCTGTCCATCTTCTGCCGCATGCTGCTCAACGGCGGCAAGTGGAAGGGCAAGCGAATCCTCAGCCCCGCTGTTGTTGCGATGCTCACGACGGCACAGTCTCACGGCCGGGCCTACGGCTTCGACGTCAGCTCCAGCTACGCTTGGGTGAAAGGCCCCAACGCCTCACCGCGAGCCTTCTGCCACACGGGGTACACAGGCACCAGCCTCGTCTGCGACCCGGACACGGGCACCTACCTGATTCTCCTGACCAACCGCGCCCACCCTCACGACGGTGGCGCCTGCAAGCCCATCCGCGAGAAGCTCGCCGAGCTTGTCTTCCCGCCGCGTTCGGGTCTTTGAACGACACGAGGCCGATCCCGGAAGTTGACAAACGGCGTTCGGCAGTACTGCGACTATTCTAATTTGGTGATTGGGTGCCATGGCTACGCCTCGTAGCCATGGCCTGGAAAGCATGCTTACGAGGCGTAAGCATGGCACCCAGACCGAGGTTCTTGCCGCGGTGACTCACCGTTTCAGCATGGTCACAGCAGTAGGATGCGTACCACGCACCATTTGACTTCAGAAGAGAGAATGGTGCGTGGTACGCACCTGCAACAGCCCTCTACGTTGCTCTTTCCTCAGTTCGTCAGGCCGGCGATGGCGGCGCCGATCAGCGTGGCGTTGTCGATGCTCACGATCTCGTAGTGGACCCGCTTTCGCTCGACCAGATACTGCTTGAGATAGTACTCGACCTTCGGGCGGAGGGACTTCAAGCGATAGAAGGTCGTGCCCTCGGCCACGATGCAGATGGGCCGGGCGGGGTTGTGTCCCTTGTCGCTCTTGAGGGCGACGGAGGACAGGTTGATCGCCGTCAGCTTGGCCGCCCGCTCGACCAGGGCGTCCACGAGGTGGTACAGCGTGACGATATCGTCGTCCGTCGTGTCGGTCAGAGCCGCCGACAGCGGGCTGTCCCCGCCTTCGGGCCGGCTGAGGAAATCGCTGATGTCCTTGGTCGTCGCCGATTCAATGCCGGCCAGTCCGGCGGCCGCGGTTTTGGAGAACAGGCCCGTCCTGGCGGCGGCCTGTGCCGTCACCAGGCACAGCGGTCCGATGTAGGCGCCGGAGATCATCTTCTCGAAGACGTTGACGCCCGGACTGACCGAGGCGGCGTCGAACTTCTTATCGATCTTGCCGCGCGGGGCCTTGCCGAATCCGCCGGATTCGACGTTGATGATCTGGCTGTCCTTGGCGTTCAGGTCTCTTGCTTTGCGAATATTGCTGTTTTGCTCGACGTAGGCGGTGTTGGTGCCGGTCCCGAGGATGAAGCCGATGTAGCTGTCGAACCGCCGGCCACTGGTCTCGGCCCGGCCCGCCAGGAGGGTGGCGACCGTGTCGTTGAGCAGGACGAAGTGCTTGTCCTGTTTGACGCCGAGCCGGCTCAGGGCCGCCCCCATGCTCTCGCCGATCATCTGGCCGGCGGCCTCGGGGGCTTTGATCTCCTTGGAGAAGTACAGGGCTCGGCCGTCCTTGCTCGGGAACATCTCGATCGGGTAGGAGAAGCAGAAGCCCACATTGGGGCTCTTGCCCGCGACGGCCTTGACGTAGCCGGCCATGGTCCCGAAGAACTCGTCCTTGCCGACCTCGGCTGTGATGCCTGGCATCGGGAAGACCTTGAAGTGAGAAATCTCCGGCTCGCCGACCTCCCGGAACGATACCGTGGCCACGCGGAAATTCGTCCCGCCGGCGTCCATTACGATGACCGGCTCATCGTGGGGCAGTTCCCGCTCGGTCCCGATGTAGGTGGGCAGCATCGCCAGCGAGCTTTTCTTGCCGGCCAGGCCCTTGTCCATCTCGCCGAGGAAGACGTCGCACGTCTCCTGAATCTTGATGTCCCCGTGGTACATGCCCTGGCTGCTAAGGAACTCCTTGACCCGGCTTCTTGGATCTTTCACTGCCAACCCCTCTCTGGATTTTCTATTTGCGATTTACCATTTACGATTTGGCGTCGCTGCCGGCGAATCTGACGCGCGCCGCGAGACTCCAATAGTAAATCGCCGATAATCAACCGTCAATCTTCATATCCGCCGGGGTGCTCGGAATGCCATTTCCAGGCGGTTTGGACCATCTTCTCCAACTCGGGCTTCTCCGGCTGCCAGCCGAGCTCGACCCTGGCTCGGGTCGCGTCGGAAGTCAGAATCGCCGGATCCCCGGGCCGGCGGTCTGTCTCTACGACCTTGAAATCCCGGCCCGAGACGCGCTTCAGCGTCTCGATCACCTGGCGGACCGAGTAGCCCTGACCGTTGCCGAGATTGAACGTCTGCTCCACATGGCTGTCGAGCCGATTCAATGCCAGCAGATGCGCCCGGCACAGGTCGTCGATGTGGATGTAGTCGCGGATGCAGGTGCCGTCGGGGGTCGGGTAGTCCGAGCCGTAGATCTTGATGTCCGCCCGCTTGCCCATCGCCGCTTGGATGATCAGCGGGATCAGGTGCGATTCCGGCTTGTGATCCTCGCCTCGCCGGCCGTCGTCGCCGGCGCCGCAGGCGTTGAAGTACCGCAGGGCGGCGAAGTGCAGCCGGCCGGTCTGGGCCTGATACCGGCACATCCGCTCGACCGCGAGTTTCGTCTCTCCATAGGGATTGATCGGCTGCTTCGGCGCGTCCTCCGTGATCGGGACCTTCTGGGGCATCCCGTAGACGGCCGCGGTGCTGCTGAAGACGAATTTCCGCACCCCCGCCTCCTCCATGGCCGAGAGCAGATTCTGCGTGTTCGAGAGGTTGTTGCGGTAGTACCGCAACGGCTCCTGCACGGATTCGCCGACCTCGATCGAGGCGGCAAAGTGCATCACCGCCTCGATGCCCCGGTCGCGAAGGACCCGCACGAGTCCCTGGAAGTCGGCCAAGTCGCCGGCGACGACCTGGGCGCCGCGAACCGCCGAACGGTGACCCTTGCTGAAGTTGTCGTACACAATCGGCTCATGGCCCTGAGCCGTCAGCAGGGCCGTCATGTTGCTTCCGATGTACCCCGCACCGCCACAGACGAGAATCTTCATAAACTTACTATTTGCGATTTACGATTTGCGATTTAAGGGGTGCCAGGCACGACGCGAGACACGCCAGGCCAAATAGTAAATGGCAAATAGCAAATCGTCAATGCCCGAGCTTCTGCTCGATTCGTTTGAGAATCTCGGCGGCGAGCTCCGGATCGGGCCCCAGGTCGATCCACGCCATGCCCGCCTGCTGCTCGGGTGTCACGTCGAAGACTTGCAGCGTGGACTGGCTCCGCGTGTGGACCCGGTAGGCCTGGGAGACCCCGGCGACCTCATTGCCCGGCAGAGCCAACCGCTGGACCTGCACGTCGCAATCGATACTCAGGCCGGAGGCGCCTGTGGGTCGCGCCCTATGGTCCACGGCTCGCCTGTTGACTCGCAGCTCCACGGTTCTGCGGACCGACTGAACATTGGCTTCGGTCGTGTTGAAGGCCCCGACGTTGTCGCCTCGCCAGAACTCAAAGAATTGGCCCGCCCGAAGAGGCCGGGTCCGGATGACGCCCTGCTCGACGTCCAGCTTCTCGATGGGAAAGTGCATGCCCGCCAGGACGTCGTGGGCCGCCTCCATAGCCTGGGCCGTCGTGACCCCCTCGGGGCAGAACACTTGGGTCGGCCCCGGCGCAGCCGTACGGCTCGCACACCCCAGCGACAGTGTCATGCCGGCCAGAGCGACCCACAAAACGATTTCGATCCTTCCGTTCATTCTTTATCCTCGTAGTACACTGACCACCGGAATCCCGCGTTCTGCCTCGACAACCCACCGTCTTAAGATAGCCGCAGTGGTAGGGTGTGCCGGGCACACCCTTGCCCTGGAGTCCGTTCAACGCCGGGCAATTATAGACACAATCGGCCGGGGCCTCAACTCGAATCGCCACTCGTAGCACGGGCATCTTGCCCGTGATTGTGAATCATGGGCGCTCACGCCCATGCTACGGCAACGCCTCACGGCGTCACAACGAATCCTACACGATCCGCGAGATGTCGATCAGGTACATCTGCCGGCCGTGGCCACCGTGCGGGGAGTCGATGACCACGCTCCGGCCGTCCGGGCTGAAGCGGGGGTGCGTGTCGCATCGCCATTCGCCCGCGTACTCCCGCGGCAGGTGGAATCCGCCCAGCGGCGCCGTTCTGCCCGTCGGGACGTGGTACAAGTAGACGTTCTGCCTGCGGTTTTTGTCCGGGTAGGCGTCGTTGAGGATCCACTCGTTGCCGGGCAGATAGGTGCAGTGGCCGTTGCGGGTCATAGGGATCCCAAACGCGAAGGACTGCGTTTGGGAACCCGTGACGCCCTTGCCGACGATCTCGACCTTGTCCGAGCCGTCCTCGTAGAGATAGAACGCGTCGCCGGCCGAGGGGTGCCAGGCCCAGGCCAGGATGTGCCGCGGGTCGCGCCAGATGAAGTGCGAGGTCTTGCCGTGCGGATCGACCACGCGGAGGTCCTTGCCGTCGGGCGTGGCGGTCAGCATCCGGGTGCCGAACCCGCCGACCGTCTTGTACCGCGAATCGCCGTCGAGCAGCCGCCAGCGGTGCAGGAAAACGAACCGCGAGCCGTCCGTGTTGAACAGCAGGTGGTTGAACCAGTGCTTGGCCCGCTTGGGGTCGTCGGGCATCGTGCCGAAGGTGGCGACCTCGGCCAGCGAGACGATCAGGTCCGCCTTGCCGGAGTCGAGGTCCATCCGCCAGATGCCGGAGTCCTTCGGGGCGGGCTCCTCGACGTAGGGATCCGCGAACCCGGCGTAGCCATAGCCCGGGCGCATGTCGTTGATCCGCCGAAAGTCCGGGCACACCGCCGTGCGGCCGTCGGGGCTGAGTGTATAAATAGGATGCGGGAGCGTCCGCCGCCGGCCCGTCCTGACGTTCAGAATGCGGGTCTCATACCCCTGCCCGTTGCGGTCGTTCCACAGGACTTCGTCGCGCGAGCCCGGCCGCCACTGGAGCATGCAGCCCTGCTGCCAGCCCCAGGCGCTGCTTTCGCCGAGGTCGATCCAGGCGTCGTCGTCCTTGAGGTCCACCATGCCAATCCGGATCGTGTCGTCGGCCTTGGGACTGCGATGCTCGAAGTCCACCTCCATGCCCAAGACATACCGGCCGATCGGATCGAACTGAAGCTTGTCATAGTACCCGAACCAATGAAACCCCGGCCCACGAGTAATCGCGCGAACCGACACCGCCCCGGCCGGATTCGCCGTCCCCGCTGCCCCAGCCAATCGCGACCAGGAGACAACTCCGACCGCATTCGCGATCAGCCGCAGGAAGTCGCGACGCTGAATCGGTGTGTTGCCCATCCGATGACTCCTTACCTCAACGTCATCTGTACTGCACCTTCCAGTTCAACGTATTCGCATCACGGCACCGGATGTCGACTTGCAGGATGGCTCCGTTCCGGTGTATCGTGACCACATCCCCGCCGGCCAAGGCCACGTCGTAGCCTGTGTGTGTGAATTCCTCCGGCTCGTGGATGTACAGCGTGTACAAGTCGTTTCGGACGATCCGGCTTGTGCCGCTCAATGATCGATCCTGCCATGCGACCGAGTCCAGTTCGAGGCCGCCGCAGGAGATGTGCCGGTTCGTTGCCAGGAGCTGCGGATGGTCCTGCTTCTCGCGGAGGCAGAACAACTGACAGCGGTACTTCGGATCGATCCTGGGCAGCGGCATGCGGCCCTTGAACTGGCCCGTGAGAGACTTGGTCCAGAACTCAAAGACGAGGTAGTCCTTGTTGCCGTCGAGACCCATCTCGGACATCTCGATCGCCGGCTTTCGCTCGTCGAACCGCCCGAGCAGCACCCAGTTCTCGTACGGCCGGTTAATCTCCAGCAGGTACAGGTCGTACGGTGCGTTGACGCTCGTATCGCAGACGCGCGGGCCGGCCCCGCTCATCTCGGTGTCCACGCGGTCGAGGAACATCGATCGCGTCGGATCGACGTCGTAGAGCTGGCCCGGCCGGGTGAATAGGACCGGGATCGTCCGTCGGGCGGGCTCGATGATCTCCGTGCGGTACTTCTCGGCCTTGTCGGTCAGCATGTACAGCGAGCCGGTCATCGAGGTGCATAGGCAGGAGCGATAGGCCTGCTCCTCCGTCAGTTCGATGTGGTCCGGGTCGATCTGCCAGACGACGTTGTTGAAGGAGTTGTACTGGGCCATGCTGTCCAAGCGGAACCCGTCGTCGCCCACCCGGCAGGCGTCGATCAGTCCGATCAGTTCCGGCCGGACGCCCCAGCAGCCCATGAGGTAGTTGTCCGGACCGATTTCCTCGCGGACCGCCTTGACCACGTTGCGAAACGCCTCCGCGCGGTCCACGTTCTTCTTGGCGAAGAACTCGCTGAAGCTGTTGTAGCCTTCGTAGCGGAGGTGCCGAAGGGCGTCGAGCTTGAAGTAGACCCAGCCGGTATCGGCGAATCCTCGATAGACCGGGCGGATCAGCGTGTCGATCGTCTGGGGGTTCGATCCGTCCATCACGTATCCGACCCAGTTGCCGTAGGCGGGCTCGCCGGCGCTGTTGAGGACGAAGTACTCACGGTGGGCCAAGGCCCAGTCGCGGTCATGGAATGCCACGTTCGTCCAGATTCCGGGTTTGAGCCCCTTGGAGGCGATGTGGCGGGCCAGGCCGTCCATGCCATCGGGGAACTTGTCATTGGCGCCGAGCCAATGCTCCGGGACGCCGATGGGCTGCTGCTGGTAGCCATCGTCGATTTGCAGGTAGGCCAGCCCATAGGGTACGAGCCGCTCGGCCAGGACATCCGTCGTTGTCCGGATGTCCTGCTGAGTGACCCTGTTCCAGTAGGCGAACCAGGAGCACCAGCCCACCACCGGCTCGCGGATCGCATAGGTCCAGGGCTCGTAGTACCTCAGGCCGCGATGCTTCTGATAGTACCGCGGGCGGAACCGAATCGTGATCTCAGTGCCTGAGGCGTTGAGGGCGTACGTTGTTCGGTCGTCGGTTTGTGTCGTCGGCTCGATCGTGACGGCGGCGAAGTAGTCGATGGATAGGACCCAGTCGTGCCGGCGGTCGTAGACGGCCCGGTTCAGCAGGCTGTGGCTGAGCCCGGAACTGTGTCGGACGATGTCGCCGACGGCCCGCTGTTTGCGATCGACCTCACAGGGGAACGACTGCGTGCCGGCCGTGATCGTTCCGGTCAGTCGAACGCCGCGTCCGGACAGTTTGTAGGCCTGATCGATGGCTTCGCCGTGGCGGCTTGTGACCTGGTTCTCCTGGCCCACCTGGCCTTCCCAGTGGATCGTCCCTTGAAAGAGGATCGTGTTGTCATATTCGATCCGCAGGGTCCGGCCTTCTCGCACGATCTTGGCAGGGACGTTGGGCGGCGTCTGCGCCCGGGCCACGAGCCCTGGCGCCCCGAGTGGCAGCAGCGCCATGAGGAACAAAGGCAGGGTCGTACGTTTGAATCCGCTGGTGCTCGACATCTCAATACTCCGTGAATAGGAATTCGATGCGCCACAGGGGAGGCGTTCCGGCACAGCCGCAAAGCGATAGGGCGCGCCCCGATCACCGCCGTGGCGCATTGAGTGTAATGGACAGAGGACCCGGTCACAAGAGGCACTCCGATTGCCGACGGGAGAAGAGCTTTCCCGTCTTTGGGGAACAGTGTGCGGGGTTGGGCTAAAGGGACAGTGGCCGGGGAGTCGATATCCCCAGGTATGGACCTTTACTCGCACACCGTGGGGCTCGTCCGATGTCGCTGATCCAGAGACGGACCATTGTCGCAGATCTCCGCGCGCTGGCAATGGGGCGGACGGCGGCGGACTTCCTGGACTACCTGACCGTCGAGGCGGGACTGTCCGAGAATACGATCCTTGCCTATGGTCGCGACCTTCGCGAGTTTCTGCTGTACTGTCGGGACAGCGGCGTGAACGAGATCTCGCGGCTGGAGGTCCATCGGGTTCAGTTGTACCTGGGGGAGATGGCCCGCCGAGACAAAAG
>Ga0209347_1002554_pt1 | contig 23674 bp, 19 predicted proteins | sample AutmiccommuBRH23_FD_187382 | JGI IMG/M metagenome (GOLD analysis project Ga0209347, IMG submission 187382) | Deep subsurface microbial communities from Mt. Terri, Switzerland - Autotrophic microbial communities BRH/23 (SPAdes) (version 2) | ecosystem: Environmental > Aquatic > Deep subsurface >...
GCGGGGGGGTGCATTCTGTATGGAGGCGTGTTTCGAGGGGAGGTCAGTGGACAAGCTGAAGCTTATCCTACGCGGGAGGGGTGCATTCTGTATGGAGGCGTGTTTCGAGGGGAGGTCAGTGGACAAGCTGAAGCTTATCCTACGCGGGGGGAGAGATACTGTAGCTGCGACGCATGCGTCGCAGCTACGAGGTGGGGCAGGGGCGCAGCCGGGTAGCTGGCGGGGGAATATTAAAATCCCCTAAATAATTGGACAGCTTCTGGTCAGAATAGGAGAAAGGGATATAATGGACGAAGTTAAGCCCCGGACCCCAGGCGCAGGTGCGCTGCCTGGGGTCTGAATTGTGAAAACGCCAGAAATTTTCGTGTAGCCATTAATAATTGATTTATCGAGGTGTTATGTTTAAAAATGCCAAGCTGATGACGTTGTTTTTCACCATGGTGGTGGTGATGATCGGGTTTGGGATCGTGATCCCGATCATGCCCTTCTATGTGGAGCAGTTCGGGGTGGGCGGCACGGGGCTGGGGGCGATGATGGCGCTGTTCAGCATCATGCAGTTCATCTTTTCACCGTTCTGGGGCAACCTGTCCGATCGCTACGGGCGTAAGAAGATCATGCTGCTGGGGGCGTTTGGCAATGCAATTTCGATGATCCTGATGGGCCTGGCGCCGAATTACTGGCTGCTGCTGGCGGCACGCGGCCTGGGGGGCATCCTGTCCTCGGCGACCATGCCTACGGCGATGGCGTATATAGGCGACAGCACCGACGAGAAAGGCCGCGGCGGGGGGATGGGCCTGATTGGGGCGGCGATGGGCGTGGGCATGGTGATCGGGCCGGGGCTGGGCGGCTGGCTGGCAGGCGATTCGCTGGCCACACCGTTCTTCCTGGCCGGCGGGCTCTCGTTGATCGCGGTGGTGTTGATCTGGCTGATCCTGCCCGAGTCGCTGCCGGTGGAGCAGCGGTCTGCGGATCGCACAGCTTATCGCGGGCCGCAATTGGGTATCCTGTGGCAGGCGCTCAGGGGTCCGGTGGGTTTCCTGATGTTCCTGGCTTTCCTGGTTAATTTTGCGCTGGCGAATTTCGAGGGCATTTTCGGGCTGTATGCCGACGCGCGCTACGGGTATGGCCCGCAAGAGGTCGGCACGACGCTGATGGTGATCGGGATCGTGTCGTCGGTGGTGCAGATGGGGCTGACCGGGCCGGCGACGCGCCGTTTTGGCGAGGGCTGGGTGATCAAGGCTTCGCTGCTCGCCAGCGCGTTTGGTTTCGTGCTGATGGTGTTTGCGCAGCAGACCGCTGTGATCCTGCTGACGGTGGGTTTCTTTATCTTCGCCACCGCCATGCTGCGCCCGGCGATCATGTCGCTGACGTCGAAGATGGCGCAAACCGGGCAGGGGACGGCCATGGGCTTGAACAATTCCTTCCAAAGCCTGGGGCGCGTGGCGGGGCCGCTGTGGGCGGGAGTGCTGTTCGACTGGAATATCAATCTGCCGTACTGGTCGGCGGGTGTGGTGATGCTGGGGACCTTTGTGTATGCGATCTGGGCCATACGCCCGTCCAGGCAGGGCCGCGGGGTGGAGACAGTGCCACATGTGCAAGTGGCGCCATTGGGGGAAGATTAGGGTAAATTACCGCCCCAGATGCCTGCGAATTGTGTTTTAGCTATTGTCAGATAGTCGATTTTGGTATATAAATCAACCAAGAAGACACGCATTGTCATGTCTACTCAGATATCAAGCAGGAGGATACACGATGGAATTCGAAGGATATTGTGTTAAGTGTCGCGAGAAGCGAACGGTCACGAATGGCGAAGTAAAAAAGTCGCCTAACGGACGCCGTATGGCCCAGGGTACTTGCCCGGTGTGCAAGACGAAGGTAACACGCTTTCTGCCTAATGAGGCTGCCAAGAAGTAGTCTGGCTGCCTTGCAGAGAGTGCTCAGATGCGCAAGCAAAACAGAGAGCTCGCCTATGGCGGGCTCTCTGGATTTTAAGCGGTCTGCGACTGCAGGCTGCAGAGGGCGCAGCTATCCGTTCAAATCGCCTTCGTTCAGGATGACAGAATCTGGATTTCGGGCACGCCTGGCTGAGATCTGGTGGATACATCAATAATGACCGCGTAGATGCGACGCATGCGTCGCATCTACCACCGAGGTGGAGATTACGTTATCCACAGCGTGCAGCTATCCGCTCAGACCGCTTGAGATGTGCAAGCGCGCTGAGCGGAGACCTGGCGGTTTTCCAGGTCGTAGTCGAAGCGCTGCCGATCCTGAAGCCGGCCGGCTGGTCTTCGACTACAAGACGCCAAAGAACGGCGTCTCTCCGCACAGACCGCTTGAGACGAGCAAGCGCGCAGCTATCCGTTCAAATCGCCTTCGCTCAGGATGACAGTATCTGGATTTCGAGCACGCCTGGCTGAGATCTGGTGGATACATCAATAATGACCGCGTAGATGTGACGCATGCGTCGCATCTACCACCGAGAAGGAGGTTACGTTATCCACAGCGCGCAGCTATCCGCTCAGACCGCCTGAGAAAGCAGGAGAATAATCTTGTTTATAGAAGATAATTAAGATAAACTATTAGCAATTAAAGCAGGAGGCTGGTATGGACGCAGAGATGACAGCATATATCAATTCGGTCAGCGACGAGCGGCGGCAGCTGTATGCACGGCTGGAAGGGCTGGTGCGCGAGCTGTTCCCTGAGGCGGAGCTGGTGAAGTCGTATGGCATCCCGAAGTACCAGATCAAGACCGGCGGGATATGGCTGAACTACTGGAAGGGCGGCGTTTCGATGCACGGCGGCGGGACGGATTTTCTGGCAGAGATCCAGGCTAAATATCCGCAGATCAAGACCGGCAAAGGCGGGATCAACTTCAAAGTAGGGGATGAGATCCCGGAGGTCGAGGTGAAGGCATTCATCACCAACGCCATGCAGCGCAAGGGAGCGCCAAATAAGCCGGGTTAACCAGGGGCGTGCGTGCGTACTTGCGTACGTGCGGGTCTTCCATTAGATTTGAGCAGTAAGCAGGTGGATAGATTTACATAGAAGCGGCTGCAAGGGGGCAAAGAACTGGGATTTCTGGCTGTATAAGGGAGAGAGCAGTGGGAAACATCCACAAATGTACACGAATTCACAAAGATACGCAGAATATTTGACATAAGTCAAAGATTTGTAGATTGATTCTCTATAGAATATGAGTAGTGGTTTTCTCATTTTAATCTCATAATTCAGGAGGATCGTATGTTACTTTCTACCCCCAAACAGACCCGTCAAATCGTGGTCGGGATCATCATCGTGGCAGCACTATTGATGATCTTTTTAATCCCGTTCATGGGATTCGATATGGTCAATCCGATCGTAAAGGCCCAACAGGCGCGCATCGAGAAGTTTTACGCCGAGAACAACCCGCAGGCGCCGTTGTTGGAGCTCACCGTGTGGCTGGTCAGTTTCTTCTTCCCATTCTGGAGCACCATGTCGGTGATCGCGGGGATCGGGCTGCTGGTGATCGCGCTGCCGCTGTACCGCGGCGAGCGCTGGACGCGCGGCCTGGCTTTGATCCTGCTCTCGTTCCCGGCCATCGGCGGCGCGTACATGATCGTGCCGTGGATGAACTTTGTTGGCAGCGCCCAGGGCGGCTTCCCTCCATCGGTGATCATGATGATGGTTGGCCTGATCCCCTACTTTGCCCTGCTGCTGCTCGAAAAAGTGGATACCCACCAGAAGATCGTGGACTTTGCCGTATTCCTGATGCTGGGCGTGACGGCGGCTGAGAACTTCGCCAACGGGCACGCTGCGTTCCGCATTCTGTACGGGCACCCCGGGCGCCCGCTGTTCGCAGAAGGCATTGCGATCACTTTCTTCGGCTGGCTGGGCTTATGGGTGGGGTGGATCCTGCTGACGATTGCCATCTACCAGCTGGGGATGAAGCGCATGTCGGGCTGGTATACAGCAATGATCGCCGGGCTGGTGACAGTGGTCGCCAGCGGCGCCACACACTACGTGCGGCATGCCACCAATGACTACCTGTACGGGGCGCTGATGGGCCTGAGCATCGTGGTCATGCTGGCGCTGCCTTACTTCAAGAACCGCCTGGTGGACGATCAGGTACCGGCAGCCAAACCGGCTGTGGAAATGAAAGCTCACCTGGGAGCCAGCGCAGCGGATTGAGGCTGCCAATAAAGATTACCGAAAAAGTGTTCATCGATAAAAACTGAATAGCCGATTGGTGAGGTTAGATTCTCCCCAAAGGGAGGGCATGGAGATGGTGAGCTTGACACCATCTCCATGTTGAATTTAAAGAAGGTCTTCGACTAAAAGACGCCGAAGAAAGGCGTTTCTCCGCTCAGACAGCCTGGGTGAGGGGATTTACTCGGGCAGGCTTGCCTGGATGGCTTACAGATTGGTTGACGAGATTGGACGAATTTCCATTGATGGTCGGAGGTTCTTTTTGTCATAGATGGATTATGACAGCTACAGATTGACAGGAATTTATACCGGAACTACACTACTTGCTTATGCGCTCATATACAGCAGGGTTTTCTCCGCCTGAAAGGCCCTCAGCGCCGTGAGCATTAAAGATAGATTGTGTACAGGAGCAAATCGATGAGCATTATTGAAGTCAATCATTTGACCAAGTATTATGGCAAGTCACGGGGGATTGTGGATGTCTCCTTCGAGGTGGAGGAAGGAGAAATATTCGGCTTCATTGGTCCCAATGGGGCTGGCAAATCAACGACCATCCGCCTGCTGTTATCGTTGATCCATCCAACCAGTGGCAGCGCAAAGGTATTCGGCAAGGACGTGGTCGCCCATGGTCCTCAGATCCGCGAAGAGATCGGCTATCTGCCTTCCGAAGTCTACTACTACGAAGGCATGAAAGTGATTGACCTGCTCAAATACTCTGCCAGTTTCTATGACTGCGACTGTAATCAGCGCATGCGCGAGCTGTCTGAAGCGATGGAACTGGACCTGAATCGCCGCATCAGTGATCTGTCGTATGGGAATAAGAAAAAAGTCGGCATTGTGCAGGGTCTGCTGCACAGCCCGAAACTGCTCTTCCTGGATGAGCCTACTTCCGGTCTCGATCCGCTGATGCAGCGCAAGTTCTTTGAATTAATCCGCCAGGAGAACGCGCGCGGCGTGACGGTATTCTTCTCTTCACACATCCTGGGTGAAGTGCAGCGCCTGTGCAACCGGGTGGGGATCATCCGCGAAGGCAGCATTGCTGAGATCTCAGATATCCGCACCTTGCAGCAAAACAACTACAAAAAAGTGCATGTGACCGCCGATGGATTGGTCCCGGAAGCGTTTGATTTGCCGGGTGTGACCAACCTGCAAACAGAAAACGGGACGCTGCATTTCTTCTTCAAAGGCGATATCAACACGGTGCTGCAAAAAATCAGCGCAGTTCAGGTCAATGATGTGATCATTGAAGAGCCGACGCTGGAAGAGATCTTCATGCACTATTACGAATAGGCACAGCCCATGAGCACAAATATCTTTCTACATGAATTCCGCATGCGCCTGACCTCGGTGCTCACCTGGTCGCTGGCTGTAACGCTCCTGATCGCCATTTTTTCAGCCATGTTTCCGGTTTTTGGGGAACAGGCGGAGCTGATGAACGATATGCTGGCAAATTTCCCGCCGGAACTGGTGGCAGCCTTTGGCATGGACAGAATGGATCTGTCTACTGTGCTGGGTTTTTACAGTTTCATTTTCCTTTTCGTGCAGCTCTGTCTGGCGATCCAGGCCAGTAATTATGGTTTTGGACTGGTCTCCATTGAAGAAAATGAATTAACCGCCGATTTCTTACTGAGCAAGCCCGTCAGCCGCAGCCAGGTGATGACCAGCAAATTGCTGGCAGCCCTGGCGAGCCTGACCATCACCAACCTGGTGATCTGGGTGACCACATTCACAGCCATTTCCGTCTTTGGGGGAGAGCAAGGGTATGATCTCGGCACCCTGCTGCTTTTGCTGGGCAGCATCGTAATTTTCCAGTTGTTTTTCCTGAGCGTGGGTCTGGTGATTTCACTGCTTGTGAAGCGAGTGCGCAGTGTGACCCCCTACGCCCTGGGTCTGGGTTTTGGCACGTATGTCCTGTCCGCATTCAGTGGGGTATTTGGCGACGTGGCCCTGGAGCTGCTGACGCCGTTTAAACACCTGGATGCTGCCTATATCGTAAATAACGCGGCGTATGACGTCCCACTGCTGCTGCTCAACCTCGGGGTCTCCGTGGTGGCGTTAGCACTCAGCTACTGGTTGTACCTGCGGCGTGACATACCGTCGGTTTCGTAAGGATAAGGCTGATGAACATCTTTTTGCGTGAGCTGAAAGCAAATTTCAAGTCTCTTTTAATCTGGAGCACCATCATCATCCTGCTGATCATGGTAGCGGTGGCTAAATTTTCGGCCTTTGCCGGTAATCCGGAAATGCTGTCCATGCTGGACGCCGTTCCCCCGATGATGCTGGAAGCCCTGAATATGAAGGCCTTCAACCTGACTACCTTGAGTGGATTTTACGGCCTCATGTTTATTTACTTTGGCCTGATGGGCGCCATTGCGGCGGCGATGTGGGGCAGCGATATCATCTCCAAGGAAGAACGCGACAAAACGGTCGAGTTTTCGCTGGTGCTGCCGGTGTCGCGCAGCCGGGTTGTCACAGCCAAGGCGCTGGCAGCGCTGGTCAACTGTGTGGCTTTTGTGCTGATTACGTGGGCCGTGTCGCTGGTGGCGGTGCAGTCGTACAATCCCGACCAGGCGTTTCTCGATTTCCTGGCGCTGGAGATGCAGGCGATGTTCATGATCGAGCTGATCTTCCTGGCGATCGGATTGCTGCTGGGCTGCGCCATGCAAAAGTATAAGCTCTCCAGCTCTACGGCCATAGCCATCATTCTGACGACCTACTTCATGTCGATCATTTCGGGTATGCAGGAGAGCCTGAACTTCCTGAAATACTTCACGCCGTTCAAGTATTTCGATGCCGGCGAGATCTTTCGCGCAGGCGAGCTGAACGGGACTTACCTGTTGATCTCGGCAGCGATCATCCTGGCCAGCCTGGCTGCGGCGTACTGGACGTATAACCGGCGCGATCTGTACATCTAGCCAGAAAAACCGCGCAGGCTGCGCGGGAGTCGAAGACCGCCTGCTCCCAAGCGCGTTGAGCCAGGACTTGCCAGTTCAAAAAACCCCAGGGGTTTTCAAAACCCCTGGGGTTTATGTGTGTGGCGGAATGGTAGGTAAAGCGCGTTGGGCGGAGTGCTGCGCATAGCAGTCGGAACGCTGCTACACCTGAAGCCTGCCGGGTAGTCTTCGACTTCAAGACGCCAGAGAGCGGCGTCTCTCCGCTCAGACCGCCTGGGGAGGGCAAAGTGCGCGGCTTTCTGCTCAGACTGCCTGGGAAATAAGCGCGTTGAGCGGAGACCTGGAGGTCTTGCAGGTCGCAGTCGAAACGTTGCCAATCCTTAAGTCTGCCTGGTAGTCTTCGACTTCAAGACGCCAGAGAGCGGCGTCTCTCCGCTCAGACCGCTTGAGAAGATAATGGTTATGAGCAGAGAGCTGCTTATTGATTGTGGCGCGCAGCTGCGACGCATGCGTCTCAGCTACCACCGGGAAGGAGTACCAGGCTGCAAACAGCGACGACCCTCCTCTCAGACCGCCTGGAAAGGTTGAAGGAGTGTGTTCGACGAATAATTAGGTGGACTGGCAAGCGGTATTCTCGCCAGTCCACCTTACATAAGATCCGTCTATATCCAATCAATCATCTACTGAGGCGGCGCAGCGGAAACCGAGATCGTAAACCTCAAAGTAATATCTGTACGGGTCCCAACTAGAACGATGCGCAAGGCTCACAGAAGTATAGGCATCTCCACGGAAGCTCTTATCATAGCCTTCGTCTGGCCCAGTGGGATTGGGAGGCCAGGCATCCGGTTCGTAGATGCTGTAGTAGTCCGAAGCGTACCAGTCGGATACCCATTCTCCTATGTTGCCAATCATGTCCATAACACCGTACGGGCTGGCTCCCGCCGGATAGTTGCCAACCGGGCTGGTATCACCGACACATTCCGCGATATTTGCCAATGTGCAGTCTGGCAACTGCTCACCCCATGGGTATGGACGGGTGTCGCTCGAACCGCGGGCCGCTTTCTCCCACTCGGCTTCAGTCGGCAGGCGTTTGCCGGCCCAGGTACAGTAGGTACTGGCATAATACCAGGATACCTCCATTACCGGGTAATCAGCATAAGTGGGGTTTCCATAGTAAGACTCGCGAGTGTACGACCCAGTTCTATATGGTGCGGAACATGCACCAGCGCTTACACACTCTTCGTACTCAGCATTGGTGACCTCATAGCGGTCGATGCGGTAGTAGTCGAGATACACCGTATGCAGAGGCACTGTATCCCAAGCACATTCACCATCATCGCAGCCCATCTGGAAATAGCCGGCCGGGATGAGGACCATTTCGCCGGGAATCACCGGGTCGCCGGTCGCGAAATTCCACACCGGGCTGGATGCCGATGCGCCGTGATTATCCCTGGCGATAACCTTCCAGAAATAGGTTGTGTTCGCCAGGAGCTTACCGGGGTCGAACTGTGTGGCATCCTGATCGGTGGATACGATGGTGGCTGGAGGGTAGACCGTACCCAGGAACACCGTATAGCTTACTGTGTCACCGGGATCCGGGTCGATGCTGAGCTGCCATCCGAGCATCGGGTACAGGGGTTGATCCTGCGCGCCCATCTCTGGAGTAGGATTGGACGGTGCATCTGGGGTGCTATTCAGGGTTGTAAATTTCCATATCGGGCTGGCGGTAGAGAGGCCGTGCTCATCCCAGGTAACCACTTTCCAATAATAATCGGTTGAAAGTATTAAAGTGCCTGGATCATAGATACCAGCGCTTTGGCGTGTGTTAACCAGGAGGGGTGGGTTTGACTCTCCAAAGTAGACCTCATAGTTCAGCACATCATCGTCCGGGTCACTGCCAGTCCACTGCAGATCGACGTTGACATCCTGATCCGTCATTCCATCTCCCGGACTGACAATCTCGGCTGCGTCAGGCGCTGTATTGTCGGATACGGATTGCGCCAAGGGATATTTAATCCCCATTTCCAGCAGCTCGACCGGATCCAATTTCAGGATTTTGTTAGCCGCATCCTCCACCCGGAAACCCATGGGGATTTTGACACCACCAAATAACTCCCACCACGGGTCGTCCAGCGGCTTGACTTCCAATTCCAGGAAAGGCTTTACTTCGATATAGGGTCCAGCGACCTTATACAAGTAAACACTGTAGCGGAGGCCGACATAAAATTCCACACTGGCTTCCAGCAATAAATGGGGAGGCAAGAATTTAAAGCCGGGGGTGATACCAGAAAATGTACGCCAACCGCTTGCGGCCGTGTAAATGATACCGGCTCTCAGGGTTACTGTCGCTGTCATTCCGGTCGATATGCCAACCGACACGCTGCCCTCCATCCCCACGAATAAATCCAGCTGCGGGAAGACGATCACCGGAACCCAACCGATCCACATCGTCACAGGCTTAAATTTATAAGAGGCGATCGTATAAGGATCCGGCTCGAACGACAGCTCCGTCCCGACGAAAACCGTAATCTCTTTGGTGACAGTGGTGGTGTTGGCGAGCGTAAACTGCTCCACATTCCAGTTTTGAATCTTCAAGTAGAACTCATTGTCCAGGTCGAATTCGATTGAGCCTGTGACATTTACCTGATCATCTTTTGTGTCTGAATCCCCATCTTTGTCGTAGATGACCACTTCATACGGAATATCAATGTTAAAGGTGGTTGAGTCGGGCGAGGCAGGCGAGCTTATCTGGACTCCCGGCAGCGCGGTCACGCTGGTGACGTCGGCTGGAGTCAGCTGGACGGCTTCATATACTGCGCCATCTTCCACGGCCTCTTCCACCACAGCCGGCTCAGTGGTCACTACCACGTCGTCTCCCTGTGGAACGACACTGGTTACCTTACGCAGCAGGCCATCCGGAGCCGCAGTATTCACATCGGTGAGCAGGATATCCCCCGGGTCGAGTGCCTCGAGCTCTGGAGTCGACTGGGAAAAGGTGAGCACCGACCCATCTGGAGAGATGGTCTGTAGGTACTGGGTGGTTGTTTCCGGAAGAACTGCGGTGGTGTCCGGAATTTTTGGGTCAATGATCTCCACCTGAAAGTCAGCGAACCCTGTGCTGGGCAAAATGACGACCTGTTCGGCAGGGGTAAAGAGGATACCCTCTAACTGCGCAGCCAGGCGATAACGGCCTTCTGCAAGGTCGGGAATGGTGTAGTAGCCATCGGCATCGGTGACAGCCGATGGTTGATCCAGCAGGATGGCAGGCGTGCTCGTCTGGCTGATGGTCTGGCCTTCGATTGCTACCGTTTGGACCTGGGGTAGGAAGATTTTATTCAGGAGAACCAGGACAGTTACACCTTCCATTCCATTCCCATCCGGGTCTGTTACCCGGCCTGAGATAGAGTAATCGCCGGCGTAAAACGAAGTAAATACCTGGTCTGCGGTTGGCTGCCTGAGGTCCCCCGGGGTGAGAATCTGGGTTGTTGGATTGGTTGATCTGGAGGCGGATCGATCGGGTGTCGATCCACGGGTGGGGAGTGTCTGAGTGGGAGAAACGAGTGACAATATTCCAAGAATCAGGATAATCCGGAACAGGCGCGACATGGTATGACCCTCCTGAGGTCCGTGCTGAGTTGTGTCTGCCAACTGGGTGAATCGTTTTTATTTGATTTATATACTACAGAATCGAAAGGGATTTATTGTGGGGGAGTATACGTTGTGTGGAAGATTGGCCCCATGACGATAAGATCAAAAACCCAACCGCGCAAGTTACGGTTGGGGCAGGCAGTGACTGAGACCCAAGCGAAATGCGCTGGAAAGGGGTCCGTGGAGCTTACCTGTAGTCAGGGGATTTCAGCGGTGGACGAGCGCTTGCGAAATGAGGGAGCGCGAACTGTGCTGACTTTCCGTGCAGGTAGAACCACATTCATACGTGCAATTCTATAATACACGAATATTATTCAAAGTCAACAATTTATAATGAACTGTGGATGACGGACAATGGATGGCAACGGATTGTTAACGGAATGGGCCAGAGAAGGTATCCACTCTGAGCGGAGACCAGGCTCTTGATCCTAACGCGTTGCTGCGGCGCATGCGCCGCAGCTGCGTGGTTATCAAGCGCGTTGAGCGGAGACCTGGAGTTCTTGCAGGTCGCAGTCGAAACGCTGCCAGCAGCCACAATTGACCGGCTGGTCTTCGACTACAGGCTGCAAAGAGCGCAGCCTTCCGCTCAGACCGCCTGGGGAGAGCAAAGTGCGCAGCTATCCGCTCAGACCGCCTGGGGAGAGGAGTGTGAGACGGACTGGACTTGCTGCTGCATGCCCAGGATCAGCAGCTGGATCAGGCGCTGGAAGCTCTTGTCGAGGCTGATGGGCAGACCGAAACCGCCGGAGTTTTCCAGGGTGGCAAAGCCGTGGACGAGGCTGCGCAGGCCGCGGGCGGCGTGGATGGCATCCTCGCCGGTCAGCCCGAAGGAGTGGATGATGCGCATGACGATGTGCAGCAGGCGCTCTTCCGCCTGAACCAGCTCCTCATCTACGGTCTCCTGGTTGCCGCTGGCGCGCAGGCCGGCAGCGTAGATGCCGGGATGTTCTTTAATGTAGGCACGGTAAGCACCGGCGACGGCCAGCAGCGCATCCGGGCCGCTGCGCCCTATGGCGGCGTCGCCGAGATGGCGGGCCAGGTCACGATAGCCAGCCAGGGCCAGCTCGCGGCGTAAGCCGGGCAAGCCGCCCACGTGATTGTAGATGGAAGGGGCCTGAATCCCCAGGCCGTGCGCCAGGCGCGAGATGGACAGGGCATCCAGGCCGGCGGTGTCCACCAACCTGGCGGCAGCCTGGACGACGGCGTTTTTATCGAGACCGGCTCTAGGGGACATAGACAGGCTCCGGGTGGTTTTTCAGAGATTGGATAAATTCGAGCACCACCGGACCGGTGATCTCGGGCAGCTCAGAGTGCGGGTAGTGCCCGGCGCCCTGGATCATCAGGTAATCACCCTTGAGCTGAGTGGATACCCAGCGGGCTTCTTTTTCAGGATCTTTGAAATCCGGGTCTTTACTGCCCATAATCACCCGCACCGGAAGATTAACGCGGGAGAGGCGGTCTTCCGAGGCAGCTTTGTAGGCGAGCACCAGACCCAGCATGGCTTCAATGCGGCCCGGTTCGTTCAGATTGCTACGCAGGGCAGCAAGATAAGTTGTGAAGTCAGCAGGCTTGCGGGTGGGGTACAGGCTGGCGTAATACCTGACCCACAGAGCGGGTGCCCAGGGACGGGAGAGTAACAGCCGGTAGACAGACTGCATGAAAGGGGAGACACTGCCGCGCACGGCTGGTCCGATGAGGACCAGCGCGGAAATCGCCTGTGACGCTTTGGCAGCCGCTGTGCTCTCTGCAGCCGCTGCGCTCTCGGCAGCCGCCCAGACTCCGGCTGCGGCACTTATGGAAGTACCGATGACCAGCGCAGGTCCGGCGTCCAGATGGTGTATCAGGGCCAGGAGGTCGCGGCCGATGCCTTCCACTGAGTATTCCGACCAGCCGGTGCTGCTCTCACCGTGGCCGCGCAGGTCCATCTGGATCACGCGATAGCCGGCGGCGACGAGCTGGGGGGTGAGGAAGCGATATTCGCCGCGCAGGTCGCCGAGAGAGGGCAGGCAGACGACCAGAGGACCGGAGCCGGCGTCATCGTAGGCGAGCTGACCTTGTTCATGGGAGAAGAAAGAAGCAGACATTTGCATACCTCCAAAATACCAATACTAAAGATAGTAGTAATATAACTAATGATATTAGTTTTGTCAAGAGGCAGAGGAGAAATCTTTTTATTCAATAAGACGATATTTATGGTCTAATTCAGGCTGGCGAAGATAATCTAGATGTGACGTACTCTATGTATAAATCTGGAGGTCCGATGAAATCGAAGGCAGTTTTCCTGATAATAATCGCCCTGGCAGGCATACTGATGGGATGCTCTGCGGACCCTGCGACCAACCTGCTCGAATACCAGCGCTTGGGTGGAATTGCCGGTCTGGAAGATCGATTGGTGATCGACAGCACCGGGAAAGCTACTTTGACCCGCAAGGATCAAGAGTTTAGCTTTTCTTTAAGTGCGGATGAAATCAGCGCGCTGCAGAATGAGCTGGAAGCGGCGAATTTTACCCAATTGGACGAAGAATACCTGCCCGAGCAGGCAGGGGCAGATCTATTTGAGTACCGGTTGACGTTTGGCGGGCATACGGTGCATATGGTGGATACCGCTGTGCCAGAGGCCATGCAGCCTATATTGGACACACTGAATCAGTTGATTGAGGCAAACAGCTAGCGGAAGAGGCAGCCAGAGTCAGGACGTAAAACCCCAGGGGTTTCCAAAACCCCTGGGGTTTTTGTGTATGGCGGAATGGGAGGATAAGTGCGTTGGGCGGATTGCTTCACGTCGCAGTCGAAACGCTTTCGGCTGCCTCAGCTGGCCGGCTGGTCTTCGACTTCAAGACGCCAAAGAACGGCGTCTCTCCGCTCAGACCGCCTGGGGAGAGGATATTCTTGAACTGAGACCGCTTTAGTAGGAGAAGAGGCGTTAAGCAGCGCCGGTGGTCAAGCTGAAGCTTAACCTACGAGAAGCAGGTCGAGTATGTCGATGTTCCAGCGGAGAGGCTGTGCGGGTGCAGGTTACAGGTGTCCGGCTGCGCCGGTGGCGGGTTGGCAAGAAGAACACTTGCCCAAAAATCCGCCCTGCATCTATGTAGGGCAGACTTTAAGGCGAGTGGTTTTCTCGCCCGTCTGCCGGATTAGCAGGTTGAAAACCTGGTCTAGTTTAACGGCTAGATTTTGAGGGGAGAGGTTTTCTCGCCAGTCTGCCGGATTAGCAGGTTGAAAACCTGGTCTAGTTTAACGGGTAGATTTTGAGGGGAGAGGTTTTCTCGCCAGTCTGCCGGATTAGCAGGTTGAAAACCTGCTCTACTTTAACGGGTAGATTTTGAGGGGAGAGGTTTTCTGGACGGGTGGATGTTGATCCAGCGTAGAGGCTGTGCAGGCGGATGTTACAGGCGTCCGGCTGCGCCGGTGGCGGGTTGGCAAGAAGATCACTTGCCCAAAAACCCGCCCTACATCTTTGTAGGGCAGACTTTCAGTCTGCCAGATTAGCAGGTTGAAAACCTGGTCTAGTTTAACGGCTAGATTTTGAGGGGAGAGGTTTTCTCGCCAGTCTGCCGGATTAGCAGGTTGAAAACCTGCTCTACTTTAACGGGTAGATTTTAAGGGGGTGTATTGGACGGTCGGTCGATGCTCCAGCGGAGAGGCTGTGCAGGTGAAGGTTACAGGCGTCCGGCTGCGCCGGTGGCGGACAGGAATGTCCGCCCTACTGATTAAAATTAGAATGTGGGCAGGTTGTTGCATTTTTTTAAAGGGCGTGTAAAATCAATAATAAGCCGTGCAATAAATCACAATCGACTCACGGTTAAAATTTCCCCGGTTCATAAATCCTTTATCCAGAACCTGTAAACATTTGAATAAAAGCAAAATAGGAGGCGATGGGATGATTAAGTCACGTTGGTCGGTGTTCTTTTTACCTTTCCTGTCGGGAATCCTGCTGCTTGGGGCGGGGTTTATCGCGCTCCAGGCTCAATCTGCTGCCGCCCAGGAGCCAGCCGCGGCGGTGGAGAATGAATATGTCCTGTTGTCCTGGAATGACCTGGGTATGCACTGCTACAACGCAGATTTCGCCGATCTGGCGGTGTTACCACCCTTCAATACGCTGTGGGCGCAGGTGGTGCGGCGCGGCGACCCGCCCACGATCATCACCTCGGGGATACGGGTCACGTATGTGTTCACGGACAATACCACCTCGCTGGGGAAGACCAATTTTTGGGACTATGCACAGGATCTTTTCGATCTGGCTGCGCCCCTCCCGCCCGATATTGGCCTGACCGGTAACGGCCTGGCGGGGGAAATGGAGCTCAGCGGCGAGCATTTTGAGGCGGTGGGTATTCCCCTGACTGAATTCAGCGATTCAGCGCCCACCACCCCCGACCCTTACCAGCTGGCTACAGTCACAGTTTGGAACCGCAGCACCAACCAGATGCTGGCCCAGACCAGGGTGGTCGCTCCGGTCTCGTCGGAGATGCGCTGCGATCTGTGCCATTCGGATACGGGCTTTGCGACCGTGGAGAGCGGGATCACGCCCACCGGGAAAGTGGAGACCAACATCCTGAGCATGCACGATCAGGAGAATCTGGATGATTATCCTGCGGGTTACGAGCTGCCCCTGATGGAGCAGCGCCCGGTGCTGTGTGCGACCTGCCACTCGTCCAATGCGCTGGGCGCGCCGGGGCTGGATGATTTGCCGAGCCTATCCAATGCCATGCACGAGAAGCACGCTGAAGAAGGGGATGATTTTCCGGCCGGCACGGTAGGCTGTTACCAGTGCCATCCCGGTCCAGACACGCTGTGCCTGCGGGATGTGATGTCGCAGGAATATGATTTCACCTGTAATGACTGCCACGGCGATATGCTGGCTGTTTCCCAGAATCCAGATCCCTGGCTAAACGAGCCGCGCTGCGATACCTGTCATGGGGTGGCGACGCAGCAGGACCAGCCGCTGTACCGCAATTCCATCGGGCATGGGGCGGTGTTTTGCGAGGCCTGCCACGACAGCACGCATGCCATCGCAGAGAGCCGCGAGCCGCGTGATGGCTTGAAGTTCGTCGATCTGCAGGGCCATGCAGGCACGCTCGATACCTGTACTGTGTGCCACCTGACCCAGCCGGCGGGCATATTCCAGCATGATATTGAGCCGAAGACGAATTTCGAGTTTTTGCCGCTGACGGTGAAGTGAGGGTCGGAAGCGTCTCGCCGGGCATTGTTGGCGAGGCACGCGGGAAAGTATGTGAAGCATAAGGCGGACTGGCGAGCGCCACACTCGCCATTCCGCCTTTTTTCCATTAAGCTGGCTGGAGTGGAAGGAAGTTCGGGAGTCCCGGCTGCGCCTGTGGTCAAGCTAAAGCTTAATCTACGTGGAAGCGGGTTGAAATGGGCTTCACCCCATTTAGTGGACAGATAGTTAAGGAGAATTCTGAAGGTTGGCCTCAAATTGGTTCGGTGATAGATAGCCCAAAGTCGAGTGCCGTCGGACTGTATTATAAAACCCGGCAATGTAGTCGAAAATATCTCGGCTAGCCTCCGTTCGAGTTTTGTAGTTCTGGTGATGAACTTGCTCACACTTCAGGGTGCTGAAGAAACTTTCCATGACGGCGTTGTCGTAGCAGTTGCCGGTGCGGCTCATGCTGACCTCGATCTGGTTCGCAGCCATGATCTGCCGGATCTGCTCACTGGCATACTGACTGCCGCGATCAGAGTGGTGGAGCAGGCCTGCGTCTGGCTGTCGCTCATATAACGCCATACGCAGCGCATCCTCAACCAGATCGGCGGTGATCTGATGGCTCATGCTCCATCCGACGATCTTGCGAGAGCACAAATCCAGCACCACGGCCAGGTACAACCAGCCCTCTTGCGTTGGAATGTAGGTGATATCCGCTACCCATTTTTCATTCGGTGTATCTGCTGTAAATTCACGGTTCAGCAGGTTCGGCGCCACCGGGAATGCGTGATTGCTATCCGTCGTGGTCGCTTTTCGGCGTTTTCTTCGCCCCTGGATGCCTTCCAGGCGCATCAAACGGGCTACTCGCTTATGATTGCAGATCACTCCCTCAGCTCGCAGTTCAGCATGTACCCGTGGGCTGCCATAGGTTCGGCGGCTTTTCCGGTGGATGCGATGGATATGTGCGATCAATGCCCGTAGTGTATCCTGTTGCTTCTGCTGTTTCTGTCGTTCCCGCCAGGCATAGTAACCGCTCCGCGAAACACCTAACACATGGCATTGCTGCCCAATTGGGTACTTCGACTGGTGCTTCTCAATGAACTGGTATTTCATCACGCATCCTTTGAGTAGATCCCCAGCACTTTTTTTAGGATTTCCTTCTCCTGTCGCAACTGGGCATTCTCCCGCTCCAACTGCCGGATGCGTGCTTCGTGCTCTGGCAAATTCCCGTTCCCAGGAAAAGCATTCGCTGTACTCTTGGACCGCTGTAGTTCATCCCGCCATTTTCCAAGCAGGCCACCGCCGATCCCAAGTTCTCGCTCCACCTGAGCCATTGATTTTTCGCCATTCTCATACATCTGAATGGCATCCAGTTTGAACTGTTTGCTGTATTTCTTCCGCTTCACGCTCATGTCGGTCTCCAAGTTGATTATAGGTGCTCCTTAACTTGGTGTCCATTCTGCGGGGTGAAGCCCAAAACCCGCCCTACATCTCCGTAGGGCGGACTTCAGTCCGCCGAATTAGCAGGTTGAAAACCTGCACTACAATAAATGTACGCGATATGGGAACTCTGGCAGGTAGGGCAGCGTCTTCAGGGGGAGGATAAGGAGAGCGATAAAATGAAACTCATACGCAGCGCCTTTATTTTGTTGTTGGTTTTGTTCATGCTGGCGACTTGCAGCCAGGTGAGCGAGCCACCCGGCGGCGAGTGGACGCTGGTGAGCCTGAACGGGAACCCGGTGGTGGAGGGCACGCAGATCAGCCTGACCTTTGGTGACGGGCAGGTCTCCGGCTCGGCAGGCTGTAACTCCTACGGGGGCACATTCGACTCCGGCGGAGAGGGGATTGAAATCGCCAACCTGACCATGACCCTGATGGCGTGTACGGATGCCGGGGTGATGGCGCAGGAGGGCGCTTATCTGGCGGCGCTGGAGGCGGTGGAGACCTTCAAGGTGGAAGACGAGCAGCTGGTGTTGAGCGGGCCGGATGTGGAGCTGCAGTTTAAGCGCTGAGAGGCCAGGGGGAGCGCGATAACTGCCAGCAGCGTGGTTAATTAGCGGATCGGGATTGTATCGCTGCTGGAGGTTGATTTCATGGTGGGGTGCTGGACGGGGTGGTCGATGGCGTTCTGCATCCAGACCACCTGGGAGGCCGCCGGCATGCTGCGCAGGGGGGCTACCAGGCGCCAGCTGCTGTCTTCCAGAATGGTGTACAGGGCAGCGTGGTAGTCGGGCTCTGCCAGCAGCAGCAGGCGGTCGCTGGGTTTGAGGATCTGGGTGAGCGATTGCAGCACGCCTGCGGCCCAGGCCTGGCGTTGATCAGGCGTAAGATCGTTGAGCACCAGCTCATAGGGGGCGATTTTTTGATCGGGGTGCAGCAGCCCGTAGCGCGCAGATAAGATGTACCAGCCGGTGCTGGCGGTTTCGGCCAGCGCCGCGGCAACCAGAAACCATTCCGAGTGGTACAGCCAGCGGGCAGGCATGGCGTTCTCGAACTGCGGGGGTATGCCACTTACAAGGGCAATGGTTTTACTCATGATGAGTCCATTATAAAACGATGCAATCCCTGGCTGCTTGACAAAACTGTACACTTGCGATTTGGAAATTGATGCTGAAATCGTTGTAACAAAATGACAGCGCTTAACGTTATCTTAATCATAGAGTGAGAATTGTTAATTAACCATTGAAACCTGTAATGTACTTGCAATTATAAAGAAAGTCAGGTATAATGAGCAGTGTAAGTGGACCAGACAATTAAATAATCAATCCCGAAAAAGGCAAACCCATCGTGAGGTGGGGGCGCAAAGCAAAGGGTCTGAAATTTTCAGAAAGCCTGGCTGCCGGATCTCATGGAATACATGAGCCATGGCAGCTTTTTTGTTTATACGGGGATCGGGGATGGCAGCGGGAACAAAAAGAACCGCTGCTGAACAAGGTAAGCAAACCCGGGAGGGTAAAGAAAATGCATCGCGACACAAGCTTCCCACGGCACATGCAGCGCGCAAAGCTGGCAACTCTAGCGCTGGTATGTGCGCTCCTGATTGGAGCTATTGTACCCACCGCCGTTCTGGCGGGTGACCCTGGCGGGATTACCGTCAAGGTATTCAAATTTAATGACGCGAACTTCAATGAAGTTCAAGACACCGGCGAGGAGCCGCTGGCAGGCTGGGAGTTCAGCCTGTTCACACCAGACGGCAGCATGCTCCAGGCGGTGACGGGGGCAGATGGATTTGCAAGATTTCTGGGGGTGCCGGCGCTGATGGGTGAGTTCCAGGTAACGGAAACTCCCCAATTGGGCTGGACGAACACAACACCACTGACTCAGACGCGCCAGCGCACGGAAAATGATCCCTGGCTGGTATGGGCGACTACGTTCGGAAATGCCCAGACCAGCGTGATCAAGGTGATCAAATTCCACGACCTGGATGGCGATGGGCTGCTGGACGAGGCCACCGAGACCGGCCTGGCAGGGATCGAGTTCATCCTTACTCAGCTAGACGGGGAAAGCTGGGTCGAGGTTGGCAGGGGGTACACGAGCGTGTTGGGGCGGTTGGCTTTCACCGGGCTGCCGCCCAGCACGTACCGGATACAGGAAATCCTGACCGGGGATTACCTGAACACCACCCCGCTGGTCCAGGAGATCATCCTGGGAAACAATGATCGCCAGGTGGTCTATTTCGGGAATAAGGTCCTGCCCAGGGATTTCGGCGACCTGCCGGAAGCCTACGAGCTGACGAGGCTGAGTGAAAATGGCGCCCGCCACCTACCGGGGAACCTGTGGCTGGGCAGTCTGGTGGACCAGGAGCTGGATGGACAGCCTTCGCTGGACGCCCGCCAGGACGACAATGACGGCCTGACGGACGAAGACGGCGTGCAGGGCGTGTTCACAGCTCCGGACTATTGGAACGCCGGGCAAGGCACGATCCAGGTGACGGTCAGCGGAGAAGCGGGCTGCTTCAACGCCTGGCTGGATGTGTGGAACAGCGCTGCCAACGGCGTGGGCCTGGATTATGACTTCGCCGACAGCGGTGAAGGCTGGAACGAGCACGTCCTCGTGAACCAGTACCTGGAAGCCGGCGCGCACACGCTGAACTTTGCGCTGCCGCTGCGCCAATCCAGCCCGAATATCTTCGCTCGCTTCCGGCTCTCGCCGGCGGTGAATGGCAGCTGCGCGGTTTATGAGGGCGAGGACCTGCTGTATGGGCTGCAAGAGGGCGGCGAGGTGGAAGATATGCAGTTCCGCTTCGGCCCGACGGCGGTGGAGCTCTCGGGGTTCAGCGCTGAATCCAGCATGAATAACCCGTTGATCGTGCTGGGCCTGATCTGGCTGGTGGGCCTGGGGCTGCTGGTGCTGGCTCTGGATATGCGGGAGCACAACCAGCACTAATAATCGAATGGACTACGGGTGGGGGATGAATAACCCGTATCAGGGCCGTCTGGTAAATGCACGTAATCCAGGCGGCCCTACCGTTTTAAGCGTTAAAAACCAAAATTTACATGGATGCAGGCTAGACAGGATCTGATGATCCTGTCTAGCCTGGATATCCGTGTTCGGTATTCGGTTCAAATTTGTATTTACCGGAAGCATGGATATGTGCAGGATGTCTGCGGTGGATGAAGCGTGGACAAGCTAAAGCATATCCTACGGAAAACATGGCCCGATCAGATTGGATTCCTGAATGGATTGACGAATGGACAAGCTGAAGCTTATCCTACGGAAAACATGGTCCAATCAGATTGGATTCCTAATTGGATTGGCGAGTGGACAAGCTGAAGCTTATCCTACGGAAAACATGGCCCAACCAGATTGGATTCCTGAATGGATTGGCGAGTGGGCAAGCTGAAGCTTATCCTACGGAAAACATGGCCCAATCAGATTGGATTCTTGAATGGGCTGACGAGTGGACAAGCTGAAGCTTATCCTACGGAAATCACATTCCAGCCATATTGGATTCCCCAGTGGATTGACGAGTGGACAAGCTGAAGCTTTTCCTACGGAAAACATGGCCCAATCAGATTACATTCCTGAATGGATTGGCGAGTGGACAAGCTGAAGCTTATCCTACGGAAAACATGGCCCGATCAGATTGGATGCTTCGAGACTCTCCCTTAGTACAATTATGTAAACAGAGTAAAATAGGCGGAATTGACCGTACAGGTCGAAGAATCCCCAACAGGTTGCGAGAGGAACATAGCATGAGTGAGAAAGCGGGTCTGTTTGAGCGGCTAGAGAAAGGGATTGTGCTGGGGGCGGAGGGGTATGTGTTCGAGCTGGAGCGGCGCGGCTATATCAAGGCCGGGCCGTTTGTGCCGGAGGTGGTGCTGGACGAGCCGGGGGCGGTGCTGGAGCTGCATCGCGAGTTCCTGCGCGCCGGGGCAGAGGTGATGGTGGCGCTGACCTACTACGGCGACCGGCACAAGCTGGCGACGATCGGGCGGGAAGGCGACCTGGAAGCGCTCAACCGGGCGGCGCTGCGGCTGGCAAAGCAGGCTGCCGGGGACGAGGCGCTGGTGGCGGGCAATATCAGTAATACCTGGGTCTACGACCACCAGCGGCACGCTGAGACTGCGCCTCTGGTACGTCAGATGTACACAGAGCAGGTGCGCTGGGCGGCTGAAGAAGGGGCTGATTTTATCATCGCCGAGACACTGGGCTTCCTGGCAGAGGGGCAGATCGCCCTGGAGGTGATCCAGGAGGCGGGACTGCCGGCGATGATCACTTTCGGCTCGGTGGAGACGCCCCTGCGGGATGGCTTTACCCAGATGCAGGCTTGCCGCGTGCTTTCAGATATGGGGGCGATGGTGGTGGGGCTGAACTGCTCGCGTGGTCCGGAGACGATGCTGCCCATGCTGGCGGAGATCCGCCAGCAGGTGAACGGCTTTGTGGCTGCTCAGCCGGTGCCATACCGCACCACGCCCGAGATGCCGGCCTTCCAGACGCTGAAGTTGGGCGACGGACCGCGCGGTTTCCCGATCGCTCTGGAGCCGCATTTGCTGACACGCTTCGAGATGGCGGATTTTGCCCAACAGGCGGCGGAGATGGGCGTGAATTACATCGGCATCTGCTGCGGGGGCGCGCCGCACCACGTGCGTGCCATGGCCGAGGCGCTGGGGCGCACGCCCCCCGCCAGCCGCTACTCGGCGGACCTGAGCCTGCACCCCATGATCGGGGCCAAAGTGCAGGAAAAGGACCGCCAGTACCTGAAGAACTGGAAAGACTGAGCCATGCGCAAAGATTATGAGGTGGTTGTGCTGGGGCAGGGCGGCCTCGGCAGTGCAGCCCTGTACTGGCTATCGCGGCGCGCCGGCAGGGATGTGCTGGGCATCGAGCAGTTCGCCCTGAACCATCCATACGGGGCTTCGCAGGACCACTCGCGCATTATCCGCCTGGCCTACGACGACCCGGCCTACGCAGCGCTGACACCGCATACCTATATCGCCTGGCGGACGGTGGAGGAAGAGGCCGGCATGCAGTTAGTCTTCCAGACCGGCGGCCTGATCCTGAGCCCAGGGGATATGCATTCTGGCGGGGGGCTGGCTTCCAGCGGTGTGGAGGCTTACGCGGCCGCCATGCAGCAGGCCGGTATCCCCTTCGAAAGCTGGACGGCGGTAGAGACCATGCGCCACTACCCGCAGTTTCATTTGCTAGAGGATGACCGGGTGGTGTACGAGGCTTCCGCTGGATTGGTGGATCCCGGCAAGGCCAACGCCGTCCATCGCGCCCTGGGGCGTAGGCGCGGGGCGGTGGTGCTGGAGAACTGCCCGGTGCGCGCGGTACGCCCGCAGGCCGATGGCGTGGAGGTGGAGACAGAACAGGGAGTCTTCTGGGGAAAGAAACTGGTGGTGACGAGCGGGGCATGGACCAACCGGGTGCTGGCAGGGGCGGGCGTGCGCCTGCCGCTGACGGTGACGGAGGAGCAGGTGACGTATTTTGCCACGCCGCATTTGAAGCAGTTCAGCCCGGAGCGCTTCCCAATCTGGATCTGGCACGGGGAGGAGGGTTTCTACGGCTTCCCGGTGTACGGGGAGGTGGCGACCAAGGCCGGGCAGGATGTGGGCGGGGATGTGGTGTCTACCGAGACGCGCAGGCTGCAGCCCAACCCGCGCCCGCTGGCCATGCTGACAGCCTTCCTGGAGCAGCGTATCCCGGAATTCCTGGGGCCGGTGCTGTACACCAAGCCATGCCTGTACACCATGCCGCCCGACCGGGGGTTTGTGATCGACCATCTGGCGGAATACCCACATATCAGCCTTGCGATTGGGGCGGGGCATGCCTTCAAGTTTGCCAGCCTGATCGGGAGGATCCTGGCGGAGCTGGCGCTGGATGGGCGCACGAATTATGCGATTGAGGCGATGCGCCTGGATCGCCCGGCGCTGACGGACGCGGGGTTTGTGTCGCAGATCAAGCTGGCAGGATGATAACCGCAGATGGCGCAGATGGTCGCAGATCAAAGCTGGCTTGAAATCGGAGAATGATGTGGAAATTTTGAAGCTTCTTAATCTGGCAGTGCGCTTCGCCATGGAGCTGGCGATGCTGGTGGCGCTGGGGTATTGGGGATTTAAGACGGGCGGCTCCAGCGGGATGCGCTGGGTGCTGGGGATCGGGGCGCCGCTGCTGGCGGCGGTGGTGTGGGGGCTGTGGATGGCGCCCAAGGCGAGCCAGCGCCTGCAGGGCGGCTGGTTTTTATTGGTGGAGTTGATCCTGTTCGGGCTGGCGGGCTGGGGGTTGTACAGCGCAGGTGCGAAGAGCTGGCTGCTGTGGCTGGGGGTGGTGTATGTGATTAATC
>Ga0209347_1002555_pt1 | contig 23670 bp, 16 predicted proteins | sample AutmiccommuBRH23_FD_187382 | JGI IMG/M metagenome (GOLD analysis project Ga0209347, IMG submission 187382) | Deep subsurface microbial communities from Mt. Terri, Switzerland - Autotrophic microbial communities BRH/23 (SPAdes) (version 2) | ecosystem: Environmental > Aquatic > Deep subsurface >...
GTACCACTGGCACACATGTTTTCCACCCGTTGGAATAATTTAGTTGGGTTCACTCCTACGGTTTCTGCTGCTAAGGTAGCTACATGAGTTTGGAAAACGGAACGTTCCGGAAAAACGCTGGCACAGATAAATCCTTCGATATCGCTGGGTTTAATCTCGAGGTTACTGTCAAAGGTGGCCTTACCGGCCTCAGAGATAAGATCGCGATAGGTTCCGGGATAGACTCCCCATTTTTTACTGGTACCGGCTGCTACTACAGCTACACGTCTAGTCATGACTTTCCTCCTCTTAGTTTTCAATCTCGGAGTTGTCAGTAGTTTTGCGCAAATCGTTTAAACCTTGTAATACCTTGGCAGGTGTTATCGGTAGTTCCTTAATTCGCACCCCTGTGGCTGCATAGATGGCATTAGCTACTGCAGCGGCTGTTGGAATACAGCAAGCCTCCCCAACACCCTTGGCACCAAACGGTCCTTGCTGTTCGTCGCTTTCCACGATTTTCCCCCTAATTTCCGGAGCGTCCACACACGTTAGTAGTCGATAGTCAAGGAAATTAGCATTAATTACTCGTCCTTCCCGGACTTTCATTTCTTCTGATAGTGCATATCCCAGACCCATAACACACCCACCCTCAATCTGACCTTGAATACCTAAAGGGTTAATGGCCTTGCCTACGTCGTGCGCAGCGTCAACTTGCAGAACTTTAACTACACCAGTGCCGGTGTCCACCTCCACCTCTACCCCATGGGCACCGAAGGAGTAGGCAGCTGAAACATTTCCCATGAATTTGTTATCCTGCATCTCGGTCGGAGGATCATAAAAAGCCATCCCAACTAATAACTTGCCATCCTGCCTAAAATGCATGGCACGTATTAATTTTGTGAGTTCAATAAAAAGCTCAGGATCATTAGTTACCACGACGCGATTATCCTTTAATATCAATTGATCTGGTCCAACTTTTAAGATTTCTGCTGCGGCATTTACTATTTGAGTCCGAACCTCTTCTGCGGCAAGCTTAGCGGCATTACCAGCAACAAATGTTGTACGACTGGCATGGGAACCCACATCCCAATAGGTTAAATCCGAATCGTTATTAATAACCCTAACATCTTTTAGATCAACCCCCAGCACCTCAGCTACTATTTGGCTGAGAACTGTATCTGAACCCTGCCCAATGTCCGTTGCCCCAGTAAGCAAAACAACTCTTCCCATATCGTCAATTTTGACCACTGCACCGCAGCCGTCTGAACGGTAAACCCTAGCACCACCACCTACATGAATCATACCTGCCAGACCTTTACCACGTAATTTTCCTGCTTCTGATGGTAGCGATCCCAAATTCTTCCCTGCTTCGCTCAAAGTCTCACTGAAAGCACAACTAGTGATCTTCATGTTTTGAGGCGTAATATCCCCGCTTTGGTTAGCATTGATCAATCGGACAGTTAGAGGATCCATGCCTAATTTCGTGGCTAACATATCCATGTGACTTTCGACAGCAAAGGTATGTTGAGGATTACCGTAACCCCGCATTGCGCTACTATAGGGGTTATTGGTATAAACAATCTGGGCATCATAACGTATGTTAGGTACTCGGTACAAGGAAGATATTGTTTGCATTCCAACAAAGGGTGTAGTGGCACCCCAAGAATTATAAGCTCCGTTATCACAGATAACCTTGGCAGTACGAGCAAGTAAATGCCCTTCACCATCGGCCGCCGTAACTAGGTCAATTAGCATCGGCTGACGTGGACGCGAGGCTTGAAACTCTTCCTCTCGAGTAAACACTATTTTTACCGGTTGCCCCGTTACCATAGATAGATGGGCACACGAAGCCTCATAAGGATACATATCAAGTTTAGCCCCAAATCCGCCGCCAATAGCAGGCTGAATAACGCGGATTCGTTTGCCTGGTATACCTAAGGCCATCATTAATTCATGTTGGTACAAAAAAGGCACCTGGGTTGGTGTCCACATGGTCAATTCGCCGTTTCTGAACATAGCCATACAACCATGGGTGCCCATTGAAGCAGAGGTAACAAAAGGTAGAGTAAAACGATCTTTCAAGATTACGGCCGCCTGCTCCATCGCAGCATCCAAAGCTGCAATATTAGTTTCAAAATGATAATCCATGGACAGATTAGTACCTTTACCTTCATGTACCAATACACTGCTGTCAGACAGAGCCAGGATCGGATCAAACACCCCAGGTAAAGGCTCGTATTCGACTTTAATTAAAGAGATGGCCTCAAGGGCAGTAGCTTCATCTACTGCAGCGACTGCGGCAATCTCGTCGCCCACACAGCGCACTTTAGTCCCTTTTAGAATCTCATTATCATTCCCAAAACCGATCGGACGACCGGATAAATCCTTAGCTGTCAATACAGCTTTAACGCCCAGCAGCTTTTCGGCTCGCGAGGTATCAATATTGAGTATCCTGGCGTGGGGTAAGGAACTACGCAAAATTTTCCCCCACAACATTCTTGGCTGGGTTAGGTCTTGGATATATTGGGCTTCGCCAGTCACTTTGGCAAAAGCGTCATACTTTGTGGCCGATTTACCTATTATCGTTCTTGTCAAGGTCGTCACCACCCATCTCTGCCGCCTTTTCTACTGCGGCTACTATCCTTCCATACCCTGTGCACCGGCATAGATTACCGGCTAATCCCTGACAAATCTCCTGGTTTGAGGGGTGCGGATTGCTGTCCAACAAGGCCTTTGTGGACATAATCATTCCCGGAGTACAAAAACCGCATTGAACTGCTCCCTCGCTAATAAAAGCCTCTTGAATGGAGTGCAACTCTTGACCGCGTGCTAATCCTTCGATCGTTAGGATTTCTTTTCCCCCGACTTCGATGGCCGGAACTATACAAGAGTTAACGCTCTGGCCGTCTAAAATAACCGTGCAGGCTCCACATTCCCCGCTGTCGCAACCTTTTTTGGTACCCGTTAAGCCTACTTTTTCGCGAATGATATCGAGTAGCATTTCATTAGGTTCTACCTGTCCCTTCCAGGGTTGGCCATTAATGACAAAACTAATTTGCGTCAACTATTTATCACTCCCTTCATCCAATCGTGAGACTCCCACTTCTACAAGTGGGAGTGGTTCCCCGTACTCTGAAGCCTGCATAACACATTGTTGTATCCCTTTGGCTACTAAAGCCGCAACCAGTTCGGATCGATAATCAGCTGTTGCACGTACATCTGAAATAGGATTGGCCGCTAGCCTAGCTAAATCAGCGGCTTTAGCAATACTTTGCGTATCAATTCTTCGCCCTCGTAGCCAATCTTCAGCAGCTTCTACTCGGATAGGAGTAGGTGCTACCGCACCCAAGGCTATAGCAGCCTCCTGACACAGATCCCCTGACAAGGTCAGCTTTACAGCCGCACATACCATGGCTATATCAAGTGCCTGACGTAACCCCTGCTTAAGGTAAATAACTTTGGTCCCCGGTTCAGAAGCAGGCACGATCACTTCTGCCATGACTTCACCAGGTTGTAAAGCGATCTGGCCTGGTCCAGTAAAAAGGCTCTTAAGTGCTAATTCGCGTGCACCCTTACCCGACACAACCTTCACCACGGCGTCCAATACCAATAATGGTGGTGCTAAATCAGCCGAAGGAGCCGCGTTGCAAAGATTACCTCCGATAGTAGCCCGGTTGCGGACTTGAACAGAAGCCATTTTGCGGGCTGTGGCAACCAGAACCGGAGAATGTTTCATAACTAGTGGATGGGTACTAAGTTCTGTTAGAGTGGTCAATGCTCCGATGTGCAGTCTCAGGTTTTCATCTAACCAGATTCCTTTCAAGTCCTCGATGGTTTTTAAATCAATAAGTCTGATCAAATCAAGTTGCTTGCGTTTTAATTTTACTAACAAGTCGGTACCCCCAGCCAAAAAGCCGATGTTTTCCAGGTCATCTTCCAGCAATGACCACAATTCTGCTAATGAATGAGGAGCTTCGTATTTTAACGATTTCCCAGCCATACTTATACCTCCTACAATGCCTACTTCTTTTTAAATATAAAACGACAATACTCGTCCCCTTTAGCCAAACACTCCTCTTCAATAGCTTCTATTTGACCACTAAGAATAGTTTCAGCTACACCAGCAAAGACTCCCCGGATAAGATGACAAACGCCATGCTTAGCCGGGCTATGAGCTTCAGCAAATGGAGAATTGAAAGCTTTTACTACAAGCCTGTCTTCATTGAGCTCTTCGAGGGCGAAGCGACCCCAGCCAATCTGACAACCCATCTCTAACATGAAATCCACCATTTGACGGGGCGTCAAACCCATTTGTTGAGCAAACCCCCGCCCGGACAGCCTACCTCCGGCTAAACCACCGCTAAAGATCTTCTCCCCTGCCAAAGCATCTTGTTGTTCTACAGCTTCCTGCCAGTTAGCTAAAGTTTCAGGCCGAATTAAAAGGTAACGAACACCCTTAAAGGTTATGGCGCCTGAATTACTATCCCAGGCCAGTTTGTCAAGAATACTAGCCATTATCAATCCACTCCAATTTAGATGACTCAGTTCTCAGGCTGCCATCCATATATCTCCTTGGCATTTGTCAAACTAACCTTACCGTTGATTACATCTTGTTTAATCATTTCGGGGTCACGTTCCTTAGGGTTTCCGTAACCACCACCGCCAGGCAAGCGTGCACTTACCACATCGTTCAGCTTCAACTTACTTAAAGCTTTAGATTTTAAGCGCGTTTCTTCTGGTGTATCAGGATTTAGGTAGAAGGCACCTTTGCTTCCTGGTAACCCCCCAAAGAAACCATGGGGAGCAAACTTCTGTCGATCGCCGTAACGGGCAAAAGAAACATTATCCACCAACATACGCACATCCTTGCGTAGGCCCATACTCCCTCGGAACTTTCCAGCCCCGCAACTATCTGGAATCAGTTCATATCTTTCTGCTAAGACCGGATATTCTAACTCCACCGCTTCAATTGGACTATTCATAAAACGAGCCAAATGGGAATCTTGAGCTTCTCGAGCATCCTTACCCGGTCGTGCCCCTGCCCCGCCACCTTGGACCTCGGTATAGACAAAACGCTTTCCACCATGACGGGGATCATTGCCACTAAAAGCAAACGTAGACATTTGGGCGTGACTGCCTGCCATAACCTTTTCCGGAAGGGCAATTGATAATGCCTTAAGCATAGCTTCTAAAACCTTCTGCGAAGTATTAGTCCGTGCAGCAACCCCTGCCGGCAATATCGGATTGACTAGCGTTCCGAGTTCAGCTTTAATGTTAACCGGGCGGTAACAGCCGGAATTTGGTGGAATATGAGGATCAACTACTCCGATGATCGTATAATAAACAGCCGCCATAGCTGTGGCATAAGGACAATTAATATTACCTTGGACCTGTGGGCTAGTACCATCAAAGTTGACATCAATAACATCATCGTGCTTGAAAACGTTTACTCGAATTGGTATTGCATCGTCAGTGATACCATCATCGTCAAGAAAATCCTCGCCGAAATAAGTTCCATCAGGCAAGTTGCGAATGCTTTCCCTCATTCGCTTTTCCGAATAGTCAAGCAGCATATTAGTTGCTTGTTGAACAACCTCTAGGCCAAACTTCGTAAAAACTTCCTGTAATCTACGAACTCCCACAAAATTACAAGCTGCTTGAGCCCTAATATCTCCCAACGTCTTATCGGGTACCCGGATATTGCTTTCTAGGATTTGAAACACCTCATGGTTTTCCTGGAAATTCTTATAAAGCATAACCATCGGAAGGCGCAGACCTTCTTGATAAATTTCCGTCAATCCACCTGCTACCCCACCCGGAGCCGCTCCACCCATATCAGACTGATGGGCAATGGCCCCAACATAGCCGACTAAATCCCCTCCAAAAAAGACTGGAGCCATCGTTTGAATATCCATTATATGTTGACCGCCTAGATATGGGTCATTGGAAATCACCACGTCCCCTTCTTTTAAAGTACCTGGTGGAAAACGTTTAATTAATTCTACCATCGTGATTTCAAAGCCTGTCAATAACATTGGAGCATGGTGTGCTTGCGCGATAGTACGTCCTTGAGCATCAAAGATGGCACAAGTGATATCCATAACCTCTTTGATGATAGTTGAACGTGAAGTGCGGACCAAGGTATAACCCATTTCGTCAGCAATTTGCTCCAAGGCATAACGAACCACTTGCATGGTCACCTGATCAATAACTGCTCCCATTATAATCCCTCCCCGACCGTAATGATGAGATTCTGCCACTGGTCTACGATTAACTTATTACCAGGCGGCAACACCGTTGCTGAGATCTTTTCCTCAATCACAGCAGGACCATAAATTATGCTCCCCTGTGACAGACGAACTCTTTCATAGACTTGCGTGTTGACAAAACCGCTTTCGGCAAAGTACACAAGTCTTTCACCCTTGAGCGCATCCGTTAGAGTAGTAGCCTCTTCGTTGACTTCTGAGATTTGAATGGGTGGAGTTTTACCTAGTGCTGTAACCCTTACGTTCATAAGCTGCACCTTTTCTGCCGGATCACTAAACGCATACAAGCGATTATGAAGATCATGAAAACTGTTTGCTACAAGTTTGATGTCATCAAACTCTATAATGCTCCGACGCTCTAAGGGAACGTTTAACTCATATGATTGGCCCATATACCTAAGATCCATCGACCAAGACAATTCTTGGTTTTCTTTGCCAAAGCCCTCGTCAGCTAACTGAATCTCGGCCTTGCTTTCCATCTCTCGATAAAATTCGTTCATCTTCAAATAGTCAATCTCTGCCAATTCTTTTGCTACAGTCCGAACAAAATCATGGCGGGCATCGGCCACCAGTAAACCTAACGCCGAAAGATTCCCAGCCAGTGCCGGAATAATAACTTTCTTAATTCCTAAGTCTTGAGCTAATTCCAAAACATGCAAGGCGCCAGCTCCACCAAAGGCGACAAGTGCAAACTCCCGCACATCATAGCCCTTCTCCACGGAATTTACACCAATCCCTTTGGCCATATTAGCATTGACAATTTTTATTAACCCGGCAGCAGCCTGTTCAACGCTTAATCCAAGGGGCACCGCCAAATGTTCCTCGATAGCTTGCCTTGCCTTGGCTGTATCCAAGGTTATTTCTCCGCCTAAAAAGTAATCTGGGTTGAGACGACCTAAAACTAAGTTAGCATCAGTCACTGTAGGCTTAACCCCGCCCCTGCCATAACAAGCCGGTCCAGGATTAGCCCCTGCACTTTGAGGTCCGACGTTAATCGCCCCACCGCGATCCAACCATGCAATACTTCCGCCACCCGCGCCTATCGCATCAATGGCTATAATGGGGATCTTTACCGGGTAGCCTTCAAATTTAGTATCCGAACTGATTTTCGGTACTCCATCATCTATTAGGCTGATATCAAAACTTGTTCCACCCATATCTACATTAATAATTTTCTGTGTTCCCGTTAGATTACCAATAAAAGCACCAGCTATGGCTCCACCGGCAGGACCAGAATTAACCGTAGCAATTGCTAGTTTTTCAGCAGCATCTGCCGTCACCGTGCCACCGCTGGCCTGCATAATGCGCAGATCAACGTCGCCGTATTTAACTTTAAGTTTGTTGCGCAGTATGGAAATATATCTGTTCATAATCGGTTGCAGGTAGGCATTCATCACAGTAGTTGAAGTACGTTCATATTCGCGAAACTCAGGGGCAATTTCTGAAGACAGGGATATATAAGCCTCTGGAAATAATTCATGACACAAAACACCGATCCGCTGCTCATGCACAGGATTCAAAAATGAAAATAAAGTCGAGACAGCTATAGCTTCAACACCCTCTTTTTTTAGAGCCAAGATAGCTTTAACCACGTCTTCTTCAATTAAGGGTCTTAAGATCTGACCTTGGGCATCTACTCTTTCCTGAACCTCTAAGCGAAGATAACGAGGTACTAAGGGCAAGGGATTATCGACCCAAAAATCATATAAGCCACTGCCTGGTCGCTGAATTCGTCCGATTTCTAACACGTCTGCAAAGCCCTTAGTGGTAATCAGTCCTGTTTTGGCCCCTTTGTGTTCAATAATCGCATTAGTTCCAATCGTTGTCCCGTGAACTATGTAGTCCACCTGATCCATACTAACCTTAGCAAGGTTCAAGATTTTCTCCAAACCTTCCAGAACACCTTCCCAAAGGACGCCCGGTGTAGTAGATGCCTTAGCGTATACTGTCTTTCCGTTCGCATCATCGACTAAGACAAAATCTGTAAAGGTTCCCCCAACATCAATTCCAATTCTCATCTACATTCCCCCCCATCAATTTATAAAACATTTCTTAAAGTCAATGAAGCTTCACTTCACTTCACACTTGTCAGCAATTTTATCCTTAGAGTCAATAGATTGATTTATATAGTCGATTACTTCTTGAGGTGTACTACCTGAAAACACCCTCTCCACACCCATTTCCATTAAAAGGGGTATATCTTGGCCTGGGATATTACCACCAACTAGAACCTTGATATCTTGTGAACCAGCTTGCCGTAAGCCAGCGATGATTTTTTGGGTGTATCCAAGATGAGCACCAGATAAAATGCTAAGTCCCAAAATGTCCACATCTTCATCACATGCGGCAGTCACGATGGATTCCACTCTTTGATGCAAACCAGTATAAATCACCTCCATGCCGGCATCCATTAGAGCCTTAGCCATAACCTTTGCTCCTCGGTCGTGTCCGTCAAGGCCGGGCTTAGCAATTAGCACCCGGAGTGTCTTTTTTCCATCAAGCATCTTTAGCCCTCCCTAAAAAACTTGCGTGGGTTCTTGGAATTCACCAAAAACTTCCCGCAGAACACTGCACATCTCTCCAACAGTACAATAGTTTTTTACTGCCTCCAAAGTTGCAGGCATTATGTTCTCGCCACTTTGAGCTGTCAAACGTAATTGTTGCAGAGACTTAGTTACCTTATCAGCATTTCGCTGGGCCTTAAGCTGGTGTAAATGCTCCTTTTGCTCCTCAACCTGCTCATGATTCCAAGCATGTAGTCCCTCTGGGATTTCTTCTTTAATGACATATTTGTTAACCCCGACGACTACTTTTTGTCCTTTTTCTATGGCACGCGCTGTCTCCACTGCCTTATGCAGAATTTTCCTCTGAATCATACCCTCTTCAATGGCCTTAACTATTCCTCCATACGACTGGATTTCCTCCATAGCTGCCAGGATGTTTTCTTCCATAGCATCAGTTAAACCTTCAATATAATATGAACCCCCTAAAGGATCAGCTGTATCCGTCACCCCTGACTCATCGGCGACAATCTGTTGTGTACGTAATGCTGTTAACGTTGCCTTCTCTGAGGGAATGGCATGGCCTTCATCCTTGGTATTTACAGTTAAGGCCTGCCCTCCTCCTAAAACAATAGCCAGAGTTTCAATGGTGCCACGCACAATATTGTTCTCCGGTTGTTGGGCAGTATAAGTACTGCCACCAGTACCGGCAAAGAACAACATCTTCCAGGATTTTGGTTCCTTAGCCTCGTAGTGTTCGCGCAGCAACCTAGCCCAAATACGCCTGGCAGCCCTAAATTTAGCTACTTCTTCAAACAAATTCATATGTGCTGCAAAATTGAAACTAATTCGTGAAGCAAAATCATCAATCTTTAACCCTCTAGCCAAAGCCTCATCAATATAAGCCATTGCATTAAGGAAGGCATAGGCTATTTCCTGTACTGCGTCCGCCCCTGTTTCTCTGATGTGGTAACCACATACACTGACTGGTACAAACTTGGGCATCATTTGGGTACAATAGACAAATGTGTCGGCAATCATGCGTAAGGCTGGACGGGGCGGGAAAATAAAGGCCCCACGGGAAAAATACTCTTTTAAGATGTCATTCTGTACGGTACCTGTCAGTTTAAGTCGCGGCACACCTTGTTTCTCACCGACCGCGAGATACATTGCTAAAATGATTGGGGTTATGCCATTAATTGTAAAGGAGGTGCTGATTTGATCCAATGGGATATCCTTGAACAACAATTCCATGTCCGCTAAGGAGTCGATGGCCACACCAACTCTGCCAACCTCGTCCTCAATTTCCGAATCGTCTGAATCGTAACCCATTTGAGTCGGCAAATCAAAAGCTACACTTAAACCAGTTACTCCCTGCTGATAAAGATATTTATTACGTTCGTTGCTTTCTTTGGCTGTAGCATATCCCGAATACTGGCGCATGGTCCAAACCTTGCTGCGATACATTAAAGGATAAACCCCTCTGGTAAACGGATACTCCCCTGGCAAACCAATTTTATCCATATATTCCCTTGCTGATTGTTCCAGCGGTGTATATAATGGTTTAATGGGTATTCCGCTAGCGGTCTCTATGATTGGATGATGGTCTACTCCATTTTTCAGGTACCATTGATGTACACAATCTGTTAAATCCTTAGGTGCATCCCCCATTAACAACTACTCCTTCCTCTAGGTAAGGTGTACTACCTTACATTTAATCTACAAATTTGATTACTCTTGGCTATCCCGCAGATAACCCCACAATTCCAACCGAATCCCATCATTTATCATTGCTGCCGCTTCAGGGAGGGATATAACCAGCTTTTGACGCGACATAACCACTCTCCTCTCTACTTTTGTCGTAATTTTCTGCTTATTAATATTTTAGCCTGTGACAGCTTTAGTTGTATATGGATTAATCAACGAATAATACCTGGTTACTTGTGTTAAATCTACGAATGCAAGGCTGAACGGTTAATTCATTACTATAGAAGCAGGTCATTGGTTATCTCGTCTTTTGCTTTTCTAAAGGAAAAGGGCTGCTCAAAATAAAAGTTCATTTCTATTTTGAGACAACCCAATAATTGATTTACCAAGAGAAAATCAGGAACTTCTGGGATCATTTTTTATCGTTCAATCTCTTCATCTTGTCGCTAGTTCTTCATTTCTTTGATCAAACACCCTTTTTACCTTTTTTTCGCTACGTGGCAACTCATAATGATTGACTATTTCGACCATAGGGGTTACACCGATTCGAGTTTTATAAAGTTGCTGTACTTTCGCCCCAAGCTTTTCAAATTCTGCAGGATCAACCGCTTCTTCCGCTTCTACACGTATGGTCATTATGTCCTTTCCTTGCTGCCGCTCAATGACAATTTGGTACTCACAGCCCACGCCTTCAACCTTGTTTAATACATCATCGACCTGACCTGGGAACATATTTACCCCTCTAAATTTAATCATGTCATCAGAACGACCCAAAATTCTATCAATCCTTGGGAAAGGTGAATTACATTGGCAAGGACCTGGAATTAACCTGGTGATATCCCTAGTACGATAACGAATGAGTGGCATTGCTTCTTTGCTTAATGTAGTTACCACCAATTCACCCTGTACACCAGGTTGACATGGTTGCAGCGTAATCGGGTCAACTATTTCAAAGAGTAAATGATCTGCCCAATAATGAATTCCCTGATGATAATGACAATCTAATCCGATGCCAGGTCCGTAAAGTTCAGTCATTCCGATAATATCAAAGCTTTCAATTCCTAAAAGGTTATTGATTTTATCTCTCATCTTATCGCTCCAACGCTCAGAACCAATTATCGCGACACGCAACTTGATTTGGTCTCTTAGACCACGTCGCTGAACCTCTTCCGCTAGAAGCAAAGCAGCAGAAGAAGTACTAGCAAGCACAGTAGTTCCAAAATCTACCATCAGCTCAATATGCTGGTCCATTGGTGCCGGACCCACCGGTACTGCCATTGCACCTAAAGCCTCAATCCCAAGTTGAAAACCAACACCTGCTGTCCATAGTCCATAGCCAGTTGTGTTATGCACTCGATCTTGGGGTCCAACTCCGGCCATATGAAAACAACGCGCCATCATTTGACCCCAATCTTTTATATCTTTCTTGGTATAAAAACTTACGGTTTTTTTGCCAGTAGTACCAGAAGAAGCATGAAGCCTTACTACATCACGTTCAGGGGCAATCATCAGCTTATCTGGATAGTTGTCTCGTAATTCTTCTTTAGTGGTAAAAGGTAACCTTGTAACATCCTCTAGTGCCTGAATTTCCTCAGGCCTAACCCCTGCAGCATCCAGTTTTTTGCGGTAAAAAGGAGACATAGCATACACATAGGCTACCGTTTTTTGCAGTTTACTCAATTGCATATTAGATAGGTCGTTACCGTCAAACATTGATACCTCTACTGCCAAAATATTATCCCTGCCTTTCTTGAGCTTTGAATACATTCAAAGCATGTCTAATTCCGATCTTGTTTACTTTGATTTCTTCCCAGGTGCTGTGGGAAGGATAAGTTTCCAAGATAATACTCCTTAGAATTCTTTACGGTTTATCCCTCCCGCTTTCTGAATCTTCCCATAATTGATTCTATTTGGATATAGATGATTTAAACAAACATTGTATATTCGTTCGTTGAAATTCTCCCAAACCTAGACCCAATTGTCGCTTAGATAATCCCTGTGGCATCTAGAGAGGTTGAATAGTCTGCACCTATTACATTGTGTAAAATTGCAAAACTCTTAAAGCAATTTGTAAATTCAACCGATCTTCGGAATCATTTAAATCAAATCCTGTTATCTCCTGGATTCTTTTTAGACGGTAAAGTAAAGTATTTGGATGCAAATATGATTTTTTAGCAGTTTTTTGGATACTGCAATTAGCATCCAAATACAACTTAAGCGATGGAAGCAGAAAAGTATTGTTCTCATTATCATAATTAATTAATGGTTGCAGAAGTTCTTGGGCGAAATTAATCAGTTCATCTTGTTCTCTAGCCTTAGAAAGAAGGCGAAAAATACCCATATCCTCAAAACTCAAAATGCTCTGCTTATCTGAAAATTGAGGTAAGGCTCGCAAAGCCGCTAACGCTTCTAGGTAGGATTGTTTAATTAATTTAGGTTCATAAGCAACCCGACCAACGCCAATATATACTTTCGTTCCCAACAATTCTTCCGAGTTATGGATAACTGCATCAGCCAAGGATAAGGGAGGAAGAAATTGTCTGTTAGATGTAGCCTGAGTATAGGCTAAAATTAAAACTGCACCATCTAACGAAAGTACCATTATGTGTGGATTATGAGCATTCACAAAACCACAAACCACCTCATAAAGCTTCCTGAGTAGCACTCCAGTTGGATTCCGTCCTAAGCTTACTACCATAACTTGACAGGAGAGACTCATATCGTAGCCCATAATTGAAGCTCTTTCTAAAATATCACTAATTAAGAGGCGATTACTTAATAAATCTCTAATCAGATCTCCTTTCACGCCGTTCTCTGCTTTCAAAGCAATTAGTTGTTTAAGGAATTCCACTGAGCAAATCGTTGTAGCGTGCGTAATAGCCGCTCTTTCAAAACTCTCGAGTCCGTCACGAATGCAGCCCACTGAAAGGTAGCCAAAAATTTCCTCTTCCACAACTATGGGTGCAACCAGACGCGGATATAGGCTACCGACATCCTTTAAAACCGGTAGCTCGATTGATTTCTTTTTATGTGTCATTTCCCTATAATAAGTTCGTCCCGGTCCAGTCATCCAGAATTCTTGTGAGAGAGTAGGCATAATAAAATCTTCATCATGTTCAGACCCTGCTAAAGGTTTGGCAAAATGTAAAGGTTGAAAAAACCGATCCTCCAACAATACCGTTAGTTGTAAAACTTTGCTCAAGGTATTCACAACTGCCTTTAATCCCTGACCTTGTACGACCTGCTCCGTTAAAGCATTTTGAATCTGCACTAAACGTTTCAGGGTATTCTGCTGACAAGTCATTTCTAAAATCATAGCGATAGAGGTACCTAATGTATTCAGAAACAAGACATCTTCTTGGGTAAAATCTCCACTTCTTTTATTTATAGCGTGCAAAACCCCCAGGCCCTTGTCTTTTATTGTTAAAGGTATCGTAGCAAAATTATAAATTCCCAGTCGGGCGATTATATCTTGTCGAGCATTTTTATCATTGAAAGGATTATTACACACATAGGGTATGCGACTCAGAAATACCTCTACCGCCGTTCCTACTTTATACTCCTTATCAGTCATGACACGTAGGCGATAGGCTTCGATGCTAGTACCTTGTTGACCAAAAGAAGGTTCCTGCAAAACCAATTCTTGATTATATTCATCATATAGCAAGATTCCACCACTTTCACAGCCCATGAATTGGTCAACCTTTTCTATGATCTTGGCAATTATATCTTGGAAATCTGTACTATGGTTTATAATCCCCGCAATATCACCCAAGACTTCTAAATAATAATCTGAAGATATTGAATCGTTTTTCCGAACATAATTTTCTATAAGAAACACTCCTCTTACCTAGAATTTTGAATATGTTTTTTTGCTAATCCTGTGTTCTATTATGACAATCCTTATTCTTTGGTAAGTATATCATTTATTATCTAAATATTCTCTTAATTCAATCTGTTTTTGGACATATTCCAAGGATAAACGGTATTAATGTACGATAAAGAAAACTTGGCTAACGCCCGAAGACACTGTCTTCGCACGTGTTAACCTTCTTGCAGCCTTCAGGCGTCGGCGTTAGCCTTAGTTGCACTTATGCTTCCAGACGAAGACACTGTCTTCGCACGTATTAGCCTTCTTGCAGTTATCATTTCTGACTGGTACGGTCAGTTTATACTTTCTGACTAGTAAGAAAAAGGACCGAAACGCGGTCCAAAGCCCATAAGAAAAAAGCTTATGTATTCTACTTGACTACAGATAAAACAATCTGAGGAAATACTAATAAAAGAGCAACGATCAAAACATAGGGTACGAGGAAATACGCAGCTCCACGAAAGGCCGTGGACATTGATATCCCCCCCCCAGACAAGCCCTGTACTATATAGACATTGACACCTACGGGAGGAGTAATTGCACCCATGCTAGTGACAATTGTAAGCACGATGGCAAACCAAACAGGGTCATACCCCAAAGCCATCACTGTTGGATAAAAAATAGGGATGGCAATAATCAAAAATCCCAAGGCATCCATCAATGACCCCCCCAATACAAAAATCAGGAGGATTATGATCAAGACTGCAGAAGGCGGAATCGCAAGTTGAACAACCCAATCAGCCACAGCAAACGGAAGCCGGGTTAAGGTTAGGAAACGGCCAAAAACCATAGCACCAACAATTAATAAGATAACCATAGCTGAGGAACGTAGAGTACTGGCTACGGACAAACGAAAGCTTTCCCAAGTCAATTTTCTCATACTCAACGCTAAAATAATTGCACCAAAAGAGCCAAAGGCCCCTGACTCAGTGGGGGTAAACCATCCCCGGAAGAGCCCACCAACAACAAAGCCAAACAGTAAAAAAACCGGAATTACACCTTTCAGAGAGAGCAGCTTTTCCTTAAGCGGAGTTTTGGGCCCAGCCGGACCTAATTCAGGATTACGCATACACAAATAGGAAATAGTCGCAAAGAAAAGCAAAGTTAACAATACACCGGGAATAATAGTGGCAGCAAACAACTGACGGACAGACTGTTGTGTCTGAATCGCAATAACAATCAAGACGGTGCTAGGGGGAATGATTACCCCGAGTGTGCCACCTGCAGCAACAGAACCAGCGCTTAATGCTTCATTATATTTGTATTTCTTGAGTTCAGGTAATGCAATAGTAGACATCGTAGCCGCCGTAGCCGAGTTGGAACCGCAAATCGCAGCAAACCCTGCACTGGCCAACACTGTAGTACCCGCCATACCACCTTTCAAATGGCCGACCCATTTATAGGCTGCGACAAATAGTTTTTCGGTTATTCCCGAGCGAAAGATAATTTCACCCATAAGAATGTACAGGGGAATTATACTTAAAGAATAGCTAGAAAACTGGGTCCACAGTTCCGCCTGCAGCAAGTTGAAGGCTGCACCCGGGGAGGCCATTAGAAAAACTCCAGCAAAACCTACCACGAACATGGTAAAACTAATCGGCATCTTCAGAAACATCAACAGTAGCATAACTACAAGCCCAATCAAGGCAATGATATTAGGATCCACCCTTTACATCCCCTTCCACTAATTTAATAAATTCCAGAAGTAACGTCAGGGTTAACCCTAAAAAGCCTAAAGAAATGACAAATAAAAAGGGGTAATATGCCAAGCGAAGAGTTTCCGAGAGGTAAACACTGTTTTTTAAGGTAAAACCGTAGCCCACAATCTTCCACCCAGCCATAGCGAAAAATAATCCAGAACAAAGTGCAAAAATACCTTCAAGAACTTTCTGTGTGCGCCGGGACAATTTTTTAGTAACCATATCCAAAGCTACATTCCCTTTATTCATCTGGGTATAACCCAACGCGAAGGAAGTCGTAATAGCAGCTAACCATCCAACTATTTCTGGCGTTCCGGGAAATGGGAGATACACAATCCGAATTAGAGCATTACCAACCACAATAATTAGCATGAGAATTAATGCAAGTCCAGCTAACCAAGCTAAACCTTGATTAAATAAGGCTACAACTTTATTTACTTGCAAATTGTTTCCATTCTGCATTAAGAACTCCCCCAATCTCCCTTACAAACAATTTACTTGTGAACAAATATCAATAATTTCTAAAAGTGGGCACCTTTGCACTCCAAAGGAACAAAAGTGCCCTTTAGTTCTTACTTGCTGTATTTAGCGATCAACTCATAGAGCTTAGCCTTATAGTTCTCAGCTGGCAAGCCTTTATCTGCGGCTGTTTTTACAGCCTGAGCTTGAAGGGGCTGGATAATGTCGTCCCATTTCTTCTTTTCTTCGGGTGCTAAGGTTATCACTTTTAATCCCTGTTCTTTTTGACTCCACTCCAAGGCTTCTTTAACGTGATTATCGAGATAGTTCCCAGTAAAGAGTGCCATCTCAGCATTAAGCTCATCGATTACTTTCTGAACATCGGGTGGTAGGGACTTCCATGTTTCGATGTTCATTACGGCAATAAAGGTATTTAAGGCTAAGGGGTAATCGGTAACGAATTTTTCAGTTTCAGACAATTTAAGATCTTTAAGTACCTCGCGAGAAGATACACTCCCCACGATAATCCCGGTTTGTAGGGCCTCAGGCACTTCCGCTTGGGACAAACCGACAGGTGCTGCACCTAGCGCCTTCATAATAGGAGTTAAGGACCCGGCAATACGCAGTTGCTTTCCTTTAAGCTCTTCCAAATTAGAGATTTTTGTTTTGCTCTGAATATAAGCTGGTTCAGTAGCAAAAGAAGTAATAATTTTAAAGTCTTTAAGTGCATCCGGTGGATAAGCTTTTACCAGGTCGTTCACAACTTGACAAGCTACCGTAGCATTGGGATATCCTGATGGCATGTCGGAAATATCAAACAAAGGATAGCGCCCTGGTTCATAGGTTGTTGAGGATAACCCTATATCGGCCACCTTTTTGCCCACACCTTCATACATATTATTAGCATTTAACAAGGACCCCCCCGGGAACACCTGGACCTCTACCTTCCCATTGGTTCGCTTTTCTAGCTCTTCTTTCCATTTATTCATCTGAATAGCCGGAAAAGTGTTGGCCGGTGCAAAAAAAGCATAAGTTAATTTTATTTTCTCTTTACTAGTATCGCTGGAATTTTTCTTATCAACTCCGGTAGTACTGGTAGTACTACCACAACCGCTCAGAGAAATCATAAGCATAAAAACCAATACAGAGTAAATAATTTTTTTCAAGTTTTCCACCTCTTTCTAAAATCTTGGGAACCTTAATAAGTAAGTACGTTGACTTTTGACAACTAGTGAACTCGTTCAACTAAAGTTGAACATCGAGTCTTCGGTGGGGGACTCTACCCCCACCGAAGCAGAATAAGGTGTATCACTCCCACTTGTAGAAGTGGGAGTCTTACGATTTGGATAAATTCACCTCCAAAATCCTTTAATCTTGACTTAGATTGTATTGCACTGAATTTTCCGAATATTATTATCATAAACCAATACTATCTTCTATTGATTCATCTGTATATGTACATTCTCACGAATCATAGTCCTGATTTTAGTGGAAACTCTCTGAATAATCTGATAAATAGTCTCAACTGTTCTCTGACCGGTCGTCTTGTCTTTTCTTGTCTTGTCTTGTCTTGTCTAAATAAATAGAGAACCCGTTTGTCATACCTAACTGATCAATAGGACAAACGGGTCTTCACCTAAGGACATATTTTCAATGCAATAACTCTTATTCAATATGAATATTTTAGTTAGATTTACCATTTATCATCCCTAAAATGCTCTGTCCATAACACCTCAGCTACTTCATAGGGATCTCCTTTTTCTAGATCTCCCCATTTTTCTTGGGCTGCTTTCCAAACTTCTTCAAACGTTGTTCGCAATTTGTCTTCCCATTGGTGCCAGACTTCCTGGCGAACACATTCCTTACGGTGCTCATCCCTTAGCCCAGATTCCAGCATATACGATTGATGAGCCTCGATCTTTTCACATAAAGCCTCCACCCCGTTTTGGTTAATAACGCTTGTTAAAACTACCGGTGGACGCCAAGTCTTCCCATTACAACTCAAGTTTAACATCATCTCGATGTCAGCTTTCATACGATCAGCCCCTGGCAAATCTGATTTATTAATGACAAAAACATCTGCAACTTCCATAATCCCTGCTTTAATAGCCTGAATTCCATCCCCCGCCCCTGGGTTAAGTACCACAACAACGGTATCGGAGATTTGCATAATTTCTATTTCAGACTGACCCACTCCAACCGTTTCTAAAATGAGTCTTTCGAACCCTCCACCTTCTAAAATGCGTAAGACATCGGAGGTTGAACGCGTGACTCCCCCTAAATGCCCACGGGTCCCCATGCTACGGATAAACACGTCTCGGTCAGTTCCATGGGCCTGCATACGAATACGGTCCCCCAAGATAGCCCCGCCAGAATAAGGACTACTTGGATCTACAGCGACAATCCCTACCCTTTCGTTTTTATCGCGATAGAGCTTCGTCAAAGCCTCAACCAACGAGCTTTTTCCTGCTCCCGGCGGCCCCGTAATTCCTATAACCATCCGATGTTCAGTTTGTTTCAGGATAGAACGCATTATATAGGTTCGCTCTATGTCGTCTTCGACCCAAGAAATTAGTTTGGCAGCAGCCCTTCGATCTTGTTCAAAGAGGCGTGCTATCCATTGATCCAGTGTTTCTTTGTTCAAAATACAATTCCTCCTTTGCCACGACCCCTCTTTGGTATGCCTACAGATGCTCAGTTATTTCAGTGACAGTATATGCATGAGAAAGCTGGGTGATCTATTAATCACTCCAGCCTTCTTCACTACGAAAAAAATATTGGGCAAATAAATTTTTAGATTAATCTTGTGAATAGTTCTATGCAAAGATTATGCCAACTCAAAAGTTGCCATAACTATGCGTTCCTTATGACATCTGGTGCTAAAATGCGACGCAAAACAGTGGGCATCTTCTTAATTTTAGAGAGGAATGTGCTGCATACTAGACATCGAATCTACTGTAAGCCTGTCGCAAGAATACTACAGTCGGTGCGTTTTGGCGACATATCTTGTAGAATCAACCATAGCAACAATTGGGCCAATTCCCATACTCGCCTCATAGCAGGACTATCCCTCCTCCACATCCAACAACTGCGTTCGAAGCTCCAATAGTTCGGAATGATACCTTGTAACCAAATCTTTGAGAGCCAATACTTCGGCGCTTATTGTTTTACCCTCCGTCAACCGGAGGTAAATTGCTATGCTGTCTCCATCTGAGAGTATTTCCAAAAGTTCTTGCCGGCAGCCATTTGGCAAGGGTCTTAACTACAGCCTATCGTACTTGTAAGGGGCCAACCCAATGGGCAGCCCCTTATTTTTTTCATATCATCAACTAATTACAAGGGAATGTTGCCATGCTTACGCAACGGTCTTTCCTCCACCTTATGCAGCAGCATGTTTAACGACTTAATCAATGCCGAACGGGTATGCCTTGGTTCGATAACGGCGTCAACGAGCATTCTGGCTGCCGGAGCAAACGTGTTGGAAAAAGCAGTATCATATTCAGCTATCATTTTTTGTCTGAATTCTTCCGGATTCTCGTCCTGCTTAATTTCCTTCCGGTAAATTATATCAACAGCTGCGGATGTATCAAGAACAACCAGTCGAGCAATAGGCCAGGCAAGCATTTGGTCAACTTCAGTGCCTTTACAGCACATCGCCATTACAGCTCCTCCGTAATCTTTACGTAAAACTAAAGTAATCTTGGGAACCGTAGCTTCCGCGTACGCATACAGCATCTTGGCCCCATGTCTGATAATTCCGCCATATTCCTGCATTTTTCCGGGCAGGAAGCCGGGAACATCCACCAAGTTAATGAGAGGAATATTATATGCATCACAAAATCTGATGAACCGGGCGGCTTTATCGGCGGTATTAATGTCCAGACAGCCTGCCATTACCTTGGGTTGATTGCCCACGATTCCCACTGTATACCCGTCTAGGCGGGCAAATCCGATGACTATATTCCGGGCGAATTCCGGTAGTACTTCCATGAAGTCTCCGTTATCTATCACTGATTTAATTACTTCCCTCATGTCATATGGAATCCGGAAATCTGCGGGGACTTTTTCCACCAACGAATCGTCAATCCGGTTGGGATCGTCACCGGTTTGAACCCGAGCCGACTTTTCGTTATTATTAGATGGCAAAAAACATAGCAGCCTTCTTATCTGGTCCAGACAATCTTTATCATTTTGGGCTACAAAATGAGCATTCCCACTGATTTTGCCATGTACAGCAGCTCCGCCAAGGGTTTCAAAATCAACGTCTTCACCGGTGACAGCTTTAATCACTCCCGGACCCGTTATAAACATGTGACTCGTCTTTTCCACCATAAAAACAAAGTCTGTAATGGCCGGGGAATAGACAGCCACACCGGCACAAGTGCCCATAATCGCCGAAATCTGCGGAATTACACCCGATGCTTTGGTATTCCGGTGAAACATCCCGGCAACGTTGCGGGAAGCTGAAAAACCTTCATGAATTCTCCCACCGCCGGAATCAAAAATACCAATAATCGGCGCCCGGGCCTTAATTGCCTGGTCATATGCATAACAGATTTTTTCTCCGTGAGTTTCTCCAACGGAACCGCCTAAAACCGTTGCATCCTGCGAAAATACAAAAACCAACCGGCCTTCGATTTTACCATAACCAGTGACTACCCCGTCACCCGGAAATTTCTTTTTCTCCATCCCGAAATTATGACACTGATGCTCTGCAAGCATATTGAATTCAACAAAAGAACCGGGATCAAACAAATAATTAATACGTTCCCGCGCAGTCATGCGGCCCTGATTATGGATTTTATCTCGCGCTTTATCGCCCCCGCCCTCTTCAGCTTGCTTCATCAGAAGCTGCAAACGTTCCGCTTCACTCTCGTGTGTCTTCCCAAACATCCCTTCTACCCCCTCAGCGCCCGTTACAGCGCGAACTCCTGAGCTCAGTCGTGGATTGCCGGTTTATTTCCAAAGTAACCGGGTCAATTACCACTCCATAATCTGTTTGTGCCTTTTCAATCGAGAGGACGCCGTTCTTTACGTCCTTGAACACTATCTCGGCCGACCGCAAATACGGGTCGCCGTATTGGCAAAGATCAACTCCCAGACATCTTTTCTTAATTCAGCCTGCCCATTTCCTCCACGCCATACACAATCGCCTTAATTCTTCTCATTCCCGATATCTCCTCTCATATGCTGTTCAAGGGTCATATTTCGCAGGCAGATAGCTTATTAAATAATTATAAGCTCAAAATAATATATGTACTATGTGTAATATCTATAAAAATACAACTGGTCTTCGTGAAACTTTACAAAGGCCGGTTTTAACCAAACTATTGGTGCCACCTGCCAATTCCCTGATTTCCTCTGCTACCACGCTAAGTGAGGGTTACATAAAAGTTATGGCTTTTTCGTAACCCTCGGTGTTTAGTACGATTTGTTAAATTTGTATAGTAACTAAGGTTACCGAAGAATTCGTTATATTATCGTGGCAACCTTGTCAATATTTTCGGCGGGATGATCACTTGTCAAAAGTTTTTGATTACTTACCAAGGTCTAACCCCCTTATATTTTTGTTGACCATCTAAAGTTAAACGTAAATAAAAGAACTCAGGCAATAATAAAAGCAACTGAGTTCGGTATACAATAAATACGTTTTAATCTATTGTTGTACGCTGCAATAAGGAATGTCAGTAAATGAAATGGTATATCAAGTGTAGATTATGCACAGAACTGATGTCTCGTCTAAAAAGACGTCAGTTCTGTTTTTAAATGTTTTCGTACGTTGTTGTATAAGTCAATTTAGTCCGCAATAACTTCTCTAGCGACAATTATAACGTCACTTTCATTTGCCCACCAATCCGACAAGCGGCCTCAAAAAGGTCTTTATCTGTCAACCCAATCGAAGCTAGGGTTTTATGATAAATGTGGATCAGCTTCTGGAGTAAATCGGTGGCTTGTTTTTCTTCCCGCAACCGTTTCATTTCAACTGTAACTTGATCTACAAGCTGGGGAGTTATGCTGACTCCTGCCGCGGTTAGTTCATTTTCCATCCGGCGCAAGGAGTGTTCAATAACTTGAGTACCGGAGTGTTTTCCGTATACGAAGCTGCTCTTTTGCCCCACCATTTCCGAGGGAATAGATTCGTAAATTCGCCGGTCGAAGAGAACTCCCGCCGTATGGATACCGCTCTCATGGGTAAACACCTGCGGCCCGATGATCGGAGCATGGGCTTGCACAGGGATTCCGGCATATTTCTCCACCAGACGATACAGATCATGCAAAAGTTCGTATTTAAAACCGGGAATATCGATACCGTAAAGTACTTTCAGAGTCACGACCACTTCGTGAAGTGATGCGTTTCCGGCCCGTTCGCCGTATCCTGCCACCGTGGTACACAAGTCGGTGGCTCCGCATTTTAAAGCTGTTATCGTATTGTAGCTGCCCAACCCAAAATCATTATGAAAATGAACAAGTAGCGGTTGTCCAGGTATCGCTTCAACAAAGTGTTTAATATAGTATTCGACCCCCTCCGGAGAAAACGTACCGACAGTATCAGGAAATGACGGTCGGGTACCCCCTGCTGCCAGGCCACGCTTAAATATCTGTGTATAATAATTAAGATCGGCTCGGGATCCGTCCTCCCCTCCAAACTCAATGTACTTTACACCTTTGGACTTGGCATATTGAATAGCATCCTCCAGCATACGGATATTGGCTTCCCGGTACCATTCAACTGGTCGATCCAGCCAGCCTTCATCGGACAGTCCCTCACGGTGTAAAAGAGTTTTTCCGATCTTATATTTAGTGTGAAAATCCGACCCGGTTGTAAAGATAAAGAAAGTAACTTCCTCAGGTGAAATGTTGATCTCATCAAGTACTTCAATGGTAGCATCAATATCATTGTGGTTTGACCGACACATAACCACTATTTCCAAATCTTGACGCAGCTCGCCCCGCCGTTTGGCTTCCATAATCAGACGCAGGGCTTTTTGCTCGGAGGAGGAGACTCCCGGAAAACCGACATCGATGATGTGGACTCCAATATCGCTCAACATTTTGGCAATTTCTAGTTTTTGCTCCGCTGTAAATGCCACCCCAGGCATTTGCTCACCGTCACGCAAAGTATCGTCATAAATGCGAATCTTCTTGGGATCCGGGAATTTGACGTTTTTGGTAAATTCCAATGGACC
>Ga0209347_1002556_pt1 | contig 23669 bp, 19 predicted proteins | sample AutmiccommuBRH23_FD_187382 | JGI IMG/M metagenome (GOLD analysis project Ga0209347, IMG submission 187382) | Deep subsurface microbial communities from Mt. Terri, Switzerland - Autotrophic microbial communities BRH/23 (SPAdes) (version 2) | ecosystem: Environmental > Aquatic > Deep subsurface >...
CTGAAAAACATCGCCATCCTCCAGGACCAGACCAAATACCTGGTGGCCGGTGACTGGCACCAGTTGATGAAGTGCCACGAAGTCATCGACATGCTGGACGTGGCCGAGGTTCTGGTGCACCACCTCAATTTCAGAGAGGAGACCCGCTGGCCGGGCTGGCAGAACAGGGTTGACTTCCCGGAGCGTAATGATGAAAAATTCAACTGTTTCGTTAATTCCAGGCGAAACCCTGAAAACGGCCGGGTGGAAATGTTAACCAGGCCCTATGATAAATTAGTGCCCTGAGATTTTTATATTTCATTAATTTCAAGGGGGATGACCAAATGCCACCAAAAGTAGATCAACAAAAGTGTGACGGCTGCAAAGGAGAAAAGGAAGCCCTTTGCGAAGCCATCTGCCCCGGTGATCTGATGTACATGAAGGGGGATGTGCCCAGGGCGGACTGCCGATCTCCCCGGGACTGCTGGGACTGCATGTCCTGCGTCAAGGTCTGTCCCCAGGGGGCCATTGAAACCAGACTGCCCTACCAGTTGGGCTACTACCCGGCCAAGCTGATCCCGCTCATGGGCAGCAAAAGGGTCAGTTGGACCTGCATCAGCCAGGATGACAAGGTAGAGAGGTTCAACTACAAAAACAGAAACGATTAAATCATAAAAAATGTACCGCCGGGGGCCGGAAAACATCCGCAGCCCCCGGCCCTGCTATGATCATTGCTATTTAAAGCAACAAGGGGTGGAGGAGATTGACAAAAGGAAAAATACTGGTAGTGGGAGGCGGTATCGCCGGCTTGACGGCGGCGGAAAAACTGGCCCGGGCCTGCCTGGAGGTGGTGCTGGCGGAAAAGTCATCCGCTCTGGGCGGCAGGGTGGCCCGGCTGCACCGCTATTATCCCCGTCTGTGCCCCCCCCGCTGCGGCCTGGAGGTATTGACCGGCAGCATCCAGAGTTTTTCAAACGTAGAAATTCATTTGCTGAGCGAAGTTGTGGAGGTAAAAAAAACAGCTCCCGGCCTCCATACCGTGACTATTTTTAAGCAGCCGGACGAAGAACTGACCCTGGATGTTAATGGCCTGATCATCGCCACCGGGGCCGATCTGTACGACGCCTCCCTGATCAAGGAGTACGGCTATGGCCAGTTGCCCGGAGTGATCACGGCCATGGAACTGGAGTCGATCTTCCGGCCCGACGGCCCCACCGGCGGCCTTCCGGTGCATCCCGCAACGGGCGGGCCCCTGCGCCGGGTGGCTTTTATCCAGTGCGCCGGCAGCCGGAATAAAAACCACCTGCCTTACTGCTCAGGATACTGCTGCACAGTTACCTTAAAGCAGGTGCAGTACCTCCACCAGTCCCTGAAAGACATCCAGGCCTGGATATTTTACCAGGATATCCGCACTCCGGGCAGCAAGGAAGAGTATTACCGGCAGGTCAGGGAGGAATACCGCCCGGTTTTGATCCGGGGCCTCCCCTCGGGGATCGATTATCGGGCGGATACCGGTGATCTAACGGTCAGATGCGTGGACACCCTGAGCGACAAAGAGGTCAGGGGAAACTTTGACCTGGTGGTTTTGGCCACCGGCATGGCGCCACCGGATCTGCCCGATTTTTACCGGATTGAGCGAGACAGCTTTGGCTTCCCCGCCGGCCATTTACCCTGCGATCCCAGCGAGTTGAGGCGGTCGGGTATTTGGGCCGCGGGCTGCGTACAGTCGCCCATGGATGCCGAAGACAGCGTTAAAAGCGCCCTAGCCGCGGTGGCCCAGTGCCTGGTAAAACTACAGCAGCAGCCGGCCCTTTACCCCCGGCTGGATCCGAGAAAATGCGACCGCTGCGGCCGCTGCGTCAAGGAATGCCCATACGGCGCCTGCATTTTGGGATCTGACGGCTACCCGCTGGTTGATCCCGGAGACTGCCGCAGCTGCGGCATCTGCCAGGGAGGCTGCCCCCTCCTCTGCCTCAACCTGCCCGGCCAGGGCGGCAAAAGAATAGAAGAGGTGGTGGACAGGGTTTTATCACAGGAAAACCCCACCCCACCCATTCTTCTTTTCCTGTGCGGCAACGACGCCTACCCGGCCTGGAAAAAACTGACGGACCTGATTGAAGACAACAGCCTGCAGGGGATCATCCCCCTGGTTGTACCCTGCATCGGGGCGGTGAACGCGGCCTGGATCAACGAGGCCCTGATCGGGGGGCTGGACGGGGTAATGCTGGCGGGCTGCCCGGATGACCAGTGCCACCACTCGGCGGGCCCCCCCCTGACCGCAACACGCATGGAGAATCTAAAGGAAACCCTGGCCAGAATGAGGCTGGAACCCCAAAGGGTCCAGATCACCGCAATAAGTATGGACGATTCCTTAAAACTGTCCGGTGAGTTGCAAAGATTTAAAAAGACCCTGGAAAAGCTGGGGCCGAATCCGTTCAGGTAGGAAAACCGCCCTGCGGGCGGTGCCGTCTTGCAGACGGCAGGAGACAGGAGTCAGGACAAGAGACAGGAGATTTGCAGGCCATGCTATGGTGGCGAAATTAAAGCATATGCTGGGAGTGGACAATGGGCCCTTTAGTAGATATTACCAATCATAAAGAGCTCGGCTTTTTGGACTCGGTTAGTCTGGAAATGGCCCTGCTTTGCCGGCAGTGCGGGAGGTGTGGATCGGCATGCCCGGCGCTGATCAGGCAGCCCAGCCCCACCAGACTAATCCGGCTGGTCCAGTTGGGCTTGCTGACCGAGGCGCTGCACTCCCCCCTGATCTGGAACTGCATCGGCTGCGAACAGTGCAGCGCCACCTGTCCTCATAACCTCGACCCCGCCGGCTTGGTCCGCAAGCTGCGGCGGCTGTCGGCCAGGCAAAGGGATGTCTGTTTCCCCGGGATAATGATCGACTTTCTCTTGGCCTGATTTACATTTTAATTCTTGCCGAATGGGTATAAACCCTTAAACTGTTGGACCGAACATAACCCACTAGTGTGATCCCGAATTTATTGGCCAATTCCATCGCTAATGTGGTGGGCGAGGTTCGCGATACCAGAAGAGGGACCTCAATGTTGGCCGCCTTTAACACCATTTCCGATGATATCCTGCCGGTTGTCAGAATCATACCCCCTCTAAGAGGGATATCTCTCAAAAGACCTTCACCCACCAGTTTATCAATGGTGTTATGCCGGCCCACATCCTCGGCAGCCATGACAAGTTGATCGCCGTTCAAACTAAAACCTGAACAATGCAATCCCCCTGTGGAATGATAGCCTTCTGCGCTAACATATAAACATTTCATTAAATTAAATACTTGTTGACAGCTTATCACCATGCCAACGTTTACTGGTAGAGTGATAAGTTTATTTTTGCTACTCACATACCTTCCGGTACATCCTGTATTTATCACTTTTTGTTTGCCAAGTACTTTTATATGAGAAGAAGTTTTTGTCACAACACTTGCTTTGACTTCATCATCGCAAACCTTTATCGTTAAGAGATCCGAAACGCTATTTATAATCCCTTCAAGAAAAAGAAACCCTATCACCAAATGGTTTAACCTAGTTGGCGTACACATTAGAGTGACTAATTCTTGTCCATTTACCACGATGGTCAGCGGTATTTCCTCCGGTTGATGGCTATAAAACAACTGCAACTTACCATCTTTATAGTGTAATATACCAGTATCCATTTCATCTGCCAACTGCGCTTTGTTCATATTATCACCTAAACATTTATTTCTTTTTTTGTAACTTTTTTAGCTTATATTCAATTAGTTTTCTTTCTTGTTCTTCATTTATTTGAACTGGACCCAGCTTTGTCAGATACCTTGTGAAGTTATTCACCGCTTCTGCGTACTTCGCCCCTTCGGCTGCCGAGATATATTCCTGCCGAAGCCTTTCCGGGTTTATGCCTATTTTCTCCAAGGTTTTTTTGGTAATATTGACCATCTTATCAGTCTGCTCATTTGCTTTCATGTAATGACAGTCTCCCAAATGGCAGCCGCAAACCAGGATCCCGTCTATTTTTTGCAAAAATGCCTCCATAATAAATTTGGGATGTACCCTGCTGGAGCACATAACTCTTATTTCCCTGGCGTTAGGCGCATACTGCATTCGTGAAACCCCTGCCATATCCGATCCGGCGTAACCGCACCAGTTGCAGAGGAAGGCCAATATTTTAGGTTCAAATTGACCTTTTTTAACCGTAGGAGAGTAGGCCGAATCAATTTCCGCCATGATCTGTGAGTCGTCAAAATGATTAATAGAAATGGCTGCAGTGGGACAGACCGAAGCGCATGCGCCGCAGCCCTGGCAGACGGCGGGGGTGACCCTGGCCTTTCTACCATCCGGTGTCTCCTGTAAATCGACAGCGCCGTACTGACATGCCTTTATACAAAGGCCACATCCGCTGCAATTAACCTCATTAATCTCACAAATTGCGCCGGATGATTTAATTGTATTTTGTGCTAATATGGTGCAGGCCCTGCCCGCAGCGGCATAAGCCTGGCCGGCGGCCTCATCTATATGTTTGGGGAAATGTGCTGTCCCGCACAAAAATACTCCCTCGGTGGCGGAGTCCACAGGCCTTAATTTCATATGCGCCTCCAGAAAGAAACCATCCTGGCTCAGAGGGACTTTAAACAACCGGGATATTTCTTCACTCTGGGCAGAAGGTACTACAGCCGTCGCTAAAGCCAGGGCATCAGCCTCTATAACAACTTTTTTCTCCAATACAGGATCAGTGACGGTTATGTTCAGGATTTGCCCGTTGTTACCCTTAACAGCTTCCACCAGCGGCTTCTCATCCAGGTCATAGCGAATGAACACCACCCCTTTGCCAGTGGCTTCCCGGTAATAATCCTCCTTGAAGCTATAGGTTCTGATGTCCCTGTAGAATATATAGATATCCATTCCAGGGTTTATCTCTTTCAACCTCAAGGCGGACTTTATCGCCTGGCCACAGCACACCCTGCTGCAGTAGGGCCTGTTGTCCTCCCTGGATCCTACGCACAATATTATGGCCAGGCTCTCAGAGTTGATTATCTTTTCGTCACCCCGGACGATGCTTTCCTCCAACTCCAGCAGGGTTAACACATTGTCATTCTTACCGTAAAGGTATTGATCAGGTTTGTGCTCTTCAGCGCCGGTGGCCACAATTGTTGTACCATGCTGGATTCTCTTTTCTTTCCCGTGGTGCATCACCTTGGTTGCAAAATTGCCCACATAACCGGAGCTTTCAATAACGCTGGAACCGGTATATACATGAATCAGCGGATTTATGTATACACTGTGAATAAGATCATTTAAATAAACTTGGACATCCTTACCTTCCAAAGTATAGTGGATTCTGCGGGTTATTCCCCCCAAGTCCTTATTTTTTTCCAATAAATGAACCTCAAATCCCTGCTTTGCCAGGTTGAGGGCGGAGGTCATTCCCGCCACTCCCCCTCCAACCACCAGTCCCTTTTTGTTAACAGGCAGCTCAATTTCTTTTAAGGGGCGTAGTTTAATTGCCCGGGCCACCGACATGCGGATTTTATCATTGGCCTTTTGGGTGGCCTTTTTCTTTTCCCGGGAATGCACCCAGGAGGAATGTTCCCTTATATTGGCCATCACAAAAACATATTTATTGATTCCCGCCTCACGAAGCGTGTCCTGAAATAAAGGTTCATGCGTGCGGGGGGTGCAGGCAGCCACAACAACACGGTTGAGACCTTTTTCCCTGATGGTTTCGGCTATATGCTTGACGGAATCGGCGGAACAGGCAAAAAGCACCTCTTCAGTGTGCACGACATTTTCTAAGGTTGAAGCGTATTGAGCCACGGAAGGAACATCGATTACACTTCCAATATTAGTCCCGCAATGGCAGACAAAAACCCCCACCCGGGGTTCCTCTGCAGAGATATCCCTTTCCGGAGGGTACTCTTTTTCCCTGGCCAATTTCCCCCGGCGGCCGGAGAGAATCTCCCCACAGAGAACAGCGCCGCTGCTGCCGGTAACGACTGATTCTGGGATATCCTTGGGGCCCCCGAAAGCCCCGCTTACAAATATTCCCGGCCTGGAAGTCTCCATCAGATTAAAGCTGTTGCTTTGGCAAAAGCCGTGGGCATTTAAATCAATGCCGAATTTTGCAGCCAGTTTTTCTCTTTCCTTGGGAGGAGTCAGTCCTACCGAAAGGACAACCAGGTCAAATTCTTCTTCTTTAACCGATCCGTTTGCCGAATATTTCACCGTAACATTATTGCTTCCCGAAATCTCGCGTCCTATTGAGACATAACTTCTCATAAACCGTACTCCGGGCAGACTTTTTGCCCTCCGGTAAAACTGTTCGAATTCCTTGCCGTAGGTCCGTACATCATTGTGAAATATGGTGGCCTCAAGATTGCTCTCATGCTCCTTGGCCAGGATGGTTTGTTTAATGGCGTACATACAGCACACAGCCGAACAATAACTGTGGCCACCCGGAATAACCTGCCGGGAGCCGACACACTGAATCCAGGCCACCTTCTTCGGGTGTTTCCCGTCGGAGGGGCGGACCACTTCCCCCCGGTAGGGGCCATCAGCATTCAGTATCCTCTCAAATTCAAGGCTGGTTACCACATTCTTCATTTTACCATAGCCATACTCAGGCCTTAGAAGGGGATCGAAAACCTCGTAGCCGGGGGCCAGAATTATCGCCCCCACTTCAATTTCCAAATTCTCTTCCTTCTGATGAAAATCTATCGCCTTATTTTCACAAACACCCGCGCAAATGGTGCATTTTTTATCGCGGAAGTAGAGGCAGGTCCCGGGGTCTATATAGGCTAGCAAAGGTACGGCCTGGGAAAAATATATATGAATAGCTTTGGTGGAAGACAAATTTTCATTATAAGTATCTCCAATGCTTATGGGGCAGTACTGCATGCAGGTGCCGCACCCCCGGCACTTGTTTTCTATTATGTATCTGGGCTTTTTAGTCAGGGTCACCTTGAAATTGCCAACTTCTCCTTCTACCCGGTTCACCTCGGCATAGGTCAGTATTTCTATGTTGGGATGCCGGTCGCATTCGATAAATTTCGGCGATTCAATGCACATCGAGCAGTCATTGGTGGGAAAGACCTTGTCAAATTGAGCCATATGACCACCAATAGCCGGGGACTTATCAACCAAATAGACTTTAAAGCCACTGTTGGCAAGATCAAGGGAAGCCTGAATGCCGCTGATCCCGCCGCCGACAATCAATACATCTCCTGTATTTTTCTCTTTTTCCATTATTTTTCATCCTCTCAAGGCCTGTAGGGAGTTTCTAAATGACATCTTGAATTATTTCGGTAACGTCCCTTATTTCAATGACGTTGCTATCTTCAAGACCTAACCTGCTGTCCTCAAAATTCAATATGCAATAGGGGCAAAAAGTAGCCAGTTCCGATGCTCCTGCTTCCAGTGCCTGACCCAGCCTTAAATCCGAAAATCTTTCGCCCTTCGGGGTTTCCATCCAGATGCGTGCCCCTCCTCCCCCGCAGCAGAGGCTGTCCCTATAGGAATTGGCCATTTCAACCAGATCCAAACCTGGTATACGGCTTAATACCTCACGGGGCGCATCGCAAATGCCATTGTGCCGCCCTAAAAAGCAGGGGTCATGGTAGGTTACTTTTTTTCCATATTCCTTCACAAATTTGAGCTTTCCCTGGTTAACCAATTGAATTAAAAGCTGGGAAATGTGAATTATCTCGAAACTAACCATAAATTCAGGGTATTCATTTTTAAATACCTGGTAACAGTGGGGTGAAGAAACGATAATCTTTCTAACGCCTTTTTCAATAAATGTTTTTATGTTCTCTTTGGCCAGCTTTTTAAACAGATCCTCATCCCCGGCCTTGCGTATGCTTTCTCCACAGCATACCTCCTCCGGGCCGATGATCCCAAAATCAACCCCTGCCTTTTTGAGGATGTTGGCCGTGGCAACAGCTATCTTTCTTGTCCTGTGGTCATAAATCTGGGTGCAGCAGGGAAAATACAAGAATTCGGTATTCTCTGTAAAAGACTTGACCGGCAGGCCATCAGCCCAGTTTCCTCTCTCTTCTCGCCTTCCCCCCCAGGGATTGCCTTCACCACTAAGGCTTCCCCTGGCCACCCGGATCGTCTTTGGCAGGATGTTATACTCCGATGCAATTTTACGCAGGGCCACCACAACATCTATTATCTTTACCCCCCGGGGGCAGCGGGCAACGCAGTTTCCACAGGCGGCACACTGCCATATGCCTTCACCTTCTATCTCGGAAACACCAAACCTGGCCTCCCGGACCACCTTGCGAACCATAAAATCCTTGACCAGATTCCAGGGACAAACGGTATTGCATAACCCGCATTGATAGCACAGCTCAATAGATTTTCCCCCTGACTCGAAAATGGCATCTATTGCTTCTTTCAAAGGAGTTACACTATCAACCATTTTATATCACCTTTTCTGTCACTTTATTTATACCTTTGATTTACGGTTAAGGGATTCTCTAATCTCAGCCAATCCGTATTTTTCGATTAAATACTCTAATGCCTTTTCTTTTTCATCCTCTTTATTTTTTTCTTCCCCTTCCTCTTCCCTCTCGACATAAATCAAGGCGTCATCCTTACACCAATAGACACATAAAGGCCCTTCCGGCGGCGGCGGATCCCCGCACAGATCACATTTTAGGGGAATACCGGAATCGGGTTCCCTGAAAAGATCCCGGGAGGGGCAGGAAGCCGGACAAAAAAGGCATTCATCGTACTTTTCCCCGTTAATGGAATATGACCTTCTGCCGTCACACTCGGCTTCGGTGTAAGGTCCGGCAAGAACGGGCACATATAAGTCATTTTCCTCGTCCGAAATGATGCGTATCCGGGACCTTGCCGAATTAATCAGGCTGAATTTGGGGCTGTAGTGATAAGCGGAGCAGACAGCCTCACAGGCGCGGCATCCGGTGCATTTATTGACATCAATCTCGATTCTTTTAATTTTCTTCACTTGTGTAAACCCCCCTTTGTTCCAGTTCCTCCCGGACAAAACCCAATCCCAATTCGTCCAGCGTTTGCCTGGAGGGAATACCTTCTTTGTCGTATCCTCTCAACTTATAGTAAGCATCGATGGTACTGTCGAAAATATCACGGTCCAAAGGAGGAAATAATGGGGGGGTGGATGGCTCCTGAAAGAACCTTTCAGGGGGCCGGTCATCTTTTCTGCTTATTCCCAATCTTACATTATAGCCTCTGAGAAGTGTACCCACCCTTTGGGCTGTCTTCATACCTTCATTTTCATCTATATTCAATCCGGTGGCATATTTAACAAGCTTCACCTGATCACTGAACAGGTATGGGTTAAAGGGCCAGAACCCGGTCCAAAAGATACAAATCCCGGTTATATCAGCCATAGTATTGGAATCATTGTCAAAGGAGACCATCTTGGTCATTCTCTCGTAATCCGCGCCGGTTGGATCATAATCGTCCAGAAGCTTATCTTTTAGTTCTTCCGGATAGGTCCAATACTCCGATTGTATATACTCCTTTTTGACCTCCAGCGGCTTTTGCACGTAATGCTGGGGAACCGCAGAAATCAATTTAAGCATATCCGCTCTATCATCAACACTTTGACAGAGGTTAAGATAAGTATGGTGAAGGGGATAAATCGGAATCTCCATTTTTTTGACGTGATAGGTGTATTGTTCGGCGCCCCTGCCAATCTGACGGGCGGCCTGATAAACGCCATTGGCCAATATATCCCCGATTCCCTCTCTGCGTGCAATTTTTCTAATCATGGTTAAAACCAGTTCCTCGTTGCCCCACTCAAAATCCAGTCCCTCAGTGTCTTCTTTGGTTAATATACCTTTCTCATATAGATCCATGGCATAACCAATCATATGAGCAGCCGAAAGGGCGTCAAATCCATATTTTTCACACAAACTATAAGCTTTTATGGCAAAGTTGAAGTCCTGCAATTTGCAGCAGGCGATAAAAGAAAACCACGGCACACACTTGACAAAGGAATATCCTCCGGAAGATCGCATGGCATGCTTACACCTGAGCTGACAATTATAACAGGATATTTGCCTCCGCCTGTTCTCATTCAAAAAAGATTCATGATTTCCGCCGATATTCTGCATGGGCCTGAACTCCCCCAGATTGCCATATACCGCTTTCCCTAAAAGGCCTTCCCTTTCATAAGACCAGTTGTCTACAAAGGTTCTCAACCTCTCCGACTTGTCAGCCAGCTTTTTAGACAACTCGTAAAAGTTTGCCGGGTCCGCGATGTTAATATCTTTTGTCCCGTATACAGCTATGGCCTTTAACTTTTTATCACCCATCAGGGCGCCTACCCCTGCCCGGCTGAAACTTGCTCCTGTGCTGTGTTCGATACTCGCGGAATACACTATGTTTTCACCGGCTTCTCCAATGCATAGGATCTGGATTTTATCATTCTTCAACTCTTTTTTAATGGTTTCTTGGGTTTCTTTAATATCCTTCCCCCACAGGTGGCGCGCATCGCGTACTTCAACCCTGTCATCGTTTATCCATAGATAGACTGGTACAGGAGATTTTCCGGATATTATCAAATGGTCATAACCGGCTCGTTTCAATTCCGGTGCCCAAAACCCCCCCATATTGGAATACGTGAGCAAATTTGTCTGAGGGGACCTGGTCACCAGCGCCGTCCGGTTGGCGCCCGGAGCAAGGGTTCCGGTAAGCAGGCCGGCTCCAAAGATTAAAAGATTTTTAGGAGAAAAGGGTTCAACTTCGGGGGGAACCCGATCCCAGAACATTTTGGTAGCTGTGCCCCTGCCTCCAAGATAACCCGCAACCAATTCGGGATCGGTTTCATCTCTTTGAATATTTCCCGTAGATAAATCAATTTCTAAATCTGCCCCTGCCCACCCATAAATCATTGCTTTGTCCTCCCCTTTAACTTAACTGGTCTTATGCCCGTGAGCACAGGTTTAACTCATCTATGGCTGAACAATATACACCGCTGGGGTATATTGTTCAGCCACCATCAACCAGTATTAAGTGGCAGGCTTAATACCGAATAAACGCCCGGCATGGCCCCCCTGAAACACCGCGGATTTTCAAGGGCAGTATTGACAACCTGACCTTATCGCTCTTCACAGAACCCAGGTTAACAATTCCGCCAAGGATATGGACTCCCGCACCGATTATAGGCAAAACACCTCCCCAATCCTCCACAAGTTTCTGCTTATCGTAATAATTATCGATCCAATCTTTGGCCTCGGGTGATGTGCCGCTTGCCGGTCTAGGATTCCTACTGCACCACTTGGAAATGATGTGCTTTTTGGGGTGTCCCATGCTAGCAGTGTCATAACCGAAAATCTTGGTTTTGTGGCTTGTCAGTATTTCCGCCAGTTTTTCCGACCCTTCCCTGCTGTAGTTAGGGCTTTTTAATGCATAATCATCACCAAGTTCAAAGTACCTTTCGTTATCTCCCCATCCTGTGTGGATAATAACCGCATTTCCTTCTTCATAAATATCTTCTTTTTCTTTAAAGGCTTTTTCAATATCATCGGCAGTAAGCTGTTCCTCGGCGCCCTTTGGAATACTCAGTATAAGCGTGGGAATATCCACTAAATCGTCCAGGCCTTGTGTCTCAAGGGTTTTTCTTTCACCCTTGAACTCTTGGCTCAGGCTGGCCAGGTTAAATCTGGAACCAGGTTCCTGAAACATGGTAAACCGTACCAGCCTTAAACCGTGCTTTTCCACTGTCAGCAAATTCTCAATTTTGAAAGGTTGCTCATGGGGCCATACGTTTCCAATTCCCATTCCTTCGTAGATTGGCATGGTAATGTCTACAATCGGCATTGCGCATCCTCCTTTAAATTTTTTTAGTCGTCAGTTGAATCAGATGGGTATACCACTGGGCCCGGGTTTAACTTGGGCTTCGGGAAAACATTTCTTAACTAATTCCTGAGATGGAGGGGGAAACAACATTGTCCCAACATACCATGTGGCTCCGGTTAAAAGAAACGAAACAAACATGGTAGTGCCTGTCGGCCATTTAAATACCAGCAACCCGGTAATAGTTACGAGAGTTGCCACAACCATCGCGATTAAAGCTCCCTGCGTATTGGCCCTACGCCAGTACATGGGAATTATGACGGCGAAAACGAAGGCAAACCCCAGGGATGAATAGACCAGGTAGTGAAGCTTGGCCAGATATGCGGGGGGATTGGAGATGGTTACAAACATCGCTATCAGCCCCAACAAGACCGCCCCGATTTTCCCCGCTGTCATTTCGCCTCTATCCGTAGGCTCTTTGACCCACATCCTGTAAATTGTTCTTACCGCCGAGGTGACCGTCACCAGCAGGGCTGAACCCACTGTTGTCGCTACCGCCATAAGAAAGCCCGTGATGATAAAGCCGGCCACCGGGCTGCTGAATATATCAACGGCGAAAGAGGGGATGGCAAGGTCTATATTCTTCATGAATTTATCCCCGAAATGGGCCCTGGCTGCCAGCCCGTAAAACATTACTGAACTCAGCAATACCGCCAGCGTGGTGATAAAGAAAATAAAGAATGTGTAACTTTTCTTGCTCATCGGCTTCAGCGCCAGGTAAATACTGGAGGTGTGCGGAAGCCCCAGGGTTCCTATAAACATAGCGAAGAACCAACCCAAGGCCCCGAATATGCTTAGTTCGCCAAAGACAGGTGTAGTGTCAAAATACTTGGGCGACGAAAAAAAGGACACCAGAACATTCCCCTGTAGGCCCACCTGGAGGCCGTGTTTTAAGCCCAAAGGATCCGCTAGCAGTTTCTGATCGAGTCCTCCAAACCAGCCTACCAGGCTAGTTCCGCCAATAGTCAGGGTAACGGCCCCGATTAGCATCACCACGCAGAGGAATGCATTTGACCAAATCAGGGTGAACATCCCTCCTCCTGCCGCCACCAGCACACATATGGCGGCTATAAGAACAACACACCACTGCCAGGGGAAGCCGGTAACCGCCTGGAAGCACACCCCGCCGCCCTTTAACTGTGCGACTATTGAAATAAACATGAATATTAACATCATGAAGGCGCAGACAATCCGGATAGTATTGCTGTCATACCTCGACCCAGCTATATCTGTAAACGTCAAGGAGCTGGAAACGGTGGAAAACTTTTTAAGCTTGGTGCTTACCAGCATAACTGAAATCGGAACGGCTAAAACCGCAAAGCCCCATAGCACCACCGCCGAATAGCCAAGGGCGTAAGCCACTCCCGGCACCCCAATCATGGCGCCGCCACTATCCCACGCAGCCATCCAGGACAAGGCAATTAATACAGGCCCTACCCTTCCTCCGGAAATTAAGTAGTCTTTTAAGGTGCGCGCCCGTCTTGAACCAATATAACTCAAAATAGCGATTCCTGCAAAAACGACCACCAACCAGAAAATGGTCATACTCATTGGGCTTGCCATGTACCTTTCCCCCCTTATATACATAATATCGTGTATAAATAATCCTTGGCTTGATAACTTTATTGATTAGAATAATAAATCTGAATGATTGAAATACCTTAAAAAATTCTTTACCTTTAATCAACATCTATTTCCTCATACTCTTTGGGGTTATATTTTATAGCTCCCACAGCAGCCAGAATATAAGCTGCGATCACAATAACCACCCAGATTACAAACCCCCCCATTGGCAGATACATCATCGGAATTTTGACTTCCATGCCTTTATCCCTCCTTTCCATAAGAGATTTTAAATAGACCTGCAATCCTTCTTTTAACCTCTCCTCTCTATACAGATTTTGAAGACTGAAGGCCATAATCAAAAGCAGTGAGATTGGCCTCAACGTTCCTTTTAATTCCTTCCCTGAGGGACCCGGTCAGGGTGTCCATATTGAAGGGCAACAGAAACGCTGCCGCTCCAAGCATCACCATGTTCATCATAATGGGGTCTCCTGCCCGTACAGCCAGCTCAATGGCGTCAACGGGTAAAACATGGCCCCCAAACTGCCGCATAACGGCAGTCATTTCTTCATATAAAGGATAAGCCTTTTTTCCGACTGATCCGTAAATGGACCTGGTGTTTAAGATTACATTCCCGCCCGGCTTCAAAAATTTCAAAGTGTTTCTGTACGCTTCCAGGGGTTCAAAGCCGATAATCATGTCTGCGGTGTGCAGCGGGGTCAATGGTGAATACAAATCTTCACCTATCCGGATGTGCGTCACCACAGATCCTCCCCGCTGGGACATACCGAAAGTCTCAGATATTCTTACTTTATAGCCGGATTTAACCGCAGCATTGCCAAGGATGGTGGATGACAGAAGGGTGCCCTGACCTCCCACCCCTGCGATAATGACCGTAGTACCCTTATTACACATCTGCCACACCCTCCCCACTGGAAATTGCTTCCTCTTTGCAGACCTGCCGGCAAAGACCGCATCCCACACACAATATGTGGTCTACAGATACCTTCTTTGTATCCTGGTCCCAAATAAGTGCTGGACAGCGAAGTTGGCTTACGCAGGTCTGACATCCGGTACAAGTATTCTGGTCAATGGAGGGGGGGACGATCTTTATTCCCCTGCGCCTTACCTCCCGCTTTGCTAACTCGGCGCACATTCTCCGGCCCACCACCACCGCCGGTCCGTCAATCTCCATGGCCTCGGTTATAACACTAACAACCTCTTCGATATTATATGGATCAACAACTTTCACATAAGGTACACCCATGGCCAGGGCGACATTTTCCACCTTTACTTGAGTGGCCGCGTCACCCATCAGGGTCCGGCCCACACTGGGGTTCTCCTGATGTCCAGTCATCGCGGTTGTGAGGTTATCCTGCAAAATAACCACCATTTTGGAATTGTTAAAAACTGCGTTTTGCAGCGCCGGCATACCGGTATGAAAGAACGTTCCATCGCCCAGGTAAGCAAAAACAGGCTTCCCCAAACCCACTTTACTCATTCCGCCTGCAACACCAATGCTAGCCCCCATACATACGTGGGTATTGTACATGTTATACGGCGGGAAGAGGCCCAGCCCGTAACAACCAATATCACCACAAACAACGGCACCTTTTCTGATATCCTTTTTTGCCCCCTTTACGGCCTGTTTCATGGCATACCACATTGCCATATGCGCACAGCCGGCACAGAGGCTGAGTGAACGGTCAGGAGCATCAGGCACATCCGCGATAATATCTTTAACCTGTTGGGGCACGGTATGGTATTCTTTACCGGCTATACTGCCCAGGGCGCTTCCAACCAGCTCCGGGGTGAGTTCACCTTCTCTTGGGAAATGGCCGGTCAGCTTACCCAGAATTTCCGGCTTCACATCCAGTTCATAGATGATTCTTCTGAGTTCCTCCTCAAAATAAGGAAAACCGTCCTCCACTACCAGAACCCGGCCGTATTTCCCGAGGAAATCTCTTATTAATCCGACGGGCAAGGGATTAGCCAGCCCGATTTTTAATATGGCTATTTCTTCCTGAATACCCAGAATGCGGGCCATCTCTTTCACATATGCATATCCCACACCGGGGGCCACGATACCGACCTTTTCCCCCCCTTTGCCTTCAAACCTGTTAAAGGGAAATTCATTTGCAATGTCTCCCAGGGAATCCAGCTTTTGATGCAGCATTCGGTGATGGGGAAGACAGGGAAATCCTGAATACACCTCGGTTTCACTTACGAACGGAGTTTTTTTCCGGACTGCCAAATTTTCTAATGTGACGTCGCCCCTTACATGACTGAGCCTTGTCACACTGCGGACAATAACAGGCAGCTTTGTTCTTTCAGATAGATCACAGGCAAGCCGAATAGAGTCCTTGGCTTCCTGAGGATCACCCGGCTCAATCAGAGGAACCTCAGCCACCCTGGCAAAACACCTGCAGTCTTGTTCATTCTGAGAGCTATGGCCGTAGGGGTCATCAGCGGTGAGAATCACAAAGCCGCCTTCAACACCTGCGGCATTGGCCACCATAAGAGAATCCATGGCAACATTCAGGCCCACGCTTTTAAACACCACCAAACTCCTTACGCCTGACACGGACCCGGCATAGGCCACCTCAAAGGCCACCTTTTCGTTAACGCTCCACTCGGTGTAGACTCCAGCCTCTCTTGCCACAGATCCCAAGCTTTCAATTATTTCTGACGACGGCGTGCCCGGATAACCTGCAGCAAGTTGCACACCCGCTTCAAGAGCGCCCCTAGCAAAAGCTTCGTTCCCCATCAGCAGGATCTTCTTGTCAGGAGTGTCCTGAAGTAACATACCCGGTTTTGAAGCCATCTTTTAATCTAACCCCACTTCTTTAAAATCATAAATTTTTGTCTTGTCAATTATTCTTAAACATCAAAGGTGCGATTTATAGGGCAGTATTGATATAAACCAACAAACACTGCTTTAGTTATTTTAGTATCATATTGGCAATAACCATTCTCTGAATCTGATTGGTTCCCTCATAGATTTGAGTTATTTTGGCGTCCCGCATGAGTTTTTCCATCGGGTAGTCCTTCATATAGCCATACCCGCCAAATATTTGCAAAGCGTCCACAGTTATCTTCATGGCAATGTCACTGGCATAACATTTGGACATGGCCGAAAGGGCCACATCAGGCGTTCCCTGGTCTATGTGCCAGGCTGCCTTCCATAGCAGCGCCCGGGCGCTTTCAATGCTCATGGCCATATCGGCCAGCATAAACTGAATGGCCTGGTTGGCACAGATAGGCTTTCCGAACTGAACCCTTTCCTTTGAGTACCTCACCGCTTCTTCAAAGGCGCGGCGGGCCACCCCGAGGGCGCCTGCCCCGATAGTGGGCCGGGTAACGTCCAAGGTCCGCATGGCAATCTTGAACCCGTCTCCTTCGCGGCCCAGGAGATTTTCCGCCGGCACCCGCACCTCGTCTAAAATCACCTCACCGACATGGGAAGCCCGATCACCCATTTTGTTTTCTTTTTTGCCCATATAAATGCCCGGAGAATCCCTCCCCACCAAGAAGGCCGAAATGCCCTTGGCCCCCTTGGCTTTGTCCGTGGTGGCAAAAACCGTATTCAGACTGGCAATGCCGCCATGGGTGATAAAGCACTTGGTGCCGTTTAAAACATATTCGTCACCCTCACGGCGGGCGGTGGTGGACAGATTTGAGACATCGGACCCGGCATTGGGCTCGGTAAGACAAAATGCCGCTAAATTTGGTTTGGCACAAAAATCAGGCAAGATACGCCTTTTTTGCTCCTCCGTACCAACTATCAATAGGGGGGTTACTGCCAGGGCATTGCCTCCAAAGGCCCCAAAAACACCCAGGCAGCCATAGGCCAGCTCTTCATAGATAATGACCTGAGTCAGCTCATCGATCCCCTGCCCGCCGTATTCCTCGGGTATATTAAGATTCCACAGGCCCACTTCATAGGCCTTATTAATCACCGGCCAGGGAATCTCGGATTTTTCGTCGTACTCGGCAGCAACCGGGATTATTTCTTTGGCGGAAAACTTTATCGCCAGATCCTTTATTGCATTTTGTTCGTCAGTCAACTTAAAGCTAATCACCTGTCTTAATCTCCTTTCACCGCATAAAGTTCCTAATCCACCCTGATCAGTGCCGCATCTCCCTGGGCCAACCCGCCACAAATAGCGGCCACTCCTGTTCCTCCGCCACGGCGTCTCAATTCATAAATCAGAGTCATCATAATCCGGGCCCCGCTTGCTGTATTCGGATGCCCGGCAGCTATGGCCCCGCCGTTCACATTTAGCATATTTAGCAGTTTTTGGTATTTGGTATCATCATCTCCGGCAAGCATTTTGGCGCTGGTCAGGGTTACCGCCGCAAAAGCTTCGTTAATCTCAATAAGATCTACATTTTCTATGGCCATCCCCGCCCTGCTTAACAACCTGCCGATGGCTATGGCCGGCCCTTCCGCCAACAGCCGCGGTTTTGCAGCAATCGAAACCATGCCTAAAATTGTACCCAGGGGCTTAATCTTTAAGTCTTCCGCCTTCTTTCTCTTCATGATCAGTAAAGCCGCAGCACCGTCGTTCAACCCCGGGGCATTGCCGGCAGTGCACGTGGGGCTTCCGTAGATTGGTTTTAATTTGGCAAGCTGTTCCATAGTGGTTTCGGCACGATACTGCTCGTCTATATCCAGCAACCTGACCTCGCCCTTTTTCTGGGGCAGATCTAAAACCATCATTTCATCTTTAAACTTGCCCAAGGCATGCGCTTCTCCGTATTTTTTATGGCTCCCGCAAGCCCAAAGGTCTTGCTCCTCCCTGCCTATCCCGTGCGCAAGAGCCACTTCACCCGCGTCCACGGCCACCGGGGCAAAGTCCTTGTAGCCCAATTCAACCAGTGGATCTTCCAGTGCCGTATGCCCCATCTTTTTGCCTTGAAAGCGCATGTTGCGGAGCAGAAAGGGAATAGTGCTGAAACTTGTCGCTCCCCCGGCTAAAACAACCTCTCCATCTCCCGCTCTGATGGTTCTGCAGCCGTAGTTTACCGCAGACATGGCCGAAACACAGGCCTTATCCAGGGAGCACGACGGTATTTCCGGGGGTAGCCCCGCTTTAATCAGGGCCTGCCGGGCTACCACGGGGGTATAGGGATCCTTGCAGCAGGAGGTATCACCCACGCCCCAGAAAACCTCATCAATACAAGACCCGTTAATTGAGGCCCGGGACAAAACCTCTCTCATTGCAATGGCGCTTAAATCGTAACAATCTATATCCTTCAGTGACCCGCCGAATCTCCCGAATGGGGTTCTTACCGCGCTGACCATAACTATATCTTCCTTAGTGTTTTCCTTGCCGGGATGCAAAAACAATCCCTCCTTCCTTTCTATACAGCCAGGTATCCGCCGTCAACGCACAAAACATGACCGGATACATAATTTGAAGCGGCCGAAGACAAATACACCACTGCGCCTTTCAATTCGTCTTCCCCGCCAAAGCGCCCCGCAGGTATGTGCCGTAAAAGGATATCCCCCTTTTCTTTAAGCGTGAATTCAGTCATCTGGGTGGGGAACCAGCCCGGAGCGATGGCGTTGATATTTACTCCGTAACAGGACCACTTGGCCGCCAGATCCCGGGTCATTGACAGCAAGGCCCCCTTGCTGACGTGATAGCCGATGGCGTTCATGGCAGCGGGGTCTATGCCCACAAATGAACAGACCGAGGCAATATTAACAATCTTGCCGTACCGTTGTCCAATCATGATCCGCCCTATCTTTTGGCAGCAGTTGAATGTTCCTGTAATATTGACATCCAAAAGCTTTTTCCATCGGTCAAGAGGATAGTCTTCTATCGGCGATCCCCAGGTGATGCCGGCGTTATTGACCAAAATGTCGATCCGCCCGAACTCCTTTTGGGCCACTTCGATCATATGATCAATATCTTCCGGCACACTGACGTCACACTTCACAGGAACGGCTTTGACTCCCAGCCCCCGTAATTTATCAGCGGTAGCCTCGCAGCGGTCCAGCCTTCGGGCGGATACCACCACCCCTGCCCCGGCCTCAGCCAGAGCCATGCACATTTGCTCACCCAGGCCCACGGACCCTCCTGTTACAATGGCCGCCTTCCCTTCCAAACTAAACAAATCCTGTACCCTCACCAATGCTTCCCACCTTTAATCACCGGTTATAGTTATAAAATCCCTGACCTGTTTTCCTTCCCAGATGACCGGCTCTGACCATCTGGACCAGCAGCGGTGCAGGCCGGTATTTATCACCAAATTCCCTTTTCAGGCACTCCATTACATTCAGCAGAATATCCGCTCCGGCTAAGTCTATTAATTCAAGCGGTCCCATGGGGAAGTTCGTGCACACCTTCATCGCCTTGTCGATCTCTTCAGGCTTATGTCCGTCCATAACGCAGTAAACCGCTTCATTCAGCATGACATCCAAAACACGGCTGACGATAAATCCGGCATAGTCAACCGCCTCGGCGGGCACCTTACCCAGGCTTTTTACAAATTCTATGCCGGCATTAACGGCCTCATCGGAGCTTTGCCTTGCCCTTATGACCTCGACGCCTTTCATCAGGGGAACGGGATTCATAAAATGAAGGCCTATTACCCTTTCGGGGCGCTCGGCGGCGGCAGCAATGGCGGTTATCGGCAAAGATGAGGTGTTTGAAGCAAGAATAGCCTGCGCCGGGGCCCAGTTTCCCAACTTATTAAAGGTCTCCTTTTTCACCTCCAGATCCTCAAACACCGCTTCTATAACTAAATCCGCATCAGCCAGCGCCTCTTGCAGATCAGTGCCGGTACGAATGTTTAGCAAAATATTTTCCATGTCCCGGGAAGACATTTTCCCTTTTTGAACAAACCTTGAGAGGCTGCCTTCAATAGTTGCCATAGCTTTTTCCAATTGCTGCCGGGATACGTCGGTCATAAACACCTGGTAACCTGATGCGGCGGTTACCTGGGCAATGCCGTTACCCATGGTCCCGGACCCGATTATGGTCACCCTTTTGATACCCATGTTTCTTCTACCCCTTTCTCTTTTGGAATATATAATTTTCTACTTACCCTTATACTGAGGCTTCCTCTTCTCAAGAAAAGCATTTATCCCCTCCCGGTGATCTTCGGAGGCAAAACACTCTGCAAAACACTCTATTTCATAATTAAGGCCCTCATAAAGGCTCATGTTGTAACCGCGATTTATCGCTGCCTTTGCCAGATATATGGCCGGCGCGGACTTGCCTGCCACTTCCCTGGCCAGCTTTACCGCTTCATCCATTAATTCCGAAGACTGCACCACCTTGTTCACCAAACCTATCTGCAATGCTTCTTCAGCGCCAATAACCCTCCCCGTAAAGACCAGTTCCTTGGCTTTGGCAATCCCCGCCAAGCGGGCCAGGCGCTGTGTACCGCCACCGCCGGGTATAATTCCCAGATTTATTTCCGGCTGGCCAAGCCTTGCTTTTTCAGAAGCAATCCGCATATCACAGCACATTGCCAGCTCACAACCACCGCCAAGGGTATATCCATTCAAAGCAGCTATGGTCGGCTTGGGTAAATTGCTTATCTTCTCCTGGGTCCTGTAGGCAACCATGGCAAAATCTCTCGCCTCCAATGGCGTAAGATGTCTTAATTCCTCAATATCCGCACCTGCAGCAAAGGCTTTATCGCCTTGGCCGGTAATAATTACGGCCTTTACCTCCGGGTCTTTTACTATCTCATCGAAGATTGATTCTATTTCCTCAAATAGTTGTTTATTAAGAGCGTTCAACGAGTTTGGCCTATTAAGAAACACAATGCCGATATTGCCATCCTTTTGATATTTAGCCGTTTCATATGGTACTTGAGACATCGCTACACCTCTTCTCATCTTTTACAATCTAACTTACCGAATGCAAGAAACTTTTTTTTGCATCCACATTTGCAGCTTTGTGCTAAACATGTATTAAGCAATTACCGTGCCATAATTTTATACACGAAAAGTCAGATTTTATTTAACAGTGATTCCAACTGGTGTCCGATTATAAAACACTTAAATAACACGTGTCCCAATCTGACACTCGCTCCGTGACCCAAAATGACATTCCACTTTTACAAACCCCATTTATTTTTTGTTTGAGAAATAGTGGTAACCGTGTTACCATACTCATGGGCACAATCTCATATAACGGGTGGTGATTCAAAATGGCTATACCCTACGAATCCATCAAGGTGGGGAGCAAAGCCACTTTCAGCAAGACTGTCAGTGAATCGGACATTTACCTCTATGCCGGTGTAACCGGCGACCTCAATCCGGCACATATCGACAAGGAATTTGCGGCCAAATCCATTTTCGGAGAAAGAGTGGCCCATGGCATACTGTCTGCCGGCTTTATATCAACTGTCCTCGGAACCCGGCTGCCCGGGGAGGGTGCAATATACTTGTCCCAGACCCTTAGGTTTACCGCCCCGGTAAAAATCGGCGACACTATAACGGCGACAGTTGAGGTGTTAGAAAAAATAGAGTCAAAGCGCCGCATCCGTCTTTCCACGGTTTGTGAGAATCAAAGGGGGCAAAGGGTTATTGAGGGGGAAGCCCTAGTGATGTGCCCGGACTCTGAAGCGATCAGAGGGCGCCAGTTGGATTAACTATATGTCTATATAAGTATTAAGCAATTATTTTGCCAGCATTTTTTGCATAAAATTTCTAAACCTTTTGTCATATATAAGCCTTATTGGTGTACAAATATAGCACACTGGGCAGACACATGTCCCAATGTGACACTTTTCGGTGACCCAAAATGAATTTCGCTGGCAGGAAAACCGTTACCGCTGGAGAATTAAATTTACGTAACTTTCCAAAATGTCATGAAATTTTTGGAGGTGAAAAGCATGGTAATGTCTCCAGAGGAAATGAGAGAGAAATGGAAAAAGGCAAGAATAACCAACGAAGGGCTTAACGATATAAGAAAAGAAATTAAAGACTCCTGGAGCCGAAGCATACAAAAAAATGTCAGCCCCTTCATAAAGGCTAATCCTGTTATTATTGCAGCAAAATTACTGGAACAAAAACGTAATGAATATAAAGAACTTTTGGATGTATCCACACCTATTATCCAGAACATATTTGAGTTCATTAAAGGAAGTGGGTTTGTAGCGGCTTTGTCCGATTGCGATGGTATTCTTCTTTATGTGCTGGGTGATGAGGAAGGGATGGAATTTACCAGAAGGGCCAACTTTATTGAAGGAGCCAAATGGTCTGAGGATGTTATTGGCACAAATGCAGTAAGTTTAAGCTTAACAGAAAAAAAGCCTGTACAAGTATATGGTTATGAACATTTTTGTATCTGTGCTTACAACTCCACCTGCTCTGCAGCACCAATCCGAAACCCCGAGGAAAAAGTTATAGGGGTTCTTGATATTACCGGACCTTTTGAAAAGGTTCATTACCATACTTTGGGTATAGTGGTGGCTGGGGTAAATGCCATTGAAAATCAATTGATCATCAGAAAAAATTTCAGGGAAAACATTTTGGCTCATCAATATAAAACATTTATTATGGACTCTATTTCTGAAGGAATATTCAGCACTGATAATTATGGGCTTATAACACATATTAATCGATCTGCCGCATCAATACTTCAAGCTGAGCCTCAAGCAGCGATTAATCAAAATATTGCTAAACTTATTGACAATACCGAGAGTAATCATTATTTTATTAATCTAGTAAGATCAAAAAGAAATGTCACTGACATACCTATAACTATTTCTAGAAACAATCAAAAAATTAAATGCACTGTCAGTTGCACCCAACTTGCCGACCTTGATGATCGGCCACTTGGCCGGGTAGTAATCCTGCAAGATTTTCAGAGAATCAACAAATTAGTTCATGAGATAACGGGATCGCATGCTAAAATTCACTTTAATGATATCATCGGCAAAAGCAACTGTTTTATGGATACATTAAGGATAGCCCGGGCGGTAGCGGCCTCTGACTGTAATGTGCTATTATTGGGGGAAAGCGGTACAGGTAAGGATATGTTTGCACAGGCCATACATAACGCAAGCATCCGGGCCAAACAGCCCTTTATAGCCATTAATTGCGCTGCCCTGCCAAAGGAATTGATAACCAGTGAGTTATTTGGCTATGACGAGGGTGCATTTACGGGAGCAAGAAAGGGGGGAAACCCGGGGAAATTTGAATTGGCTGATCAGGGAACAATATTCCTTGATGAAATTGGTGAAATGCCGATGGACACACAGGCCACCCTGCTGAGGGTTTTGGAAGAGCAATTGATTATGCGTGTA
>Ga0209347_1002557_pt1 | contig 23665 bp, 23 predicted proteins | sample AutmiccommuBRH23_FD_187382 | JGI IMG/M metagenome (GOLD analysis project Ga0209347, IMG submission 187382) | Deep subsurface microbial communities from Mt. Terri, Switzerland - Autotrophic microbial communities BRH/23 (SPAdes) (version 2) | ecosystem: Environmental > Aquatic > Deep subsurface >...
TTCCGTATTTAAACCATGTTTGAGTAAATAGAATAATTCCAAAAATAACCATTAAAATACCCAACCCAAGAGGAAAATAGATTGGAGCCATAGCCTTTCCTATTGCTGCTCTAGGCAAGTGATAAGATTGATAGCTGTATATTATTCCAAGAAGTATTGCTATCAAACCTGTTAATGCTGACCGATTCACTCTTTAACCCTCCCTATAAATATATTCCTACTTCGTCAGTTGCCGGAAGCCAGAGATTAGAAATCGACAACCTCATCTATTTCCTCAACTCCAGCCTCCAACACCCGACCTCTAGATCTAGTTGAGCATGCCTATCTCTTGTAAGATTCCTTTATAATTCTCATTCTGTTCCTCTAAGAATTTCTTAAATTCTTCACTATCGGCAAACGAGAGATCCCAACCGTTATTTTCTGCTGCCTGTTTCCATTCGGAAGTCTCAACCATCTTTGCAAAGACATCTTCCCAATAATTTAAGGCATACTCCGGCATTTCCGGTGGTCCGAATAAGCCCCGCCAGTTTTTAAAGCTAGCATTAATTCCCTGCTCAATTGCAGTCGGAATATCCGCAATAATCCCTTTGCCTACCCTTTTTTCTGCTGTAGTTGCTAGTACCTTAAGCTCACCACTCTCTGCTAAAGCTCTAACCTCACCTAAGCCTGTTGTCAGTAGATCCAAGTGTCCACCCATAACTTGCGCTGCTCCCGAATTGTCTTGGAAACTTACATAATCAATTTCCTTTAAGTTTTCTACTCCAGCAGCTTTAGCTATTAATAAAAACTGAATATGATCCATGCTTCCTGCCGAGGAATTACCGCCAATTTTTACACTTTTAGGGTCTTTTTTTAGCGCTTCCATAACATCGACAATACTCTTATAAGGTGAGTCTTTTGCTACAGCGAAGGCTCCATAGTCTGTTATCAATCTAGCAATTGGAGTAGTATCTTTGTAACTGTATTCCGTAGCACCGGTCAAGTTAATTAATAATAATGGTGGAGAATAAACTGAGATGATACCATCATTGCCTTTTTTCTCCTGTAAATAAGCTAATCCTACCCCACCGCCACCTCCGGATTTATTGGTAACAGGTGTAGCAACAGAAATCAATTTGGCATCTTCTAAGGTTTTGGCAACAGTTCGAATAGTTAAATCCCAGCCGCCACCAGCTCCTCCAGGTGCAATAAATTCCATTGCCTTCTTAGGATAATCTTGTTGTTCCGATGTTGTAGTACTACTGCATCCTAACGCTACTAGTGAAAATGTTAAGATAATTACCAAAAAAACAAAAAACCGTCTCATTCCTTTCATCCCCTTTTCTAAAATTTAACTGAAATCAGAAATTATCTGAATTTTCAATTTCAGAATATCAGGATTATTCAGAAATGAATACGGTTTCAAACATAATGTAATTAAGTCGAATAAGTTCTATTAAGTTTATTTTGCTCATTCTTTTTATTTTGTTCATATTATTCATGCAAATTCTGACAGCCGATAAATCCTCTCAGGTCTACCAACAGTACCATACCTTAAATCACTGGCTAATTCGCCCGTTGATACTAAATAATCCAAATATCTTCTTGCTGTACTACGACTAACTCCTAATTCTCTACCTGCTTCCTCTGCAGTAAAATCCTTCAATTCTTGTTTGAAGAAACCCTTAACTCTTTCTAGTGTAAAAGAATCAATGCCTTTGGGAATTTGCATATTATCGTCAAGCTGTTGAATTGACTTATTCATCAGCTGATCGATATCTTTTTGATTCAGCTCCTCTTTGTTTTCCAACTTTTCCCGATACCACTTGTACTTTTGTAAAGATCTGTGCAATCGCTCAGCCTGTACCGGTTTGACGAGATAATCAAAAATTCCGTGTTTCAAAAAAAACTCCAATGTCTTGACTTCTTTTGCCGCGGTAATCATGATTATATCTGTTTGAGGATGGTTTTTTTTCAGGTAAACCACCAGCTCTTCTCCAGAAATATCCGGGATATAAACATCTAGCAGGACTAGATCCGGACTACTTTGCTTTAATTGATGGATAAAAGATTTACCGTTAAGTGCTACTCCAGCAACCTTAAAGCCTTTAACCTGCTCGACAAAAGACTTGTTAATCTCGGCAATTCGAAAATCATCTTCAACAATAAGCACTTTATACATCATTTAGCCCCTTTCAAACATTATACAAGGAAGTCTTACTTCAAAAACAACCCCCTGATGATCGGGTTCAGCTATAGTAATCTCCCCTTTATATTTGAGAATCATTGAGGCGACCAACGCCAAACCTAAGCCCCGCTTTCTTCTCTCGCCTTTTGTAGTAAACCCATCTTCAAAGATCTTTTCTCGATGTTCCTCCGGAATACCATTTCCCCAATCTTCGATTCTAAATACCAGCCAGTTCTCCATTCGCCTAATTAATACGTTAATTTTCCGATTATCATCAGTTTGCTGACGAACTGACTCCAATGAATTCTCGATTAAGTTGCCGTATATAGTTATTAAATCGTCAATATTAATGCTGATTTCATCCTTTAATTTAGTTGACGGGTCAATTATTAGCTTTACTTTCTGTTCCTTAGAACGGGATATTTGCCCAACAATAAAAGCTGTTAGCTTAGGGTCAGAGATATTATCCATCAAAAACTCAATCATGTCATCCTGTTGGATAGTTTCCTCAGCAATAAACTGAATTGCTTCCTGATATTTTTCTAATTGCAAGAGCCCGGAAATCGTATATAGTTTGTTAGTAAACTCATGGTTTTGTGCTCTTAAAGTATCCGAATATAGCTTATGGTCGGATAATTCGTGCAAAAGCTGATCAATTTCTGTTTTTTTGCGAAAGCTGGCAACGGCGCCGATAACATGATCCTTTACGATCATCGGAATCCGGTTTGTAATTACCCACTCACTTCCAATCAACATTTCTTGGTCAAATTGTGCCGTACCACTACTTAAAACCTCGATAATCTTGGTATTTGGAAGGACTTTTTCAATCGGCCGACCAATTTTGCCCGCATTTACATTTTTGTCATCGTATTCGTGCTCATTTTCCGCTAACATTTTTTTAGCTGTCTCATTAATCAGTGTTATTTTCCCTTCGCTGTTAACAGCAATAATTCCTTCTCTAACACTTTCTAAAATGGTTTGACGCTCAAGAAATAGCTGAGAGATTTCCTCAGGCTCCAGACCAAAGATATCCTTCTTGATATTCCATGAAAGATAATAAGAACCCCCGATACCGATTAATAATACAATAAGAACTATTCCCAATATTTTTAAGGTTTGTGCCTGTTCTCGCTCTTCAATATCTTCAAGCAAAATACCAACAGATACTACCCCGATTATCTGATTGGTTTCATCAAATATTGGTGTTTTCCCTCTTAACGAAGGACCGAGTGTACCTACAGCTTTAGATACATAGGATTTACCCTCTTGCAAAACACCTTCATTATCTCCACCAACCATTTCTTTCCCAAGACGATCGGGGTATGGATGGGAATAACGAATACCTTCTTTATTGCCAATTACAATAAATTCTGCACCGATTTCTATTCTTATAGCCTCTGCAAGCGGTTGAATTATCATTTCTGGTCTCTCTGTATTAAACGCTTCTTTGATTTCCGGCATCAGAGCAATAGTTTTAGCAATACTTAAAGCATTTTCGCCAATCTTTCTTTCTAGTACTGAAGTAATCGTCATTAATGAATAAATGCCGAGAATCAAGATGACAATCACACTAAAAAGTGTCGATAGAATAATAATTTTAGTTTGCAGGCGTATTTTCATTTTTTTCATAAAATTTCCCCATATTATTATTTTTCCTATAATGGTAGTCAAAATATATCCACTTTCCTTAAATTATATCTTAAAAGCAAAGGGAAACATAGAGGGGCAGGTAGTAGACTAGTAGACGGAATTCCGCCGGACAAGGAACCTGTCCCCTTGGTTACTCGAGGGACAGGTAGTAGACTAGTATACTGAATTCCGCCAGACAAGGTACCTGTCCCCGAACTTTTTTGCCAGACAAAGTTCCTGCCCCCAAATTTATCTACAAATATGATAAAATAGCGCTATAATTTACTTAAAAGCCTTGAGAGGTGGATGTATATGAAACTAAAAACAAGCTATTTCTTATTAATTATCTCTGTAATTATTAATTTTTTTTTTCGTTAGCATTATTATGAATCCAAACGAAGAACAGTCGGAAATAAGCTACTCATTTAGCGATATATCTGGGGTTCCCATTGAAGATATAATAGACTTAATTAATAATTCCGATAGCAGTCTTAATATTGCAATATATAATCTAGATAACACAGATATTGTAGATGCAGTTTTGTCTGCTAAACAGAGAGGTGTAGAGATTAAAATTATTATAGATAAAGAAAAAGCCGAAAATAATGATACTGAAAAAATTCTGACGAAATTTTATAAAGAAAATATACCCGTAAAGATCAACACAGAAAAAAAAATGCATATGAAATTAGCAATTTCAGATAGTAAGATTATTGCTGTAGGTTCTCTTAATTATACAAGTGATTCAGCTGAAGAAAATCAGGAAAATCTAATCACTATTCAGAACACAAAACTAGCTAATGAGTTTGTGGAGATTTTTGAGAAAATGTGGGAAAGTGATAGTTATTCATTATGGAAGCCTAAAAAATAGCAGATCAGACGCAGAACCTGACCCCTTGGCGAGACAAATTTTCTTGCCAGACAAGGAACCTGTCCCTGAGTCTTCCCTCTTCGTCGATTAACTTCCTTGTTCGAAGAGTGTTTCAATCCCTGGGTAGTAGTCTCGCTTTATTGATAATTTGTGATAATCCGCTCTAATGTCAGCTCAGATGTGCTTGTGTAGACGATGTCCGCCTGAGCCAATATTGCCGGTGAACCGATGCCAATTGCATACATTCCAGCCCGTTTAATAGACTCTACCCCCGCAGCAGCATCCTCTATGCCGATACAGGCAGTTGGGTCAACGTTTAGCAATTGGGCGGCTGTTAAGAATATTTCCGGATCTGGCTTGCCATTTTTTATGGTACTGGCATCGACGATTGTTTCAAATAAATCGGTTAGCTGCAGCTTTTCCATAACGGTAAAAGCATTTTTACTAACAGAGGCAAGCCCCAGCCTTATCCCTTTTGCTCTTATGTCAGTTATTAGCTGTTTGATGTTCGGCAGGATATCTGCCGGGGTAATCTTGGCAATTAATGATTGATAGAGTTGATTTTTTCTCTCAGCCAATTCTATCTTTGCCAACTCAGAGTATTCCTGTTCTTTTCCGGCACTTTTTAGGATAATTTCTAAAGAGCCCATCCGTGAGATGCCTTTTAGTTGTTCATTTAGCTCACGTGAAAATGAGATATTAAGCTCATCAGCCAGATCCTTCCACGCCAAATAATGATATTCTGCTGTATCGGTTATTACGCCATCTAAATCGAAAATAATTGCATTTAGCAGTCTACTCAATTTCTACACCTCACTAGCCGAGAGAGGTTTAAATTGCAGCTCCCTCTCGATAATTAGTCCTTCACTTAAGATAAGCTCTTCACCATAAAGCTTAATTGTTAACGATTCACCTTTAGATAATACCAGATTAATCCGTTCTTTATCAATAGTCAGGGAAATTTGACAGTCCCGGTATTTTACATGAAATGCGTAACTATCCCACTCCTTGGGAATTATTGGCGCTAGAGATAATCCCTCTTCCTTTAATCTTAACCCGGCAAAACCGTAGACTATCGAGAGCCAGGTTCCGCCCATATTCGCCAAATGAAGACCATCCTTGGTATTTCCATGAGTATTATCTAGATCCAGCCTTGCCGTTTCGATAAAATAATCATAGGATTTTTGCAAATAACCAACTTTTGCTGCCATTATACTAAAGATGCAAGCAGAAAGCGAAGAATCATGAGTTGTTACCTTTTCATAATAATCAAAGGAATTCCGGATTGTCGCAAGATCCTCCTCATCCTCGACCAAGAAGTGGGCTAATACTGTATCAGCCTGCTTGCAAACCTGATAGCGATACAGCGTCAAGGGATGATAATGCAGAAGTAGCGGATAATTATCCTTCGGTGTGTTGGCAAAATCCCAAACCGCCTTTTGCAGGAATGAGTCATCCTGAGGGTTTATTTCCAGCTCCTGATTATACGGCAAGTACAGCTGATCAGCCGCATTTTGCCACTCCCATACTTCTTCTTCTGGCAACTGCAGCCTGCTGCACAGCTCTAAGAAACCGCTATAATCCTCCTCTTTTAGCATCTGGAAAATTTTCACTGCCCAACTTAAGTTATATTTCGCCATAATGTTAGTATAGTAATTGTTATTCACAATACAAGTATATTCATCCGGACCAGTAATCCCATCAATCCGGAATTCCCCATCGCGATAGTGCCCTAGTTCCATCCATAATCGAGCAGTCTCAAATAGAACTTCCGCTCCATATTTCTTAATAAAAATAAAATTATTAGTAGCCAAATAGTATTGTACAAAGCTATAGGCGACATCTGCACTAATATGGTACTGAGCAGTTCCGGCGGGAAAAAATGATGAACACTCCGTACCGGAAATCGTCCTCCAAGGGTATAAAGCACCCTTTTTATGACCCATTTCCTTCGCTCTTTCTTTAGCCTGCTCTAGGGTAGAATAGCGATAGATCAACAATTGTTCGGCAAGCTCTGGTCTAGTCAGGATAAATACCGGAAGCATATAGATTTCCGTATCCCAAAAATAATGACCCTCATATCCTTCTCCAGATAGACCCTTTGCTGAGATATGACTAAATTGATCCCTTCCAGCTGATTGCAGTAAATGATAGAGATTAAAACGAATAGCTTCCTGTAAGCTAGTATCTCCGGCAATTTGGATATCTGCTGATTGCCAAAAATCATCAAGATACTCTTTCTGTTGCTTTAGCAGGTCGGTAAAAGTAAGCTCAGCTACTTTATACTGAATATCTATTGCTTTAGCAAGCAGCTCTTCCTGATGACGCAAGGTATCTGTATAGACATTTAACTTGGTCAAATGGATTGTCTCAGTTAGATTGAAGGTGATTACTGCTTGAATATTATTGTTATTTTTTTCAATCTTAATATGCTGATTTTCCGTACTTATAAGATGTTGGGCTGCACAGGCGGATAACAAACCTGATGAGTTAGTCTTCTGTAATACATAGATGCAGTTATCTTTTACATCCACCTGCTCGACACTAAGCAGTTTGGCATGCTTAGAACCCACTCTCGGGTCTGTTTCATCGATATAATTGGCTATATCACCGTTAATAGAGGAAATTACTTTAACTAGTCCGCTAAAATTAACCGGTTCAATTCGAATATCAATCGCAAAGAGCTCCTTTATAGCAAAGGAAACTAATCTTCTAAAATGTAGCTTCAACTCTTTTCCCTTTGGTGAACGCCAATGAATAATCCGCTCCGAATAGCCTTGGTCCAAATGCAGATTGCGTTCGTAAGAAAGTATTTCCCCGGAAAATAGTGAGAAAGGCTCTTCGTCTTCTCCAAAAAAAAGCTGAATAGACTGCGAATCATTTATATTAAGCAGCTTCTGCTGAGTCTTTGGAAACCCATAAAGTCTTTCTCCGTACAATATCTCAATATTATCGTGAAAGGCATTAAGATAGGTTCCTCGAATAGACATCATTCCCTCGGTATACCCCTCTTCAAAATTACTGCGAACCCCTAAATAGCCATTGGCTAAGGAAAATAGACTTTCGCTATTCAGAAGAGTTTGCTGATTTAGATTATTGTTTGTCAATTGCCATCTCATGATTGTTACACTCCTAGTTTTTTAGATGTCAGAAGGCGGATGCCGGACTACTATTCTTTAACTCCACCGGAGGTTAGACCTGCGACAATTTGCTTTTGGAAAAACAGCACGATAATTAAGGTAGGTATTGTGACAATGGTTGTAGCTGCCGCAACCTCTCCCCATAATATTTCAAATTGTGTCCGCAAATAAGATATTGCCACCGGTACTGTATGATACTTGATATCCGAGTTAATTGTTATTGTTAATAAAAATTCATTCCAGGCTGCAATAAAAACGATAATCGCAGTGGTGAAAACACCCGGGGCAGCAAGCGGGAACACGATCTTAAACAGTGTCTGCAGCGAGTTTGCTCCGTCAATTTTCGCTGATTCTTCTAAGGCTAAAGGAATTTGATTAAAGTGAGTTACCAAAATCCATACTGCCATCGGAAGTGTTATCGTTGAATATGGCAAAATAATGGCATAACTGTTGGTCAACCCAAGATTTAAAAATAGATTGTAAACCGGTCCGACAACGATCATTTGCGGAAACATGGAAACAGCCAGTATCAGTCCTAACAGGATATTTTTCCCTTTAAAATCAAATCTGGATATTGCATACGCCGTAAATGTCGCAACTAAAACTATATACAGCGTTGTAGCCGTCGCTACAATCAGACTGGTCTTTATCGCATCAAGAATCCCCTTTTCTAACAACACCTTAATAAAATTCTGGATTGTCGGACTATCAGGGATTATCCGAAATGCCCCCGTACCAAAAATCTCGCCCGAGGTTTTAAAGGAGGTAATAAAAATCCAAAGAAAAGGAAAAAACATCGCAAAAAGATAGACACCTATTAAAGCCCCGACAATAATTCTTGTCTTTCTCCCTTGTGTATCCATAGCAGTACCCTCCTTCAACTTCTATCCATCAGATTGGCACCAAGAAATTTGACATATAAAACCGCGATTACCGCTACACTTAAAAACATCATCATAACAATTACCGATCCATAACCAAAATTGGTTTGTGAAAACATTGTTTTATATCCGTAAATAGACAGTGTCTCTGTTGCCCCTCCCGGACCACCGCCGGTAAGAACATAAATTAAATCGAAAACCCTAAAGGCATCCAGCGTCCGGAATAATAAAGCAACAAGGATCGAAGGCTTTAATAAAGGTAAGGTAACCTTAAAAAAGGTCTGTATTCGATTCGCTCCGTCAATTTTTGCAGCTTCATAAGTCGTCTTCGAGATATTTTGCAAGCCTGCCAATAATAACAGCGCCATGTATGGAGTAGTTTTCCACACATCCGCAAAAATGGTCGAGATCATCGCCCCACCGGCAGATAACAACAATTCCCTAGAGTCGCCGACTACACCAAGAACTTCCATTAGATGCGCGACGATACCGCTGCTGCCGTCATAAAGATAACTCCACATTAAAGCGGCTACTGCAGTAGGAATTGCCCAAGGAATTAATGAAGTTGTCCTAATCAATCCTTGACCAGATAAAGCCTTGTTCATAATCATTGCCAATGCCAGACCTAAGACAAGTTCCAAGCCGACAGAAACCAGGGTGAAGATTACGGTGTTAAAAAGCGCTAAACCTAGCCGATTATCAGTCAGTGCTCGTTTATAGCCCTCAAGACCAATAAAATTCGCCGGAACAATACTATTGGTGATATCTTCCACGATCAGCGGCAAATTATCCTTGTTCGGCGTCTCATAAGCAATACTAAGCTGCTTTACTACAGCCTCTGCCTCTGTTGCTAAAGATACCATAGCTTCCTTCTCAGTACTGCTGATTTTCTGGACACCAATTTTCCCTGCGTGTTCCTCGACAATTGCCGCCGTTTTGGCAATCACACCGTCAATTTGTTCTAGCAATCCAGGATCATCAACAAATTGTTTATCCTCCTCTAAAAACATCGTTAAATATGCTGAAGTCTCATTAAACAAAGCAAAATTAAAGCGTTCGCTTAGATAGAGTCCCGACTTCTGCTGATTATTTAATTGGTAATCAAAAAAAGTGTAGGTAAAGGATTGCAGGACAGGCAAAAGCGAAAATATCCCAATCAAAACCAAAACCGGAACAATAAATAAAAATTCGGTTAATCCCATCTTTCTCATTACAACACCTCTTTTCTATTCGGACTAAGTCATTAAGAAAAATAAGGCTCTAAACGAATTAGAGCCTTTTCAGACCTTCTCGATGATGTTTGTTATTGCTGACTATTGAGCCATGGCATCTTGAATAGCTTTAACAACAGCATCCAATTCATTGCCAGAGCTTAAGTATTTATGTGCCTCAACCTGAATTGTATCAGATACCTTAGAGTATTCTGGTGATACAGGACGTGCAATCGTACTTGATAGAGCGTTTTTGAATCCTTCATAGGATAGCATCTCATTGGCACTAGTTACATCGCTGTCAGTAAGTAATGCATTAAAACCAGGTAGATATCCGCCTTTTGTGGACATTGTTTTTTGTCCATCTTTTCCAGCTAAGAAGCTGATAAACTCCCAAGCTCCATCAACGTTTTTGGAATTTTTGTTGATTCCCAATAACCAACCACCTACAGAACCCCCATTTGGAAGTGGAGCTATGCCTACATCCGCAACCTTAACTGTTACACCGCTCTCCTGCCCCTTAATCCGTCCGAATTGGTACGGCCAGTTGCGGGCAAATACGGCGTTACCTTGCTCAAAGTTCGTATGGGTTTCGCCCTCAGTAAAGTTCAGAATATCCTTCGGCTCCCAAGTGGCATTTGTATAAGTATACATCATCTCCAGACCGCCTTTAATGTCTTGGAATGAATTAGTGAACTCGGTTACATTTACAGTTAAACCTTCATATTGCTTGGACTGATAGACTAAACCATATTTCGTCCCATTTTGACCGGTATATTTCTCAGCCATTGCCGCTAAATCAGCATAAGTGTAACCTCCACTAATCAACTTAGCAGCATCCTCTTCGCTAACGATATCATTGCGGAAATATAGCAATCCTAAGTCAGGGAAGAACGGAAGAGTATATTGCTTACCTCTGTAGTTACCTGATGCCATCGAACCACTGTTAAAATCTGTCTTCTTTAAGCCAGCGCTTGTCAATCGCGCATCAATTGGCTCAAGATAACCAGCACCAGCAAATTCTCCTGCCCAAACTACATCCATCGAAATTATATCATAATCTGCTGAACCACTGGAAAGAGAGGTTAACAGCTGATCATGCATTTGCGAGGAGTCATTTGTCATCTGTACCCATTCAACCTGGTACTTATCCTGACTTTTATTAAACTCGTCGATTACCGCCTGAGTTGCCGGTGTATTATCGTTTTGTGCAGCAAATTTAATAGCAACAGGTTCAGTCACTACCGGTGTAGTTACATCATTATTCGCCGGTTCTGTAGTATCGCCTTTTTCATTGTTAGTATTGCAGCCAACTAGCAGCAATCCCATCACTAATGTAAACGCTAACACGATTACAAACAGTTTTTTCATCTTTTCATTGCCCCCCAAATATTTTTTAATCTTGCGATTACTTGCATTGTACAAACAAATAGACTACAATTATATTAAAATTTTTAGATTCTTATCAAATATTTTGTGGGGTGGGTGCGCTCATTATGGAAAACAAAATTAGCTCGACAATTATCAAGAAATTTTTATTGTCGCGAATCCATAACCAACAAATAGAGTACAGCCATCCTCCCTATGATTATGAGCAGCAGCTGCTTGATGCTATCATGTTAGGTAGTCAAAAGAAGGCCAAAGAGATCCTGACAAAAATCAATAAATTAGAAGCCGCCACCTTGGCCAGCAGCCCTATTCGTTCCAAAAAAAATTCTCTCATAGCGATCTGTACCCTTTTCACTAGAGCAATTATCAAGGGTGGCGTAAATCCGGAAACAGCTTTTAACTTAAGCGATGCCTATATTCGGGAATTGGAAAAAATAAATGATCATTACAATTTAGCGGAGCTGGAATATGAGATGCTTTATCAATTTATTGAGACACTGAAGAATGACAGCTCTACCAAAAAATTCAGCCACCCGATCACCTTAGCAATTTCCTATATACACGAAAATATCCTGCATGACCTATCGTTAGAATTGGTTGCTAAACAGGTCTTTATCAATCCCAGCTACCTATCCAGCAAATTCAAAAAAGAGGTAGGATTAACTATTTCTGATTTTATTAATAAACAGCGCATAGAGGAATCTAAATATTTCCTACTTAATACAAACACCACAATTTCTGATATCGCTCTACTATTTAAATTCTGCAACCAGAGCTATTATTCTGCCCTTTTCAAAAAATACAACGGTGTAACACCCGGTCAATTCCGTCTGCTTGGGTCAAAGCGAGAAAATTTGCAACTGGTATAAAAAAACAACTGCTGTACAGCGAACCACTCAGTTCGTTGTACAGCAGCCTCATTATCACTTACTCAGAAAAGTATTTCTCCAAATCGATCAAAAGATTAATATATTTCGCTTGCAGACCGTTTTCCTCGGCTTTTTTTTCAACCTCGCCGCATTTTTTTTCCACTATCTCCTTGCTTTCATCCGGTAAGTTCTTTTCACCAAAAATATAGATAGCCTTATCCTCTTTCTCAATATGCCTAGTTAGTAAGTCTGTATAACCTATGGCATTAGCCAGCAAATCGATATTTGCTTGGTCGTCTCCAGAAGCTGCTTTGGCAAGTGCCGCTTCTAAAGTTTGGATAAAATAGCGACCATTATTGTGGTCAATCAGCATTCCTTGAATTGGCTCTTTTGCTAACGGAATCTCCTGCTGCATCTCTTTAAAAAAAATCTCTTCCTCTTTGGCATGATGATGTCTATCAGCGTAGTTGCGTACAAAATCGATCATTTGCGCAAATTTATCATAATCGAATTTCTCCCGTTTATAAACCTTTAAACAGGCAGCTCTGACTACGTTCAGCATTCTTAGAATATACTGATGCTCCTGCATCATTAACTCAACTGCCTCCATATTTATCCCTCCAAACCGCTTAGATAATTAAGTATTTTCCCATCTTGTTCTACCCGCTGATAATGATATTTTTTCGGTAAATTGCCGACAAAAGAGGCGATCCATTCATTGCGTATTTTATAAAAATTAGAAACATCTCCATTAATTCTTTGCCAATAATTCTGGTGCAGACATTCTGTAGTCTCCCAAACAAATTCCTCAGCGGAATCTTTGAGCGGAATGCTTACACGGTCGCAAGGCATACCCTCAAGTAAAAAAGTATTCAGTGTCGCATAAACCTCTTTAGGCTGTTGATATTTATAGGATTTGATAAAGCTTCCTCGATGCTTTTCCGCTTCCTCTTCAATTCCTTCAGCAAGATTTTTGGCATGTTCTTTAGCGGTCTGAATAAGCTGTTCTAACGTGATACCCTTGCCGAGTGCGAAGGTAACAAGTTTAGCGAACCTTGTTTCCACAATATCCACTTTTGACTGTAGCCAACCATGGATATTTTGGTGATCAACTATCTCCTCTAAAGGACTGACACGGTCAATCTCTACATCTGCCAACTGTTCTGCTAACTCTTTATTAAACCTTGCGAGATCGTCTTCAGTTTCTAATAATTTGGCCAGCTCATCCTCTAAATTCCGCAAAGTAATTACTTTATCATACATCCAATAATGGACAGGGGCTATAAAAGCACTCATTAACAGATCACCTACTCCTCTTTATTCAACTCAGTTAAAACAATATTCAAATCTAGTCCGTGGATCAGAGTCGCCTGCTCTAAAGACTCCATCTGTGATGCCGGGCAACCAATACAACCCATCCCGAATTTCATTAAAGTATTAGCCGACTCTGGTTTTTGCCGTAATATATCACCAATCAACATCTCTTTTGTAATCATTGTACCACTCCTATCCTCTATTTATCTTCGGTTTCAACAAGACTCCCTCTTCAACACCGTAAGAGGGAGTTGCGACCATTTTCTGAGCACTACGTCGATTAACTTCCTTGTTCGAAGAGAACCGTTGTACTCTAGAGTGTTTCAATCCTCGAAATAAGTCTCGCTTTATCTATCCTCAATTTTACTATTATTTGTTTTTATTTCTGTGATTTATATCACATTGTCTATAGATAATTCCGGCTTTAGTGAATAATTCAACCGCCTTTGGGTGGTCTTTTTCATACTCTCGTTCATAGACAACCTCTTTGATCCCGCTATTTGCCAGCATCTTTGCGCAGCTATAGCAGGGAGAATCAGTTACATATACTGTTGCCCCCTCCCGATCCACTCGATCAGTAAAGAGCATCAGATTAACCTCGGCATGAATGGTTCGCACACAGCGTTCCTTCTCTTCTCCATCCTCATGATAATATTCGATCAGACAACCTTCCTCATAGCAATCAGCAACCCCTGATGGGCTGCCATTATAGCCTGTCCCCATCAATTTCTTATCCTTAACTAATATCGCCCCAACGTGCCTTCTGGAGCAAGTCGCCCTATCTGCAACACTAAAGGCTAGCTCCATAAAGTATTCGTCCCAGCTTTTACGGTAATGAGAATTCATTTTCTGTCCCCCATAAATTTAGTTCACTCAATTATATTTTAACTTTAATTTTAACTTATTATCCCTTGAGATAAAAGACATCGAAAAAAGCAAAAAGAACCGTCCCCATCGCTTTGCCTAAAAAGAAAAGTGTATACTTGTATGATAAACTAGTCATTATTATTTTTCCCTTCTTCGATAATTTCTTGAATTATTTTTTTAGTTAGCAATGAAGTAGATTGTTTGGTCTCAAGGGTTTTTTCCAGAAATATTTGTGCTTTTTTTATTTCATTTTTACGAAATGTACTATTGTTTACCAGCATTTTAAAGTGTTTGGTTAATTCTTCTGCATTATGGGCAACTAACCCCGCATTTGAACGGACTAAAAAAGAATTAAAATCATTACTATTCTGTTCAAATAAATATGGGATTTGCGGCTGTAAGATAATAACCCCTTTTTTTAAATACGCTGCTTCAATAGCTGTATTTGAAGAAATTGTCATATTTAAATCACTATTTTCCAAAATGTTATATAGCTTCATCTCTTTAGGTGCTAACAAAACCTTAACTTCTTTTAAATATGGGGAATAATCTACATAATCTGCAGGATGAGGCTTGATGATTACGGTAATTGGCAAAGATTCGGTGGCTTTTTTAACCCATTCCAGAATAGCTGAGTTTACTTGTCGTGGAAAGTTTTGCGAAGTAAAGGTGATGATTAAATGATCATTTGGTATACCTAACCTTTGAATAAACTTAGCTTTTTCCATTGGTTTAAGCTGCTTCTCATATTCGAATCGCAAATTACCTGTAATAAAGATTTTCGCTGATTCTATTCCTCTTTTTATTAACCAGTCTTTATAGTTACTTCCCCATACAAAATAATGTTTTGCACGAGTCGGTATCAAAGTCCGGTCAGCAATTAATAATTGAGGAGCTAGTAAAAACGGCAAGTTATATTTTGTAGATAGTAGTGACAAAACATTGCTTGGATAAGTAATCTCATATTGATCTAAGATTAAACCAACAAAGTTTTTTCGGATGAATTCATCTAAAGTGTGAATCCATTTTATCGCCTCAAATATATTTTTTATTAGCCATTTTTTAAATTTTAGGGTTCCAAAAATCTCGTGCCGGCGATTAGCTAATAAGATTTTCGTTAGCTCTCTATTTAATCTAACCTCTTCATTTTTTGGAATAGCGCTTCTCTTTTGAGCTGCAAGTAAATTTACTATTGAGATATTTCCTTTATAGCTTTTTTCAGCAAATGCCTGCGCAATTGCGGCTTTTTCTTTTGTATTCGTATAATATAAAATAATTTTTTCATTCGGAAATTGTTCAAGGGCAAATCTCGCAAAAACCCCTGACATTAGAATTGTTTTGGAATGGGAATGCGCAGGGGAAATCCTTTTTACTCCTTGCAAAGAAACTAACTTCCTTTGAACATCCTCCATCGTCTTAATCTGATGCTTCTGCTGTAGCTTGTTGATATAGGCGCTTTTGGCTAAATTATTATCGACAAACAGCCTAATGTAAGTCTGAAACTTCCGAAATAGTACACTTGGCAGTTCAATGTCTAAATATTTAAGCGAACGAAAGCTCTGATAGAAATCAATCGTCAACCCATAGCGTAAAATATAATGATTATTTAATTCATTGCTACCATACATAATATCATCACCACATTTCAATGTTTTAAAAGCCTGCAAGGGACTTAGCGTATTCTAGCGGAGCAGTAACAACCTCCTTGTATAATTCTGGAGCATTATTTACTAATGAGGCTATTTCGTGTATTTGGGCGAAGTTATTTATTTCAATAATCCAGATATTATGATTTTTATCGATAATAATATCAATTCCCAGATCTCCATAATGCCTGCCTGAAGAATCCAGAACTTTACAAGCATTTTTACATACCTTTATTATCTCTAATTCTATTGCTTTTGCCTTTTCTTCGCTATACTTGTAAGCCTTTATTAGCGTCGCTTTCCCTAATTGCAGACTGGCGGTATCATTAGTATAAATCCTTTTATATCCACCATATCGGGCAATAAATGCATTACATTTCCACTGTTTTTTCCTGTTCTTTTGCATGATTACTCTAAAATCTACATTTCTGCCTTTATGTTGAAATGAGACATCTCTTTGCACTATATTCCCCTTTTGTTTTGTCATACTATCTGTTAATAATTCTTCTCCAAATTTATTGATTAAGCGATAGCCATTTCCATTTTCTGTTTTTTCTAGCTTATATATTCCTCTGCCAAAGCTTCCATTGATTGGTTTTAGATAAAGAGAAGGGTATTTATTTAAGAGCAGTTTTAATGATTTATCAGCTTTTAACTGGAAGGTCTCAGGTAGGTATTTTTTTAGTTGAGAATCTGTAGATAACAGTTCCCACATTTGCAATTTATTCAGAAAAGGGGTATTAAATATCTTCCCACCTATGATCGAAAGTAAGTCTTGGAAAAGAGAATGTGGTATCCTTGTTCTTCTATAAAGTGAATTTGGGTAGGGGAATATTCCTTTCTTCCAGCATTGCTTACTATCCTTCACATTTGGAGTATAGTAATATCCTTCAATTGTTTTCTTTTTCGTATTTATTCCTCTAGTCGAGCAGATATACACCAAACCCTTAATCCCCATGTAATTTTGTAGATAATGATGATATTTGTCTAGGATTTTTTGTGTTATTTTTTGACGGTTTGTCACCATTAAAGCGATAACTGGACCAATATAAATACTTTGATCAACTATTTTTATTTCAAATGGTAAATCATAAATAGGAATAGCTTTGATCAATTTTGAGGATAAATCTATGGTTTCCATAGGCAGAGCACTACTTAAACGCACTGTTACTTTTCTTTTCCACTTACCAAAATGTAATGTGCATCTTTTATCACTTAGAGTTCTAGCAGCTTCAAATTCATCTGAAAAAATTATTTCACTAGACATTATTTGTGAACTCCAATTTATCTTCAAGGTGAAATCATCTCCTTTTAGCATAAATATTGCTTATCATGGTAGCACCCAAGGGCACAACGGTCTTCTTCGATCATTGAAGAATATTCGACGTAGTGCTCAGAATTTGGTAGAGAAAAAGCCTCCACTACGACTAGCGAAGGCATCCAAACAGTGAACTCGGTAAGCTCCCTCAAAAAGTGATTATGATACAATAATTGGAATATTAACTGGTAATCCTATAATGTCTAAAAATTGAAGGACAAAAATTATATTATCAGCGATGTCATTTGTTTGTAAAATCTGCGCATTTCCCTTTGCACTAACAGTCCCGACAGCAGCTGGAGTTGCTAAATCAAAAACAAAGATCGAGCAGACACTACATTGACTGACTGTTTGTTCAACATCCCCTAATGGGATACCCAACGCTGCTAATATAGCGGCTGGAAGAACTAAATCTACAGTAGCTAGACCAACATCAGTCACAAAACCTATACCAATTACATTATTATTTTCGCCAATCAATACAACCAATGGGTCTGTTAATAGCGGCGGGCTAGAGGTCTCTGCAGCGATTTCCTCAAGTCTAGCTCGCAATTCTTCTAATGCAATATTTTTACATGGAATTACACTTACTCCCACAATAATACCTCCTTTCTTACTTTTTTATTTTTAAAATCCCCTCTCTTCTCATTATTATATTTAGCATTTGTACAATTTGGCAGGGTACCTGTAACATATATTAGAAAATGTACTTTTAGTCAAAAATATAAAAACGCCTGAATCTCTCTCTCCAGGTGAAACAAATATTAACAATAAAAAAGAAATATTGCTGGATGCCCCATTAATATTAAAGTGTTTTAAAGGAAAGCTTCGAAAAAGCCTATATTCAAATGGGAAAACAGGCGATTACTTTTCAACCCTCGCTTGTATTGTCTATAGATAATTCCGGATCTAGTGAATAATTCGACTCTCTTAAAGCTATCTTTTTCTTACTAATTATCCCTTGAGTTAAAAGACATAGTTAAAAGCTGCTAATATAGCGAGACTTATTCAGGTGGAGTTTTAACTCCATCTGAATTTAGCGAGACTTATTTCGAGGATTGAAACAACTCCCTCTTACGGGGTTGAAGAGGGAGTCTTGTTGAAACCGAAGATGAATGGTTAGCAGCTTTCTTAAAGAAATATTTATCTTCACTATTTGATCAAACGGTAATGCTCGATTTTGATACATTTGTCCATTACAACCTGTAAACCATTATCCTCAGCATACTTTGAAGCCTCTTCATTTACCACTCCGAGCTGAAACCAGATTGATTTGGCGCCAATTTCCACAGCTTCCTCAGCTATTGGCATAACCTGATCTGATCTGCGAAAAACGTCAACCATATCTACTTCCCCTTCAATCTCCTTCAAGGAACCTACCGCCTTAACTCCTAGAACCTGATCAACCATCGGGTTAACAGGAACTATCTCCTTCCCATGCATAAGCAGAAACTCTGCTACTCGATAGCTATCTCGATCAGGATTATTTGACAAGCCGACAATGGCAATTCGTTTAGTCTCCTCTATAAGCTTTTTAATCTCTTCATTACTAGTTAGCATTTATTGACTCACTCCTTATCAGATAAAAATCATTTTAATATACTAATAAGTTTATCTGAATACGTTGTCATACGTCAATAGCCCCAAATTAACATGAATCACATCTTTTTTAGTCCATGTTAAATTAAAATACTGACCATATTATGTTAACAACATAGCGATAATGTAAATATAAAAAATGTGATATAAATCACAGCGGGATCATCTTTATGTCATATATGATGAAAATATAGGTAAATAAAGGAGGGAAAAATGGTGAATCGAAGGTTAAAAAACGTATTGTTATTTGTTCTTATTGCAAGTTTTTCTGTTTTACTTTTTGGCGGTTTCTGGATTTTTGAGCAAGGGGCACCTTATCCGAAACAAATAGTAACCGAAGATGGAAACGTTTTAATGGAGCGTGCCCAGATTAAAGGCGGGCAGGCAGTTTATCAAAAATACGGTTTGATGGATTATGGAACTGTTTTAGGTCACGGATCTTATTTGGGACCAGACTACACAGCAGAATCTTTACATATTGCTGTTGGAGCGATGAGAGATTTTTATGCACAGGAACAGTTCCAAAAGAATTACGAAGGATTATCAACAGAACAGCAGGCAGGTATTGCTGAAAAAGTGAAGCTGGAAATCCGTGTCAACCGTTATGACGAAGCAACCGAAACCTTAAAATTAACAAATGCTCAACTTGCTGGTCTAAAAGCCGTAGAGAAGTACTATCAAGATCAATTTATCGATGGCGAAGTTCTTGCTTTACCTAATAACATGATTTCGGAAGATGATCTGCCTGAAAGCGACCGTGCATACGTTAATGTCGGAGATCAAGTGACACAAATGGCTGATTTTTTCTGGTGGACAGCATGGGTCTCCAGTACTGAACGACCTGGTTTGGATCATACTTACACCAATAACTGGCCATTTGATACTGACGCCGGAAATGAGTCTTCTTATTCTGCTGTGTGGTGGAGTGCGGCAAGTGTCGCTTTATTAATATTAGGAACAGGTATTATCTTATATCTATATCAACGCTATAATTTTAAAATGGAAGATGCTTATGAAGAAGGGAAGTTTCCGAGAATAAACCTGGCGGATTTTCAGGTTACCGAAAGCCAAAAGAAAGTTGGTAAATATGTACTGGTTGTATCATTGCTCTTCTTAGTCCAATCGGTATTAGGCGGATACTTATCGCATTTTTATGCAGAAGGTGATACTTTCTTTGGAATCTCATTAAAGGATATTTTACCGTTTAATATTGCCAAAAGCTGGCATCTACAGCTGGCAGTATTCTGGATAGCTACTTCTTGGCTGGCAATGGGCATTTACGCAGCTCCGTTAGTAAGCGGAAGAGAAGAGAAAAAACAAGGTCTCTTAGTTGATATTTTGTTTTGGGCATTAGTTGTCTTAGTTGGCGGTTCACTTTTGGGAGAGTGGCTCGGAGTACAGGGTAAACTGGGCAACCTCTGGTTTTTATTGGGTCACCAAGGTTGGGAATATTTAGAGTTAGGTCGTATTTGGCAGATAATTTTAGCCGTTGGCTTAGCGATTTGGTTATTTATAGTCTATCGTGGATTAAGGCATGGCATGTCCAAGGAAACGGATAAGGGCGGCTTAATTCATTTACTTTTCTATAGCTCAATCGCCGTACCGGCATTTTACTTCTTTGCTTTCTTTATTAGTCCGGATACTCATATCACTTATGCAGATTATTGGCGCTGGTGGATTATTCACCTGTGGGTTGAAGGTATCTTTGAAGTCTTTGCTGTTATCGTTATCGGTTTCTTAATGGTCCAAATGGGACTTGTCACAAAGAAATCTACGGTAAGGGCCCTCTACTTCCAGGTAACGATATTGTTACTTGGCGGGATAATCGGAACAGGGCACCATTATTATTGGATAGGTGCTAATGAGGCTTGGATCGCACTGGGAGCAGTTTTCTCAGCTCTGGAAGTTATACCGCTTACCTTATTGGTGTTAGAAGCTTATGAACAGTATAAGTATATGCGGGAAGGCGGAGTTGATTTTCCTTATAAGGCTTCCTTCTGGTTCTTAATTTCTACCGCAATTTGGAACTTAATTGGTGCCGGAGTTCTCGGATTCTTAATCAACATGCCGATCGTTAATTACTATGAACATGGTTCTTTCCTAACCCCGGCGCATGGTCATGCTGCGATGATGGGGGTTTATGGAATGTTTTCGATTGCGGTAATTCTCTTCACCTTGCGAAATATTGTTAAACCTGAAGCTTGGAGTGACCGCTTAGCCAAATTGTCAATGTGGGGCTTAAATATTGGTCTGGCAGGTATGTTAATTGTGACGTTAATTCCGGTTGGCTTCTTACAGTTCAAGGAGTCCTTTACAAACGGCTTTTGGTCTGCCAGAGACTTTAGTTTCTATGAGCAGCCAATCGTCCAAACATTATTATGGATTCGTATGCTGCCGGATACCATTTTTATCCTAGGAATCATTCCCCTAGTATTATTAGCTTGGAAAGGCTTCAGGAATTTACGTCAGACAGCTGAATCTAAAGTAATCCAAACAGCTCAAACAGGGCAGTCTTTGGATCAATAAGGAAAGAATGTAATAGAAAAACCCTCAGATTTACTCTCCTGAACAAGTATCAGGAGAGTTTTTTTGTATGCCCAGCGATTTGATAGATATTGTCCGATATAAGGAGTTAGTTTGCTTATGTTATAATCTTTATCAAAATTGCTCAATAAGTAGCTTTAACATAAGGTAACTTATCAAGAGGAGATAAATCTGTAATATCATTATCTTCAATGTTTAAATTTCTTAGATTTTTTAAGTTTGATAGTGGTGAGATATCTTTTATATTATTAGTGCTTAAATCTAATATTTCTAGATTAACCAAAAATGCCAAAGGTTTTACATCTTCAACATTATTTAAAGTCAATAGCAAATAATTTAATTTTTTTAGATTGGAAATTGGAGATATTTCATTTATCTGATTATGATTTAAAAATAATTCTTCTAGATTATTTAATTCTGCTAAGCTTTCAATACTTACAATTCTATTATTACTTAAGTACAGTAAATCAAGATTTTTTAAATTAGCTAAAGGTGATATATCCTTTATTTGATTACTTGATAAAGCTAACCCTCTAATATTAGTGGCATATTCCAGACCTTTAACAGAAAAAATTACCTTCCTATCTAAATTTAAATCCCCTTTAAGAAGCTTTAATTCTTTTATGCTAATTTTATTATTATGATTGATGTCCGTTCCTGCTTCTAATAAAGCATTATATAGATACTCATCTTCAATATGCGGATTTAAAATATAATCATGTAAGAAGAATACAGCTATTAATAAAAAAAATGAAAAAATAATCACTATTAATATCTTCCCTGCTCTTATCATAATAGTTCCCACCTTTTATTTTTATTTGAACGCCTGCAGGAGACTACAAGCATTCATTAGTAGTTATCATCATATGAACATATGACCATATACAGATACCTGCTCAAATCTTATGAACTATCACAGTAAGATAAAAGAAATTCATAATCTGTTAAAAGATTCCTTCAGAGAAAATAATAAATCACCATTATTATTTTACAAACAAAAGAGAAGCAGCTACATTATATTTTTTTCTCTAGATACAATTGAAGTTATTTATCCGTAATTTCTATAATTTTTTCTATCTTATCTTGAGCCGCCCCATCAATAAACGTAATAATCCATTTATTTTCTGTAGCAGCGTAATTAATACTCATTGGTATAAATACTATTACTTTGGGATTGCTTTCAATCGCCCTATTGATCACATCTTCAATATATAAATTAGCTCCTTCCGGCTTTTTTATTTCTATAACTTCTAGATAATCTAAATCAACGTAACCAGGATAGCTTGTTATAGTCAATCCTTTGGTTTTGTATTTAACCTTTTGCCCGACCTTTAATCCTTCAGTATTAAGATTATTCAGCCATGTTGCAACATAATATTTTGAGGTTTTATCCTTCAAAGAAGGAATTTCTTGAGGAACGTTGCTAACAACTAGTATTCTGTCGCTTTCAACTTTCGTAATGATACTCCCCGTTATATCCATTGTCATCAATCCTTTTTTTTCAACTATTTGATGTGAACATGCCCCAATATTAAAAACAAAGAATAATAATAAAAACACTCTTTTTGACATAAGTATTCTCCCACTTTCTTAAAATGTTATAATAACCACCCGGAAAAACGGGTGGTTATTATATTAACATTTATGGATTTGTTAAACCTAGTGCTGAATGAATATTGTCAACTCTAGTAAATAGAGAATAAGAAGTACCGTCTACCCAAGCTTCATCAACTAAATGACTAGCACTTTGTACACCCATTACAACATAATCTGTTGTGGCAGAACCTACATATCTATTATAGGCTACTGCTGCCCCGCTATCGCCATGTATTGCCCTATAGTCAGCTTGAACATATTCAGTAAATACAGTACCACCTACATTTTCAGAATGAATGGCCGCTAAAACCCAAGGCAATAAAACAAATAAAAAAATCTTTGGAAACTTTGTTGTAGGGACAAAAAAAAGTGTGAAAGCCTTGTTACATCTCGTGTTGGAAAAAATTTACTCTAAAATTGGGGTCTATATGTCTCATTCCAATATTCATACCATATATAAACAGCAAAGGGGATAATCAAACGATTAATATCTAACAAAAAACCACCAAAATTTTTATAATTTGCTAATTATTATTTAAAGTAGCAATTTTTTAATTTCATTTATTAATATTTCGACTTTTTCCAAATTATATTGAGCATCAATAAGATTTTGTTTATTTAATA
>Ga0209347_1002558_pt1 | contig 23660 bp, 22 predicted proteins | sample AutmiccommuBRH23_FD_187382 | JGI IMG/M metagenome (GOLD analysis project Ga0209347, IMG submission 187382) | Deep subsurface microbial communities from Mt. Terri, Switzerland - Autotrophic microbial communities BRH/23 (SPAdes) (version 2) | ecosystem: Environmental > Aquatic > Deep subsurface >...
AACAAGACGTATCAGCGGATGGGGCAGGATGCCAAGGAGGCCATCGAGCGCCGGGATAAGGAAATCGTCGCCGAAATCCTGGTGAAGGCCGCCCCGGTGCTGAAGAAAGTAGCGGAACGGGAAAATTATACCATGATCATTAAGGACAAGGATGCACTGGCGTACCTGTCGGTAGCGGTCAATATTACCGACCAGGTCCTGGCGGAACTCAATAAGGCGGGTAAATAAGCCGGAGGACGATTTTTTCGATCTACATCAATTTGTTCATGGGCGGCCCGTCAATAACCGTTGCCGCCACCGTCTGGAAACGGAGATCCCATTTGGCTTTTTCGGTAGTATCCGCCAGAAGCTTCATGAATGAATTGACCAGTTGCGTGTTCATGTTCAGGTGAAGCCCCTTGTTGTCTTCCGCGCCCAGGTACAGAACGTGGCCGCCGTTTTTGTCTTTCCGGACCTGGATTTTGGAGAGGAGGAGCGGGGCGTCTCCCCAGGGGGTTTCCAGCGGAATTTCCGGGGGGGCATACGGGGTTGAAAAGTCGGACTGGGCGATATCCGACTGCTGCTGCAGCCGCTTGAAAACCTGTTTGTTGGTCGGGGTGACCTGGGGGAGTTTGACAACATCCTCTTCAAGCAACTTTTCCATTACGGACCAGAGAAGCCGGACGTAACGCCGCGTGAGCCACAAGCGGACCTCACCGATTCCCTCGGATCCGGTCTGTTTCGTGCTGATGCGCAGGAGCAGGCGGTCTTCCACCGGCTGGAAAGTGACGTTGATCTGGTGCAGTTTTGCATCTTGCATGGGCTTTCCCGGCGTTTCTGGAGTGTTTTTTTATGCATGGATTGTAAAAAAAAACCACCGGCAAGTCAAGCCAAGGCTCAGTTATAAAGGCATACTGGATTTTAAGGTTACCTGTTGAAAATGTGTTTGCAATATGATAGGTGAGCAGAACAATCCTGTTGCAGGGAATAATGGCATTACATTACGTAGAAAAAAAAGGAGATCAGGTATGACTGAAACAAAGGGAATGTACAAAAACCCTATTTTCCTGAATTCCGTTACGCACCGTTCCGTCAAGGTGGCTCCCGTGACGAATTTCAAGTTTGCCAAGAACATGAATTCCGTGATCCTGGTTGGACAGGAATTCCTCGAAGCCGCCAAGCACTACCCTGTGGTCTTCACCCGTACCCAGGATGATCAGGTTGTCGCGGTTGCCATTCTCGGCCTGCGGAACAATGAAAACCTGTTCGTGGATGCGGACGGCAACTGGAAAGAGGGGACCTATGTTCCCGCGTTCTTCCGGAGATACCCGTTCATCCTGGCCAGCAACGTGGGCGAGGACGGTTCGTTCGCGGTATGCGTCGATTCCAATTATGAGGGTTTCGGCAAGGAAGAGGGAATGGCCCTGTTCGACAAGGATGGAAACCAGACCGATGAGTTCAAGCGCGTCGTGGAGTTCCTCCGGAACTACCAGAACCAGAACCAGTTCACCCAGGCGATGGTCAAGTCCCTGAACGACAATGGGCTACTGAAGGATGTCTCCGCCAACATTACCCTGCCGGCCGGGGAAAAGATCGGGTTCGGCCGCCTGCTGATGGTCGACGAAGCCGCCATGCTCAAACTCGAAGACGAAAAGATTCTGAACATGGTCCGTTCCGGATTCCTGGCATGGATTTACGCTCACCTCTATTCCCTTTCCAACTTCCGGTCATTAATGGGCCTGGAAACCAAGAAGCCGAAAAAGAGTGCAAAGAAGTAAAGTGAAACTGTCGGGTTAGAACCCGATCTGCATAGGATTAAACAAAAGGGCATGACCGGTCCACCGGTCATGCCCTTTTGATTGGATGTGGCTGATTTAAATACCGGTTATTCGGAGTTAGCTGCTATGGGGAATGGGTCAACTTTTATAAAAGGCTTCTCATCACCGCAGGTTGGCTGAGCTTGAGAAGTCAACAGCTTGAAAGTTGGGCTTCATAAGCTCAGCCCAAACTTGCATGATCTGTATCGCTTTCAGTATAACGCATGAAGTCCATGAAGAACGATGGTTTGTCTTCATGGACTTCAGGGTGTTTCTTTACGGAACGTGAGCCCAACAAAAAATTGCTTATACGTTTCGATAATAATCCAGAATCGCTTCACACAAACCGGGAATCGTATATTCACCGGCTTCCACATCGACACGGAAACCGTTTTCCCGGGCGGTATCGGCCGTGATCGGTCCGATGGCGGCGATTTTTACTCCGGCGATCAGGTTTTCGAATTCGTCGGCCGGCAGGAGGGATTTGAAATTGGTCACGGTCGATGAACTGGTGAAGGTGACCATGTCGACCGTCCGTGAACGGAGCCGCTCGATAAGCGGATCGGCTGCCGAAGCATCGCAGATTGTCTGGTAAGCGGCAATCTCATCGACGACAGCCCCCATTTTCGACAGTTCCACCGGGAGGACCGGTCGTGCCTCTGCGGCGCGGGGGAGAAGAATCCGCTTGCCGGCAACCGCTTCGTTGCGGAATGCGGCCACCACCGACTCGGCCCGGAAATTTTCCGGAAGGATATCCGCATTGAGCCCGAAGGACCGCATCCGGGCCGCGGTTGCCGGCCCGATGGCCGCGGTTTTCAGGTTGGCCAGGGTGCGGGTATCCCTGCCGAGGCAGGCCAAGCGGGAGAAGAAGATGTCGACCCCGTTGACGCTGGTAAAAACCAGCCAATCATAAATACCGATATTGCCGATGGCCGTATCGAGAGGGGTAATGTCCCCGGGGGCGACGATCTCGATGGCGGGGTATTCGAGGCACTCGGCCCCCAGGGCGGAGAGTTGCTCCACCAAATCGCTTGCCTGTTTCCGCGCCCGGGTCACCACGATCCGCCGGCCGAAAAGAGGGCGGCTTTCGAACCACTGCATCTTCTCCCGCAGGTCAACCACGTGGCCGACCACGATGATGCACGGCGGTTTCAGGCCGGCGTTCTCGACGTTTTCACGGATGGTGGCCAGGGTTCCCGTGACGGTCTGCTGGAGCGGCGTGGTTCCCCAGCGGACCAGGGCGGCCGGTGTCTCCGGGGACATGCCGCACCCGATGAGCCGTTCGGTAATTTGGGGAAGGTTCTTGACCCCCATGAAGAAGACCAGGGTGCCGCCAGTGCCGGCGAGCGCGTCCCAGTTGAGCATTGATTCGGTTTTATTTGGATCTTCGTGCCCGGTGATGAAGGTGACCGACGAGGTGAACTGACGGTGGGTCAGGGGAATGCCCGCATAGGCCGGTGCCGCGATGGCCGAGGTGACCCCGGGGACGATTTCGAACGGGATGCCGGCAGCGACGAGCGCTTCGATTTCTTCTCCGCCGCGGCCGAAAATAAAGGGATCCCCCCCTTTTAACCGGGTGACGGTGTGTCCTTGCAACCCCTTTTCCACTAGGAGCGCATTGATCTGATCCTGGGTGAGGGTATGATCGCCCCCCTGCTTCCCTGCATAGATCTGTTCCGCGTCCGGGGATGCGTACTTGAGCAGTTCTTTCGCGGCAAGAAAATCGTAGACGATGACGTTCGCGGCCGCGATGCATTCTTTCCCCTTCAACGTGATCAGGCCCGGATCGCCCGGGCCGGCTCCCACCAGATAGACTTTTCCGTTCATGACCATTCCGCTTCCCTGAGGAGTTTTTCGATAATTTGACCGGCGCCGCGTTCGATCAGGCGCTCGGCAAGGCGCACACCCAGACCCTCTCCCGCGTCGACCGGACCGGTGACCGTATCCCGGTAAATAACCGAACCGTCGGTTTCCGCCACCATACCCGTCAGGGTCAGTTCCCGGCCGGTGATCGTTCCGTATGCCGCGATCGGCACCTGGCATCCGCCTTGGAGGCGCTTTAGAAACCCCCGCTCGGCACTGACTGCCCAGGCGGCGGCAGGATCATGGAGCTGTTGCACAAGGCGGTTGACTTCCGGATCGCTTTCCCGTGTTTCGATGCAAAGCGCCCCTTGTCCCACCGCGGGGAGAAGGATGTGAGAGGGGAGTTGCTCGGTGATATGATCTGCCATGCCGAGCCGGTTCAACCCTGCGGCGGCCAGGATGATGGCATCCAAGTCCCCGGCGGCCAGCTTTCGCACCCGGGTGTCGAGATTTCCCCGGAGGGGTCGGATTTGCAGATCCGGGCGGTAATGAAGCAGTTGGGAAGCGCGGCGGAGACTGCTGGTCCCGATGACGGCGCCTTGGGGCAGGCGGTCGAGGATGTCGCCGTTTCTCGCAAGCAGTACATCAAAGGGGACTTCGCGGGGAGGAATGGCTGAAATCCACAAACCGGCGGGGATATCTCCTGGCATGTCCTTCATGCTGTGGACGGCGAGATCAACCCGCTTCTCGATGAGGGCCTCTTCGATTTCCTTGACGAATAATCCTTTCCCGCCGACCTTGGCCAGAGGAACATCGGTGATTTTATCGCCGCTGGTCTTGATGATCTCCAGATTGACAGTCAGCCCCGGATGCTGGCGGGTCAGCTCGTCCCGAACCCAGTTGGCCTGCCATAGCGCCAGCTGGCTCCCCCGGGTGCCGATTGTTATCGTCGCGCGGGCGGTCATACGCCGCAACTGCCACAGTTAGTGGAAGTGCAGCCGCCGCAGGAGGACTGCCCGGCCGACTTGCTCACCGTTTCACCGCCGCCCCCTTTGCTCACAAACCCACAGGCCGATATGCACCGCTTGACGTCCGCCTTGCCGCAGGTGGGGCAGGCCGGCTGTTCTTTTCCAAAAACAAGCAGTTCGAATTTTTTATCGCACTGGTCGCAGAAATATTCATATATGGGCATGCAATCTCTCCTCTTGACCAATCCCGTTCATATTACGGGAATATCTAGATTGGTTTTTTGGACAAACTTGATTTTTTATCGGGAAGCGCATCAATTGTAAAGACAATAACCACAAACCGGCCAAAGTAAACAATGGCGGTCCTTCCTGCCCCGATTGGATCAGATGGCGTCGATTTGTTCGATAACCCCGGCGGCAATCAGGGGGAGCAGGATTTCGTGCTGCCCCACCAGGTTGATCCCTCGCCCGCTTTCCAGGGTAGGGCGGTTGACCACGTTGGTCAGCGGCCGGTAGTGGCGGATGAAATCCATGTTGACACTGGTGAACCCGGAAATGTCATGGCCGATATTCCGGGCCAGGGTAAGGGCCTTCAGGAAGACCTCCGGAAGGATGACGGCAGAACCGACGTTCAGGAAAACGCCCCCGGAGAGATCGGCCACGACAGCGGCGAACTGGCGGAAATCCCGGTGGCTCGCCGCGCCGGCCGCCGCCGGATCGAAATCCGGGTGCATATGCAGGATATCGGTCCCCATGGCAATATGGACGGTTACCGAAAGCCCCAGTCGGTCGGCTTCGGAAAGGATGCTCTGCTCCCGGTGGGGAAACCGGTGGGCGTTGATCATGCGTCCGACAGCAGCCCCAAGGCCGATCCCCCCGGCGGCTGCCAGGCGGACCGCTTCGCTCAGGTACTGCCCGGTTTCCCGTGCCATACCGAAGCGGCCGCTTCCCAGGGTGGCGGAAACGTCTTCGGAGGTCTTCGCCGCAAATGCGATTTCGAAATCGTGGATAATACCCGCGCCGTTCATGGCCACGGCGGATATGACACCGCGCTGCATCAGGTCGATCACCACCGGATTGAGGCCGACCTTGATCACGTGGGCGCCCATGCCGAACAGCACGGTTTTATCGTTCCGGTAGGCAGTAGCCAGGGCATCGATCACAGCCCGGAGGTCCTCCGCTCCCAGAATGGCCGGGAGGCTTTCGAGAAACGCAGTGAAGCTTCCTCCCGAATTCCAGGGTTTCCCGAAGTCGGCGGTGGTTACCTTGCTTTGCCGTTCGGCGAGGGAATAGGTGTTGATGTGTGTGATGTCGACGGGCGGATAGGTTTTAGATGTCATGGTGTTCCCATTCCCGGAAACAGGATATCTTCCACCAGGGTGCACAGGATATGCCCAAGGGTGATATGGGTCTCCTGGATCCGGGCGGTATTCGGGCCTTGGACGGCGAGCAGTTGATCGCAGTATCCGGCCATTTTGCCGCCATCCCCGCCGGCCAGCCCCAGGGTCAGCAACCCTTCGGCCCGGGCCAGTTCCAGGGCGCGGACCACGTTGGGCGAGTTGCCGCTGGTGCTGATCCCCCAGGCGATGTCGTCGGGTTTGCCAAGGGCCAGGATTTGCCGGACGAAAATATCGTCATAGGAATAATCGTTGCCGATGCTCGTGAGGATCGAGGTGTCCGTGGTCAGGGCCACGGCGGCAAGGGGGCGGCGATCGAACGCGAATCGGTTGACGAATTCCGCGGCGATGTGCTGGGCATCCGCGGCGCTTCCCCCATTCCCGAAAAGCAGGATTTTATGGCCGGAAGCCAGGCACTGGGCCAGGGTTTCGGCGGCCATGACAATCACATCCAGGTTCGATTTGATGAACCCGGTCTTGACGGCCACACTGTCATCCAGAATATTCAATATTTTCTTTTTCATCGATTGTCGAAAGCGATTCCTTTGTTTTTAGGATATCGTCGCTGGAATCATGGCCGCATTCCAGTGCTGTTTCAAATTCCGCCAACGCCGCTTCCATGCGGCCGCGATTATAAAGGATGCGTCCCAGACGGTGATGGAACAATCCGTTTTCCGGTTCCATTTCGATCGCGTTCTGGCAGAAGACCAGGGCGATTTCCGCATTCTGTCCCTGCATTTCATAGCAGTAACCGAGTGAGGAAACGGCCGTCGCATCATCGGGCCGCAGTTTCAGGGCGGTATTGTAAGCGGAGGCGGCAGCGGGGAGCCGGTCGAGTGCCGTGTAGCAGTCGCCGAGGTACCGGTATGCTGTTCCCGAGCGGGGGTTCAGTACAATAGCGTGCTCCAGGTGTTTTGCGGCATCCGATGGCCTGTCGAGTTCGATCAGCACCCGGCCGGTCTGGAAATTGAGTTCGAAGATATCCCTGTCGAGATTTCCCGCCCGCTGGAAATAGTCGAGCGCTTTGGCATAATCCCCCTGCATCAGGTGGATGTAGCCGGTGTTGTATATGGCCATGATCTCGCTCGGATCGATCCCCATGGCCACCTGGAAGGCGCCCAGCGCCATTTCGAGGTCGCCCCGGACCCCATGGCAGACCCCGAGGCTGTTGTGGACATTGACGTTCTCCGGGTCGAGAGTCAGGGCCAGGTTAAATTCGGCCAGGGCGCCATCCATATCGCCGTCCTGGTAAAGCTTGTCCCCGCTGATGTTCAGGCTGACCGAATCGAAGGCCACGCAACTGTCCGGCCCGAAGAATTCCGCATGGTCGAGCGCCTTTTTCGCATTGGAAAGGATATCGAATTTTTCGTAAACAATCGTCGGGTATACGGCGATTCCGATGGTCACGGTTTCCGGCCGGCTGTCGGCCAGGCGACGCCGGATCCGGTCCGCGGTTTTCTGACACACCGCCTCGTCGCACGACGGGAAAAAACAGCCGAAAACATGGTGGTCCAGGAGACCCCAGACCCCTTCCGCCCCTTTGCACATCTCGTCGATGATCCGGGCCAGGTCGAGGATTGCACCATTAGGATTCGGCAGATGGTTAATATCATCGACCCGGACGACCAGGGTGCCGAACCGGTCGATCGGCGCCAGCATTTCCATGGCGGCGACCAGGAGGCGCGCTTCATCCATCGCATCCGGGAACCCTTCCTTCACGGATATGGCCGAGACGGTCTGTTCATCGGGAGAATCAGGCGTGGGAGGAGAATCGGTCCTGGAAAGCAAAAAGGCTCCCTTGGAGGTCTGGCTGCGATGGACTTCCCGCCGGTGGTCTGTCATAGGCTCATATCCCATTTAGGAGTTGGTGTGCTGCCTGGTAAATGATTTCGATTTCATCGGGGAGCACGGTCCGCATATCCATGAGGAAGGTGTCTTCTTCAATGCGGCCGATAACGCGGGGCTCCTGGTTTCGCATCCGGCGGTCGATCCGGGAAGCGGAAAGTCCCTTGATCCGGATTCCGACGCATCGGGTCGGCAGGTCAAGGAGCGGCAGCGAACCGCCGCCGGCCTTGGAGACCGATTCGATGACCCGGATCTCCAGGCGATCATCTTCGATCCCGGCCAGGCGGTCCTGAAGCTGCATCGCCTTTTCCGCCACGCGGGAGACCGGGGAGGTGATCATCTGGAGTGTCGGAATATGTTCGACTGCCACGGCTTCATCCCGGTAGAGGCGAAGCGTGCTTTCCAGGGCGGCCAGGGTGAGTTTGTCGATCCGGAGCGCACGGGTCAGGGGATTGCGCCGGACCTGGTCGATAATCGAGCGGGCGCCGACAAGGATTCCCGCCTGGGGCCCCCCCAGCAGCTTATCCCCGCTGAAGGTGACGATATCCAATCCGGCAGCGACCGATTCCTGAACCGTCGGCTCTTTTGCCAGGCCATATTTCTGGAAATCGACAAACGTGCCGCTCCCCAGGTCCTCCATGACCGGCAGGTGAACCTCACGGCCGAGCCCGACCATTTCCGGGAGGGAAACGCTGGCGGTAAACCCGACAATGGCGTAATTGCTGGTGTGGACCTTCAGGAGTAGCCCGGTGTTATCCCCGATGGCCTGCCGGTAATCGGAAAGGTGGGTCCGGTTGGTGGTCCCTACCTCTTTGAGGATGGCGCCGCTGCGGGCCATCACATCGGGAATCCGGAAGGATCCGCCGATCTCGACCAGTTCCCCGCGGGACACGATCACTTCGCGGTTTCGGGCGATCGTGTCCAGGGCCAGAAGGACCGCGCCGGCATTGTTGTTGACCACCATGGCCGCCGGCGCCCCGCTGATCTCGCAGAGGATATCTTCCACTGCGGTGTAGCGCGATCCCCGCTTTCCTTCCGCCAGGTTGAATTCGAGATTGGAGTAGCGGGTGGCCACGTCGATCATGTGCCGCACGGCTTCCGGGGCGAGCAGGGATCGGCCGAGGTTCGTGTGCACAACAATGCCGGTGGCATTCACAACCGTGACGAGGTTTTCGGCCATAGCCGCGTCGACGCGCGATTTCACCTGTTCAGCCACGACGCCCGGATCGAGTTCGGCGCCGGAAAACGCGCCGGGGTCACGCCGGATCCGGTCCCGCAGATCCCCGATGACATCACGGATGGCAGCCGTCAAAACAGTACGGGGGATTTGGGCGAATCGGCTGTCGGATTCTGCGCGTTCAAGTACCGCATCCACACCGGGAAGATTTCGCAGGAGATGTTGCAAGTCGTTTGGGGTTTCCGGATTATTTAATTCGTCGGTCATCTGAGTCTGGGTTCTGTAAATTTTTGCTGTTAAAATAAGAAATTACAGATCTATAGCATTATAAATCCCGATGTTTCAACTGATTTTTTCCGGTTGGCGGCCGCTCTCCGGCGACGGCGTCTATGTTTTAATACTTTCCGAAAGCGTTTCGCCACCCTGAGTCCCCTTTTACGACGCCATCAAATTTGCTTTTGCGGGGGGCTGAATATACGCTATAGATGTGAAAAAGGAGGATGTATCGATGCGCCAGGCGAAAGATTATATCGTGTTCCCGCTCGATCTCCCCACGGTCGAACAGGCGGCCCGCTACGTCCGGCAGTTGTCCGGCCAGGTGGGGATGTTCAAGGTGGGGCTGGAGTTATTTGTACGGGGAGGGACCCGGATCATCCAGATCATCCGGGACGAGAGCGATGCCCGCATTTTTCTCGATTTGAAATTTCATGACATTCCCGAGACGGTCCGCCGGGCCATGGAACAGATTGCCGGGTGGAACGTGGCCTATACCACGGTTCACTGCGGGGAAAGCATGGCCATGCTTTCCGCGGCGGTTGCCGGAAGCATGGGGAAGGTGGGTGTTCTCGGAGTGACCGTCCTGACCAGCGTATCCGCGGAAGATATCCGCCAGGCCGGGTTCGAGAAACGGTTTGCCGAGAGTATTGCCGACCTGGTGCTCAAACGGGCGGAAATGGCCCGGACAGCAGGGTGCGCCGGCATCGTCTGTTCCGGTCAGGAGGTGGCAGCGATCAAACACCGGTTCGGCGCTGATTTCGTCACCATGGTTCCGGGGATTCGCCCTGAATGGAGCCTTTCGGGTTCAGATGACCAGAAACGGGTGGTCACCCCGGTCCAGGCCATCCGGAATGGAGCCGATTTCCTGGTGATCGGCCGTCCCATCCGGGATGCCGAGGACCCGGCTGCTGCCGCGGAGATGGTGGCGGGCGAAATCGAAGGGGTCATATGAAAACAAATAGAAATTTCAAGTTTTGAGAATGTCGGATTTGATGACATCGCTCTTTTCGGATAAGTTCAGCCGGCCCCTGTTTTTCATCATCCTCTTTTATATCGTCTGGATCGGTACGTCGCATCTGCTGTATGGTATCGCCGCATTTTTTCCGCCGGTTACCCTTTTTTCCGAAGGGCTGGTTGCCCTGTCGATTTTCCTACACATTTTCTTTTTCGCCCTGGTCACGGCCGGATTCCTGACCCGGGTCCAGCCAATGATCGAATTTCATCACCGATACAGGGGCGTTCTGATCAGTATCAGCGCTGCCCTAACGGTTTCATTATATGTGTATACCCGATTTTTCAACCCCGGAATCTCCGTTTTTCTGTTTATGCTGAACACGGCAAACCTGATTGTCTTTGCCAATCTGGTGGGGAGCTGGATGGCGTTTCCCTTGAAACGGGCCACGGAACTGGTTCCCGTCTGCCTGGTGATGGTCCTGGCGGACCTGTTCAGCGTCATGGGGGGGCCGACGCAGAAAATTATCGAACGTCTTCAGGAATACTACGCCGGTGGGATGGCCGGCCCGGTGCCGGCGGCGGAGTTTATCCTGGTGAAAATCGCGGTTCCGGGGGCAGACCGGCTTGTTTCCATCTTCGGCCTGGCCGATTGGATCATGGTGGTATTTCTGGCCGCCGCAGCCGCCAAATTCAATATGAATGACAACCTGGCCGGACCGGGCGCGGCCGGGAAGGGAAGCTGGCGGCCGATCGTTTACATGCCGGTCTCCGGAATGGGTCTGCTGACCGCGGTGCTCCTGGCCCATCAGCTCGGTCTGTTTCTTCCGGCCCTGCCGTTTATCGTGCTGTTTTTCATGTCCTATATCCTGGTTCGGTACCCGGAAGCCCGGCGGCTGAGCCGTTCGGACTGGTTGACGACCGGCGGGGCCGCCGCCGTCATGTGCGCCATTATGGCAATCCTGCAGTTCCGGTGAGCAGCAGTCAGATAAATTCAGGAACCAGCAACTCCGAGTAATCGACAGTTTCATGCAAGCGAAAACATTCTTTCCGGGAGACGATGGCATGGAGATGAAATTGGGCGTCGGCGATACCGCACCGGATTTTTCGTTCGAAACACCCGGAAAAAGCGGGTTGCGGTTTTACGAGGAATGTGGTGACCATCCGGCGGTGCTGGTCTTCCTGCGCTACCTGGGTTGCCCGGTCTGCCAGATGGAAATGGTTGAACTCAGGCGCAATATTGATCTCTTTAATCAACTGGGGGCGCGCGTTTTCGTATTTCTCCAGAGCGATTCCGCAGTGGTGGCGTCTTCCGCCGGTCCAGAAGAATGGCCGTATAGCATCGTCTGTGATCCGGGCGGCAAGATATTCGTGCTTTATGGCGTCGCCCCGGGAGGCCTGCTCAAGTACCTGCATCCTGCCGGATTGATGGCGGCGGTAAAGGCGACACTCCTGGGGCATCGTCACGGGAAATTCGAGGGGAAGGAAACCCAAGTGCCCGCCGCATTCGTCATTTCATCCGAAAAAACCATCCGGTTTGCCCATTACGGGAGAACCATCAACGACGTGCCGCCGGCAAGCGTTCTGGCTGGACATATTTGATAGGAAACGTCACGCCGCTGAGGCAAGGCAAATCAGGCGAAAAGCGGAGTTTTGTCAGAACCCGGAGAACATCCGCCAGGCGATCATCCCGGTGATGACGCCGGCGAGGATCAGGGTGAAAAGGATCTGATCGGTATTGAATTGCTTCATGGCCCAAAAAGGAACGGCTCCGGGGAAACTTCCCCGGAGCCGTTCCGGTCTTTCCTGATTATTTATCCAAACCGAACGCCGTATGCAGTGCGCGCACGGCAAGTTCCGTATATTTTTCCTCGATAATGCAGGAGATTCGGATCTCGGAAGTGGAAATCATCAGAATGTTGATGTTTTCCGACGCCAGGGTGGCGAACATCTTCGAGGCTACCCCGGAATGGCTCCGCATCCCCACACCGATTACCGACACCTTTGCGATATTTTCATCCCCGATGACCTCGGCGGCGCCGATCTGGGCCGCGACCCGCTTTTCGATTTCCATGGCGGCCGCCAGATCTGCCTTGGGGACCGTAAATGTCAGGTCGGTCAGGTTGCCGGCCCGGGTGTTCTGGATGATCATATCCACACCGATCCCCGCGTCGGCTACGGGAGAGAGGATTTTCCAGGCGATCCCCGGTTCGTCCGGTACCTTCCGCAATGTGATCCGCGCCTCGTTTTTGTTGTGGGTGACGCCGGAAACCACCACTTTTTCCATATTCACATCTTCATGGACGACCATGGTTCCTTCCTCCTCATTAAAAGATGACCGGACGTGGATGGGCACGCCATATTTTTTGGCAAATTCGACGGACCGGATCTGGAGTACCTTGGCGCCGAGACTGGCCATTTCAAGCATTTCATCATAGGCGATCCGGTTCAATTTCCGGGCTTTCGAACAGATATTCGGATCGGCCGTGTAGATGCCGTCAACATCCGTATAGATCTCGCATTCATCGGCTTTCAATGCGGCGGCCACGGCCACGGCCGACGTATCCGACCCGCCGCGCCCCAGGGTGGTGATGTCGCCGCTGGCGTCCGCCCCCTGGAATCCCGCGACAACGACGATATGCTTTTCGGCGATCAGCTGCTTGATCCGGGTGGCGCGAATATCGAGAATCCGGGCCTTGGTCGATCGGCTGTCGGTCAGGATTTCGGCCTGATATCCCAGAATCGACCGGGCCTTGTATCCCATCGATTGAAGGGTGATCGCCATAAGGGCCACGGTGGTTTGCTCCCCGGTGGACATGAGCACGTCGAGTTCCCGTTTGTCGGGAAGCGCGGTGACGGCTTCCGCTGTCCGGATAAGCTGGTCGGTGACCCCGCTCATGGCCGACAGGATCACCACCACGTCGTGCCCCTGATCGTATGTCTTTGCAACCCGGTTCGCCACGTTCCGTATCCGGTCCAGGTCCCCGACCGATGTCCCGCCGTATTTTTGTACAATAAGCGCCATAACGCCGATCCTTTACGGTTGAGAGTGAGTTTTCAAGCCCTTTAACAAATTTGCCGTATCCGGTCCATAAAATTTTATCGCAAATAACCGCTCGGTCGGACCAGTTGTCCGGATTGCGATGATCATGTCCGGAACGAAATCGTCATCGGTGAGCCGCTCGGACCACTCGATGGCAACAACCCCATCTTCTCCGAGGATTTCCTCGAAGCCGGTGTCTTCGAGTCCTCCGGGGTGGGTTATCCGGTACAAGTCAACATGGAAGAGCCGGAATCGCCCCGGGTATTCGTTGATAAGGGTGTAGGTGGGGCTGGTGACGGTGAACGCTTCCGGGACTTCCAGGCCCCTGGCGAGTCCCTTGACAAAAGCGGTCTTTCCGCTCCCCAGGTCCCCGGTCATGGCGATGATCAGGGGTGTTTCGATCAGGGCGCCGATCCGGCGTCCCAGTGCCTCTGTTTCTTCAGGCGACCGGCTGATGATGCGGAGTTCTTCGTTCGCCATATCGGTTCGCTCGCGTTGCGGTTGGTTTACAAGGAGGGGGAATAAGCGGAAGCAATGTCGGAAAATGTCCCTTCGGAGACCGCCCGCAGGGTTTCGGGGATAAAATTCATAATATCAGTGGCGATGTATCCAAACGGCCCCCGTTCCAATTCCAGGATATCGGCGGCGGCGCCATGGATATAGACCGCAAGGCGGCAAGCACTGGCGGGCGAATATCCCTGGGCGATGAAACCCCCAATCATACCGGTCAGGACATCGCCCATCCCGCCGGATGCCATTCCCGGGTTTCCGGTCGGGTTGACGTAAATCTGTCCATCCGGATGGGCGATGACAGTGCGCGCCCCCTTCAGGACCACGTGGACGCGGTGGGCTTCGGCGAACGCACGGGCGCACCCGATCCGGTCCTCCTGGATGGCTTTCGGGGAAAGCCCGGTGAGTCGCGCCATTTCCCCGGGATGGGGAGTGAGTACGACATCCGCCTTCTTTTTCAGTAGTAGTTCCGTCCGGTCGGCCAGGTTGTTCAGGCCGTCGGCATCGATAACCATGGGGACGGGGCTCTCCTTGACCAGGCGGTGAACCAGGCGCCGGGTGTCGTCGGCCGTGCCGATGCCGGGGCCGAACGCCAGGCATTGCTTGCCGGAAATGAGGGCCATGATCGTATCCGCACCGGCTTCCGCGAGGATGCCCGCGCCGGTATCCGGAAGCGGTTTGGTCATGACCTCGGTGACTTGCGGTTCCACCATGGCGTTGATCCGTTCGGGAACGCCCAGGGTGACCAGGCCGGCGCCGGCGCGCATTGCGGAAAGGGCGGTCATGGCCGCCGCGCCGGTCTTTCCGGTGGAGCCGGCGACGACCAGAAGGTGCCCGGTGGTTCCTTTATGGGCTTCCGGGTGGCGGGTTTTCAAGGCGGCCCGGATCGATCCCGCTCTCAAGACATGCTGCCGGGGGGCGACGTCCTCGACGATGTACGGAGGGATCCCGATATCGATAATGTGCAGGTTTCCGGTATAGGTGGCGCCCGGCATGAGCAGGTGGCCAATCTTGGCGAACGCGAAGGTCGCCGTTACATCGGCGTGGACGCAGATCCCGCAGGGGTGTCCTGTTTCGGAGTGGAGCCCGGACGGAATATCGACGGCGAAAATGGGGTTTCGCATGCCGTTGAGGAACTCGACCGCTGTTCGATAGTAGCCAGTGATCTCGTCGGTCAGCCCGGTGCCGAGAATCGCATCGACCCAGAGGTGTTTGCCGGCCATTTCGGCTTTGAGATGGGAAAACGTGTTTTCGTCGGGAAGTTCGATCACCGGGACGCCAAGGGTGGTCAGCAGTTTCAGGTTGGACAGGGCATCGCCCCGGACCCGGTCCCATTCCGCAAGGAGGTAGACGGTCACGTCAACCCCCGCCTGGGCCAGGTAACGGGCGATGACGAATCCATCGCCGCCGTTGTTTCCGCGGCCGGCCATGATCCCAACGGATTTGGAGTAAACTTCAGGGAAATTCGCCAGCAATGCGCGCGCGGCGCCACGACCGGCGTTTTCCATCAGGATCCGGCCCGGCAGACCGAATGTTTCGATGGTTTGCTGATCCATCCGGCGCATTTCATCGGCCGTGAGCAGGTACATGGCGGACTATCCTTTCATCGAATGGAAAAGATGCTTTTCGCGCGCTTTTGCGTCATCATGAGGGCAGATTGAAATCCGCCCCTACACCACCGGGAAAGGAATGCGCTGGCGTTTCCAGGAATGGCGGACTTCAAACCCGCCTCCTCGACCTTCAAAGATCCCGGATCAGGTCCCGCATTTCCCGGACCGCTTCTTTCATCCCCACCAGGGCGGCGCGGGAAACGATACTGTGGCCAATGCTGAACTCGTCGATGATATTCGAACCTTTGAACCGCTTTATGGAATTATAGCAGAGCCCGTGACCGGCATTGACCCCGAGGTCGAGCTGGCGGGCGAATCGGGCCGCTTCGACAATTTCGGAAAATGTCCGGGATTTTTCGATTTCACCGATCGCATCGCAGTACTTCCCGGTGTGGATCTCGATCATGTCGGCGCCCGTTTCGGCGGCATTCTGGATTTGCACCCGATCCGGGTCGATAAACAGGCTGACCGGTATTCCGGAATCATGGAGCTTCCCCACGGCGGTCCGGATAGCATCGCGGTTGGCGGCCACATCGAGCCCTCCCTCGGTGGTCAACTCGGTCCGCTTTTCAGGGACCAGGGTGACCAGGTCCGGCTTGATCTCGCCGGCAATGTCTATCATCTCTCCGGTGACCGCCATTTCTAGAATCAGCCGTGAAAGGACGGTCTGGCGCAGGAGGTAAACGTCCCTGTCCTGGATGTGCCGGCGGTCTTCCCGCAGGTGGGCGACGATTCCGTCCGCGCCGCCGAGTTCCGCCAGTGCGGCGGCGTGAATTGGATCCGGATAATTGACCCCTCTGGCCTCCCGCAGGGTGGCGATATGGTCGACATTGACGGCTAATCCGGCCATTTTAGTAAATCTCCCGCTTATGAGAAATCTTCTTGTTGATCATTATTGTCCTAAAAATCCAGATCGTCCACCAGGGCCATCAATTCCTCACTTTTTTTCGCCATCAGCGCGGCGTCCGCCTCGGGCGTCTCGTGATCATAGCCAAAAATGTGGAGTATCCCGTGAATCAGGAGCTGGACAAACCGCTCTTCCAGGGGCATATCCGCATCCGTCGCCTCCCGGGCCGCGGTTTCCATGGAAATGACCACATCCCCGAGCAGATCCGCACCCGGATTGATGCTGGGGCTATCCCCCTCGATCAGGGAAAATGAAATTACGTTGGTCGGTCCGGACCGGTTCAGGTATTGTTGATTGATTTCGGCTATCTGGCGGTCATCTGTAATGAAGAGCGACAACTCCCCATCAGGCCTGTCCAAGGCGCTTAAGAGTACTTGGGCCGTCTTCCGTATGCGATCCGTTGATAGTTTGAACCGATTCTGGTTGTCGGTGATCAGAATTCCCATTTCGTTCCTTTACCGTTCCCGGGACCAGCCGGTCCGGATATTCGATCCGGTGATGATAGATACCGTTCAGGATCTTGATATAACTTCTGGCGATATTGTGCAGGTCCTTAAGGGTCAACGGGCATTCGTCGAGTTGATTGTCAGAAAACGTCTTGTTGATCAACGCCTGTACCAGGCCCTGAATTCGGGAGGGGGAGGGGTATTCCAGGGTGCGGGAGGCGGCTTCGACCTGGTCGGCCAGCATGACCAGCGCGGTCTCCTTGGTCTGGGGTTTCGGCCCCGGATACCGGAAATTTTCGATATTTACCGGCTGATCCTTTTTCTGCTTTTTGGCCTTGTCATAAAAAAAGCTGATCAGGCTGGCGCCGTGATGCTGCTTGATGGCATCGACGATTTCTTTACCAAGTTTGTATTCCCGGGCCAGTTCCACCCCGTTTTTAATATGCGAGATCAGGATCAGGCACGACATGGACGGGGCGAGTTTCGTGTGGATGTTTTTTCCGTCTTTTTGATTTTCGATGAAGTGGAGAGGGTTCTTCAGCTTTCCGATATCGTGATAATAGCCAGAGACTTTAGCCAGCAGCGGGTTGGCGCCCACCTCCGAGGCGGCGGCTTCCACCATTGATCCCACGATTACGCTGTGATGATAGGTTCCGGGAGCCTCGAGCATGAGCCGTCGCATCAGGGGCTGATCGAGATTGGAGAGTTCCAGCAGCGTGCTGTCAGTGGTGAATCCGAACAGAATTTCCACCATCGGTGAAACCCCGATCGTGACGATCCCCGCGCTGATCCCCCCGAGGAACGCAAATGCCCAGTCCCACATGATACGGGATGGCGCCAGCTGAGACATGTAGATATCGAGCGTGGTTGCCAGCACGATGTTGAGCAGCCCGAGTTTGGCGCCCGCGGAGATATACCCTTTCCGGTTTCGGGCGTTCTGGATCCAGAAGGCCCCCATGATGCTGTTGAGCAGGAAGTAAAGCGTATAAACATAACTGTTTTCAAAAAGAATCGCCGTGACCAGTGCGATAACGATGGCAAACGGAAAGGCGATGGAAAAACCGAGGAACTGACAAATGGTCATGGCCCCCGCCGCCATGGGAATGCCCCAGAACATCGATTCGGTGCGCAGGGCAAAGGGGATCCCCTCACCGATCGATTCGGCCAGGGAAATGGAAAATTGGGCGATTACGAAAAAGGTGATGAGGACGGACGCGATGAATGCCAGGTTCCGGTTCGGGTTGAGCTGGATTTCGGACCGGTATTTCAGGTGGAGAAAATAGGTGATCACCAGGAGGGCGAAAATGATCATGCCGGTCCCGATTCCCCTGGCCAGCAGGAGGGCGCTTCCGGTCTGCTGCTGGAATGCCTGGAGCTTGAGCAGGTCGGGGGCGGTGACGCGTTGCCCCTCGCGCAGGATCATTTCCCCCTTTTTGACCTGGAACAGAATCGGTTTGATGCCGCTTTCCGCGGCGGCTTTGCGTTTCTCGGTTTCGCTGCGGTTAAGGGTGATATTCGGGTGAAGCACCTGCTGGGTCAAGTCGACGACCAGATTGACCAGGTTATATTCCATCCCCTTCAAAAGCGGATCCCCCACGATCCGGACCATGGTTTTTGCCTGGTCGAGGCCATAAAACTGCTTCAGGGTCTGGACGACGATCTCATCGCCGGTGCTGATCGTTTTCAGGATGATCCCCCGGTCGTTTTCCTTCAGGATCATTTCTTTATTGGAGACCACCCCGTTGTTCATCACCTGGTTCAGCAGTTCATTGATCACCTTCGGGATCTCGGGGGAAAAGGCTTCTTTTTCCAGAATCTTGTAAGCGCCGTTACTGATGGTGATACCAAGGCTGGTTTCAAATTCAGATTTCAGGTTCCAGACCCGTTTGCTCAGGTTCAACGCCCGGTTTTCAGCGGATTGTACCGAATTCGGTTGATCCGTGACCGCCTGTTTTCCGCTTTCGCGTTGGCCGGCATCGATGGCCGCACGGGGTATGGCAAATGCATCCGACACTTGTTTTTTGAGGGTGGTCAGAAGTGTTCGGTCGTAATCGTATACGGTCAGGACCCCATCCCTGGCCTCCTGGCGCTTCTCGGAGGTCGCCGCCCTGTCCTCAATGAAGAAATCCTGTGGGGCTTTGATGTTTTTGTCGGCCACGTCGCCCAGTTGATAAGGCGTATCGATGACCACCAGTTTGGGATAGAAGGTAATGGTGGAAATTACGGTGACCAGAAGCAGAATGCCAAGGGCAAACCCATTGGCGCGGTTACGCTTTCGGAGGGAAAGGTCTGGAAGTTTTAAGTTCATGTGGGGCTCACAGACAATTAAATTCCGTGAACAACGCCTCGATTCTATGATTATCCCTGTGGAGCAGGTTCAAGTTAATCCGCAAAGAATTATCAGCACTCCGCCATCGATGCAAGCCGAAAATGAAATGACCGGGTGCTTGCGAGGTTATTGATGCTGCTTTTCCTTCCTTTCATAAGCTTCTATGATTTTCTGGACGAGTTTGTGGCGGACCACGTCATGTTTGGAAAAAAATACAAACCGGATCCCTTCGACCTCGCTGAGAATATTTTTCGCCTCCACCAGTCCGGATGCCCGAGTGGCGGGCAGGTCGCTCTGGGTGATATCCCCGGTGATCACTGCCTGGGAATTAAACCCGATCCGCGTCAAAAACATTTTCATCTGTTCACTGGTGGAATTCTGTGCCTCATCGAGAATGATGAACGAATCGTTCAGGGTGCGCCCCCGCATGAAGGCCAGGGGTGCGACTTCTATAACATCATGCTCCATGAGCCCTTCGGCTTTCTCATAGGGCATCATATCGTGGAGCGCGTCATACAGGGGTCGCAGGTAAGGGTTTACTTTTTCGGCAAGGTCTCCGGGGAGAAAACCGAGTGCCTCGCCCGCCTCCACCGCGGGCCGGGTCAGGATAATCCGGCTGACCTGTTTCTTGGCCAGTGCCGATACCGCCATGGCCATGGCAAGATACGTTTTCCCCGTACCCGCGGGGCCGATCCCGAAGACGATATCGAATGTTCGGATGGCATCGATATACTCTTTCTGGGTCAGGCTTTTGGGTGCGATGGTCCGTTTGTTTGCCTTAATGTAAACCGTATCGAGGAAGATATCCTTAAGATTGACCCGATTGTCCCGGCTCAATACGTTGGTGGCGTAATTCACATCATCCGGGTATACCGGGTAACCCTCCTGGATAAGGGTATAAAGTTGATTGAGTATGTTTTCGGCGAGTTCGGATGAAACCGTATTCCCTTTAATAGTAACATTGCTTCCCCGGGCGTTAATGAGGGTATCGGTCGCATCCGCAATATGCTGAAGATTACCGTTATGGACGCCAAAGAGCGCTTTTGCCAGACCAGCGTCCGGAAAGCTCATTTCGGTTTGTAGGTTTTCCTGGTATTTTGCCATATTCTATTAACAAGAACTCCTGTTTCACAGTGCGAGGACGCGGAAGCATGGACGAGATACCCCAAAATTACTTGACGGGTCCAACCGCGTTTGGTAGTTAAACTAACTTATTGATAGAAAAAGAAAAAATCGTTATCTGGATTATGAATTATAACCACCCAATGGTTTTTGTCAATATAATTGGCCATATTCGAGTGCTGAGCTTCGACCGATCGACTGGCTTAGAGGGCGGGAGTTGGCGTAAGTGACCGTAATAAACGCATCAGAAAGAAGAGGTTCGGATGAATCCATTTGATATCGCCATTGTGGTCATCCTCGGCTATGGTATCATCCTTGGGATCCTGCGGGGTTTTATTCGGGAGATTGCCTCAATAGTGGGTGTTCTGGGCGGTTTTTACCTGGCCTATGCCTATTATGCTGATTTTGCAAAAATCTTTTCTCCGTTCATTGATACTCTGTATTATCGTCAAATTATAAGTTTCCTGGCCATCTTCTGTGCCATTGCCGTAGGCGCCGGAATAGGGGGAATGGTCCTGCGAACTTTTTTGCGGCTGATCTTTCTTGGTGTCGTGGATCGGATTTTCGGGGCTCTTTTCGGGGCGGCCAAGGCCGTTGCGATCATCGCCGTCCTGCATTTCCTGTTGATCACGTTTCTTCCAGGGGGAGGCGTGACGATGGTCCGAAACTCGCAACTGGCGCCAGCCGTAAACAAAGTGGCCAGCGTAATGCTTTATATTATTCCGGAGAATGCCAAGGAAACGTTCGTCGAAAATATGGAACGCCTTCGATGGACGTGGGAAAAGCGGCAGCCGCCGGAACCCGGCAAAAAAACCCGCTCCTTGTAAAAATCAATCATTTGTAAAAAATTTATCTTCGGCGGGTTCCCTCGGTTGACCGTCTTCCCGGTCCGTCTGATTCAGGCTGCCGATTAAAAGTTCGGCGGCTTCGAGCGCCAGTTTCCGAGTGATCTTCCCATCCGCGGCAGTTACGGTATTGAACACAAAGAGATTCTCTCGCGGAGAATCCCCTTCGGAAGCATGGAAAGGGTTAGTGGTCCGGGTAATTCCGGATTTGATGATCCGGGTGGCGATATCCTGGGTGATCTTTTCCACCATTGCGTGCCGTTTGCCGGAAAATACAGCCGAATCGCCGACACACTCCCCCTCGCTGTCCCCCTTTTTCCGGATGATCATTTTCTGGTAGGCTTTGAGGACATTAATCACCTGGTGAGATGGAATGTGCATCGGTTATGTTGTCCTTTTAAATTTGTGCTCATAATGGTAGTCGAAACCCCGATTACAATTACGAGCACCGATTGTTTTCCACAAGAACACTTCTTCAGCGGTAATACTATTTGCCGCACCGTCAGTCTTCGAAGTTGCCCTCGGCGCCCCTGTCGCGTTTAATAGTGGCGCCCATTTCCCTGATTTTCTTGAGCGACCATTCATCCGGGTTTTCGATCCGTTCCGCCTTGGGGCCGGGATCATGAGATCCGGCTTCCAGGATAGCTTCCACCGCAATGGGGGCGGTATCCCGGCAGTTAAAGACATCGACAAGCATGGTATAAACAAAGCGCTCAACACGGTCGGACATTCGGTCCCGAACATCGTGGGGTTGGCTGAGAAGACTGTTTTCAAAGGGAAGGTTCAGCTTTTTAAAATCTCCTTTCTTCAGCCCTTTCGATTGGGCGTAGGCGGTCATCTTCGCCCAAGCCTCATCGGTCACGCCCATGTTTGCGAGCTTTATGAAATTATCATTCTTATCGAGACTGGCGTTGCCATAATCGTTGACCTCCAGCCCCCAGGAGATCATCTGGAGTGCGGTGGCGACATTGGCTTTGGTGGTGCGAGTCTTTTCCCGGATATTGATCAGGCGCTCCGTACTGTTCCCGGAAGTGCCGTGCTGTGCCCCGGAAACGTGATAGGGTCCCAGCGCTTCATGGATTTCGGCCGTGAGGTCTACCTGGATTCCCTCGGAAGCCGCTTCAATGCCATGGGTGGTGCCGTTGTTCAGGGCGATCCAATCGGGAAATATATTGTGGGCGTTCAAGCCTTTGACAAGGAAAAGTGCTTCGTCCGGGGTGGAAAGCCCGCTCGACCCTTTGATTTCTCCAACCTCGGTTTCGAAGCCCGCCCAGTCCGGCACATACTGATGGAGTTCGATACTGGCCATCAGGTTGTCGGCGTCGGGCATATGAGAGGCATCGATTGATGTGGAGGTGATCCCGGCATCGAAAATGCTTGGAATTGTCGTTCTGGCCGATTCGATATCCTCCTGATTCTTGATACCGTAATGGTCGGCATGAACGGCCACAGGAACGGTAATGCTCATCTCATTGCAGAGGTCGTCGACCAACCGGGCAATATTCCAGTAATTGACAGCGCAGTAGTTGCTTTCGGATTTTGCAATTTCGATGATGATTGCCGCATTGGCCCGCTGGGCTGCTTTCAATGCCCCTCGGATAACGAAGATACTTCTGCCGTTTGCCGCCATGGATATGGCTTTTCCCTTTTTCAGCATGGCCCGGTCAATGAATCGGCCACTGACGAGCAATGCCCTGGAATTGGGGAACATTTCAACTACATTGGGAGGGCGGCCGACTTGGAGCGCTTTTTCAAAGGCTTTCGTGTATTCGGAAGATTTCATATGTTAAGATTCCTTTCATATTATCCCATTTTGGAATAGTTATACGTTAATTACGGATTTTTTGAGCGGACCAGTCGAATTATTTTCAAAATTTCCATTTGATAATTTAATGGCGCCGTAATCTTCCCCCACCCTTTTTGGACCTGGAATAATCCATCGTATGCCGTATCGTGAAAAGAGTGAATAAGATGGGGAATACCGCGTTCCGATAATATCGACGTTATCAGTTGTGCTTCGAAACCATTTTCAATGCCGGAAATATCCACATATTCTGTTTTATCGAAAACAATTTGATTAGACATAATGTATTGATAAGATAGTTAAAATTTTTATATAAATATAAGTTCCTTTTCCCGGAGATGTCAAGGAAAAGCTTTATTCGGTTGATAGGTAACCGGATTTATCTTGTTATTGATATCAAGTTTTATTAAGTCGAATGTTTTTAAATGTTATACGAATGGCAATAAACAAGGGACGGAATTAGTTTTGTTCAAGAATAATGGCTTTACGTTGAAGGATGCAAAACTTATGAGCACGATTGACGTTGGAAAGCTGACTGAAGTGCCGGCATATTCAGATGACGAGATAGAACTTATCGATTTGATCAGGATCATTTGGAAATGGAAATGGCTGATTGTTGTTGGAACACTGGTATTCTCTTTATCCGTAGGCCTATATAGTCAGTCACAGCCGAAGATATATAGTGTAGATATGGTTATTCGCCCAGGTGTGGCTGATATTACGGATCAAGGCGGATTTGTTTATATCGATAATGAACAGAACATACGGGCAATGATTCAGGCTGGAACTTTTAATTATCGTATTTCGAATGACCTGAATCAATTACAAGAA
>Ga0209347_1002559_pt1 | contig 23658 bp, 22 predicted proteins | sample AutmiccommuBRH23_FD_187382 | JGI IMG/M metagenome (GOLD analysis project Ga0209347, IMG submission 187382) | Deep subsurface microbial communities from Mt. Terri, Switzerland - Autotrophic microbial communities BRH/23 (SPAdes) (version 2) | ecosystem: Environmental > Aquatic > Deep subsurface >...
CTCGGCCTTGGCGGCGGTGCGGTTGTAGACCGTGACCTCATGCCCCTTGGCGGCCAGATGCCCCGCCATCGGATAGCCCATCACGCCCAAACCCAGAAATGCCAGTTTCGCCATTGTCCTTGTCCCTCCCTCGTTCTGTTCGCTTGGTTTGTGTCCAGACCAAAGCCCGAATGCAAGCGGTATGCGCTTGCGCGCTTCAACTGCGCGCCTACCGAAAAAGTATATCGGCGCGTCGGCTTTACAATCTTATGTTGCTGGCCCCAGATAGGCGGACGCTGAAGATGTCTCATGAACACAACCCCATGACGACGCAACACAACTTTGTCGACAGGCCGACTGAAACGACCGCATGACTGATCAAACAGGCCCTTCCCAGAGACCGCTGATGCGGCTGCTCCATGTGGTGATGCTCTATCTTGGCGCGCTTCTTTTCGGGGTATTTGCCCATTGGGTGCGCTTTCCGCTGCCATGGATGCTTGGGGCCATGGTCTTTGCTTCGACCGTCAGAATGCTGGAACAGCCGCTTCCGATTCCTGCCATGACCCGGCAGATCGGGCAGGTCCTGATCGCGACCTCGGTCGGGTTGTCCTTCACCCCTGAGGCTGTCAAAGCGATGGACTCCTTGCTGTTGCCCATGATCGCCGTTGCCTTGGCAACCATCGCTCTGGGCTTTGTGGTTGCAGCGGTTCTGATGCGCATAACCAAGGTCGATGTGATCACCGCAACGCTCGCGTCAATCCCTATGGGTCCGGTGGAAAGCGCGATACTTGCGGTGAAACACAAGGTGCAGCCGGGCCCGATCGTCTTTTCCCAGACATTGCGGATCGTCCTTCTGGTTGTTCTGATACCCCCTGCCATCGTCGCCATCGACGGCACCATCAAGGACCCGATAAAGGTTCTGTCGCAGACGCCGTGGACCCTGTCGGGAAGCGTGCTGTTGTGCCTTGCGGGTATCGCCGGCGCCTTCGCGGCCCGCACCGTTCGTCTGGCAAACCCGTTCTTTGTCGGCTCGTTGGGTGGAGCCACACTGGCCGCCGCCTTCAGTTTGCCGATCACTGCCTACCCCTATCCGGTGCTTGTGCTGGCGCAGGTGTTTCTGGGCGTCTGGCTGGGCGCTGTCTTCGACCGCGATCTGTTCCGTCGCGCGCAGGGGTTCATCCCTGGCGCGATCTTTGCCGCGATCCTTCTGATCCTGCTGTGTCTTGGGATGGGGCTGCTGCTGTCATGGCTGACCGGTCAGTCATGGCAGGTCATGATCCTGTCCACCGCACCCGGCAGCGTCACCGAGATGGCCCTGACCGCCAAGATCCTGCAAGAAGGTCTTGCCATCGTGACCGCGTTTCATGTGATCCGGATCTTCATCATCCTGCCTTTTGCAAGTTCGATCATTGCGGTCACGGCGCGGCTTGCAGACAGATGGGGCCTGCATCCGGACTAGTGAGCGTCGGATCAGCCCAGAACGAACGCGTCGATCATGTCCTGTGGGACACCGACAGAGCTTGCCGTCTCGATCAACTGGCCGAATGTTCCGTCATCCATGGGAATGCCGTGGATCAACCGCTCCTGCGTGCTGCGCCGTTCCGGATCGCCCGGAAACTGCACTGCATCCACGCCCGGGGCGGGTGGCGATGCCTTCACCCAGTCGGTGTATCTGTCCACCTCGTTCTCAAAGTCCTGAACCGAGCCGAAAGCCGCGGGATCAATCAGGATGGCCAGCATGTTGTTGAGGATTCGAGACGGCACCTCGCGTTCCGGAGCATAGGCACCCCCGCCGCTGAGCGCGCCGCCCAGAAGATCAGCCAACAGGGCAAGGCCGAATCCCTTGTGCATTCCGAAGGTCGTCAGGGCGCCAGTTGGATCGTCAAACATGACGGAAGGGTTCGTGGTCGGATGGCCAAGGGAATCGACCAGCGCACCCTGTGGCACGGCTTTGCCGCTGAGATGGGCCACCCTGACCTTACCCATGGCGATGGTGCTTGTCGCCATATCCAGCAAGAACATAGGGGTCTTGTCGGTGGCCGGGATCGCTGTGCAATAAGGGTTCGTTACAAAACGTGCGTCACTGCCGCCGAACGGGGCCACCAGCGGTCTGGGACTTTGCACATTGGCATAGATGATGCAGATGAACCCGGCCTCGGCGGCCATGGCCCCCCAGTCACCAAGACGCCCCAGATGGAAACTGTTGCGCAGTGACAGAACAGCGAACTGGCTTGTTCCGGCGCTTGCAATCGCCATGGTCATCGCCTGTTCTGCGATGACATGTCCGAAGCCCTGCTGACCATCCACCAAAAGGAACGGGCCATTCTCGTGAACCAGTCTTGCCGCGGCATCAGGGATCAGATGCCCGGCCTTGATCCCCGCGACATAGGCGGGGATCATGCCGACACCGTGGCTGTCATGCCCGGCCAGATTTGCACTGACCAGTCGCGCGGCAACTTTTTGCGCTGCATCCGGGTGTCCGCCGGCATGACGCAGGATTGTGTCTGCCAGCGCAGTCAGTTGTTGGGCGTTGATCTGCATATGTTCACCACTTTCCTGGACAATCCAATATCCGCTTCGTCGCCAGAAGTGATGGGCTTTGGCTGTCTTGTAAATAGATTTGACAAGTTAAATTCGATCTGTTGGAGTGGCGTCATTGGATCCGGCGAGGAGGAACGCCCGGGCCTGATGGACACGCCTGCACCGACCGATGTTTCGCGGCCCGGGCACTTCAATACACTGACAGGGAGGAACTGATGCGTAGAATTCTTTTGACCGGAGCTGTCGCGATGGCGGCCATGGCCAGTCAGGCCAATGCTCAACAGATCAAGATCATGACCGGCCCGCAGGGCGGTGCCTGGTATCCGCTGGGCGGGGCGATCCAGTCGATGTTGTCCGATGACGGCATAGGCGTGCAGGTTCTGCCGGGCGGCGGTGTCGCCAACGCACAAGGCGTGCAGGGCGGACAGACGGATCTGGCGTTCGGAAACTCGATTTCGGTCGTGGATGCGCTTGAAGGGCGTGAGCCCTTTGAAGGGAAAGCCGATAACATCTGCCTGATGGCCACGCTTTATCCGCAATATTTCCAGATGGTTGCGCCATCCGACAGCGGCATTGCCTCGGTCGAGGATCTGAAGGGCAAACGTATCGTCACACAGCCGGTGGGCAATACCGCCGAGCAGGTCATGAGGGCCATCCTGCAAACAGCAGGCACCAGCTATGACGACATGCGCAGCGTTGACTATGTGTCCTATTCGGACGGTGTTGGACTTGTGCAGGACGGCAATGCCGATCTTTTCACCGCAGGCACCACGGCACCTGCTTCGGCGATCATGGACCTGGCAAACTCGACCGATATCACGATGGTCCCGCTGACCGAGGAATTCATCGGGAAGATGCGTGAAGAGATCAATCCGGGTTATGCCTCGCTGACAATCGCGGCTGGCACCTATCCCGGACAGGCCGAGGATGTGACGGTCGTGGGTTACATGACCCAGCTGATCGGGCGTTGTGATCTGGATGATGCCGTCGTGACAGCCCTGCTGGAAAACATGTGGGCCGAGCGCGGCGATCTGGCAACGATCAGTGCCGCCCTGCGCGATATCACGATCGAGAAGATGCGCGACGAAGGTGGCGTTCCGCTGCATGCGGCGGCCAAGGCCTTCTACGACGCTAACCAGTAACCGCATCGAGGACGGGCCGTCGCCAAGGGCGGCCTGTCCTTTCCTTGCCCTTGAATGACCGGATGAAAACCATGCTGGCAGTAGATGTCTGGCTGCGACGCCTGACCATTGCGGTCGCTGTGTCGATGAGCCTCTTTCACCTATACGTGGCATGGTTCGGCCCACCCAATGCCTTTACCCTGCGCGCCACACATTTCGGGTTTGCGCTGGCGCTTGCCTATCTGGCCTTGCCGATGACCCCGTCGCGACGCGGCAAACCTGCCGGGATCATTGATTTCGTATTCATGTTCGCAGCTCTTGCGGCGGCCAGCTATCCGATCATCAACCAGACCTATTTCAACACGCGCATGGCCTATGTCGGGCCTGTTTCCGTGATGGATCAGGTCTTTGCCGTGATGATGCTGGTCACCATTCTCGAGGCGACGCGGCGCGCCATCGGGTTCATCCTGCCGCTGACGGCGGTCATCTTTCTGACCTATCAGGTATTCTTCACGCAGGCTGATCTGGTTCGGCTGCTGGAATATCAATACATGACCACCGATGCGCTGTTTGGTGTGCCGGCGCAGGTCTCGGCCACCTATGTGGTGCTGTTCGTGATCTTCGGCGCCTTGGCGGAACGCTTTGGTATCGGCAAGCTCTTCATGGATTTCGCCTTGGCCCTGACGGGCCATGCAGCAGGCGGGCCTGCAAAAGTGGCGGTTGTGACATCGGGCCTGTTCGGCTCGGTCTCTGGCTCGGCCGTGGCCAATGTGATGACGACCGGCACTTTCTCGATCCCGCTGATGAAGCGGATCGGTTACCGCCCACAATTCGCGGGCGCGGTCGAGGCCGTGGCCTCGACTGGCGGGCAGATCATGCCACCGATCATGGGGGCCGCTGCCTTTGTCATGGCAGAGTTCATGGGGGTCAGCTACCTGACCGTCGCAGGTTATGCGCTGATGCCTGCCCTGCTGTATTTTCTGGCTGTCTTTCTTGCCGTGCATTTCGAGGCACGTAAACGGGGCATGAAGGGCCTACCCAAATCGGACCTGCCTCGTGTGGGCAAAGTTCTGAAGGATGAGGGGCATCTGTTCCTGCCATTAGTTGTGATCGTCGGCATGTTGATGGGAGGCTATTCCGCGCCCTTCTCGGCGCTGAGCGGAATCCTTTCGGTCATCCCGGTCGTGCTCATGCGCAAGACGACGCGGCACGAGTTCAGCTTTCCCAAGCTGATCGACGCGTTGCACTCGGGGGCTGTCAACTCTGTCGCTGTGGCGCTGGCCTGTGCGACAGCTGGTATCGTGATCGGTGTGATCGCGCAGACCGGGCTGGGCCTGACCTTTACCGGCTTGGTCAAGGCCGCGGCGGGGCAGCAACTGATCTTCGCCCTGATCCTGACGATGATGGCCGGAATCGTGCTGGGCATGGGGATGCCGACAACGCCGGCCTATATTGTTCAGGTCGCGCTGCTGGTGCCTGCGCTTGTCAACATGGGCGTGTCGATCCCGGCGGCGCATATGTTCGTCTTTTACTACGCGATCCTGTCCGCCATCACGCCGCCCGTGGCCATTGCCGTCTACGCCGCTTGCGGCATCGCGCAATCGCCAGTCATGGCGACGTCATGGGTTGCGGTGCGACTGGGACTGACCGGGTATATCATCCCTTTCATGTTCGTGTTCGGCCCATCGCTTCTGATGATCGGCACATGGACAGAAATCGTGCTGACCGCCTTCAGCGCCACGATGGGGGTCACCTTCCTCGCGGCGGGTCTTGCAGGTTTCCTGCTCAGGCCGACGGGATGGATCGCACGCAGCCTGTTGGTGGCCGCGGCACTTACCCTTATCAACCCGGGGCTGGTGACGGATGTGATTGGTCTCTCACTGGGTTTGCTTGCCCTGTTCCTGAATTCTCGGGAAAGGTCGGATGCCTGGGATGAGGAGAATAATGAGCCGCGTGTCTCGTTGAACGAAACACTGAGAGCCGAAGCCGCGCAGCGCGCGAGGCGTTAGAAGTCTCGACACCACCGCAAACAGACAAGCCGGGGATCTTTTCCCGGCTTTCTGCATTTCACAAGGCGTGCTGACTGACCCCAGACCGGAATCAGGCATGCACCTCAGCGGCCTTTGTCCTTGCGCCATGCGGCAAAGGCTTGCGCATGTTCATCCTTGGTGCAGGGATAAAGTCCGATGATCGAGGCGCCTGCCTTGACCTGCTCGACCACGAAATCCTCGTAGACCGACATTTCGACAGCTTCAGCCGCAACATCGGCGGCGATGTCCTGCGGGATCACGATCACGCAATCGGCATCCCCGACGATGATATCACCCGGAAAAACCGGCGCATCGCCGCAGCCGATGGGCAGGTTCAGATCATAAGCCTCGTGCAGGGTCAGGTTTGTGGGGCTGGACGGGCGCGTGTGATAGGCCGGGATATCAAGACCCGCGATCTCATGCGCGTCGCGGAATCCGCCATCGGTGACAACGCCAGCCGCACCCCGCATCATCAGCCGCGTGACAAGAATATCCCCCGCCGACGCGGCGCGCGGGTCCTTGCGGCAATCCATCACCAGCACGGCCCCTTCGGGACAGGTATCGACGGCCACACGCTGCGGGTGATCAGGGCGGCGGAACACCTCGATCCCGTTGCGATCCTCGCGCGCGGGGATATAGCGAAGGGTGACGGCGGGGCCGACCATGTTGCGCCCCTTGGCCGCCACGGGGCGCACCCCCTGTATCACCTGATTGCGCAAGCCGCGCTTGTACAAAACAGTCGACAGGGTCGCGACAGAAACGGTCATCAACTGGTCACGCAAGGTCTTGTCCATCGGTGTCATCCTTCTTGGAGATCTGCGGGCAACAGGGCCGCGGGCATGTTCTGATAGGCGACGGGGCGCAGGAAGCGTCGGATCGCCATTGTGCCAACGCTGGTCGCGCCGAAATTCGTGCTGGCCGGATATGGTCCGCCATGCACCATCGCATCACAGACTTCGACACCGGTTGGGAAACCATTGGCCAGCAAGCGCCCCGCCTTGCGTTCAAGGACAGGCATCAGACGACGGGCCAAGACAGTGTCACCCTCGTCAATATGGAGTGTGCAGGTCAGTTGCCCCTCAAGATCACGGGCAATCGCCTCCATCTGGGCAAGATCCTTGACCGTGATCAGGATACCCAGCGGACCGAACACCTCGTGATACAGGTCAGGTTGCGCCTGCCACGTGTCACCGCTCACGCGGATCAACATCGGAAGGGCATTGCGGCCATCTGCGAGTTTCGCTTTCACGACCGACACCCCCGGAACGGACAAAGCTGCCTCGCATCCCTTGCGATAGGCAGACGCGATACCGCCCGTCAGCATCGTCTGTTCCGAAACATCCGACAGCGCCGAGAGCACGGCGTCGGCGAAATGCTCAGCATGCGGTCCCTCAACAACCAGAGCCACGCCCGGATTGGTACAGAACTGCCCCGCCCCCATCGTCAGACTTGCAGCCCATCCTTGCGCGATGGCATCCGCGCGCGCAGCCATCGCCTCGGGCAGCAGGAACATCGGGTTGATACTGCCAAGCTCTCCAAAGAACGGGATCGGTTCGGGTCGCGCGGCGCAAAGGTCGAAGAGCGCCCTACCCCCACGCAAACTGCCGGTAAAGCCGACAGCGCGGATCAGCGAATGGGTCACCAAAGCCTGCCCCACGGCGTTGCCTCCTCCGTGGATCAAGGCGAAGACCCCGGCGGGCATGCCACTGCGGTGGATCGCGGCATGGATCGCTTCGGCCACGATCTCGCCCGTGCCGGGATGGGCGGCATGACCACGCAGCACAACGGGGCAACCGGCGGCCAAGGCCGAGGCCGTGTCACCCCCGGCGGTCGAGAAAGCGAGCGGAAAGTTCGACGCCCCGAACACGGCAACCGGACCCAAGGGCCGCTGCACCATGCGGATATCTGGGCGCGGCAAGGGTTTGCGATCTGGCAGTGCTGGATCGATGCGAATATCAAGGTGATCCGCCTTGAGGATATGATCCGCGAAAAGACGCAATTGTCCCGTCGTGCGCCCACGCTCGCCCTCGATCCGGGCTTGCGGCAGACCGCTTTCCTGTGTTGCGATTTCGGTGATGGCTTCGGCCCGTGCCTCGATTTCCTCTGCGATGGCGATCAGGAACGCCGCGCGTTCGGCGCGGGTGGTTTCTGCAAAGCTCCAGAAAGCATCCTCGGCGGCCTGACAGGCGCGGTCCACCAGATCGGGTGTTGCCTCGCTGAAATCATGGGCGGGGCCATGTGCCGGGTCCGAGCGAAACGTGGTCTCGCTGGCGATCCAGTCACCTGCGATCAGATGGCGGCCGTGTGGCGTATAGGTCATGAATGTTCGTCCTTCAGATCAGTTCATTTGCGCGCAGGAAACCGTCAAGCAGATGCTGCTGTTGCGCGGTCAGCGGCCATGCAGACGGCGGGCGCGTCGGTCCGCAATCCTGCCCCATCGCCGCGAGAGCGGCCTTGACCCCGGTGACATTGGTCCCGTTCATTTCAGCTGCGCGGATATCCTCGAAGGCTTTCATCCCCGCGATCAGGGCATTGGCGTGCACATAGTCCCCTGCCTCCAACGCGGCATGAATCGCCATCGAGCGTTCGGGCCAGACATTGATCAGACCAGAGGTGAAGCCCCGCGCGCCCACGGCATAAAAGGCAGGTGCCCAGATTTCAGCCAGTCCACCAACCCAGACGATATCTGGATCGCAGGCCGCCTGTGCCTCGGCCAGACGCATCGGGTTGGGCGTGGCCCATTTGACGCCGCGCACACCGGGCACAGCGCAGAGCGCGGCAATCGCCGCCGTGCCGATGGCGGCATTGCGCAGATACAGCATCATCGGCAACCCGCCCGAGGCATCACTGACCGCGTGCAGATAATCCACGATTCCGCGCGGCGCGACGAAAGGATCGGGCGGCTGATGCACCATCAACCCCGCAGCACCCGCATCTGCGGACATACGCGCAAGGCGGCACGCGTCGCGGATACCACGCCCGACACCCGCCAGAACCGGCGCGCGATCCCCGACCATGCCCACAACCTCGCGCGCCATGGTGCAGGCCTCATCCGTGGTCAGGGCATAGAACTCGCCCGTATTGCCGTTGACGACCGGGATATGCATCCCCGCCCCCAGCGCACGGTCGATGATCGGAACCAACCGTTCCGGCGCGATCTCACCCGCCGCATCATAGGGCGTCACGAGGATGCCCGATATCCCGGTCAGCGCTGCCTCAAGGGCCTTTGTCTTGTCCGTCATCTTACGCCTTTCGGATCAAAAAATATCAGGCTCGCCCGCCGCAGGGCCATGTTCGCGCGTCAGGAAATCAAAGTCGCAACCTGTATCCGCCTGCCCCACATGCTTGGAGAACATGTAGCCCCAGCCCCGCTGATAGCGTGGTTCCGGCGGTGTCCAAGCCGCGCGGCGCGCCTCGATCTCGGCGTCGGGCACCAGCATATCCAGCCGCCGCGCGGCCAGATCCAGCCGCACGATATCACCCGTTTTCAACAGGGCGAGTGGCCCGCCGACAAACGCCTCGGGCGCCACATGCAGCACGCAAGCGCCATAGGACGTGCCCGACATCCGCGCATCCGAGATGCGCAGCATATCGCGATGCCCCTGTTTCAGCAGCGCCTTGGGGATCGGCAGCATCCCCCATTCGGGAAAACCGGGTCCTCCCAATGGCCCCGCATTGCGCAGCACCATCACATGATCCGGCGTCACCTCAAGGTTTTCGTCATCCACCGCCTTCTTCATCTCGGGATAGCTGTCGAACACCAGCGCGGGGCCTTCATGGGTGTAGAACTTCGGATCACAGGCCGCAGGCTTGATCACCGCCCCATCGGGGCAAAGATTGCCGCGCAGCACCGCCAATGAGCCTTCCGCATAGACCGGGTTCGACAGCGGGCGGATCACATCGTCATTATACACCTGCGCATCGGCAATATTCTGGCCCACGGTCGTGCCCGCCACGGTCATGCAGGACGTATCCAGACGATCCGCGATCTGCTTCATCATCGCCAGCAGACCGCCTGCGTAATAGAAGTCTTCCATCAGGTAATTGCTGCCCGAGGGCCGGATATTCGCCAGCAAAGGCGTGGACCGCCCCAGTGCGTCCAGATCGTCCAAGCTCAGATCCACACCGGCACGCCGCGCCATGGCGATCAGATGCACTACCGCATTGGTGGAACAGCCCGTGGCCATGGCGACAATCGCGGCATTGCGCACCGCCGCATCAGTCACGATCCGGTCAGGGGTCAGATCCTCCCACACCATCTCGACGATGCGCCGTCCGCTGCCGCTGGCCATGCGGCTGTGATTGCTGTCCACAGCGGGAATGGACGACGCCCCCGGCAGCGTCAGGCCCAGAGAATCGGCGATGGCCGTCATGGTGCTTGCCGTGCCCATCGTCATGCAGACCCCGTGACTGCGCGCAATCCCGCCCTGCACCCCGTGCCATTCCGCATCCGAGATATTGCCCGCGCGCCGCTCGTCCCAGTATTTCCAGGCGTCCGAGCCGGACCCCAGAACCTTGCCCGCATAATTGCCGCGCAGCATCGGCCCGGCAGGCATGAAGATGAACGGCACCCCCGCTGTCAGCGCCCCCATGATCAGCGCGGGCGTGGTCTTGTCACAACCGCCCATCAGGATCACGCCGTCGAACGGATGCGAGCGGATCACCTCCTCCGTCTCCATCGCCAGCATGTTCCGATAGATCATCGAGGTGGGTTTGGTGAATTGCTCATCCACCGACAGAACCGGCATCTCGACCGGAAAACCGCCCGCCTGCAAGACGCCGCGCTTCACCTCCTTGGCGCGTTCGGGGAAATGGCCGTGGCAGGAATTGATCTCTGACCATGTATTCAGAACGCCGATGATCGGCTTGCCGCGAAACTCCTCCTCGGCATAGCCAAGCTGCATCATGCGTGAACGGTGGCCGAAACTGCGCAGGTCATCCGGCGCGAACCAGCGTGCAGATCGCAGGGTTTCAGGTGTCTTGGGCATCGGGTGATCCTTCGGGTCTTGGGCGTGCGTGGGATTGGGGCTATAGCGGTGGCATCAGAGGGAGAGGGACATGTCATGCCGCACAATCGACTGAAATCCGGGCTGGCCGCGGGGCAACCCATGGCGGGGATCTGGCTGTCGCTGGATGCGCCCGCCGCCACCGAGATCGCGGCTGGCAGCGGCGCGGACTGGCTTTTGATCGACATGGAACATTCGCCCACGCCCTTGTCGGGGATCGGGCATCACCTGCGCGCGGCCATGGCTGGCCCGGTCGAGGCGGTGGTGCGTGTGCCCAGTGCAGAGCCTGTGATGGTCAAGCGATTGCTGGATCTGGGCGCACGCAGTCTGATGTTCCCGATGATCGACAGCGCGGACGATGCCGCGCGCGCTGTCAGCTATACGCGCTATCCGCCCGACGGAATGCGCGGTCTGTCGATGACCACGCGCGCCAACAACTACGGGCGCAATCCCGACTACCTCAGGCAATATGCCGATGATCTGTGCATCATCGTGCAGGTCGAAACCCCGCAGGCCGTGGCCGCGATCCCGCAGATCGCCGCCGTGCCCGGCGTGGACGCGATCTTCATCGGCCCCGCTGATCTGTCGGCCGCGATGGGCCATCTGGGGGGCGCGCAACACCCCGAGCCGCAAGCCCTGATCGACAAGGCACGGGACATGGCCAAAGCCGCAGGCAAACCCATCGGCATCCTGGGTTTCGGCAGCGATCTGGCGCGTGGCTATTTCGCGCGCGGCTTCGATTTCGTTGCCGTTGCTGGCGACAGCTGGCTGTTGGCGCGCCAGTTCGATGCCCTGATCGCCAATGTGAAGGGCTGAAAGCCTCATACCCGCCGCTCCTGATCGGTGACCCGGCGACGGGCCTGCACCAGATGATAGCTCATGAGCAATGCGGCCCCTTCTGCATCGCGGTTGCGGATCGCTTCAAGGATCTGGCGGTGCTCGTCCAGAACGGCTTCGATCCGCGCATCGGTGCCTGCGCTGGTCAACTGCTGCGCGACACCGATGGCCTGCAGCATCAGCACGCGGGTGGCATTCAGCATATCGCAGAAGATCTCGTTGCCGCTGGCTTCGGCAACGGCCATGTGGAAGTCGAAATCGGCCTCGCGCACAGGCTTGCGCGCGCGCATCGTGTGTTCCATGTGCGCCAATGCCGCCTCGATCCGCTCGAGATCGCGCGGTGTCGCGCGCAGCGCGGCATGCCGGGCGGCTGCGGCTTCCAGTGACAGCCGCGCCTCCATGCACCGCATCAAGCCTGCAACATCATCAGCCCGCGCATGCTCGATCAAGCCCTGCGGCGGACGACGCCTGACGAAACTGCCAACACCATGCTGAGCCGACACAATGCCGTCGTCGCGCAGACGGGCCAGAGCCTCGCGCACGACAGGGCGGGAAACTTCGAAACGTTCGCTGATCTGATGTTCGGATGGCAGTTTGTCGCCTTCGGCCAACTGCCCCGATGCGATCAACTCGAGAATGCGACCATAGATTTGGTCTGCCAAAGTCTCGCGCTTGCGGATGGTCGCATTCAGCAGCGGATCTTCGGCCTTGCCCGGTGGTGTCATGCCCGCCCCCCCAAGTCTGAGGAGATGCCGGCTGTGGCAGTTGAGACAAACAGTGGCATGCGGTAGGAAACTCCTGACTCTGTGCCCGGCCAGCATGCACATAACGATCTATGTTGTAAATATTATTGACAACTTGTTGCTGTTCAGGCGAGACAGGGAAAAACCCAAGTAGAAAGCGGTGCAGCATATGACACAGGCTCCGACCCCGAATTCCCGCACGGCGGGCAAGGTTCTGGTGGACCAGCTTCTGGTGCACGGGGCCGATAGCGCTTTTTGCGTTCCGGGCGAAAGCTATCTCGAGGTGCTGGACGCGCTTCATGACGTGTCAGACCGGTTCACCCTGATCAATGCCCGTCACGAGGCTGGCGCCGCCAATATGGCCGAAGCTTATGGCAAGCTGACGGGCAAGCCCGGCATCGCCATGGTCACGCGCGGACCGGGGGCCTGCCACGCCTGTATCGGCGTGCATATCGCGCAACAGGACAGCACACCGATGATCCTGCTGATCGGTCAGGTCGGACGCGACATGCTGGACCGCGAAGCGTTTCAGGAGGTGGATTACCGCCAGATGTTCGGTGGCCTCGCCAAATGGGTGGCGCAGATCGACAGCCCCGAACGGGTCCCCGAATACATGGCCCGCGCCTTCCGTGTGGCCACTTCCGGTCGTCCCGGTCCCGTGGTTCTGGCCCTGCCCGAGGATATGCTGACCACAACCGTAAGCGTCGCCGATGCCCGTCCCTATGCGCCGACACAGGCCGCGATCACACAAGCACAAATTGATGATCTGACCGCCCTGCTGGCGCAGGCCGAACGCCCGATGCTGCTGCTGGGCGGCTCTGGCTGGACCGATGCAGCTGCTGCCGCGATCCGCTGCTTTGCCGAGGCCAACAAGCTGCCTGTCACCACATCCTTCCGTCGGCAGGATGCGATCGACAACCGCTCTGACAGCTATGTCGGCGAATTCGGCACCGCCACCGCGCCCGCCCTGCACAAACGCATGGCCGAGGCGGATATGGTGCTGGTCCTTGGCGCGCGTCTGGGCGAGATGACGACCAAGGGATATACCAACCTGACCCCGCCCGAGACGCGCCAGCGCCTGATCCATGTGCATCCCGACGCCGATGAGATCGGCCGCGTCTATGGCCCCGAACTGGGCCTTTGCGCCGCGATGGAGGGTGTGGCCCACGCCTTGGCGGGTGTCGATCTGGCGCGGCAGAACATCTGGGGCGATTGGTGCGCCACCTTGCGCGGCGAATACATGGCCGATACCGCCCGCCCCGCCGATGGCGGTTGGGCGCTGGATATGGGCCAAGCGCTCTGCGATATCCGCGACACGCTACCCGCCGACACGATCATCACGCTGGATGCGGGCAATCACACTGGCTGGGCGCAGCGTTTTCTGCGGTTCGGCAGACCGGGGCGCGAGATCGGCTCGACCTGTGGCTCGATGGGTTATTCCGTCCCCGCCGCTGTCGCCGCCAGCCTACGTCACCCAGACAGCCTCGTTCTGTCGATGGTGGGCGATGGCGGCTTCATGATGAGCGGTCAGGAATTGACCGTCGCCGCGCAATATGGCGCGACCCCCATCGTCTTGCTGTTCAACAACGGCATGTATGGCACGATCCGCATGCATCAGGAACGCGATCACCCGCTGCGCGTCTCTGGCACCGATCTGAGAACCCATGATTTCGTCCGCATGGCCGAAGGCTATGGCTGCCATGCCGAGCGCGTGACGCGGACCGAGGATTTTGCATCGGCTCTGGACCGGGCCCGCGCCTCGGGCAAGCCTGCTGTGCTGGAGCTGGTGACGGACCCCGAACAGATCACCTCGCGCACGACGATCACCAAGCTGCGGGCTGCCGCAGGCATCACCGCATGACCCGAAAGGACAGCAGTATGATCGACCTTTACACCTGGAGCACACCGAACGGCCGCAAGGTTTCGATCCTGCTCGAAGAGTTGGGCCTGCCTTACACGGTCCACGCGGTGAACATCGGCAAGGATGAACAGTTCGCCCCCGATTTCCTGGCCATTGCGCCCAACAACAAGATCCCGGCCATCGTGGATCACGATACCGGGGTCAATTTGTTCGAATCCGGTGCGATCATGATCTATCTGGCCGAGCGCGAAGGGCGCTTTCTGCCGACCGACGTCAAGCCCCGCGCCGCAGTGATGCAGTGGCTGATGTGGCAGATGGGTGGGTTTGGCCCGATGCTGGGACAGGCGCATGTGTTCCTGAAATTCAATCGCGGTCTGTCGCAGCCCGCAGAAGAGCGTTTCGCGAAAGAGGCTAAGCGCCTTTACGCCGTGCTGGACAGACAACTGGCCGACAATGAGCATGTCGCAGGCGACTATTCCATCGCAGATATGGCGATCTTCCCCTGGGCCGCGCGCCACGACTGGCATGAGATCGACCTGACGGCCTTTCCCAACGTGCTGCGCTGGTATCGTGCGCTGGCAGAACGCCCTGCCGTGCAGCGCGGCTACCAAGTGCCGAGCGATGTCGGGCCAATTCCGATGCCCGCATGAGCGCGCGAACCATCGTCGTCACCGGTGCAGGAAGCGGGATAGGCCGGGCCACCGCCCGGCTTTTTCTGGACAACGGCTGGCGCGTTGCGCTGGTCGGTCGCCGTGCCGACGCGCTGACCGAAAGCGCGCAGGCGGATCCGCAGGCGCTGATCCTTCCATGTGATGTCACGGATGAGGCAGCGGTCGATGCGGTCTTTGACACGGTTCTCGACCGCTGGGGCCGGATCGACGTGCTGTTCAACAATGCCGGTCGCAATCTGGGCGCAGACACACCAGACCGGATCGCCCCGGATGATTTCCGCGCTGTGCTGGATGTGAACGTGACAGGCGTATTCCTCTGCGCCCGCGCCGCTTTTGCCCGGATGCGCGCGCAGGACCCGCAAGGCGGCCGGATCATCAACAACGGCTCCATCAGCGCCCATGCGCCCCGTCCGGGCACGATTGCCTATACGGCGGCGAAACATGCGGTGACGGGGATCACCCGGGCCTTGTCTCTGGACGGGCGCGCCTTTGGCATAGCCTGCGGGCAGATCGACATCGGCAACGCCACATCGGGCATGGCGGACCGCATGGCCAAGGGTGTGATGCAGGCCGATGGCTCGATCCGACCCGAGGCGATGATCGACGTCTCAGTCGTGGCTGACAGCGTGCTGCACATGGCCAGCCTGCCCGACGGGGCCAATGTGCAATTCCTGACCGTGATGCCCATGACCATGCCCTTCATCGGGCGCGGATAAGGAGACTCCCACATGACCGAGGTTCTGAGCATCGGCACATATGCCGCCATGGACGCCGAGGCGCTGCGCGCGGAGTTCGGCGGCCCGGAACTCCCCGCCCTCGCCGATCTGGAGCTTTTGCCTATAGAGGCCCGCGCCCTTGTCCGCGCCGTCGCCTGCAAAAGCCATGAAGCCTTTGGGGCAACCGAGATGGACAAGTTGCCCGCTCTGGAACTGATCGCCCGCTATGGCGTGGGCTACGAAGCCGTTGATCTGGCCGCCGCCGCAACCCGCGGGATCGTCGTGACCAATACGCCCGATGTGCTGAACGATGACGTGGCCGATCTGGCCGTGGCCATGTGGCTGGGCCTGCTGCGCGAGGTCGAGCGTGGGATCGTCAATGTGCGTAGCGGTGCATGGGCGGCCGGCGGGCCGCCTTTGGCGCGCAAGGCCACGGGGCGACGGGTCGGCATCCTTGGTATGGGTCGCATCGGGCGCGAATTGGCGAACCGTCTGGCCGCGTTCAAATGCGATGTGCATTACTGCGCCCGCAGCCCCAAAGATACGCCCTCAGGCTGGCAGTTTCATCGGGACTCCGTGTCACTGGCCGATGCGGTGGACGATCTGTTCGTGACTGTCGTCGGAGGGGCCGAAACGGTGAACCTGATCAATGCCGAGGTCCTGAGCGCACTTGGGCCCGACGGCCATCTGATCAATCTTTCGCGCGGCACGGTTGTGGACGAGCCTGCCCTGCTGGCAGCACTGACCGACGGAACCATTCGCGGCGCGGCGCTGGATGTTTTCCTGAACGAACCGCAACCAGATCGGCGTCTGGTGGAGCTGCCGAATGTCTTGCCCCTGCCCCATATCGGCACGGCCACGATTGAAACTCGCCGCGACATGGGACGTTTGCAGCGCGCGAATATCCGGGCCTTGCTTGACGGTCAGCCGGTGCTCACACCCGTTACTTAAGACGAAGACAACCGCATCTGCCGACGTGACAGGCCGCAATCTTATCGTCATGGAATCTGGCCACGCTGCATGACGGGCATGCTGCGAGAAACCGGCGTAACGCCCGACATATGGTGTGCCGGCGGTGGGCTGGGAAGCGGCACGTCGATGCCCGCATCGCCAAGCAGACGATAGACCTCGGCAAAGGACTGGTCCGCCGCCATCTGTTCATGCTTGCGCTGGGTCAGGAATGCCTCGACCGGACCGGCAAACCGGAGAACAGCGTCGATATCGGTATCGGACCCCGGTTTGTAGGCACCCATCTGTATCAGTTCTTCCATGTCGGTGTATTTCGCCACCACCCGCCGGGCCGCGGCAAGGACAGCATATTCCGCAGGCGAGTGACAATCGGGCAGCATGCGCGACAGGCTCTTCAACAGGTGAATGGCCGGGAAACGGCCGCGTTCGGCAATCTGGCGGTCAAGGACGATATGCCCATCAAGAATGCCGCGCACCGTATCGGCAATCGGATCGTTCATGTCGTCCCCGTCAACCAGAACCGTGTAAATACCGGTGATGTCGCCCCTTTTCCGCTTCCCGGCCCGGCCCGCTCCATGAGTTGCGGCAGTTCTGCAAAGACGGTTGGCGGATAGCCCTTGGCCGTCGGCGGCTCACCTGCCGCCAGACCGATCTCGCGTTGCGCCATGGCAAAGCGGGTCACGCTGTCGATCAACAACAACACCTGCAATCCTGCGTCGCGGAAATGCTCGGCGATGGCGGTGGCGGTCCAGGCGGCCTGACGACGCATCAGTGGCGGTTCGTTCCCGGTCGACACGACAAGGACACAACGCGCCATCGCCTCGGGTCCCAGATCGCCCTGAATGAAATCCTGCACTTCGCGCCCGCGTTCGCCCACAAGACCGACCACGATCACGTCGGCATCGGACCCGCGCGCCAGCATCGCCATCAATGAAGATTTCCCGACCCCAGACCCGGCAAAGACACCAATACGCTGCCCCCGACAGAGCGGCGTGAACACGTCCAACGTCTTGACGCCGGTATCGATGCGCGCCCCGACGCAGCGGCGATCAAAGGCGGCCAGCGGCGCAGCTTTGACCGGACGCGCCGTGGAGCCTTCGTGCAGAGGGCCGCGACCGTCGATAGGCTCTCCCAACGCATTGAGAACCCGACCGATCCAGCCCGTATCAGGGCGCACAGCTTCCCCTCTCGGGCTGCTTTCAATCAAATCGCCTAGCATAGGCCGCTTTGCCCCGTGCGGTGCACCGAGCGCTGATGCCCAAGGAACGATCCAGCCCTGTGGCGGCAAGCGAGAGGCCAAGAACACTACTGACCCGGCCCGTGATGCGGGCGGCCCTGGAAGCGCAGGCGGACAATCTGCTGTCGCGATCCCGCGGGAATGACTGACCGGATCAACACGCTCGCTCTGCTCGAACGCCTGCGCCGCCACGAAATGATGGCCGAGGCCCGCGAGTCGGTTGAGATGAGGTCCCAAGTTGCAACGCTTGAGGCCACGCGAGCCAATCTCCTCGACAAGCTGAGGACAGAGGCCAGGATCGTCAGGCTGGAAGCCACACCCTACGTCGGGGCCTACATCCGGTCCATCCGCAACGAGGAAGCGCAGATTAACCGCACCCTTGCAAAGGCGGCTCCTCGCATCGAGGAACTCGAAACAGCGATGCTGGAACGTTTCCGCGAGCTTGCGACTGTCAGACTTGCCTTCGATCACTCTCAAACACAGGCACGGACCGCGCGAAACTGGAGGGAATCCAGCCAGAGCGATGAGCAGATACTGCTACGATGGGTCCGCCGCCCAAAGCCCAGGCACGCGCGCTAATCTGTTCAGGGGCAAAGAACGGCCGGGGGCCAAGGTTGATGTTTGAATGAACAGGACAACCTGCTCCTGCCGGGGAAGAACGTGTCAAAAGCCAGCGGATGCTTGCCCCCCGACCGGGCTTGTTCGCGGCAATCCTTGTTTTGCGCCTTGGCGTCCGGGCATGTTGCGTTACATTCGCTCCTGTGATGATCGGGACTGCGGGAGACCCCCTGCCCCGGCCACGGAAGCTACTGATCCATCGGGGAAAACATGAAGAACGCACTAATCCTTGTCGATATCCAGAACGATTACTTCGACGGGGGCAAATGGCCCGTGGCGAAAATGAACGAAGTTGGCGCAAACGCGGCGCGCCTCCTTGCTGCCGCGCGTGACAGGGCCGATCTTGTTGTCCATGTGCATCATGAAATGCCCGAGGGTGGACCATTCTTCGTAACCGGCTCCGAAGGTGCCAGGATCAATTCCGTCGTGGCACCCAAGGCTGGCGAAGCGACTGTACTCAAGCACCGCCCCAATAGTTTCCACAACACCGGGCTTGAGGCCATGCTGCGCGACAATGGCATCGAAGCGGTCACGATCTGCGGGGCCATGTCACAAATGTGCATCGACGCCACCGCCCGGGCAGCCCGTGACATGGGTTTTGACGTGACCGTGGTGGCAGATGCCTGCGGGGCAAAAGACATAACCTTCACAGATGTCACTGTTCCCGCAGCGCAGGTCCATGCTGCAATCATGGGCGCGCTGAACGGAAGCTATGCAAAGGTCGTGATGACGCAAAAATATATCGATACCTGATCGGGATTCAGGCGATGTGGCCTCAGTCCCTCGCCGGCCTGCCGTAACCAGAAGCAGACCCTGCGATGTGTGTGTTGCAGCTCACATTATGCGGCCAACGTGAAACCGTCTCTGATCGCGACTTGCACCACGCACTGCTCCGCCAGAACGCGAGTCAGATACCGTCGATCAGAATATCCAGCGCACGTTTCAACGCATCACGATGCCCTGCAAGAAATTCGACACACTCACGTAGTTCCGCCCCGGGCACGGCTGCCAGCTCCTGTTCGTCGGATCGATCCATCCATCAACGCCCGGAGCACGTAAAGATTCGTGAAGCCTTTGGCGGTTGGGAAGGCGCTTAGATGATTTTTAATGCACAAGAGGCAGCTTGGATGTCACCTCACAGGTAAAGCGCAAGACCCGCTAGCTATCACGCTGAAGTGTCCGACAGAACCAATCGACACCTGACAAACGATCTGGCGCGACACTAGAAAGGCCCGCTGGAGTGGCGGGCCTTTCTGTGTTTGACACCGGTCTACTCGGTGCAGGCGCGGATGGCCTCGATATCGGGACCATTGGGCGTGCGACCCAGATTGAAAGGGGCCGAGGCGTCGCGCCATTTGGCGTAATCCGCCAGATACTCAAGCTGGCTCAGATAGACCTTGGCAGAGCTTGGGTTTTCGCAGGCGGTCTGAACGATCACCTCGTTGGCCAGTTCCTGAACGCGCTCCAGTGTCGCATCGTCATAGCGTGTGATCTCAATGCCTGCGTCCTTGAACTGCTGGTAAGCCTCGGTCGCGCGCTTTTCAGTGAACGAGAGAGACCAGATCAGATTGGCCTGCGCCGCGATCTTCAACTCTTCCTGGGTTTCGGGGGAGAGCGCGTCCCAGGACGCCTTGTTGATCATTACCCCAAAGACCGAGGCCGACTGATGCCAACCTGGGGTCGCCCAATACTTGGTTACCTGATGGAAGCCGCCCGAGAAATCTACATTGGGGGTCGAGAATTCCGCGCCGTCGATCACACCACGCTCCAGCGCCTGATAGATCTCGCCACCCGCCATTGACACCTGATTGCCGCCAAGGCTCTCGAGCAGGCGGCCCTGCTCCAGACCGGACAGTCGTAGACGTTTGCCCTGCAGATCGTCAAGGGACACGATCGGCTCGTTGGTGCGGAAGCCGGATTCATTGTTGGTCACACCGTAGGGCAGATAGACCATGCCGAATTTGCCATAAATCTCGTTATACAGCTCGGCACCGCCCCATTGTTCGATCCAGTTGACGTAGTCGATGGCGTTGAAAAGGCTTGCGGTGGTGGCCAATGGCGAAAAAGCCGAGTCGCGTCCAGCCCAATAGCCAGGCCAGTCCGCACCAGCTTGAATGGTGCCGGATTCCACTGCGCCGAACACTTCGCCAGCAGGCACAAGCGCGCCGCCCTCAAAGAATTCGATGGTGAGGGCGTCACCGGTCAGCTTGTTCGCCAGTTCGACAAAATGTTTGTCGATTTCAATCAACTCCAGGGAACTGGGCCATGTGGTTGTCATCGTCCAGCTTTCCTGAGCAGTGGACTGCGTCGCAATCCCAGCGGCGAGGGCAACGCCGGCCATGAGTGAAGTCTTTGTAAACATGGAAGTTCCTCCTTCAGTTATTTTGTGTAAATCGCCTCGGGCAGCCATGTCACCAATTGGGGAAACAGTGCTACGCAAAGGCACATAATCAAGATGAGACCGATGAACGGTAACACCCCGACAATGATCTGAGATGTTTTGACCGACTTCGGGGCGATGGCGCGCAGGTAGAACAAAGCGTACCCGAAAGGCGGCGTAAGAAAGGATGTCTGCAATACCACCGACATCAGCACCACGAACCACAACAAGCTGACATCCATTTCCTGCACGATGGGCAGGAAGATCGGGAAGGACAATAGCACGATCCCGGTCCAATCCAGAAACGCGCCAAGGATGAACACGATCAGCATCATCATCGTGATCAGCATCCACGGCTCCATATCCATGCCGCGAATTATGTCCTGCGTCGCGCGCAGCCCCCCGGTGATGTTGAACACACCCGTAAAAGCCGTGGCCCCGATGACGATGAACAGGATCATCGCCGAGGTGCGCCCGGTTTCGAGCATGGCGCTGTAAAAGGTGGCCCAACGGAATTTGCCCCGGACAATGACGATCAACAGTGCAAGCGCGGCACCGATGGCCGATGCTTCGGTCGCGGTGGCAATGCCCGCCAACAGCGAGCCGAGAATACCAAGGATCAGCACCAAGGGCGGCACCGCTTCAAGTGCCAGCATTCTGACCAAAGCGCCGCGGCTGATTTGCTCATCCGGCTGTACCGCAGGGGCCATATCTGGGCGGACGAAGGCCACGACTACAACCCAGACGGCATAAAGCACGCCAAGAAGAATGCCGGGGACCATGGCACCGGCGAAAAGCTCGCCGACTGAGAGCGGGGAATAGCTTGCCATCAGGATCAGCATGATCGACGGCGGGATCAGAATGCCCAGACAGCCTGATGCTGCAATCACTCCGGTGGTCAGGGTCGGGCTATAGCCGTATTGCAGCATAGGACGTAGGGCCATCACGCCCATCACCGTGATGGACGCGCCGATGATACCGGTGGTCGCGGCCAGTAAAATTGAGATGAAGACGACCGCCAGCGCCAGACCGCCGCGTACATTCGACATCATCAACCGCAGGGATTCGAACATGCGGTCAGTGACGCCGCTGTCCGACAAAAACCGCGCCATCAAGACGAAAAGCGGGATGGCGATCAGGGTGAAATTGTCCAGAACATCGCCGAAAATACGGTTGATGACGATGCCCAAGACCATCGGCTTGCCCGCGATCAGCGCGCCCAGAACGGCAGAACCTCCCAACACAAAGGCTAGCGGATGCCCCATGAAAAGGCCCAGCAATAGCAAGCCGAACATGGCCAAAGCAATAAGTTCAGGCGTCACTGCGCACCTCTTGGCGGTTGAGTATAATTTTCAGGAGTTCGGCGATGCCTTGCAGAAATAGCAGGCCGGCCGCGACCGCCATCGCGATCTTGAGTGGGTATACCGGAAGTTGCACAGAGCCATAGGTCGTTTCGCCCTGCGCATAGGACTTCATGGCGAAGTCGAACGAGCGGGTGGTGAAGACCCACGCAAAGGGAAAGAAGAAGACCAGATAGCCCAGCCCATCGACGATGCGGCTGGGCGTCGGTGACAGGTTGGCGGTCAGCAAATCCACCCTCACATGCGCCTGATGCCTCAGGGCATAACCGCCCAACATCACAAAATAAAAGCCAAACATCTGCTTGGTGACGTCGAACGCCCACCGGGTCGGAGCGTTTAGCACATAGCGCATGAAAACGTCGTAGATGATGATCGCTGCAAAGATGATCGCGACGACAGAAACGATCCTGCCAACGATCTCGTTGATCTGATCAATGGTTCGGATGAACATGATACCTTCCTCTGTATACCCAGGTACACTACCGCTAAGTGAGATTAAGACAAGGCCATCAACTCAGAATTGGGGCGTCCTACAGTCTCCGGGGATCCATCCTCATTTACGATGGAAACAGCCTTGTCAGCCGGCCGCGCCCCAACGGCCAAGGTGTTGGTCAAGGAACTAACGGGTAACGGCATCTTGGGAACCGAAACAGGTCCGGTCAAACTTGGAACTGCGATTTGTGTCAGACCATTTCGTTATTTGACCTGTTGGACAACATTGCAGAATGATCCCGTGGGCATGAGGAGCGTACAGTCGATGGACCAGAAATCCGCCGTTGCTCAAACCTTCAAATCTGCCCCATGGGCGCTGACGTCAGACAATGTTGTCATCTTCAACTGCCGCTGCTGAACAGCGCTGGCCTCGCAATGCTTCTTCTAAAGAGCGTCGCCACCCTTGCTATTTGCCCTCACGTCTACGATCTAACTGACCCATGCACGGTCAAAATAGCGCCTTCTACTTCGCCCTTCTTCTGACCGCGACGGTCGCAGTTATTATTGCGGTTTTGACGCTGTTCCCGGTCACTGCGCCGGAAATAACCGTCGCCCAAAGTGACAAGTTGTATCACATCATCGCTTTTGGCGCTCTGACGTTTCCAAGTGCGCTGCTTCATTTGCCGCTGTCGCGCGTGGTTTTGATCTTCGCGATCCTGTTTGGAGCTTTGATTGAAGTCGTCCAACCTCATGTGGGGCGCACCGGGTCGTGGGAGGATTTTCTGGCGGATGTCCTTGGCGCTTTGTTTGGCTGGGTTTTCGCCCGCGTCATTCGCAAGCATCTATGAGACCGTGTGCATACTCGGTGGCCTCCAGAGCATGTCATCGCCCAGCGTTTACCCCAGGCCCATCCGGCACCAGAGGGCTGCCTGCGCTCGTCATGAGAGCCCGCAAATGGTGATGCCGCAGCATCCGCCGAGCCACTTTGATCGAGCGCAACTTGTAGGCCCAAAACCAGGACAGACCGAATGACTCCAACCCAGTCCTAAAACCACCCAAAAGCATAAAGGACTTTTCCCCTGAACTGGTGGGCATTCCTACCAAGGGCAGGCTCTTGTTTGTAAGCGAATTCAGTAAACATGAACCAGTTCCAGAG
>Ga0209347_1002560_pt1 | contig 23657 bp, 19 predicted proteins | sample AutmiccommuBRH23_FD_187382 | JGI IMG/M metagenome (GOLD analysis project Ga0209347, IMG submission 187382) | Deep subsurface microbial communities from Mt. Terri, Switzerland - Autotrophic microbial communities BRH/23 (SPAdes) (version 2) | ecosystem: Environmental > Aquatic > Deep subsurface >...
GGCTCTGCGCCTTCGGCGTAAGTCATCCTTAGGCGGTTAGTAATCTATGGAGCATGCGCCTTCGGCGATAGTGTCCACCGGACACTATCGTCACTGGAGACTTACGTCACCGAAGTCTCGATGTTCAGCTTTAGCTGAACGAGTTCACTTTGAGAGAAAACAATAATTATTTACTCATATCGTAAAGGAAGGTCTCATGGATGAAATTAAACAGAAAATCCTTGTCTTTAATGTTAGTTGATGCAGTGCTCGTTAACCTAGCGGCATTTGGAAGTTTTTACCTACGTTTTGAAGGGGATATTCCTAAAGAATATTTCTGGACCTATTATCATACTGCTTGGGCTGGAACGATCATATTTCTATTCATCTTTTCATTATTTGGTTTGTATAATCGGCTTTGGCAGTATGCAAGTATCAGTGAACTCATCTCGATTTTTTTTGCGGTTTCTGTTGGAACAAGTAGTGTAGTACTTGTTATTTACTCCTTAGCCCCGATGCGATATCCCAATACTGTAGCCGTTCTATTATGGCTTAGCACCATTTTTTTAATAGGTGGATCGCGTTTCATTTGGCGGATAGTTCAAGATACTGTTTTTAGTATTTACCTTCCCGGAATACCAAAAAGGGTGTTGATTATAGGTGCAGGAGATGCAGGGGCTTTAGCTGTTCGAGAACTTAAAAACAGCAATTATAGAGAAGGATATCCTGTCGGGATTGTTGACGATGATCTTCAAAAGCAAAAACATAAACTAATGGGCATTTGTGTACTGGGGACTAGAAAGGATATTCCACATCTTGTTAAATCCCGAAATGTGGAAGAAGTAATCATCGCAATGCCTTCAGCTCCAGGGGATGTTATTAGAGATATTACAAAGATTTGCGAAAAAAGCGCTGTAGTGATTAAGATTATGCCCGGTATATATAACTTTTTTAGTAGACAGGTTGATACCTTGAAAATTCGCCAAGTGGAGATTGAAGATTTGTTGGGAAGAGATCAGGTTAACCTTGATATCGATGAAGTAGCCGGTTATCTTACTGGAGAAACGGTCTTAGTAACGGGAGCCGGCGGGTCAATTGGCTCAGAGCTTTGTCGTCAAATATGTCGATTTAACCCAGAAAAGCTCATTCTTGTAGGGCGTGGAGAAAATAGCATTTTTGATATTGAGCAAGAACTTAGGTCTAACTGTCCTGGTGTCAATGTACGAACGGAAATCTTGGATGTTAAAGAGCGTGAAAAAGTCGAACTGGTTTTCAGAAAATACAAACCCGGCGTGGTATTTCATGCAGCGGCGCATAAGCACGTTCCACTCATGGAGCGAAATCCTGAGGAAGCTTTGAAGAACAATATCTTGGGGACCTACAATGTTGCAGAGATCTCGGACTTGGTCAAGGTAAAAACCTTTGTTCTGATTTCCACGGATAAAGCAATCAATCCAACGAGTATTATGGGAGCTACCAAACGAGTGGCAGAGATGATTATTCAAGGCTTAGATTTGCAGTCTCAGACACATTTTGTGGTCGTTCGGTTTGGTAATGTCCTGGGGAGTCGAGGAAGTGTCGTTCCTACGTTCAAGAAACAGATTGCCAAGGGTGGCCCAGTGACAGTGACTCATCCGGAGATGGTTCGTTACTTTATGACTATTCCTGAGGCTGCTCAGCTTGTTATCCAAGCAGGGGTAATGGCTAAGGGTGGGGAGATCTTCATTCTCGATATGGGAAAACCAGTCAAAATTGTTGATTTGGCACAAGATTTGATTATGTTGTCAGGGTTTGAGGTGGATAGGGATATTAAGATTGAATTTACTGGGATACGTCCTGGGGAGAAATTATACGAGGAGTTGCTTACAGAAGATGAGGGGACGACGAGCACGAAGCATCAAAGAATTTTTGTGGCAAAGCCGAATGTAGTTGATGTTGCGGAAATTGAAGGGCTGGTTCAATTGATTAGAGAGAGAGGTTCGTTTTTGACGAGGGAGGAGATAGTGCAGAAGTTGGGTAGTGTTGTGGTGGGGTTTCAACAGCTTCCAGGGAAAAAAGCGGTGGAGGGGGTGTCTGCGAGGTAGAGCACATGCAACTTTATCTAAATCGTAAGACTCCCACTTCTATAAGTGGGAGTGATACACCTTATTCTGCTTCGGTGGGGGTAGAGTCCCCCACCGAAGACTCGATGTTCAACTTTAGTTGAACGAGTTCACTCCAAGTAAAAATATATGTATAAAAATATAGGGGAGGAAGGGGTTTTCACATGATTCCATTATCAAGACCAGATATTACTGAGAGAGAAAAGGAAGCAGTACTTGCTGTCCTAGATTCGAATTTCTTAAGTTTAGGGCCTAAATTAAGAGAGTTTGAGGAAAAAATGGCAATTTACGTAGGAACAAGGTATGCAATAGCCTGCAATAGTGGGACAAGTGGTTTACATATGATTGTATCCGCGCTGGGAATAAAAGATGGTGATGAAGTTATTACAACACCATTTAGTTTTATATCCTCTAGTAATTGCATGCTATTTGAACGTGCGAAGCCTGTATTTGTGGATATCGATGAAAAGACCTATAACATGGATACAGGACAAATTGAAGCGAAGATTACAGAAAGAACTAAAGCGATCTTACCGGTCCATATTTTTGGGCAACCTGTTAACATGCATGACATAAGACAAATTGCTATTAAACATGGCTTGTATATTATTGAAGATTCCTGTGAGGCGATTGGAGCAGAGTGGAATGGCAAGAAAGCCGGAACGATGTCTGATGCTGGGGTTTTCGCTTTTTATCCAAATAAGCAAATGACAACGGGTGAGGGTGGGATCGTCGTTACAAATAACGAAGCTCTTGCGAAGTTATGTTATAGTCTTCGGAATCAAGGACGTGGAATCGATACTCAGTGGCTCAATCATATTCGTTTAGGCTACAACTATCGAATGAATGACCTTAGTGCTGCGCTTGGAATTGCACAGCTTGAGCGTATTGATGAGATTATTGCTGCTCGTCAACGAGCTGCTGATTCCTATATGAACAAACTTAATGATGTTAAAGGGGTTATTCTTCCCACAGTTGACGAAAGAGTGAAAATGAGCTGGTTTGTGTTCGTGATACGATTTGAGCCTTGGATCGATCGGAACTTAGTTATGGAAACACTCTTAGATCGCGGAATTGGTTGTAGGCCCTATTTTACAGAGATTCATCTTCAGCCTTTCTATCGGGAAATGTTTGGATACAAGGAAGGGGATTTCCCAATTACCGAACGGGTTGCGAGCGGTACTTTAGCTATTCCATTTTTTAATAATATTACTGAGGAACAAATTGATATCGTCGTCGATGAGATTAAACGAGCTATTAGGTATGCATCTATTGCTGATCACGAATCACAGCTGAAGAGTTTGGAAGATGTGATATAGGAGTGTAAATAAAGGTGCTCGTTTTTTCTTAGTTCAAGGATGGCGGATCAGGACAGATAGTTAAGATACTTAAAGGAATGTGGAATAGAAATGCAAATAGAGGTTAATCAAAGAAAACTGACTGTAATTTCATCTCGGAAAATAGGGCTTTATATTAAATATTTTAAAAGACCAATGGATTTTATATTGTCGCTGATTGCAATAATTGTACTTAGCCCGATCCTACTCATCACAGCTTTACTGGTGCGTACTAAACTCGGCAGTCCAGTCATATTTAAGCAGTTCCGTCCAGGGTTGAATGGTACAATATTTACTCTCTGCAAATTCCGGACAATGACTAACGAAAGAGATGAGTTCGGGAACCTCCAACCTGATGAAATACGGTTGACAAGGTTTGGCAAGATATTACGATCTACCAGCTTAGATGAATTACCAGAACTGTTCAATATCCTTAAGGGTGATATGAGTGTTATTGGCCCAAGGCCGCAGCTTGTTAAAGACATGGTTTTCTTTAACGAAGAGCAGATGAAACGTCAATCGGTTTTACCGGGACTTAGCGGGCTGGCGCAGGTGAACGGGCGCAACTGTATATTGTGGGAAGACAAATTTGTTTACGATCTGAAGTATATAGAGAACATCACATTCATAGGTGATTGGAAATTAATACTTCAGACTATTATCAATGTCTTTAAAAAGGCTGGTATACACTCAGAGGGAATGGCTACGTCTGAAGACTTTGGGGATTATCTGCTTAGGGAACAAAGAATAAGCGGTTTTGAGTATAGTGCTGCTGTCAAGAAGAGTAGAGAGATGATTGATCTAAGCAAATCTGAGGGATTAGGTCGTCATTCAGAAACCATATATAACCAAAAAATATTGGCAAAGCAAAATAACCTATTAAACAGTCAAGACTAAAACTCCCACTTCTTCAAGTGGGAGTGGGCCCCCGTACCCTGCTTCGGTGACGATAGTCTCCAGTACGATAGTCTCCAGTGACGATAGTCTCCGGTGGAGAGTATCGCCGAAGCGCACGGCCCTTAACGAATGCTATCGCGCTGAGGATGAGTATCGCCGAAGTCGCTATCCCTAAAGGAATACCTACCGGCGTAGGATAGAGTATCGCCGAGCCGCCTTCCCAATAGAAACACTTAGCGGCGAAGGAGGTAGAGTCCATCCTACGGCGCGAAAGTATTCGTCAGTGGCTCTGCGCCTTCGGCGATAGTGTCCACCGGACACTATCGTCACTGGAGACTTACGTCACCGAAGTCTCGATGTTCAGCTTTAGCTGAACGAGTTCACTATAGAGATAAGATGCAGTTTATCAGCAGTCGGATAATAGACTTGACAGAATCAAAAAACGGGGAGCAAAAGTTGTGGAGCAATTAATTGAGAACTTGGTATCCATCATTACACCGGTATACAATTCAGAAAACTATATTGGTGATACCATTAAGAGTGTCTTAGAGCAGACATATCCTAACTGGGAGATGCTAATTGCGGATGACTGTTCTAAAGATAATACAAAAAATGCGGTCAAACAGTTTTTAGATCCACGAATCAAGTATTTCAGGCTGGAGAAAAACTCTGGGGCTGCAATAGCCAGAAACGAAGCACTGGAGAAAGCAAAAGGAAAATACATAGCTTTTCTAGATGCTGATGATATGTGGAAGCCGGATAAATTAGAAAAACAATTGAACTTTATGACAAGGAACAAAATTGGCTTTTCGTTTACTGGATATGAAATATTGAGAGAAGGCGAAAACAAGGTCATTAAGGTTCCTAAGACCTTAAACTATAGTCAATATATGAAAAACACGATCATCGGAACGTTAACGGTGATGATCAATAAAGAAATTGTGGGTCAGGTCAGACTTGTAAATGTTAAGAAAGATCACGACTCCATGACTTGGGCAAAGCTTCTTAGAGAGGGAAATATCGCTTATGGATTGAACGAGAGCCTCGCCTTTTACAGAAAGGTGGAAGGCTCTATCTCTAATGATAAACTCAAGGCGGTAATAAATCACTGGAATAATTGCAGACAGATAGAGCAGTTATCGGTTTTAAGATGTACGCATTATTTCTTCTTTTATATTCTTTATGCAGTGAAGAAACATTATCTTTAAAAGGAAAAAGTCTGATTTAAAGACCGTTATATGTAGGAGAAAGTAAAAGAGAGCATGAGGTTCAGGGAAATTGGCTTGGCAAACAAAGTACAAAAAATCTGTTTCCTGAGCCGATTTTTTGTGATATTAGCACGGTGCTGCGAAGAGGAAAGAATTAACAGATAATATAATTGTTCAATTGTTAAATATTGTCAAAATATTAATAAATTATTTGTAAAAAATGTAAAAAAAATACAAGGACTATTATTTATAATGTCGAAGTAGTTATTGTGATTTAGTGTCATATAACTATTAACTGGACAGGCTCAAGGAGCGAGAGATAATTTATGTAGAAAAGCAAGGAGTATTCGCATGAGTAAAATATGCATTGTGACAACGGTTCATATTGCAAATGATACACGAGTCTATTTTAAAGAAGTACGCAGTCTGGCTAAAGAACATAAAATTACCTATATAGCAACAAACACCGAGCTGATAAAGAATGAGGATATTAAAATCGTCGAATATAAAACACTGAACAACAGAGTCGTCAGGATCTTTAGTTTTTGGAAAGTATGGAAATTATGTAAGAAACAAAAATGTGAGGTCTATCATATTCAAGATCCTGAATTGATATTGACAGGCTTAATGCTGAAAATATTTAGCAGAAAAAAAGTAATATACGACGTTCATGAAGACTATCCAGACTATATTCTTCAAAAAGAGTATTTAACTAAGTGGGTTAGGCATCCGCTTTCAAAGATCATGAAATTTATGGAGTGGCTGGCGGGAAAAACATTTGATTATGTTTTGACCGCTGATCGTGGTGTGTACAAGAGATTTCCGAGTCAAAAGACTGAGATTATATATAACTTTCCGGATTTGGGCGTGTTTAAACTACAAGAAATCCCCCCTCCGAAGCGGTACGATATCATTTATCCAGGAACGCTTTCAAAGCATATGGCTCATTCCATACTTGATATCATCCAGGAGGTATTGAAGACTATTCCAGATTTTAAAGCTCTGATAATCAGTGCAAGCAAAGCAACCAGCAGCATTACGTTAGAGTGGATTAATGAGCAGATGAACCTACGCGGAATTAGAAATAATACAGTTGAGTTAATGAATCGCGTTCCATATTCGCAGGTTTGTTTATATATAGAACAAAGCAAGATTGGAGTCATTCCCCTCCCCAATACACCTAAGTTTCAGAAGAACATCCCAACTAAGTTATTCGAATATATGTATTGCAGGATACCCGTGGTTGCGAATGATCTGCCTCCAACGCGGCAGTTCGTAGAAGGGAAAAAGTGCTGTGAGTTAGTAGATATTGACAACGTCACTCAGAGTGCGAGAGTAATTATAGAGCTTTTGAAAAACGAAAAACTTAGAACATTGATGGGAAAGAACGGTCATCAGTTAGTCTGCGATGAATACAACTGGGGAAAAGAAGAAAAGAAGCTCCTCGCAATATACAAAAAAGTGGTGGGAGAAGTATGTTGAAAAAGCTAATCATAACTGCAGATGATTATGGAATGTCGGAATCGGTAAATGAGGCTATACGTGAATGCGTTTCGGTGGGAATTGTAACATCGACAAATTTAATGACGGGAATGGATTATTGCGAGAGTATCGTGCAGTTAAAGCAAGACTTCCCTACGCTGTCAGTTGGGCTTCACTGGACCCTGACTACATGCAGACCGGTAAGTGAAGTATCAAGTATACCATCTTTAGTCGACGAAAACGGAATGTTCTGGTCGTATGCAGACTTTAGGAAGAGATATAAGCATAGACAAATCAACAGAGAAGAGATGATAAATGAATTATCGTTGCAATACAACAGGTTTGTGGCACTTTGCGGAGAGCCAGACTATTGGAACACGCACCAAAACATACATGTAGGATTTGAGATAGTTGATTTATTCCTAACTCTTGCCAATGACTTAAATATTAAAAAAATGCGAAGCCATCAGCGAATCGACGTACCATCGCAAGGTAGAATAAATATTCCTAGGTGGCAGTTGTTTTTAGAGCCTGTTAAGAGAGCCGTGTTAAATAGCTGGATGAGTAAGGCAAAATCCAAAGGGATAAACGCGCCGGATGGGTTATTGTTTTTCATGGAGAGCGAGGACAAGTTAAAAGCTGACTATGTTTACAAACACATTCGATGGAAGGGGAAATCAATTGCCGAACTGATAATTCATCCAGCTTCAAAAAATGACTGTCCTTATTTCGGAAGTATATCCGGAAAACGTATAGCAGAATTCAACTATTTTCGGAATCCACAATTAAGGCGACTAGCAACTGAAGAAGGGATTCTCTTATGTGGCTTTGAGGAGGTATGATCTTGCCGATGCTGATGGAAATATATACACATGCCCCGTTTGCACTGAAGCGATTATTTGCTAATGCAGAAGCAATTAGAAGAGATAGCTATAGAAAGTATAAAGGGTATGAAGAACTTTGTGATTCAATTAATTTTAACTCAATAATGTCCGGGGAGGGAATTGATACACAGTCCAGTCTCATAGAGGAAATATTAATATCTATAAAGATGGATGTTGAGTATTACCGAGATCTTCCCGACTTTAATACACTTCAGGAATTGCCTTTAATATCTAAGGAAGAGTATAGATTGAAAAGTAAGAAATTCTTGGCTGACGGGCTTAATAGAAAACACTGCTGGGTAGGCAAAACAAGTGGATCTACGGGAACACCTTTGTCGTTTTTAAACTATAGAGATACAGTTAGAACCGTAAAGGCATATCAAGAAAAGTTTCTGGATGATATTGGTATCAGCTTAAGCGATCGTTCGGCTCGAATATCTGGAGTGCTCATAACAACATTTAATCGAGAGAAACCTCCGTATTGGATTTACATTGATAAGTATAAGCAGTTGCAATTATCACCATACCATATATCGCAAAAGACTTTCTCTTTCTATATAGACGCCATGAAGACCTATAAAGTGTCCTATGGCAAAGGCTACCCAAATTCGTGGCTATTTTTAGCAGAGTACCTCTCATCCACAGGAATAAAACCACCGCGGCTAAAAGCAATAATAACAGACAGCGAAGGCGTGACATCGGAACAGCAAAAATTAATTGAGTATACATTTGAGTGTCCTGTGTATCAAACATATGGGCTTGGCGAGATAGGGCAAATCGGAGTGCAGTGTAGCGAAGGTCATTATCATATTATTCCAACTTTATGCTATGCAGAAATCGTTGATGAAGACAGTATGAAACTACCAAATGGACAGAGAGGCGAAATAGTTCTAACGAATCTTGTATCGGCTAAAACTCCGATTGTGAGGTATAGAACCGGCGATTATGGGACGTTAGAAGAAGGAGTATGTCTTTGCGGCTGGAAAACGCAATATCTTACTAATATTGATGGCAGACTTGATGATTACGTGATAGGTAAGGATGGGAGACAAATCAATAGGTTGAGTCATGTAATCAAGCCAGCGGTAGGTGTAATGGAGAGCCAGATAATTCAAGAAAAACTTGGAGAGATAAGGCTCATGATAGTACCAGGAAAAGACTTTAAGGCGTCTTCGATGAAAGAAGTCGTGTCAAATGCGCAGAACTTCCTTGGAGATATGGAAATAAAATGGGAATTGGTACCTTCACTTGAAAGAACTAAGAACGCAAAGGTGCGCAGGGTCGTAAGGAAGATGGAGTAATAAACAACAAGATATTTCCACTTCAAAAGAGTATGCAGGATAGTTTTCAAGACATCAAAAGGTAAATTAATTTTAACAAGTGAGGTGAATGATCATTAAAAGAAAAATTAGCAAACTTTGCGTTATTACACCGAGATACCCAACAGAAAGTAACCCCGTACATACATTTATTGACCAGTTAGTATGTGAGATTGAAGATATTGGTATCGATTGCAATGTAATATCTCCGTATAGTATCACTGAACGAGTAGTGAAAAAGTCTACGGTATCGCCCAGAGAAAGAAAAAGAATAACGAAAAACGGTAACATAATTAATGTATATTCTCCAAGATATATGTCCTTATCACAAAGTGTTTTTGGAATTAAGACTTCGATGCTCACGTTTAGAAATTTCAGAAATGCAGTAATTAAAGAATATCAAGAACGCAATTTACAAGCACATTCTGTATATGGACATTTCATATACCCCTCCGGTATGTGCGCTGCTGATTTGGGAGCGATGCTAGGAGTACCATCATTTTTGGCCTACGGTGAAAGCTCGCCAGCGAGTTATATTCATGTAAAAAAGACAATGTTGCAAGAAAAATTGAAGAAGCTTACTGGCGTGATATCCGTATCGAGCGAAAACAAAAGAGAGCTTATTGAAATGGGCATATTTGAAAACGGTAATTGCATCGGAGTATTTCCCAATGCTATTGATGAGAATAAATTCTTTAAAATAGATAGAGAAAAAGCAAGAAAAGAACTTGGGATAGAGAATGATAAATTTGTGGTAGCTTTTGTAGGACACTTCATTGAAAGAAAAGGAGTAACTGTTCTTTCAAATGTTTTGAACCAACTTGATGACGTTTATTCAATATTTATTGGCTCGGGCGTAGAGGAACCGCAATGTAAAAACATTCTTTTTAAAGGAACTGTTCCCCATGAGAAGGTCCATGTCTATTTGAACGCTGCCGACGTTTTTATATTGCCGACATCTGCAGAAGGGTGCTGTAATGCAATCATTGAAGCTATGGCCTGTGGGTTGCCTATTGTTTCATCAAATCAACCTTTTAACGATGACATTCTCAATATAGAAAATTCAATACGGTTAGATGTAAAAGATGTTGTAGCTGTAAGACAAGCGATAGTCTTTTTAAGAGACAATCCGGGAGTAAGAAATAGAATGTCTAAGACTGCTCTAATTAGTGCCGCAAATTTAAACATCAGACAAAGGGCTCAAAACATCATTGATTTTATGGAGTCAAAAATATAAAGAGCGAGTAGGTATTATTATGTTTCTTAATCTAAGTAAACTATTTTATGCATTGCTTATATTGTATTATGGTTGGTTTCAAATCATTTTTTTTAGCATACCAAATTTGCTACTAATTCTAGGAGCAGGCATGATGTTCTTTATATTCTTAAACGCACTGCAAACTAGAAATTTACGCAACGCGTTTACAATGGAATTAAAGATGTGGATCTTGTTTGCAGTTACTTCCTTTGTTTATGGACTGTTTGTTGCAGTGAATCACGGCAATCTAATCAGTTCGATATTCACGTTCAGCCAATTTTTGGTATTGATGTATGGCATTATTTATATCTCAGATCAAGATAGAACTATAGATTTCTTCATCATAATGTTCATTGTGTATGCAATGTTTTGCGCCATAACAACCGTGTTTTGGGGTGTTGAATATGGTCAAGGGAGAATCAGTATGGGATTAGCTAACAATCCTAATACGCTGGGTATGACTATGGCTATTGGGGTATGTTGTGTTTTGTTTAAACATAGCTTTGAGAAACTGATCATATCAGTTTTTGCATTCAGTTCAATTATATTAATGATATATGTCATACTGTTGACTGGATCACGAAAAGCGTTTCTTAGTATCGCATTAATAATAATATATTGGCTTATCTTTATTGTATTTAAAGATATTAAAGCATTTAAGTTTACAACAAAGTTAAAAGGAATACTTTCAGTAGTATTAGTAATTGGAACTGGTTACTATATGCTTTATCCATTTTTTAAAGATTCAGTACTACTTCAGAGATTATTAATACTATTTGAAAGCGGTAATGCGACGAGAGAAGGTATGTATAGTGTGGCAGTCGATCTATTTATACAAAATCCTCTTGTGGGGATAGGATTTAACAATTATCGAGTAGTGTCAATGTATGAAACCTATTCTCATTCTACATATGCAGAAGCCTTGGCTTGTACGGGAATTATTGGTTCTATTCTCTATTTCTCCTCATATATATTAATTCTTGTGCATTTTTGGAAACTCTTAAAGAGCAATTTAGATGCTCTATTTCTGAGACAAGCAAAAGTAATGCTAGGGCTATTTAGTGTGTTGTTGTTTGCGGGTATTGGTGTAATACATTTTTACACAATGACATCAAGTATTGCGTTTGGAATGCTTATCGCATTCTATAACGTTAATTTAAGATCATTGAAGAATTAAGCATTTTACTTAAGAAGGTGGATAGAGATGATAGATTTTTTGTTCATATATGAATTAAGACAGAGAGAACTAGAGAATATTGTATTAGTTGGGACAGAACTTAAAAAGCGTGGCTATACAGTTGAGTATTGCAATTTTCCATTTCCGGTTCATAAAATTCAAGAAATTCGTAATAAGTATTACGGCAACGTACGCACCATACTAACGCAATCAATGTATGACAGTAAAGTGCTCTACAATTTGGTTTATAGAATCGCTGGACCAGTAAGTAAGATTGTCAATCTACAATGGGAACAAGTGGGTACCGTGAGGACAGAAGCGGATATCAACAGTTATAGATATCCTAGAGGAATAGCGAAAGAAATCCTTCATATTTGTTGGGGTGATACACCACGGCATAATTTAATTCGTGTAGGGGTGAATCCAGAAAAAGCAGTAATTACCGGACCGCTTCATATGGATTTCTTGCGTCTTTTGTTCAATAAATTTTATAGGAGTAAAAATGAAGTGTTCTTAACCTACGGCTTAAATCCAAGTTTAAAGACTATATTCTTTATTTCATCGTTTAGTTATGCGAGTCTTTCAAAGAAAGATATAAATAATCTAAAGAGAAAAGCTGGAGACACTATTGTGGAGGAACACTATAGATTATCAGTCAACTCACAAAAGTTATTTTTTGGTTGGGTTGAGAAATTGCTAAATGAAGAGCCTCTTATTAATTTTATTTATAGACCTCACCCGGCGGAAAAGAATATTGAGAAATTAATTACTTTGGAAAGGACTTATTCAAATTTTAAGGTGATCAGAGATTATTCTGTTAAACAGTGGATAATTATCTGCGATAAACTTTATACATGGTATAGTACATCCATTGTTGAAGCTTATTTTGCTCATGTTCCTTGTGCAATAATCAGACCAATTCCAATTGCTAAGGATGAAGACGTTTCAATTATGATTGAGGCTGATGTAATCGATAACTATGAGGCTTTTAGAGAAAGTGTAAGCAAAAATTATGAATTTCCCATTAAGCCTGAAGTTATAGAGAAATATTACCACGTAGATAAGAATATCCCCTCTTATATACGTTTAGCCAACTTGCTCGAAACAGTAATCAATAGTAATCAATATGATATTTTTTGGGAGACAGAAATCATTCGTGAGATGGAAGATAAGGCGAAAAGTCAAAAATGGGCTAATCGATTATATAGGATTTATAGCGCAGTGATATCTTTTTGTTCAATAATCAATGATAAATTAGATATTAGATTTAGCCACAGTATTAGTAAGCGCATCGAAAAGCAACGTTTTGCAAAAGAAAAACGCCCGTTGAATGATGCAAGTGGAGCTGAAATTCAAGAATTAGAGCTGAAAATCCAGAATTACATAACATGCATATGATTAAAAAGGGCACGCCAACTTTACAGAACCCCATAAAACTGATTTTTACATTTTCATTATCCTCGTGGATAAACTTCGTTATTGGGGTTTTAGCAACAGTAATAACAACTAGAATATTTGAACCTGAGGTATATGGATTAATAAATATTTTCAATGTAACTTCTGGAACTTTGATGAGCATTCTCTGCCTTGGTTTAGACGGAAGTTATATTCGATTTTATCACGAACCGCCTCAAAGTAACGATCAGAAGCAGCTTGTGTTTAAATTATTGAGTATTTCACTTTTTATGGTTGTGATAGTCGGTGGATTGATATCTATATTCTTCTATCCCTCGTTTTCAGAAGCAGTATTTGGAAGAACTAGCTGGTTTTTAAGTGTCATGGTATTTGCTAGTGCATTTTCAACAATCGTTTTAAGGTTTCTTACAATAACTTATAGGATGCGTTTTAACGCAAGGCAGTACACTATACAAAATATTCTCGTGCAATTTGTAACAAAAATTTTCATTGTATGTGCAGCACTGATTAATCCCAATGTAGAAACAGTCGTCGTTTTCAACGTTGGAGGACTGTTTATTTTAACCTTGGTGTATTTGTTTTTACAGCGAAAAGATATATTACCAGAGCAAAAAAGTATTTCATTAAAAGGGTATGGAGAGGTTGTTAAGTTCGCAATATTTAATTCACCGACACTCATCATTACCAATGCTAATATTCTTGTTTCTCAGTTAATAATTGCTAGAACTCTAAACAATGAGGCGGTAGGAATCTTTGCATCTGCTAACGTCTTTGTGGCGATACTAAATGTTTTGAAAGGTGGACTTGGGACATATTGGTCGCCTTTCATGTATAGCAATTATAAAACAGAGCAAGTGAAGATTATAAAAGTACATAACTATGTAATGCTGACTTTGCTAGTAGTTCTAGCGGGCTTAGTAATATTTAAAGATTTAATATATGTGATGATAGGTTCCAACTATCATGGGAGTAAAGAATTTTTTGCGCTACTCTTAGTGGTACCCATTCTTAGTATGGCTGCTGAAACTACAGCATATGGCATTCCTATATCCAAGAAAAATCATTTGACTCTGATTAACAACATTATCGGCGTAACAGTTAATCTAGGCGCTTGTATCCTCTTGATACACTTATGGGGGCTAAAAGGTGCAGCTCTCGCTTCATGCATATCGGCAATAATAATATTTTCTTTAAACACATACTTCGGGCAAAAGTATTATATAAGCGTAGAAAGCATAAAGAAAACAATTCTTGGTGTTGTGTTAATAATATTAATGGCATTAGCCACAATTTTAATCAGCTCAACGCAGTTCTTAATTCCTTTTGTGATACTCATTGTACTTATGGGGGCGGTGTTATTCTCGAGAGAAGTGCGAATTATAGTTAACTTGATAAAAACTAAAGTAATAAAATCAAAGGTCATTACCAAGAGTTAATTATACTCTTAAATACGTCGATCAAATTAGAATTATTACTACTTTGTTAATAAGAAATTGGAGAAGGATAGTGTGGAATGAGATTTTGAAATCTACTTGTTGTAGCAATATTTATTATCGGAATTGCAATTGAATACCCTCCTAAAGAAAGCAATAGCTAGGATTTTTAAAATTGTGACAATGGTAAGTGATACTTGAGGCATTTACGTCTTTTTCAATTTGTCGAGGGACATCGGTGGTTAAAAGGAGGTAATTCTCTGGCCTAAGCTCCATCCCTTGATTTAGAGTAGCATCCGTCGCTTATATAAAGTTTGCTTTCACTTACATCCAGCATTCCTTAAAGATCTTAACACTAATCAAGCATAGAGAGTTTAGCCAGTATTATTATGCATAAAATTCCATGAGCATTAAGAGAAAAATCTTACAAGGGGGATAAAAAATTGAGCAAAGTATTAGTAACTGGGGCAGATGGATTTATTGGAAGCCATCTTATAGACGCCCTATTTGAAGAGGGTTATGAAATAAGATCATTTGTATATTATAATTCTTTTAATTCTTGGGGGTGGCTAGATACACTACAAAAGGAAAAATTAAAAGAAATTGATGTAATAGCTGGGGACATAAGAGACCCAAATGGAGTCAGAGAAGCTATGGAAGGTATAGATATTGTATTTCATCTAGCAGCTTTAATTGCAATACCCTTTAGCTATCATTCACCTGATTCCTACGTTGATACTAATATAAAGGGGACACTAAATGTGTTGCAGGCAGGGAGAGATATGGGAACTAAACGGATTCTCGTAACCTCTACATCAGAGGTTTATGGCACTGCACAGTACGTACCGATTGATGAAACGCATCCATATCAGGGGCAATCTCCATATTCCGCAACTAAAATTGGTGCAGATAGATTAGCAGAGTCCTTCTATAGAAGTTTTGATATGCCTATTACGATTGTAAGACCGTTTAACACCTATGGTCCTAGACAATCAAATAGAGCGGTAATCCCGACAATCATTACGCAGCTTCTTGCTGGAAAAGAAGAAATTAAATTAGGTTCATTAACTCCAACTAGAGATTTCAACTATGTTAAAGATACTGCCAATGGCTTTATTGAACTATCCAAGTCTGTTAGTACTATTGGGGAGGAGGTCAACATTGCCACTCAGCAGGAAATTTCAATAGGAGAGCTGGCAGAGGAACTAATCAGACAGATCAATCCGAAGGCAAAAATTGTATGTGAGGAACAAAGGTTAAGACCTAAAAAAAGTGAAGTTAACCGACTTCTAGGTTCTAATGAGAAAATCAAGAGATTGACCGACTGGAGACCGCAGTACACTTTAGAGCAGGGATTAGCGGAAACTATAGAGTTCTTTAGGCACAATTTAGATAAGTATAAGATAGATGTTTACAATTTGTGAACCTAGCAAAAATTTAGAGGTGAGTGTATGGGTAAATTCATACCATTATCAGTACCTAATTTAAAAGGCAAGGAATTAGAATATGTAACACATGCTGTTGAAACTGAGTGGGTATCCACAGGTGGTCCATATGTAAATGATTTTGAAAATAGAGTTGTTGAATACGTCAAAGCAAAGGGGGCTGTATCCTGTCAGAATGGCACATCGGGATTACATATAGCATTGTTGGTTTGCGGCGTAACTAAAGAAGATGAAGTAATCGTACCGACCTTGACATTTATCGCTGCAGTTAATCCGGTCAAGTATATTGGAGCTGATCCAGTATTTATGGACTGCGATGATTCGCTTACTATGGATGCGGACAAGCTGATGGAGTTCTGCCGATACGAGTGCAGCTTCGTAGATGGCAAGCTAATTAATATTAAGACGGAGAAGCATATCAAGGTTGTGTTAGTTGTTCATGTATTTGGTAATATGGCTGATATGGAAAAGATAATGCAAGTTGCAGAACGGTACAATCTGAAAGTTGTAGAAGACGCCACGGAAGCAATTGGCACTTACTATATTGAGGGAAAGTATGAAGGCAAGTTCGCCGGAACAATCGGAACAGTAGGGGTGTACTCCTTCAACGGAAATAAAATTATCACAACCGGTGGCGGCGGCATGATGGTATCGGATGATAAAGCTTTATTAAAAGAAGCCAAACATCTGACTACCCAAGCGAAGAGTGATGAACTGTACTATATTCATGACGAAATAGGCTACAACTATCGTATGACTAACTTGCAAGCGGCTCTCGGATTAGCACAATTGGAGCAACTTGAAAAATTCATTAAAATTAAGAAAGAGCACTATTCCATTTATAAAGAGAAAATTCAGAAGATACCTGGATTATCGATATTGGATTTTAAAGAAGGTATTAGAAGTAACTACTGGTTTTATGCTTTGGAATGCAATGACGAATATCCACTGAATAGAGATGAAGTTATAGAATACCTGTCATCAAAGAGCATACAGTCAAGACCAATATGGGGCTTGATCAGTGAGCAGAAGCCGTATTTGAGCAGCCAAGCCTACAAGATAGACAAGGCTAAGTATTACTTAAAACATATCGTGAACATACCGTGTAGCACAAACTTGACTAAAGAGGATGCGCTACGTGTAGTAGAGTGCTTGAAAAATCCTCAATAGAAGAAGTATTGATGGGCGGGGGGTGGATTGCCATGAACATCAAAGATATGTTGATAGATGAAGAGGGCACTATGATTGAAGCGATGGAAGTTCTTGATAGGGTTGCTAAAAAAGTATTATTTGTTGAGTGCAAAGGAAAACTGACTGCAACATTAACCGATGGGGATATCAGAAGATGGATACTGAAGAAAGGAAACCTCGATGCCAAGGTCAAAGATATTGCAAATTACAATCCAAAATTTGTATATGAACAAGATAAAGCAACGGCAAGAGAGTACATGATAAAACAGTTGGTGGAAGCCATGCCAATCGTAGATGAAACTATGAAGATACTTTCTGTAGTATTATGGAACGACAGTGAGATAGAAACTAAAAAAGAACTTAACGTTCCTGTTGTTATTATGGCAGGAGGTCGTGGTACAAGGCTCTATCCCTACACCAAGATACTTCCCAAGCCGTTAATACCAATAGGTGATATTCCCATTGCAGAACATATTATGAATAGATTTTATCATTTTGGCTGCAAGGACTTTTTTCTAATTGTAAATCATAAGAAAAATATGATAAAGGCTTATTTTAACGAGATTGAAAAAAACTATGTGGTAACCTATATAGATGAGCACAAGCCGCTTGGAACGGGCGGTGGGTTGAGTCTGATGAAAGGGAAGATTGACACTACTTTCATACTATCCAACTGTGACATTCTAATAGAAGAAGACTATGAGAAGATGTATCAATTCCATAAGAAAGAGAAAAATTTAATTACCATGGTATGCTCTTTGAAAAAAATAAGAATACCTTATGGTGTAATTGAGATAGGCGAGAACGGCGATATTGGCAGCATGAAAGAAAAACCTGAATTATCGTTCTTTACAAACACAGGGGTTTATATTGTAGATCCAAAGGTGATTGAGGAACTAGAAGAAGACACAGTTTTAGGATTCCCAGATATTATCGACAGATACCTTAAAGCCGGAAAAAAAATCGGCGTGTATCCTATTAGTGAAAACTCATGGATGGATATGGGAGAACTTGATGAGATGGAAGAAATGAGAAAAAGGTTAGAAGTTAACTAGCATTATGTAGTATACCTATGTTTATCCAATCGTAAGACTCCCACTTCTTCAAGTGGGAGTGGGCCCCCGTACTCCGCTTCGGTGGGGGTAGAATCCATCCTTCGCCGCTGAGTGTACCTTTTGGGATCAGCGGCTTCGGCGATACTCTCCACTGGAGACTATCGTCACCGAAGTCTCGATGTTCAACTTTAGTTGAACGAGTTCACTGTTGAAGGAGAAGAGAATGGATAAGAAGGACATTGTAATTATAGGTGCAAGTGGGTTTGCAAAAGAAATACTATGGTTGCTTGAGGAAAACAATAAGATAGTGGATGAATGGAACATACTAGGTTTCATTGACCAATCGTATACTTCTGATATTGGGCCGATTCACGGATATACCGTTATCGGAGATGATGAGTGGTTGGCGAACTATGAGAGCGAGATATACATCGTAATCGGAATAGGTAGTGCAACTCTAAGAAAAAAAATAGTACATAAGTTTAAAAATAAAAAAAATTTTATATTCCCGAACATTATATCCCATGGGGCGGTTCTCTCTGATAGCGTGACAATGGGAAAGGGTTGCATTGTCTGGACGAATAGTATTTTGACTGTGGATATTTGTCTGGGAAATTTTGTTACTGTTAATTATGATTGCACTATTGGACATGATGCAATATTAGAGGACTTTGTAACGTTATATCCAAGTGTGAATGTTTCAGGAAATGTATACATTAAATCGGGAACAGAAATCGGAACAGGAACCCAGATAGTCCAAGGACTGAGGGTGGGAGAAAATTCGATAATTGGTGCGGGAGCAGTAGTTGTTCGGGATATACCTAGCAATTGTACAGCTGTGGGAAATCCTGCGAAAGTAATAAAGCAAAGAGAGTGATAAGGAGAAGGTTTTGAAAAATGAAGACTTTAATCATTGCTGAAGCTGGAGTTAACCATAACGGAAACGTAGAACTTGCTAAAAAAATGATAAGCGAAGCAAAAAGATGCGGAGTAGATATTGTTAAATTTCAAACAGCTAAAATAGAAATGCTTGTGTCAAAAAATGCCGAAAAAGCGATCTATCAAAAGAGAACGACGGGTAACAAAGAAAATCAGTATGATATGATAAAAAAACTGTTACTTTCTTTCGAGCAGTTTGAGATACTGAATAGCTATTGTAAGGATAATGACGTTATCTTTTTGTCAACTCCCTTTGATTTGGCAAGTATAGACTTTTTAAATCAATTAGAAATGCCGTTTTGGAAAACTCCTTCTGGAGAGATTACCAATCTCCCTTATTTGATCAAAATTGCAAACACTAATAAGCCCATCATTTTATCTACAGGCATGAGTACATTGGCAGAGATAAAAACGGCAATGACTGTGCTAAAGGACAATGGGTGTGGTGAGATAACTTTGCTTCATTGTACAACAGAATATCCGGCTCCTTATTTAGACGTGAATCTCAAAGCTATGAACACTTTAAAGGAGATATTCGATGTTCCGGTGGGATATTCCGATCATACAAAAGGTATAGAGATTCCAGTTGCAGCAGTGGCAATGGGTGCAACTGTCATTGAGAAGCATTTTACTTTAGATAGAACTATGGAAGGTCCTGACCATAAGGCAAGCTTGGAACCGGATGAATTGGCAAATATGGTGAATGCAATTCGAAATGTTGAATCAGCGTTAGGAAACGGAGAAAAGAAACCCGCTGAATCAGAAAAGAAGAATATTGCTATAGCAAGGAAAAGCATTATAGCAAGTTGTAACATAAAAACAGGAGAAGTCTTTTCAGAGAATAACATCACAACCAAACGCCCTGGAAATGGTATCAGCCCCATGAGATGGTTTGAAGTACTGGGGCTAAAGGCTGTGAGAGATTTCCAAGAAGATGAGTTGATAGTACTATGAAGATGAAAATATGTGTCTTAACTGCAACAAGAGCAGAATACGGTCTTTTAAAACCTGTCATCCTAAAGCTGCTGGCAGTTCCTGAGTTTGATGTACGTGTAGTTGTGACGGGAGCACATTTGTCACCTGAGTTTGGATTAACTTATAAAGAAATAAAACAGGGTGGAATTCCTATTGATGAAAAAATTGAAATTTTATTAAGTGGGGATACACCGTCAGCAATCTCGAAATCTATGGGATTGGCCTTGATTGGCTTCGGAGACTATTTCGCTAGGCTGAACCCCGATATGATGGTGGCGTTAGGCGACCGCTATGAAACACTAGCAGTGTGTTGTGCTGCAATGAATCAAAGAATACCAATCGCACATTTGTATGGCGGAGAAACTACAGAAGGGGCAGTTGATGAATCTATTCGTCATGCCATCACAAAGTTAAGCTATCTGCATTTTACCAGTACAGAACAGTATAGAAACAGGGTTATTCAATTAGGCGAACAACCGGATAGAGTTTTTTGCGTTGGGGCTATTGGTATAGAGAATATTCTTCAAGAGGAACTCTTGAGTAGGTCAGAGTTAGAGGTTGCCATTGAATTTAGATTAGAGAAACCTTATGCGATGGTAACATTTCATCCGGTCACACTTGAAGATAATAATTCTGCTGAACAATTTAGTGCTTTGCTGGATGTATGTCAAAATCACGAAGAAATGAACTTTGTGTTTAGTAAGGCTAATGCTGATGCAAATGGACGTATTATCAACCAGATGTTAGATGCATATGTAAGAGAACATGATAATGCTGTGGCCTTTGCATCATTGGGAATGGTCCGTTACTTGAGCATAGTAAAGCATAGTGCAATGGTGATGGGCAACTCATCAAGTGGGTTAGTTGAGGCACCGAGCCTTGGAGTACCGACCATTAATATTGGTGATCGCCAAAAAGGTAGGTTGCAAGCTGATTGTGTTATTAACTGTGAACCTGTTTCCGATGAAATTGAAAAGGCGATGGCTTTGGCGATGACCAATGACTTTAAGAATAAAGCAAGAGTATCCATTAATCCTTATGGTGATGGAAATACGTCAGGAAAAATTGTAGGAAAAATAGAAGAGTTCTTACTACTGAACGAAAAAATAGATTTAAAGAAGAAATTTTACGACATTTAGGTGAGGTGAGTTGAGTGAGGAATATCGCAATAATTCCGGCAAGAAGTGGCTCTAAGGGCTTGAAGGATAAGAATATAAAGTTGCTTAATGGCAAACCATTAATTGCTTATACAATTGAAGCAGCTAAAAAGTCGGGCATTTTTGACGAAATATTTGTTTCCACCGATTCCGAAAAATATGCTGAAATTGCAAAAGAATGGGGGGCAAGCGTTCCTTTTTTGAGAAGCGAAGAATTATCATCGGATACCGCATCGACATGGGATGTAATCAAAGATGTATTAGAGCATTATAAGAAACTAGGTAATGAATTTGATACAGCAGCGTTGTTGCAACCTACTTCTCCGCTGAGAAAAAGTGAGGATATTAAGTTGGGATATTTCTTGATGAATAAGAAGAAGGCCAATGCGATTGTCGGTGTTTGCGAAGTTTCTCATACACCACTATGGTGTAATACAATACCTGAAGACGGTTCGCTGAATAACTTTTTAAGTAAGGATTTAGTAGGATTGCCAAGACAAAGCTTGCCTACATACTACAGAATAAATGGTGCCTTATATATAACTAAAGTAGCTTATCTCATGAGTACAGATGATTTATATCAGAGCGGTTGCTTTGCTTGCGTAATGAAAAAAGAAAACTCAGTAGATATTGATGATGCAATGGATTTTATGATAGCAAGTAATTACTTAACAAGAAGGTGTGACATTTAACGATGCTCTCCCTGCTACACTACGGGAGTGCTCCTGTGAGGAGTCCAATACGATTCCTGTGATAAGTATATCAGTAACATAGGGGAGGCAACAATCTAGAAAAAGGAGAACGACTATGGACAATATTACATTTATAACACTTTCCCCTCAAACCCAAGTGGCTAAGACTATACCCCACCCACTTCACATTGCAGTAGCAGGGACCGGATATGTTGGCTTAGTTTCAGGCGTATGCATGGCACATAGAGGACATCGAGTAACCTGCGTTGATATAAATGAGAAAAAAGTAACAATGATGCAGCAAGGAATTTCCCCCATATACGAACAGGATTTAGAAGAATTAATGCACCTTAATAGAGACAGATTGACATACACTACCGATTACAAAGCAGCCTACAAGAACGCGGATGCAATCTTAATCGGTGTAGGAACCCCGGAGCGGTCTGACGGATCTGCCAATTTGTCTTACATAGCAACAGTCGCCAGACAGATAGCAGAAACAGTAGAAAAGGACTGCCTGGTAGTTGTGAAGTCCACCGTCCCTGTAGGTACCAATGACAAGGTGGAGCAGTTTATTAAGGATTTTCTGCCAAGAGTCGGTGAGAATGATAATATTGAGAACAAGAAGTTTAAGATCGAAGTAGCAAGTAACCCAGAATTCTTAGCCCAAGGTACAGCAGTTCGAGATACTTTAGAGGCGCCAAGAATTATCATCGGCACAGACAGCAAAACAGCAGAGGAAACCTTGATGAAGATCTATGAACCGTTTGGCTTACCAATCGTATCCGTGTCAAGAAGGTCCGCTGAAATGATTAAGTACTCTTCCAATGATTTTCTCGCTTTAAAGATATCCTATATGAACGATATCGCTAACCTTTGTGAATTAGTGGGCGCGGATATACAGGATGTGGCTAAGGGAATGGGGTTTGACGGAAGAATAGGAAATAAATTCCTTAATGCCGGTATTGGATACGGTGGCAGTTGTTTCCCTAAGGATACAAAAGCCCTGGATTATTTGGCTAAGCAAAATGGTTATGAGCTTAGGACAGTTAAAGCTGCTATTGATGTGAATAAAGATCAGAAAATCCTCTTATATAAGAAGGCTTGTCAGAGACTTATTACATTTAATGGGCTAAAGGTGGCTGTGCTGGGGCTGACATTCAAGCCGGGAACCGATGATTTGAGAGAGGCACCATCGTTAGAAAATGTACCTTTGTTGTTAGAACAGGGGGCAGACATTTATGCGTATGATCCAGTTGGGATTGATAACTTTAAGAAGAGCTACCCTGAGGTAGGAACAGAGAGAGAAGGGGAGCATGGCAAGGGTAGCATAAGATATGTAAAGAGCGTTGAAGATGCTCTCCTTGGAGCTAATGTCTGCTTCATCTTCACGGAATGGGGGGAAGTAAAAGCTGTGAAACCAGAAGATTATAAAAGGCTGATGCGCACACCACTGGTTTATGATGGAAGGAATATCTATGGTGTGGCAGATATGAAGGAAAGCGGCGTGGAATATTACTCAATAGGTAGGAAACAAGCTGTCATCCGATAGAATATAATGAATGGAGGGCTCTACCTCAGTGAACTCGTTCAACTAAAGTTGAACATCGAGTCTTCGGTGACGATAGTCTCCTGTGGAGAGTATCGCCGAAGCCGCTGATCCCAAAAGGTACACTCAGCGGCGAAGGATGGACTCTACCCCCACCGAAGC
>Ga0209347_1002562_pt1 | contig 23642 bp, 17 predicted proteins | sample AutmiccommuBRH23_FD_187382 | JGI IMG/M metagenome (GOLD analysis project Ga0209347, IMG submission 187382) | Deep subsurface microbial communities from Mt. Terri, Switzerland - Autotrophic microbial communities BRH/23 (SPAdes) (version 2) | ecosystem: Environmental > Aquatic > Deep subsurface >...
AGGAGTGAGCTTGAGCTAAGATAGACATGAGGCTGTGTGAGCTTTCTAGAGCTGTGGTAAGCATAGAATGCTCGCAAAGCCTCTTTTTTTCAAATCCCCCTACTCACCCACACAATCTGCAACCGAGAAGAATCTGGCTGCCATTGTCGCCCGGCCTGTCCCAGGCTCTCTACGCCTGCTTGCGTATTTGTCCTTCTCTTGCGCCTCATGTCCCGCGCGCTATAATGGATGACAACGCGTTCCCGTGGCTATCCTTGCGCGCCTTGCCTGGAGGTGTCGGATGAGCAGCTTTTTCCGGGTCTGGCTCAGTGGTTATGCCCATCCCGTCGCTGTGGGGGAAAAGCTCGCCGACAAGCCCGCTCCCCATTGGGGTCTCTACAGCCAGGGGCTGCGCGCGCTGATGGATGCTCTGCTGCTATACCTGCCGTTGGCCCTGCTGGGCTGGCAGCCGTCCACCCCCTCTTACCTGACGTTCCTGCCCACCGAGCGCTACTATGCCGCGCTGGTGCTTTTTGCGCCGGTATTCCTGTTCGCTCAATGGTTGTTGTTGGCCGTGGTGCTGCACGTGATCCTGCGCCTGCTGGGCCGCCCCAGTAACGTGGACCAGATCATCAACCTGACCGGCATGGCGGCCCTGGTTGTGGGCGCTTTCTTGGTGGTGTGGGATTGGGCCTATGTGCTGCTGGGCGGCCGCAGTGACGTCTTCCTGGGGCTTACCCACCTGGTGGCGGACATCTGGGTCATCCTCATCGTCACTGCTGGCCTGAAGAAGCTGCTGGGCGTGCCCATCGGTCTGGGGATTGCCCTCAACGTGCTGTGGATTATCCTGGGCGTGCCGATGGCGATGGTGTTCATGCGCGGGCCGGTATAGGCTGCGGGTTGGATATGCCTCGCACTGGCTTGCCCTCCGCGCTGGCCTGGACTATCCTGTGCGGCGTGTTTATCTGTCGCCCCAGATCGGCCCAACATAAAGGGCCGACACTATGCGCCGCCACTCTGCCCATCCTGAGGAGGCTTGTCCATGAACCACGACGAACACCGCCAGCTCCAGCATGATCTGGTGGACAAAATGCTCACCATCCTGCGCGACGATGAGCGCGTGCTGGGTGTGCTGATGGTTGGCTCGTATGCGCGAGGCCGGAACGACGCCTTCTCGGACCTGGATGTGGGCTGTTATCTGCGCGACGAGCAGCGCACCGGCTGGTGGGAATTGTACGAGCAGGTGGGGGAGGTGGCCCCGCTGCTCTCTCGGCTCTGGCTGTATGACGTGCACGCCCTGTATCTATTCGAGAATGGCGTGCGCCTGGACCTGGACTTTTACCGGCCCAGTCAGGCGGATGTGGCGTGGCGCTCTCGCTCGCAAACCCTGATCCTGTATGACCTGGATCGCTTTCTGGCCGACCGACTGACCTATGGCGACCTCGCCCCCCAGGCGGAGCATCCCCAGGGCTGGCAGCCGGGCGACGCAACCTATGTGGAGTGGTATCTGTGGATGTTCCGGCAGATCGTTTGCTGGAGCAAACGCGCCGATCAGGGCGGGCGGCGCTCTTTTACCAAGCTGTCCAACGCCGCCGACTCGCTCCATCAGGTGCGGGCCGGGCTGACCAGCATGCGCCTGTGGACCCTGGGCGAGGAGGACTGCCTGGCGCATGTGGACCCCGATTGCGCCGAGCGGCTGGCCGCCTCCTATCCGCACCTGGACGCCTGGCAGATCATCGCCTGCACGCACGTGCTGCTGGACGAATATGCCCGCATCTGTCCCGATTATTGCGCCAAGGCGGGCATCTCGTACCCGGCCCACAAGGTCGCCGTCTTGCGCGAGTTGTTGGCCGACTACGAGGCGCTGGAATGACTCCAATTGCCAACGCGCCAGGCAGACGGGGCGCGATCGCGCGGCTCCTTTCCGTGATTTCGTCTTGCTTGACCCATTTATCAGGCATATAATGCCTGTGAAGTACGGGGGCACCATCAGCGACAGCGCGACCGGCCTGGGACTCGAACTCCCCAAAACTACCATTCCGTCCGCGCTGTTATGGCCGGTGTCAAAATCCCCGAGAGGGCCAATGGGACCACCCTTTGGTCAAGTGGCTACAATGCGACACAATGGTCTGCTCAGCCAGTATCGAGCAGTAGGCCACCGGTGTTGGAGTGGAGAACCGCTTCCTGAGAGAACACTCCGAAATCTGGGATGGCCAGGGCTCCGGGCAGTTGGGGTTGCCCTGCAAGCGTGAGGGGGTTGTCCGATTCACGCTGAACCAAGCCATTGCGCGATAACGGCAGCAGCGATCTCATGAAAGGATTAACGCCATGAAGACACTGCCCGTAGGCCGCTCTCCGAAGCTGATGCATGGTTGCCTGGCTTTGCTGCTGCTCATCCTCGCTGTGATGGCTGGATGCGACGCCCCCGCCCCAAGCACCCGATCGAGTCCTACGCGCACGTCGATGCCCACGCCGACGTCCACCTCTAGACCTTTACCGGTAGTCGCTACGGAAAGGGTGATTCTCCTACCCGTGGGCGGCTCCCTGACGGTGCCAGCGGGCGCTTTGCCCCAAGAAGCTGAGGTCCATGTGCGGCTGACCTGCCCCCCGCCGCTCCCGACGTTGATGGACGATGTGCAGGCGGTGGGGGAAGCCTTTGCCGTCCAGGCCACGGCGCAGCCTTCTCGAGCGGTGACTCTGCGGTTGCCGCTACCGGCGGGAGCGGCCGACCCCGGCGGGCTGGTTATGGTGCGGGTCGAGCCGGATGGCAACACTACCTTTTTGATGACCGCTGTGGAAGGCAACGAACTGGTGGCGGCCGCCCCAGGGTTCGGCACCTTTGTCCTTGGGCAGCTTCTGTACGATGATCGGGTTACCCTGGCAGGAGCCGCCAACCTGGTTCCCGGCGAACTGGCGACGTTCTACCCTTTGTCCACCTTGCCGCCAAGCCTCCAGGGTGCTATCCGCCCGGATAGGAATTTCGTTGTTCACTCTTATCTCCCGTCGAGCGTCCGTAACGCCAAGTGGACTGCGCGCGGCGGGATCGCCCTGCTGTATCAGAACACGAACGCGGCGTTGGTCCGCGCGAACGACGAACCCTCCTGGGGCGAGATCAGCTACGAGTTCGTGGATCAGGCATACGGCAGGCGCTGGTACGGCTGCAAGACCATCCAGATTGCCCCCGGACCCGTGGAACACGCCGGACAGCCCTTCAAGGTCAGCCTGCATGCGATCTCTCCCGTGACCTATGCCGGGGAAGATGTGACGATCGCTGCCGCGTTGTATGGCTCCTTCGAGCCGCCGATCACCTGGAGTTGGGATTTTGGGGACGGGGAGAGCGGTGGGCCGGTGACGCTCGAGGAGAATCCAGGACCTTTCGATCTGCCCCTCAAGCGCTACGCGGCTCAGGATCTGCCCCAGGACTATACTGTCCAGGTGACAGCCCAAGATAGCCGGGGCCACGAGGCCCGCGGCTCCTTGTTGGTCCGGATAGCCGCCCAGCCGAAATACCGGGTAGCGCTGGAGGGTCCAGAGCGTTTGGCATGGACCGGCCAGGGCGTCTCGGCGAACTACACGGCGACGGTTTCGGGTGGACAGCCTCCCTACTACTTTGCCGTTGTGCTGGCACCTGGGGACCCGACCGCATGGCACAGTTCTGATGGTACGTTGGTCCAGGCGTTTCTGTTCGCTGAGCCGGGCGACTATATCGTCGTGGCCCGTATAGTGAACGACCCTCAAGATCAGGCCAACACCTCTGCACTGGCCCTGCTCCCCGTACTGGTCGAGGGTAGGAAGGCGCTTGGCGCAGAACTGCTGAACCTGCCCGCCACCGCAAGGCCTGGTCAGCAGATCGACGCCAGTATCCAGGCGCGGGGCGGTGTACTGGTCGTATCGGGCAGGAAGGCGGGCTACACGCTCAAGGTCGATTGGGGCGATGGCAGCGCGCCTCTGGTCGAACAGAACGTGGGGGCAGATCGCACCTCGCTGGAGGGCGCTGTCCTTCCCACCTCGCACGCGTATGCCAGACCCGGCAAGTATACCGTCCGTGTAGAGGTGTGTGACGCCACCGGCTGGACCGCGTTCGACTCGCGCGAAATCACCATCACCGAGGCGGCTGCCGTCGCGCCTACCGCAGCCATTCGGACGAGCACGCCGACCAGCGCGCCCGCCGTGGGCAGTCGCCCATCTGCAACGCCCACAGCCACCGGTTTCGCTCCGCTCCCCACGCCGACAAGCTCGCCCACGGCAACCGAGTATCCGTCCGTGACGCCTACAGTGACCAGTCACCCATCCGCAACACCTTCGGCTACGCCAGAGCCTACTCGCGTTCTGGCATGGATCAGGCAAGATCAGGTGGTCATCAACGCGGCCAACGCGCCTTTGGAAGTACACGCACCGGAGGAGCGCTGGAAAGGCTCCTTCACGAAATGGGGAATGGACGAGACCAGTTTCACCTACCAGGAAAGATACGTAGAGCATGGGAACGAATGGTACAATGTATCTATCACGTGCAACTTGGATCGGCCTCCGCTGGTGCTGATGCCGGGGACGAGGTACAAGGTCACCGCCACCTGTTCGCATGGCGGCGATGGCAAGGGGCAAGAGGGCCTGGGGGTGCAGTTCTGGTACAGCCTTCAAGGTAGTTACCACAATCAGTACATCGACCCCCATAACCAGCGGGTGGATGCGGTACTAAACTACTACCCGTGGAGCGCCGGATTTGACGGCACGGCCAACAAGGAGTGGATGGTGACCGGCCCGCCAGCGTCCCGCCTGGGGGAGACCTTCGAGATGTATGCCGGCTGGTGGAACTCTCCCTGCAATGTCACCTGGACGTACCGGCTGGAGTACCATTAGGAGGGCAATGCAGGGCGCTCTCCCACGCCAGCCCGTTCCGTGAGGAGGTCGGTAATGGCTACAGTCGCAGACGTGCTTGCCGAATTGCGGGCCAAGGCCAGCCCCGTGAATGTGGAGGGCATGGCCCGCTTTGGCATGACGCCAGACCGCAGGCTGGGCGTGTCCGTCCCCGACCTGCGCAAAATCGCCAGGCAGGCGGGGCGTGACCACGCGCTCGCCCTGGAGTTGTGGCGGACTGGCATCCCCGAGGCGCAGATCGTGGCCTCGATGATCGCTGACCCGCGCCAGTTGACGGACGCGCAAATGGAGGAGTGGGTGCGCGATCTCAATTCCTGGGATGTGTGCGACCAGACCTGCATGAACCTGTTTGACAAGAGTCCCCTGGCCTGGCAGAAGGTGCTGGATTGGTCCGAGCGCGAGGAAGAGTTCGTCAAGCGGGCGGCTTTTTCCCTGATTGCAAGCCTCGCCTGGCACGACAAAAAGGCCACGGACGAACAATTCATCGCCCTGTTGCCGGTGATCCGCCGCGAGGCGACGGACGAGCGCAACTATGTGAAAAAGGCGGTCAATTGGGCGCTGCGCCACATCGGCAAGCGCAACCGGGCGTTGAATGCCGCCGCCATTGCCACCGCGCAGGAAATCCAACAGCTCGACTCGCGCGCCGCTCGCTGGATTGCCGCCGATGCGCTGCGCGAGCTCCAGGGGGAGGCTGTGCAGCGCCGACTGAAGGCTTGATCGCCGGAGCAGATCGAGTTCCGCACAAGGGTTGCACCCCCGGGATTTTGACACGCTGTCTCGGCGCGTTTACACTGGACATTATTACATGCTGCATCTGCAACCATCCGGGCAGACGCGGGAAGCCAGATTACGCCGAGTAGTAGGGGAGGGGGATGGAGAAAAAAGAGCGCAAGATTGTCGTGCGGAAAAACGGGCCATATGTCGTGTACGGCGGCATCCCGCTGGTGCGCAAGGTGCAGATTGTCTCGGAATATGGCGAGCCGCTAACCTGGCGCAAGGTCGAGACGATCCCCACCGGCGAGGTGTATTCCCTCTGCCGCTGCGGACAATCTCACGACAAGCCTTTTTGCGATGGCGCGCATGCTCCGGCCCACTTTGTGGGGACGGAAACCGCCGACACTGGCCCCACGGCAGATCGCCAGATGGTCTATACCGAGGGGACGGGCATCGTCGTCCGGTGTGACCCCTACCTGTGCATGGAATCGGGGTTCTGCGCGAATCGGTTCGTCTCGTTTCGCGAGTTGATCTCGCAGACCGATGACCCGGAGGTGCGCCGACAGCTCATGTCCATGATCGATCATTGCCCGTCCGGGTCGCTGACCTATGCCCTCACCGAAGAGGATGAGGATGTGGAAGCGGATTTGCCCGAGCAAATCGCCGTCACCACCGAGATGACGTCAGAAGGCCCCATCGCCGGACCGCTGTGGGTAACGGGCAACATTCCCATCGAGCGGGCCGACGGCAAGCCGTTTGAGACGCGCCCTCGGGTGACCCTGTGCCGCTGCGGCCTCTCCAGTATCATGCCCCTGTGCGACGGCACGCACCGCCACAAGCACGTGGTAGAGGATTGAGCGCCAGGGCGCGTTTGCGTTTATATCTGTCTGTAGTAGGGCGGGAACATCCCCCGCTCTTGTTCGTGTGCTCCTATAATCCCTTGTGCAGCGCCTGTAACTGGCGCGCAAACGGCTCGGGGATCAGCCCGTTCCGAGACCCCTCCTGGCCGATGGGCACGTCCCAGGTGACCACCCCGCCGAACGCGTTATAGTGGCGGGTGAGGCCAATCACCAGCTCGTCGGAGAAGCGCGGTTGGCCGCCGCACCAATAGGCGCCCAGGAAGCTGAGGATGTGATATTGCGCGCCGTCCACGGTATCTCTCAGAGGCATCCCCCAGTACTTTTCTTGCTTGTCCTGCCGGTTCCAGCGCGAGTCCATCATCACCGGGAAGGCGTTGGCGATTTCCCCCGCCGTGTAATCCTCATACTCGCTGTGCGAGACCACCGGCACGACCACGCCGGGGTTAAAGGCCACCAGCGCCTCGGGATTGCCCGCCTTCATCGCCTCGGCGAAAAAGCGGAAATTGGGCGCGTCGGGGTGGCGGTACATCCGGTCGGCGTAATAGCAGCCGTCAACCCACCAGCCCCACACCTTGTTCCCCCAGCGCAGCGACCACTCGCGAATCACCGCCTCCCAATTGCGCTGAAAGGTAGACAGCCGCTCGTCGGCGTCGGGCTGGGCCAGGTAGAGGCCGGGTCGCAGTTGCCACCTGCTGGCATCCCACAGCGGGGTGCAGCGCAGCCCCTCCACCGCCGCCCGGTCGTAGGCGGGCGCGTGCGCGGGCAGATAGACCATCAGGCGGATGCCGTGCGGCTCCAGGGCGTCGTACAGGTCGGCCACCAGGTCGCGCTGCGACAGGCGGCTGGGGCGGTTGGGCACCAGTGCGTCATAGGTGGCGTTGGGCGCGCAGAAAAAGCCGCTGTTCTGGCCCAGCGTGATAAAGAAATAGCGCGCGCCGGTGGAGGCCAGTTGCTCGGCCAGCCCGCGCACGTCAAACCCGTCCACCTGGCGGTTCCACTCCTCCGGCGTGAGGGGCGCGGCGGTGGGGCTGCTGGGTGGCGCGGCCAGATAGTGGCAAAAGACGCCCCAGCGGGCTTCACGGAACCAGGTGGTATCGGAACGATGATAGGGGGTATCGGCTGTCGGCATGTTGTCCTCCTGCAAGGAATAGTCCGCTCTATCAGGCTATCGCCTGACGTGTGCTTATGCTGCACCACTCGGGGATAAAAGGCAAACCAACCATAGACATCGAATAGTTGTTCGCCTATATTGAGTATAGCATACAGCAAAGGAGCATCCTCATGGACGACTTGTTCCCCAAGATGGCCCCTTGTGGAATAGATTGCGTGGCCTGCAATATCTACCAGGCAGCCCACGACTCCGCCCGCGCGGAGAAGCTGGCCGCCGATTTTCGTGCTTCAGGTTATGCCGAGGCCAGCCCCGGCTGGTTCCGGTGCCAGGGGTGCTGGGGCGATCGCCGCAAATGCTGGAGTGACGATTGCGCTATCTATGCCTGCATCGCGCCCAAGGGGCTGGATCATTGCGGCCAGTGCTTTGAGTTCCCCTGCGCGACCCTCGATCGGTGGGCGGGCGACGGGGAGCATCACCGCCAGGCTGTCGAGCGGCTGAAGGCGATGAGAGGCTGAGCGTCCGCATCCGCATCTTGCGAGCCGCCCAGGCTTTGACGCCAACCAGCGTCGCCGGTATAATGCGGCGTTGGCGGCCAGCCCCCACTACTTCTGATCTGCGATACCCGGCAGCGTGGCGCATGATGGGTCAGAAGGGAACCCGTTGCGACGCCTTCCGTGAGGCGGGTCGCCCGCAGCATTATCCCCAGCATATCACAGATCAGGAGCATCCTTTTGGAACGCAAGAGAGGAACCAGCACCCGCAGCGGGACGGCAGGCTCTGCCGCTATCAGTCCGACCATCCACCCCGGCCAGACGAGTCGCCTGGTCACCCGATCCCCCATCTACTATGGCTGGATTATCCTGGCCGCCGCTATGGTCGGGCGCGTCATGACAAGCCCCGGCCAGACGTATTCCGTCTCTATTTTCATCGAGCATTTCATCAGCGACCTGGGTCTCAGCCGCTCGCTGGTAAGCACGCTCTACACCATCGGGACGCTGACAGCCAGCCTGGCGCTGCCCTACGTCGGTCGGCAGATCGACCGGCGCGGCCCGCGCGTCATGGTTGGCATCGTCGCCGCCCTCCTGGCCGTGGCCTGTGTGTACATGGGTCTGGTGCAGAACGCGATCATGCTGGGGATCGGTTTCGTGCTCATCCGATTGTTGGGCCAGGGCAGCCTGGAAATGGTCTCCACGAATACCGTCAATCGCTGGTGGGTGCGCCGCCGGGGGACGGTTCTCGGCATCGCCGGGGTGTCCTTTGCCCTGTTGGGAAGCGGGCTGTTCCCCTCCCTGATCCATACGCTAATTCGCAACTTTGGCTGGCGCACCAGCTATATGCTGCTGGGCCTGTTGGTCGCCAGCGTCATGCTGCCCGTCGGGCTGGTCTTTTTCCGGCGCCAGCCGGAGGACTTTGGCCTGCTGCCGGACGGCGCGCAGATCGAGCCAGGGGCCACGCCCACTGCCCCGGTGGTCGTCGAGGAGCATTGGACATCCGCCGAGGCCGTGCGCACGCGGGCCTTTTGGGTGATCAGCCTGGGGCTGGCCTCCATCGCCATGCTGTCCACTGGATTGATCTTTCACGCAGTCAGCATCTTTCAAGATGGTGGCCTCTCTGCCGAGGTGGCCGCCGTGGCCTTTGTGCCGCTCTCGCTGACCAGCGCCCTGGTGACGTTGGGCAGCGGCGTGTTGGTGGATCGCGTGCCGGTGCGTCATCTGCTATGTGGGGCGCTTTTCTTCCAGGCGATCTCGCTGCTGGTCGCGCCCCATCTTCAGGCAGGGCCGATGGTGCTGATGTATGGCATCCTCGTCGGGATCACCCTGGGCTTGCAGGCCACCGTCAGCTCGACGGTTTGGGCCATGTATTTTGGGCGGCAACACCTGGGCAGCATCACGGGCATTGCCTCGCTCGTGATGATCGCCGGGTCCGCGCTGGGACCCATGCCAATGGGCATCGCCCGCGACCTGCTGGGGAGCTATACCCTGACCCTCAGCGTGGCTGCGGCGTTGCCTATGATCCTGGGTATTCTGGCGCTGACCATCCGCCGCCCGCAGCGTCAAAAGGATGCCGAGACTGCGTGATAGGATAGAGCGGCAAAAGGCGACAGGGGTGTCGGTTTCGCAGACTTGGCATCTCGCCCGCGCTGTGGCTATACTTGTGCATACGCTGTATTCCCTGGCCTTCCTCATTCCCGCCCGCCTGTAGCGGGCTATATCTTGTAGGCCACATTCCTGTTCGGGATAGGTAACGGCAGACAAACGACTGTCACGAGAGGGGTGCAGGAGGACAAGATGGGCGATAGGCGTGGGAACCCGAACACCCGCCGGATGCTGGTTATCAGCGTGTGGTTGGTGACGGGGGTGGGGATTGGGGCAGTGGCGGGGTGGTTGCTCGGCAACCTGGCCCTCTGGCTGGTCATCGGCGCCGTGGTGGGGGCGGGGCTGGGCCTTTTGCTCAGTTCCAGGGTCGTATGAGTTCGTCGTAGGAGGATACGTGCATGACAGGTAGAACCCTGGCGCTGCTCGGCCAGACCGAACGGCTGTTGCTGCGCGGCCCGCAAGAGACGGACATTCCCGCCATCGTGGCGCTGTGGACCGACCCACAGGCGATGCGACACATGGGCGGGCCACGCGACGCCGCATTCATCGCGGAGGCGTTCGGCGAGATCATCGCGGACCCGGAGGCCACCCTGCAAATCGACGGGGACCGCTGGTGGGCGGTGGTGGAGCAGGCCTCGGGGGCGCTGGTGGGGCTGTGCAGCCTGCTCTCCAAGGAGGTAGATGGCCAGGCCGAGATCGAACTGGGTTACTCTTTCCTGCCCGTCTATTGGGGGCGCGGGTATGCTACTGAGGCATCGCGCCTGGTATTGGCCTATGCCTTTGAGGACCTGGCCCTGGAATCGGTGATTGCCCTGATTCACCCGGAGAACACCGCCTCTGCCGCCGTCGCCCGCAAGCTGGGCATGGCGCTGGACAAGGTGGTGGACCGGGGTGGAGGGGCGCTGCGCGAGGTGTGGCGGATAGGATAGCTGGCCGTTCGACAAAACGCCGCCCCCAAGTACAATGACCTCGGTATTACTCGTTCACAGGAGAGACGCTCGTGCTCGATGCGCTGCCCCCGGCCCTGTTGCTCGACCTGGATGACACCATCCTGGCGTTTTCTGCTAACACAGACCTTTGCTGGCGAACGGTGTGCGCGCGGCTGGTCACCCCAGATGCCGGGTTCGCCCCGGAGGCGCTGCTAGAGGCCATCCTGGTCGTGCGCAAGTGGTTCTGGGCGGATCGGGAGCGCCACCGCGTCGGGCGGCTGGCGTTGAACGACACTCGACGGCAAATCGTGGCCCTGGCGCTAGAGCGGCTGGGCGCCCCCAACCCGGCGCTGGCCGCCGAGATCGGCGACGCCTATGCCCGCGAGCGCGCCGCGACTTTGCGCCCCTTCCCCGGCGCCATCGAGACGCTCCATCGCCTGCGCGCGCGGGGCGTGCGGTTGGCCCTGCTGACCAACGGCAACACCGCCGAGCAGCGGGATAAGATCGAACGCTTCCGCCTGGCTCCCCTGTTCGAGTGCATCGTGGTAGAGGGCGAGTTTGGCGTGGGCAAGCCGGACGAGCGGGTCTACCGCCACGCGCTGGCCTGCCTGGGCATTCCCCCGGCGGAAGCCTGGATGGTGGGGGACAACCTGGAGTGGGACGTGCAGGGGGCGCAGCAGGTGGGCATTTATGCCATCTGGATGGACCATGCCGGGCGCGGCCTGCCGCCAGACAGCCCCATCCGCCCCGACCGGATCATCCACACGCTGGCGGAACTGGTTCCGGCGATCCCCTGATTCCTTTTCCCCGTTGTGCGTCTATATCGGACATTTCTCGCCTGTTTTCGCTTGCCTGCCCGTGCTTGATTGCGGTACAATAGCCGGGTAGGGCATATTGCATCCACAGGCTCGCCATCACTCTCTCCATCCTTCCCCCTTTGCGGGCCGTACAGTGTTCGCACAAGACATATCCTCAGGAGGTACCACGCATGGGTAAGCGAATTGTGGTCATTGGCGGGGTGGCGGCAGGCCCCAAGGCGGCCGCGCGGGCGCGTCGGTTGGACCCGGAGGCCGACATCACCATTGTAGAGCAGGACGAAATCCTCTCCTACGCGGGCTGCGGCCTGCCCTACTACATTTCGGGAGTGGTAGACGACCGGCGGGATCTGATCTCGACTCCCATCGGCGTGTTGCGCGACCCGCAGTTCTTTGCCAAGGTCAAGAACATCAAGGTCCTCAACCGCACGCGGGCCATTGCCATCGATCGTCAGGCTCAAGAAGTCGAGGTGCAGAGTGTGGCGACGGGCGAGCGGCAACGGCTCCCCTATGATAAGCTGGTGTTGGCCACGGGCGCGGAACCTGTCGAACCTCCTATCCCCGGCAAAGACTTGAAGAACGTGCTCCGGCTCAAGCGGTTGGAGGATGCTGACCTTTTCCGCGAGACGATGCAGAATCAGGCCTGTCCTTACGTGGTGATTGTGGGCGGCGGGCTGATTGGTATGGAGATGACAGAGGCGGTTTCCGAGTGCGGCAGCGCGGTGACTGTCGTCGAGATGCTGCCCCACGTCTTGCCCATGCTGGACGCGGATATGGCCGCCCTGCTGGAGAAGCACATGCGCGGGCAGGGAGTCACTGTCAAGACCTCCACGCGGGTGATGCGCATGGAGGGGGATGAGCAGGGTTACGTCAAAAGCGTGGTCACCAGCGATGGCTCTTTTCCCGCGCAACTGGTGCTGCTGAGCATTGGCCTGCGGCCCAACGTGACGCTGGCCCAGCAGGCGGGCCTGTTGATTGACCCCTCGGGGGGCATCCATGTCAATGAGTACATGCAGACCTCGGACCCCAACATCTATGCGGCGGGCGACTGCGCGGCCAAGACTTGCTTTGTGCGCGGCACGGGCTGCTTCTTGCCGCTGGGTTCGGTGGCCAACAAAGAGGGCCGGGTGGCCGGGTCCAACGCTGTGGGCCAGGTGGAACGCTTCCCCGGCGTGGCGGGGGCAACGGCAGCCAAGGTGTTCGACTGGAACATGGGCCGGGCCGGATTGAGCGAAGAGCAGGCCGCGCAACTGGGCATCCCCGTCGTGTCGGCAGTGGTCAGCGCGCCGGACAAGCCCCACTATTACCCCGGCGCCAAGCCAGTCATCCTGAAGCTGATCGCCGAAAAGGCCAACCGGCGGCTGATCGGCATTCAGGGAGTTGGGCCGGGCGAGATCATCAAGCGCATCGACGTGGCCGTGACGGCCATGACCGGCCGCATGACCGTGGACGATGTGGCCCACCTCGACCTGGCCTACGCACCACCTTATTCCGAGGCGATGGACATCCTGATCGTGGGCGCGAACGTGCTGCGCAATAAAATGGACGGTCTGTTCCAGGGGGTGCAATCCACCGATGTGCAGGCGTTGCAACAGGCGGGCGCGGATTTCATGCTGCTGGACGTGCGCAGCCCCGATGAGTACGCGGCGGGGACCATCCCCGGCAGCACGTTGATTCCCCTGGGAGCGGTGCGCTCGCGCGCAGGCGAGATCCCCCGCGACAAGCGGGTGATCGCCTACTGCAAGACCAGCCTGCGGGCCTGGGAAGCCGTGCGGATTCTGGCCGGGCTGGGATATGCAAACGTCGAGGTGTTGGAGGGCGGGGTCACGGCCTGGCCGTTTGAGGTGAAAAAGGGAGAGTAGGGAAGAACCTCGCCCCCTGGCCGCGGCACAACGAACCGACAGCCGCACCCCCTCGCCAGATTTGGCGAGGGGGTGCGGCTCCGCAGAAGCCGGGAAGGGAGGTTTATTCGTGCTGGGACCACTGGCGTATGGCTTGGATCAGCGCGGTGGGGTCGCCCCCTTTGGGGATATGGTCCACCGCCCCCGCCTCGCGCATGCGCTGGGATACTTCCGGGTCGGCATACATGGACAGGCCGATCACCTTGACGCCAGGTAGTTCGTCGGTGATGCAGCGGGTGGCCTCGATACCATCCATCACCGGCATGCTCACGTCCATCAATACCACGTCGGGCCGGGTGGCGTGGGCCAACTCTAACGCCTCCCGGCCATTGTTGGCCTGGCCGACCAGTTGGATGCCCGCTTCGTCCGCCAGCAGGTGGGCCAATCCCTCTCGCACGATGGTGTGATCATCCACCAACAGCACGCGCAAGGGCGGCCTGTGCGTCGTTTCCTGCTCGTCCGGCGGGTTGGCTTCCCGTCGGATGAGCTGTCCAACCACTTCTTCCGCTGCGGCGACCTCTTGTGCGCCTGCCTGTTGCTCGGGCACCTGCAGGCGGATGCGTGTGCCCTGTCCAGGGACGCTCTGTACTTCTATGTGCCCGCCCAACATCTCCAGCCGTTCCGTTAGATGGAACAAGCCGAACCCGCCTTCGGTGGTGGGTTCGACCTGGGCGGGATCAAACCCCATCCCGTAGTCACTGATTACCAGTTCCAATTCGCCCACCGGCAGACGCCGCAGTCCTATGCTGGCCCGATTCACCCCGGCGTGCTTGACCACGTTGAACAGCAGCTCCCGTGCCGCCTGGAACAACATGGCGCGGGCGGCCTCTGGCGTGGTGTTATGCAGCTCCTCGGCCTCCACGTCGACCCGCAGGCCGTACTTTTCCTCGAACCAGCGCGCCAGCCAGTGTAGCGCCGCCGTCAGCCCCGCGTCGTACAACACCGGCGGGCTCAGTTCCGCCGTGAGGGATCGCGATGTGCGGATGGCCTCCTCCAGTACCTGGTCCACCTGCTGCCCCGCTTTGTGCATCGACGGGTCGTTCATCCGGCGCACCATACCGTTCACATTCAGGCGGGCCGCCACGAGCAACTGCTGCAAATGGTCGTGCAGCACGCGAGCCAGGCGCTTGCGCTCCCGCTCTTCGGCCCGACTCAGTTCGGCGGCCAGGGCGCGCAGTTGCACAGTGCGCTGGGCCACCCGCTGTTCCAGGGTGTCGTTCAAATCGCGCAGCGCCTCGGCGTTGCGGGAGCGCTGCATGGCAATGGCCACATAATCGGTGACTACACGCATCAGCCCGAGTTCATCCTCGGTGAAGGCGCCTCGCGAGCGCGCGCCGAACGACAGCGTACCGACGGCTTGCCCATCCACAAAGACCGGATGACAGGCGTAGGCCCGCACGCCCATCGAGCGCAAGAGACCGGCCCGGGGGTCTTGATGCAGGTCTATATCCTCCAGCGCCGCGGGCTGTTGATGGAGTGCCACCCAACCGCAGACGGTCGCCCCCAGGTCCAGCCACTCAAACTCGTGGGCCAACTCCTCCGAGACGCCACCGCACGCGTTCAGGTGCAGCCGTTCCTGGCCTTCATCCAGGAAAAAGTTGATAAAGACATCCGCACCGAGATAGCTCATCACCCGTTCGCCCAATTGCTGGATATCTGCCTGCGGCTGGGCGCTGCGCAGCAGTTGCTCGGCGGCATCGGCCAGCAGCTTGAACCGCTCTTCGCTTTCGCGCAAGGCGCCCTCGGCTTGCACCCGGTCGGTGATGTCGAGAAAGATGACGGCAAAGCGCCCTGGCCCGGTGCGGAAGGCGCTTACGCTGTAACAGTGCCCCAGCGGCCCGCTCCAGGACTCGAATTGCACCGGCTCTCCCGTGCGCACGACCTCGCCGTACCGCTCGATCCACAGTTGCTCGATGTCGGGGATCACCTCGCGCACGGTGCGCCCGATCACGTCCGTCGCCCTCAATCCAGTCTGCTGCTCGAATGCCGAGTTGATCTCCAGGAAGCGATAGTCGTTGGGCGCGCCCTGCTCGTCGTAGAGCATCTCGTGCAGGGCAAACCCTTCGGTCATTGTCTTGAACAGGGTTCGGTAGCGCTCCTCGCTCTCCCGCAGCGCCTGCTCCGTCTCCTTCTGTTCGGTGATATCGATGAAGGTTGCTGCGGCGCCCATAGTGACGTTGGTGTCCAGGTCCATCACCGGCGCAGCGCTGACCAGCATCCAGTGCGTTTCGCCGTTGGGTTGGGTCATGCCGATGGTCACGTCGCGCACGGTTTGCCCGCTGCGACGGGCCACGACGATAGGGTGTTCCTCTCCCGGGAAGGGTGAGCCATCTTTGCGCACGACCCGCCAGCGGGGATCCATGGAGGTCAGGCCGCGCATCTGGTCAATCGTCAGTCCGATGATTTCTTCCGCCGCCTCGTTCGCCTCGACGATCCGTCCTTCGGTGTCCTGCAGCACGATACCGGCCGTCGTCGCGTTATAGAGGCTACGATAGCGTGCTTCGCTCTCCCGCAGGGTCTGTTGCGCATGATGAAGCTCGGTAACGTCCTGAATGGCTACCGCGCTGCCCACGATCTGCCCGCTGGCGTCACGTACGGGAGTAGCGCTGTTCAGCACAAAAGCACGCGTGCCGTCGAAACGCTGTATCTGTAGGAACTGTCCAATAACGGCCTGGCCCTTTTGCGCAGCCTGCGCCGAAGCCCACTCGTCCGGTGCCACGAGTCGCCCCGTATCTACCCACCAGGCCCGGTAGGCATCATAGTCCTCGACCGACCTGGCTGTCGGCAGTTCCTCACCCCATAGCCTATCATAGGCCCTGTTAGTCAGCACCTGGCCCCCTTGGGCATCGCAGATGGCCATGCCCACCGGCAGGGCTTGCATCATCGCTTGCAGGCGGGCGCGCTCGGTTTCGATCTGTTCCCGCAGCGCAACTTCGGAGGTCACGTCGGCCCAGTTGACGACGGCGCCAGTGACGCGGCCTTCTGCGTCTCGGATCGGCCCGGCACTGGTGAGCACGATCCGGCGACTCCCATCGGGGCGGCTAAGGGCCATGTGATAGCCTACCACTTCCTCGCCATGCTCCGCCCGGTAGCGAGGCGTCTCTTCCAGGGCCAGCGGTCGCCCGTCGGCTGTTTCGGCCCGGATCACCTCGCTGCCCATGACAGGGGAGCCCCGCATCCACTGCTCCGTGGTCACCCCCGCAAGGTGTTCGGCAGCCTGGTTCATGCGCACGACCTCATCGTCAGGCCCCAGGATGAGCAGGCCATCGCTGATGGCGCCGAGGGTGGCGTCTAATTCGGCGGCGTGGCGCTGTACTTCGGCCAGCAGCCGCTCGCGCTCTTTTTCGGTCCGCACCCGCTCAGTGATGTCCTCCGCATAAACGGCCAGCGCCGTCACCCGGCCCTCATCATCCAGCACGGGGTGCACGCGATGGTCGAGCACCCAGCCGCCGCGCTCGTCCTGGTTGCGCATCGGCTGGCGCGTGCGCAGCACCTCCTCCGCCCAGGCCCTGCGGCGAGTGGCAGCTTTGGGGGGCAACAGCGCATAAACGTTCTGCCCTACCGCCTCCTCGTATGGGACCTTTAGTCTGCGGGCCGCTTCGGCGTTTAGGGCCAGCAGGGTTCCGTCGGGGGCCATCAGGAAGAAGGTAGTCGGGACAGAATCCAGCAACACGCGGGCGCGCCGCTCGCTCTCGCGCAGGGCCAGCCGCGTCCGCTCCTGCTCCGTGATATCCAGCAGGGAGAGCACCAGTCCCTCGACGTGGCCCTCCGGCCCTTTGACCGGCACCAGGGTCCAATTCCAATAGGTGACCCCCTTCTCCGGCTGGTTGGCATAGACAAGAGGCTTGGCCTCAAAACGCACCGGCTCGCCGGTATCGCGCACCTGCTCAGAAATGGCCTGATTTTCGGCGCTGGGGAACAGGTCAAAGTGGTTGCGCCCGATCAGTTCCTCCCGGCTATAGCCCGCGTCGCGCACATATGCCGAGTTGACCTGGGCAAAACGGAAATCCCTGTCCAGGTAAGCGATATCGGTGGAGGTGTTCTCCATGATCGTCTTCAGCAGGTTGCGCTCGCGGGTCTGCTCGGCGAGCAGATGTTCATGCGCCTGCTCGGCCTGCTTCTGTGCAGTCACATCGCGCAGGGTGCCCACCAGAATCTTGAGGTTGTCCTTATCGGTGGGCAGGAGGGCACGGCTGTTGCTCAGCCAGCGATACGAGCCGTCTTTGTGCAGCCAGCGATATTCCAGCGTCTCGCTGCCACCCTGCTCCAGCAGATGGCGGATGCCTGCCAGGTAGCGTTCCAGGTCGTCAGGATGGATGCGCGCGCGGATGCCCTCTATCCCCAGGGCATGCAGTTCCTCTGGAGTAAAGCCGGTAATGGCTTTTGCGGCCCCATTGCAGTAGATCAATTCGCCCGTGTCCAGGTTGGACACATGCACGGCGTCCGGCAATTGCTCCATCATCCACCGGACGAGGCCCTGTTCGCCCCATAGCCGGTCCACGAATTCGATGTTTGCGCTCATCCACATCTCCCATAGCGTGCTGCATCGCGTCAAATATCACTGGGTAGTATACCAGAGGCGGATTAATATGTAAAGTCAGCCGAGACCTCGGAATATACTACTCGACATATAAGCAGAGTGCAAGGGGAGACTGATTGGGGATCCTTGAAAGGATGAGCCCACCGGGTGAGAGAGGCGATGGTGGATGCCATGTGTACGCACGGCATCCGGGGTTGGATGGCAGCGGCTCATGGAATGGTGGCGGGAGTGAGCGAGGCCGCTACTCGTGCCGAGATGACTGGAGTACGGCCTCGATCAGCGCGGCGGGTTCGCCACTTTTGGGGATATGATCCACCGCCCCCGCCTCGCGTATGCGCTGGGATACCTCCGGGTCGGTGTACATGGAGAGGCCGATGACCTTGACCCCGGGTAGCTCCTCGACGAGACGGCGGGTGGCCTCGATACCATCCATCCCCGGCATGCTCACATCCATCAGCACCACGTCGGGCCGGGTGGCGCGGGCCAGTTCCAGCGCCTCCTGGCCATTGCTGGCCTGGCCGACCAGTTGGATGCCCGCTTCGTATGCCAGCAGGTGGGCCAACCCCTGCCGCACGATAGTATGATCATCCACCAGCAGCACGCGCACGGGCGGCTTGCCCGCCGCCTTCCGCTTGGCCGCTGCTATGCGCTCGCCCGCTGCCGCCTGTTCTCTCGATGGGGCGGACTCCCGTCGGATGATCTCTCCGGCCACTTTATCCGCCGCAGCGGTCTCTTGTGCGTCTGTCTGTCGTTGGGGTGCCTGCACGCGAATGCGCGTACCCTGCCCCGGTGCGCTCTGCACCTCTAGGCGGCCACCCAGGAGAACCAGCCGCTCGGTCAGGTGGAACAGGCCGAACCCTCCCTCCTCAGTGGGCCCGATCTGGGTAGGGCTAAACCCGGCCCCCTGGTCGCTGACTACCAGTTCCAGTTCGTCGTCGGGCAAGCGCCGCAGTTCTATCCTGGCCCGGTTCACCCCGGCGTGCTTGACTACATTGAACAGCAGCTCGCGCGCCGCCTGGAACAACACGGACCGGGTGGTCTCGGGCGTGGTATTGCCCAGTTCCTCGGCTTCCACGTCGACCAGCAGGCCGTACCTCTCCTCGAACCAGCGCACGAGCCAGTGCAACGCTGCCGTCAGCCCCGCGTCGTACAACATGGGCGGGCTGAGTTCCGCCGTGAGGGAGCGCGAGGTGCCAATGGCTTCGCCCAGCACACCATCCGTCCGTTCTGCCAACTCGTGCAGCGATGGATCGATCAGTCGATGCCCCAGGGCGTTCACGTTCAGGCGGGCGGCTACCAACAACTGCTGCAGGTGGTCGTGCAGCACGCGGGCCAGGCGTTTGCGCTCGCGCTCCTCCGCCCGGCTCAGTTCGGCGGCCAGAGCGCGCAGTTGCACTGTGCGCTCCTCCACCCGTTGTTCCAGTGTCTCATTCAGGCTCTGTAATTTGTGCTCGGTCTCCTTGAGATCGGTGATATCCCGTGCCACGGAGACAGCGCCCACGATCCGCCCCCGCGAGTCGCGCACAGGGACTGAGCTCACCTGTCGGTAGCGCCAGGGGCCTGTGTAGGGGGGGTGGCGGACTCGCTCCTCGAGACCGGCCAAGGCTTCACCCCGCAAGGAACGCAGCAATGGCGCTTGCTCCGGGGGGCGCAGCTTGCCATCGGTGGTCATGACCTGCAGCAAGGCCACCAACTCGGACGCGGGGACTTTTAGGTCTTCTGTCTGCTCGATACCAAGCCAACGGGCAGCCGTTTCGTTGAGGAACTGGACGTTGCCGTCCTCGTCGGTGAGCCACACCTCATCGGGGATGGCATCGATCAATGCGCGCAACCTGGCCCGCGCGGCATCGGCCTGGGCGGCCAGATCGCGCTCGCGGATGCTGGCCATGAACAGGCGTTCATTGATGTCCCGCGTTTCCTGGAGCAGTTGCTGGCGCTCTTCCTCGGCGTGCTCCAACTCGGCCACCCGCTGGCGCAATGCCGCCACTTCCTGTACTAATGCTTGCTCGGTCCGGTCCTGGTCTGCCACAAGTCAACTCCCTGAATCCATAGGTCGCCTATAATAAGCCCGTTAGCCTAGTCGCCTGGCTCTGACTCGCCACGCCTGCGCAGCATGGGCGCATTGCTCAGAATCCCCCAGTACCCCTCCAGCGCCTCGCCCACCACCAGCCCATGGTGTGTGATCTCAACGGCGTGCACAGCGCGCGAGTGTTGGCTGGAGCGCATCTTGACGATCACTATGACCGGCGCCAGTCGGCTCTCGATCTCGATGTAGCGCAACAGGACGAGGTCGTCAGCCAGGAAAGAGACCAGGTAGGGACTGAAGCGCGAACCCTCGAATGACTCTACCAGTTCCACAGTCAGAAGGACGCTGACCCCCGCGCCCGTCAGCGAGCTAACCAGGCGGTAGAGGGACTCGCGGAAATCCTCGCGGAAAGCCGGGGCCAGGGCCAGCTCAAAGCCCGATACCGAGTCGATCACCACCCGCTGGGCGGCGACCTCGTCGATGGCCTCCGAGATGGCAAACAGGGCCTCGTCGACCGAGAGGTCCAGGGGTCGCATGTAAAGGATGCGCAGCAAGCCCTTCTGGGTCAATTCATCCAGGTCCAAGCCCATGTTGCTGGCCCGGCTCACAAACTCTTGCGGATGCTCCTCAAAGATGACCAGCACCCCCGGCTGGCCCTGGGCCGCCCCGGCGGTGATGAACTGCGTGCCCAGTAGTGTCTTGCCAGAGCCAGAGGGACCGGCCACCAGGACTGCATCGCCCAAGGGGATGCCCCCGCCCATTATCTCGTCGAGGCCCGGCACGCCGGTATCCAGGCGCCGTCGGGGCTGCTGGCGTTCGATGCGCGCGCGGCGGGTGAGGATGCGCGGAAAGACCCGGATGCCGTCCTCCGAGATGCGAAAGGTGTGCAGGCCCACGATTTGGGCCTGGCCGCGCATCTTGACGACCTGCAGCTTGCGCACGATGGAATTGCGCATGGTATCCTGGGTCAGGTACAGAAGGCCATCCGCGATGCTGGCGATAGGAATCCCGGCGATTTCGGACGCGCGGCCCTCCATGACGATAAAGGAGGTGGCGTGCCAGCCGGTCAACACAAAGGCCAGTTCCTGCATGAATGCGAGCATATCCATGGTTCCCTGGCGCCGCTCCATCTGCGTGATGGAGCGAAAGCCGTCCACTGCCACCAGGGCAGGCTGAATCGCCTCCATCTCCTGCATGATGCGTGCCAGGACCTGCTCCAATTCACCTCGTCGCACCTCGTCGGCCAGGGAAACAAAATGGATGGTCTCGTCCACCTTGTCCGGCTCGAAAAAGCTGAACTGCTGCTGGTAGCGCAGAATCTTGATGGGTGGCTCGCCCGCCAGGGTGAAATAGATGGCGGGCCGCGCGGGCGTCGCGTTGGCGAAGAGGATCTGCTGGGTCAGGATGGTCTTGCCCGCTCCCGGCTCGCCTGTGATCAGGTTCAGGGAGTACTCGGGCAGCCCACCCCCCAGTACTTCATCCAGGCCGGGTACGCCCGTTGGCAGCCGGTGGATGCGCACGCGTTCAGATTGACTCATCGCCCACCTCCTCATCCGTTGGTATCTTGGCGCGGGGCAACTCGGGCCAGATCCGTCGGACCTGGCGTGTGACGAGACCCTCGCCGATAAAGTCACTCAAGAGTGCCAGGGCATTGGCGACAACGGCAGTGATGCCGTCGCGCACTTGAGCCGGGTCCAAGCCGTCCACTTGGGCCGCCAGCTCTTCCAAGGTGCCTTCAGCCTCCAGGCTACCCGGAGATGTGCCCAGGAACGTGTGCTGAGCACGGGCCGTCTGCCAGGCGCGCGTGAGCAAAAGCCGGGCGCCGCGTTGCCCGATCAATGGGGACAGGCCCTGTTCCAGTTGGTCCAGGACCCTGGCCCCTGCCTTAGCCAGGCTGGCAGCGTCTTCGCAGCCCCCGGCTTGGTGGCTCAACAGCCAGAAGCCGGTGCGGCGAAAGCGATCGCTGTTGCCCATGTAGTGCACCTCCCTTGCTGGTCCCCTCTTGGCATTTCCTGCCCCTGGTGGCACCCGTACCGGCGGTTTGCCCGCTAGTATCCGTCCGTTCTCAGCCTGCTCGGTTGACGGAGCCATGCCAGCCATGGCCTTTGCAACCCCGCCAGGCTACGTCAGTTCGCCGGTATTCAGGTTGGACACATACACGGCGTCCGGCAACACTCCCCCATCCGCCGGACGAACCCCTGTTCCCCCATAGCCGGTCCGCGCATTCGACGTTCGCGCTCCTTCCTATCCTCCAATCCGAGCCGCATCGCGCCAAGTACCACTGGCTGGTAACCATAGGGTATCTAATGCAACCTATAAATAACCAATATAAACCCATATAATCCATAAAGGACATAAGGACATAAGGACATAAGGACATAAGGACATAAGGAGGTAAGGACGTAAGGACGTAAGGACATAAGGACATAAGGACGTAAGGACGTAAGGACGTACGGTGATGATACTGCATTTATCCGTGGTACGCAAGTGGGAAAATCGCTCTTGGGCGTCCGCTACGTCCTTTCATCCGCCGCCCCGCAGGTTGCGCCCCGCACATCCGGCGGGGCGCTGGACAAAAGCGGCGCACGGTGCCACAATGCCGCTGTTCCATGTGGACATGAGAGATACGCTGCGGGATTACATAGGATGGCTGCCGATGGAATCACACTACGTGGACGTGGATGGACTGCGGATACACTACTACCAGGCGGGCACGGCGGGATCGCCGGTGTTGCTGCTGCACGGCGGGGGCAGCGACTCGGCCTGGCTATCGTGGGCCCTGGCTATACCGGCGCTGGCGGAGGCACACCGGGTCTACGCCCCCGACTGGCCCGGCTATGGCCAGAGTGACCGCCCCGACGCGCCCTATGCGATGGACTATTACGTGGACCTGCTGCCCCGGTTGATGGATGCCCTGGGTATCGAGCGGGCCAGCCTGGGTGGGGTGTCGATGGGCGGGGGGATTGCGCTGGGGTTTGCGCTGCGTCATCCCCAACGGGTAGAACGGCTCGTGTTGGTGGATAGCTATGGCTTGCAAACCTGCGCGCCCTGGCAGCGATTGTCGGCCTTGATGATCCGGTTGCCCTGGCTCAATGAAGCCACCTGGGCGCTTTTACGCCACAGCCGCCCGCTGGCGGCGGCCTCCCTGAAGGCGATTTTCGCCGATCCCTCCCGCGTCACGCCCGACCTGTTGGACGAGGTCATGGTAGAGGCGCGGCGGCCCGCTGCCGGGCGGGCCTGGCGGGTTTTCCAGCGGCACGAGGTGGGCTGGAACCGCGTGCGTACCAGCTACCTGGACGAACTGGGGCACATCACCGCGCCGACGCTGCTGATCCACGGCGCGCAGGACTCGCTGGTCCCGCTGCGGTGGGCGCGTGAGGCGGCCAGCCGCCTGCCGAACGCTCGCCTGGAAGTGTTGGAGCATTGCGGTCACTGGCCCCAGCGCGAGTGCCCGGAGGCTTTTAACCGGCTGGTGGCCGAATTCCTGGGCGATTAAAGGGCGCTCGCGGTTCTACCTGTGTGGCGGCGCCAGGTGGCTGGCCAATGGCGCTAACTTTTGGTTAGCACTGAAAAAAGAGGTGTAGGCTATCGATAGACACGGCGCTACCCGATTTTCTCATGCATGAGCATTGGGGAGGAGATACTGTAACCGCCCACCGCCCACCGCCCACCGCTCGGCGCGCGTGCCGCCGCCCCACCTGGGACTGAAGGTCCCAGGCTGGGAGAAGGTGAAACCCGTTGAAACGGGTTAGATGCATTTTAGTAGGCTTTAGCCTACTTCTTATCTATTAGCCCG
>Ga0209347_1002563_pt1 | contig 23642 bp, 12 predicted proteins | sample AutmiccommuBRH23_FD_187382 | JGI IMG/M metagenome (GOLD analysis project Ga0209347, IMG submission 187382) | Deep subsurface microbial communities from Mt. Terri, Switzerland - Autotrophic microbial communities BRH/23 (SPAdes) (version 2) | ecosystem: Environmental > Aquatic > Deep subsurface >...
CCCGATAATCGGTTCTCGGGCGATAACCACGATATTCTCTCCGGCGGCGCGAACGTCGGGTTTCTGCTCCCGGGTGTAGGGGATGAACACGACCCCTGCTTTTCGTGCCCGGGTGAAATCGGCCTCCATGGCCCCGTAGGCCATCATGTCCCGGTAGAAAACGAGGATGCGGGCCGCCGGGTTGGCCTTGGCGATCCGTAGGGCGTGCTTCAGGGCGGTCGAACAGCAGATACGGCTGCAGTATCCGTCCGGCGGCTGGCGGGTGCCGGCGCACAGGATCATTGCCACGCAATTGAGGTTCCGCGGATCGACGGTCCCGTTGTGCAGCTGTTCTTCGAGTTCCTTCTGGGTGAGGATGCGGGGACTGGTTCCATACCCGAAACCGGAAACCCGGGCTTCCCGCCCGCCGGTGGCCAGGACCGCCGCCCCGTGGCGCAGTAAACGGGTCGCGCTGTCACCCGTTTTTACGGTGGTGGTGAAATCCCCGGCCATTCCCCGGGCGCCGGTGATCGCTCCGTCCAGGTAAACCCGGATGTGCGGGTGCTGTTCGACCCGTGCGCTGAGCTGTTCCAGGAGGCCGGCGGCATCCTGGCCGTCAAGGGTGGTCCGGAGCCAGTTGAGATTTCCCCCCAGCCGATCGGTTGCCTCCACCAGGTGGACCTCGAACCCGTGGTCGGCGATCCCGAGGGCGGCGGTCATGCCGGCAACCCCGCCCCCCACCACCATGGCGGCCTGCCGGACCGGCGTGGCCGGGGCGAACACGGGATCGATCCGCTTGAGGCGTTCGGCCGCCATCCGGAGCCGCTGTTCGACATGCTGGTGGGCGGGAGGGGCATCCCCCGATTCCCGGTTTTGAACATCCGGGTAAAGCGACCGGATATCGATCCGGTCGATCCATTCCGAAGGGAGCGGGACCGCATCGCCCGCCTTGCGGAAGGGGGTGCACGCCCCGATAAGGACGCGGTTCGGTTTCAGTTCCCGGATCCGTTCCGCCAGGACGGCGCGCCCCTCATCCGTGCAGAGTTGATCGGCGAAAACCACGTGCCGGATCGCCGGGTCCGATGTCAGGTTTCGGGCCAGCGATTCCGTTTCCAGGGCACCGGTTGCCGCCCCGTTGCACGGGCAGACCGCAACGAGCAGTTCCGGAGGCTCCATGAAACGGGCCGGATCAACGGCCGCTGGCCCGGGCCTGGGAGCGAGATCCCCGCCGGAGGCGTGAAGGACCCGTGATGCGTTCAGGGCGGCCGAGCTGCCGCCGATAACGGCCTCCCCGATGTCCTTGAAGCCGGTGCAGGTCCCGGCGGCAAAAATGCCGTCGCGGGAGGTGCGGCCCGGTGAAAAGGCGGGGGCGGCGATAAATCCCCGCGCGTCCACGTCGATTTCCAGGAGGCCGCCCGCTCCGGAAATTCCCTTCCCTGGGCGCTGCCCCACGGCCAGGATCGCCATGTCGTAGGCCCGGGTTTCCACGGTGCCGTCGAGTGTTGCGAATCGGAGGGACAAGTCGCCCCTTTCCGGGTCGGCGGTGATGGAATGGACCCGCCCCCGGATAAACCCGACCCCTTCGGCTTCCGCCTGGTCCCGGTACTGTTGGTATCCTTTGCCGAAGGTCCGCATGTCGATATAGAAGATATCGGTGTCGATCGGCAGGCCGCGTTCCCGTCCGATCCGTTTGGCCAGGCGCGCTTCCTTGACCGCGACCATGCAGCAGATTCCCGAGCAGAAGTCGGCCCCGGTCGAAATGTCCCGGGAGCCGACGCACTGGATCCAGGCGATGCGCCGCGCGGGGCTCCCGTCGGACGGTCGGAGGAGCCGGCCGCCGGTCGGCCCGGTGCCGCTGATCCGCCGCTCGAATTCGAGCCCGGTCAGCACGTCCGGAATTACCCCGTACCCGAACGGGTTGGTCCCGGAGCGCGGATCGTAATAGTCAGCCCCGGCGGCGAGCACGATGGCGCCGACATTCCGCTCCGGGGTGGCGGCGAGGCGGAGGTCGTCATGGATCCGGATAATTCGGGGGATCAGGGCCTCCGGATCGAACGGCTTGACCAGGTAGTCGAGCGCCCCGATCTTCATCGCCTCCACGGCGGTTTCCACGGTGGCATAGGCGGTGATCATCAGGACGGTCAGTTCGGGGAGGCGCTCCCGGGCCTTTTGCAGCACCGTCACCCCGTCCATTCCCGGCATCTTGATGTCGAGGAGCATCAGGTTCACCGGGTGGCTTTCGAGCAGCTCCAGGGCCGCGGGACCCGAATCGGCGGTGTAGACCGCGAATCGCCCCTCGATCTCCAGCCAGTCCTTCAGCGATTCCCGCACAATCCGCTCGTCATCGACCACCAGAATGGAAAAATCCTTCCGGTCCCCGTCGGGAAACCGGATGGCGCCGGTGGGGCAGACCGGAAGGCATTTGCCGCAACGGCTGCACGCGTCCGTGTCGATATGGTACGGGCCGGGGGCCGCATGGGGCCAGGGGAGGTCGATCGCCTTGCGGGTGGCGGTATCGGCGTTGAACGGGTCGGGGAGTTCCACCGGGCAAACCCGGGAACAGGCGCCGCAACCGATGCACCGGTCCGGGTCGACCGGGTTTGGGCGGCTCCGGAGGGTCACCTTGAAATTGCCGGGTTCCCCCTTCACGGAGACGAGTTCGGTCTCCGGGAGGATGTCGATATTTTCGTGAAAGAGCCCTTTCCGGAGACACTGCTGGCCGGCGCGGTCCCGGTCGAAGTGGGGGAGCATCCGGCACATGCCGCACCCGTCGGTCGGGAACTGGCGGTCGAGGCGGGCCAGGACCCCCCCGGGGCGGGGCGACCGGTCGATGAGGGTTACCCCGTAGCCGTATTCGGCAAGGTCCAGGGCCGCCCGCATTCCGCCGATACCGGCGCCGACAATCAGTGCGTGTCCGTGTTTCCGGTACACTTCAGACGCTCCGGTTGATGTATTTCTTCGTGCACGTGCACGGCATTAATCAGGTCCTTTTCGTCAGAAAGCAACGCTCAGCCGATATGATAATTTCGTGCTCGTGCGCGTAATCGTAATCGGTCCTAAAAACCCGAGTACGAGTACGATTACGCGCACGAGCACGCGGAAAGATGTCATTCAATCCCCACCACATCCTCGAATTCCGCTTCTTCGAAAGTCGCCAGGGGGGGCGGCTGGGCCATATCCGTCCCCGGGATATAACCAAACGCCGCCTGGGTTTCCGCCGCCACGCTGATGAACAGTTCGGCCAAGGGAATCCCGCTGGGGCACGCGTTGGAACACTGCCCGCACCCGACGCAGGCGGTGCTGATATGGGCCATCCGGGTCAGATGGTAAAACAGGGTATCGGAGGGCATTTTCAATGCCCCTTTCCGGCCGGCCCACCGGATGTACTGAGCCGGTTCGTGGTCGAAGACGTCGGTGAGAAAGACGCATTCCCGGCAGTAGCAGACCGGGCAGGCGACCCGGCAGTTGTAGCAGTTGACGCAACGGGAAAACCAGGCGGCGAGTTTTTCGGGGGAATCGGTGGCCGCGCGGGTGGTTTCCGTCATCCGCTCGTGTTCGGCCCGGCGGCGGGCGATCAGCCGGTCGATGGCGGCCTGGCGGCCTGGCGCCTCCCCGGTGGCCTGGAGCCCCAGCCGGTCGAGAACCTGTTCGCCCGCGGCCGTCTGGCCGAGAACCGGGAGGGCATTCGGGTCCTGGCGGCCGAAAAGGCCCACGGCCAGGTCGGCTTCGTCCGGTGTCGGCCGGGTGCAGACCCGGCAGGCCGGGGCCAGATGCGGCGCATCGACGGGATCGCCGCTTCCCGGCAGGACCGATTCAATGAAATCGCGCGTGGTGCCGCCGGTTTCGGTAAAGGTGAAAAATTCCCGATTCGGATAGGCACCCGGGCAATCGAGCCCGATGAGGAGCAGGTCGTCTGTCCGCCCCTGGTTGAGCTTGACCAGCTCCACGAACGCCCGGATTTCGCAGGGCCGCATCACGGCCGCCAGTTTGCCCCCGGACGGCCGACGGGTCAACCGGGAGAGGAGGCGGGCCGCATTGACGGGAAAGGCCAGGGCCAGGGGATCGGCATCCGCTATCCGGTCCGGATCGCGGATCAGGGTCGGCATGATCATCGACTCCGGCCCGGTCCGGCAGGGGACCAGGATGGCATCGGCAACGCCCGATTCGAGCAGGGACCGGAAAAAATTGGCCAGTGTCCGGACCAGGTCTCCTTCAAATACGGTTATGTCCGCGGTGCGCGGCATCGGGAAATTCCTTTTTTTCTTTAGTCATATCAACCGGGCCGGGTTCGGCCCAAGTGCTTTCACCTGGTCGACCAGCCGGTGCATGGTATGGGCGAATTCTATCCCGTCGCTTGCCCCGATCCAGGTCAGCCGGAGGCGGTCGGCGTCGATCCCGAACCTGGGGAGAATCGTTTTCAGGAGCTTGATCCGGCGCCGGGCCTTGTAGTTGCCGTTGATGTAGTGGCAGTCGCCGGGGTGGCACCCGCTGACCAGCACCCCGTCGGCCCCTTCCAGGAATGCCTTGATGATGTACTGCGGATCGACCATGCCGGTGCACATCACCCGGATCATCCGGACATTTTCCGGATAGGGGAGCCGTGATGTGCCGGCAAGATCGGCGGCGGTGTAGGTGCACCAGTTGCAGACAAAGGCGATGATCACCGGCGAAAACGGTTCCGCGCTCATTTCGCTGTTTCGCGAGTCGATTGCTGTCGTCATATTTACATCCTCACTTCGGCCACGGCGTCCATCAGTCCGTCGAATTCGGCCATGACCTGCTTTTTCCTGAAATGGTGCACCCGGGCGGCCCCGCTGGGGCAATAGCCCGAACAGCTCCCGCACCCCTTGCACAGGGCGTCGTTGACCACGGATACTCCGCGCCGGGCGTCGAATGATATGGCCCCGTAGGGGCACAGATCGATACAGACCTTGCATCCGATGCAGATATCCGGATCGATCGCCGACACGGTCGACGGGATGACCACCATCCCCCGGCTGCTGAGAGCAAGCGACTTTGCCGCCGCCCCGGACGCCTGGGCCACCGTGTCTGGGATATCCTTGGGCGACTGGCAGGCCCCGGCCAGGAAGACGCCGTCCGTGGTGGTTTCAAGTGGCCCCAGCTTCGGGTGGGCTTCCATGAAGAACCCGTCCGCGCCCTGGGAAATTCCGAAGATCCGCCCCACCTCGGCGGTATCGGCCCGGGCTTCCATGGCCACGCAGAGGACGACCATGTCGACCGGCACCCGGACCCGCCGCCCCAGGAGGGTGTCTTCCCCGATGGCGATCAGTTTTCCCGCTTCTTCCGGCGATTCGGCCCGATCGGTGATTTCGGCCACTTTCCCCCGGATGAACAGGGTCCCTTCCTCCTGGCACCGCCGGTGGAACTGCTCGTATCCTTTACCGAAACAGCGAAGATCGATGTAAAAGTCGTAGACCCGGGCATGGTGCCCCACCTTTTCCTTCACGAGGTGGGCGTATTTCATGGCGTACATGCAGCAGACCCGGGAACAGTATTCGTGAAAGCGATCGTCCCGGCTCCCGACGCAGTGAAGGAGCGCCACGCTGTCGGGCGGGCGGGTGAACGCCCCGGACGCGTCGCGCAGGAGGAGTTTCCCCCCGGTCGGCCCGGTGGCGTTGGAGAGCCGCTCGAACTCCAGGCTGGTGAAGACGTTCGGGTACCGGCCGTACCCGTAGGGGGTCATGGGGGTCGGGTCAAAGACGTCATACCCGGTCGCCACGATGATGCTCCCGACGGGGAATTCGATTTCCTCCGGGCGCATGGTGTGATCGATCGCCCTGGCTTCGCAGACCCGGACACATTCCATGCATTCACAGCAGATGCCGCAGTTGAGGCACCGTTCGGCTTCCCGGAGGGCCGCCGGTTCGACCAGCCCGGCGCTGACCTCGCCGAACCCGGCCGTTCGATCTGTTGGTGCGATATGGGAGGGTGTCTCCCGGGGGCGGGCAGGGGTGTCCGGGGGTATTTCGGCCCAGTCTCCGGGCGTTTCCGGGGAGGCGGAATCGATGTCGATTCCACCGGGTACCGGCCGGTTTTCCAGGTAGCCGATGATCCCGGCGGCGGCCCGGTGCCCGGCGGCCACTGCTTCGACCACGGTGGCCGGACCGGAGACCGCGTCTCCCCCGGCAAAGACGTGCGGGAGACAGGTCTGAAGCGTTTGGGGGTTCACCCGGATGCGGCCCCCCCGGCCGCTTTCGATCCGGCATCCGGCGGCTTCCCAGGCCGGGACGATCCGCTGGCCGACAGCCGGGATTACCGCGTCGCAGGAGATGAAGAAGGCGGAACCGGGAACGGTTTCCGGCCGCCGCCGGCCGTCCGCGTCCGGGGGGCCGAGACGGGTCCGGGCGCATTCCAGGCCGCTGACGCCCCGCCCGTCGGTGAGGATGCGGACCGGTGCGGCCAGGTACGCGAACCGGATCCCCTCTTCTTCAGCTTCCCGGGTTTCGTCTTCAAACGCGGGCATCTCCGCCCGGGTGCGCCGGTAAACTACGGTGACGTTCCGCGCCCCGATCCGAAGCGCGGTGCGGGCCGCGTCGATCGCCACGTTCCCCCCGCCGATCACGGTCACGGTTTTCCCCGGCGTCATCCGGATGCCATCATTGACCCGCCGGAGAAAAGCCACCGCGTCGATCACCCCGGGCGTCCCGGTTTCCCCCGGGATTCCCAGGGGGGACGGCCCGTGGGCGCCGGTGCCGATGAAAACGGCGTCATATCCATCGGCGGCAAGGGTTTGCGCGGTAAAATCCCTGCCGAAGACCGCCCCGGTTTCGGCCGTTACTCCCATCCGGAGGATATAGCCGATCTCCCGGTCAAGCACGTCCGGGGGAAGGCGGTAGTCCGGAATTCCGTAGCGGAGCATGCCGCCCAGCTGGCCCAGCGCCTCGAAGATCGTGACCCCGTACCCGGACCGGCGAAGGTCGTAGGCCACAGTCAGGCCGGCCGGCCCGGAGCCGATCACCGCCACCTTCCGATCGATTTCCCGGATTTCCGGCAAGGGGAGGGTTTCGAAATCGACCCGGTCGGCGGCAAACCGTTTCAGTTCCCGGATGGCCACCGGATCATCGACTTCCGCGCGGCGGCACCAGTCCTCGCACGGGTGGGGGCAGACCCGGCCGAGAACGCCCGGAAGGGGGATCCGTTCCATGATCACCCGGACCGCCTGTTCATATTTTCCCTCCCGGATCATCTGGACATATCCCTGGACGTTGGCGTGGGCCGGGCAGGCGGCCACGCAGGGGGCGCGGTCCTTCTTGTCGATGCAGAAGGTGATCGGCACGGCCTGGGGAAAGCTCCGGTAGATGGCCTTGCGATCGCCGAGCCCCACGTCCCACTCGCTCGGCCGGGTGACCGGGCAGACCCGGGCGCATTCGCCGCACCCGGTACAGACATCTTCGTCCACATAGCGGGGATTTTTCCGGACCCGGACCGTGTAGTTTCCGATATAGCCGGATATCGATTCCACTTCGCTGTAAGTGAGCAGCTCGATCTTTTCGTTCTGTCCTACCTCCACCATTTTGGGGGTGCCGATGCAGGCGGCGCAGTCGAGGGTGGGAAATGTCTTGTCGAACTGGAGCATGTGGCCGCCGATGGTGGTCTCCCGTTCGACCAGGTAGACTTTTTTCCCCCCGCTGGCGATATCGAGGGCCGCCTGCATCCCGGCGATGCCGCCGCCGACGATCAGGGTGTCGGGGTGGACCGGGACTTCCCGGGTTTCCAGGGGCAGGTGGCGGTTGACCCGGCGGATGGCGGCCGCGGCCAGGGTTTTCGCCTTCCGGGTGGCGGCATCCGGATCCTCGGTCACCCAGGAGACCTGTTCCCGGACCGAGGCCATCTGGAAGAAATAGGGGTTGATGCCGGCGCGCCGGCAGGCGGCCTGGAAGGTTTTTTCGTGGAGCCGGGGGGAGCAGGAGGCGACCACCACCCGGTTCAGGCCGAAACCGGCGATATCCAATTCGATCATTTCCTGTCCGGGGTCCGAACACATGAACCGGTAATCCCGCGACACCACCACGTTTTTCAGCCCGCGCGCCCATTCCGCCACTTCTTCGACCCGGACCCGGAAGGCGATATTGACGCCGCAGTGGCAGATGTAAAACCCGATGCGCGGGGTCGATGGGGAAATAAATCGCAGGGACGGGTCCATGGTGCGGCCTTTCACGCCTTTCGGGCGCCGCTCCGGGTCAGTGCGCTGACCCATGAAAGGATCGTATTTCCTTCCGGTGGGGATTCCAGGAATACGTCCGGTTCGGGGATTGCCCCCCCGAGCATCCAGTGCTGGAAGATGATCTCCTTGCCGACTGCCGAAAGCATCACCACCGGGATGAACCGGAGCAGGTCATGTTTTTTCAGGGATTTGTAGAGGGTCATCCCGTCCTCGCCGCACAGGAGGCAATTCAGGATAATGCAGTCCGGCCTTTCGGATTCGGCCAGTTTAAGCCCCTCGGCCCGGTTCTCCGCGCAAATCGGCGTGAACCCGCGAACTTCCATGAGGTGGGTGAGAAACAGGCGGACATCGGCATCATCGTCGATGATCAGGATGGTTTTCCGGGCAGGTGGGGACGGCATGGGCAACGCTCCCGTTTGTCGGTCGGTTTCCCTCCGCGTGACCCCGCTGGTAACATCACGCGGGGGGATCGGCTGCCGGTCACGTCAACTCGCTTGCGACATTACCGTGCAACGGAGACAGGTGTTGCATGGCTCATGCCAAGTACTCCGCTATGCTGCGTTTTTGCGGGAAGTAACTTGGAGCAGGAAAAGCGAATTCAGAAGAAGAAAGACGAAAAGCAGCCGATCCGAGCCATTTGGGGCCGGGTTGCCGAATCGAGTTCCTTGGAAGATACCAACTTGGGGTACGTCGCGTTTTTGCGGAAAGAAACTGGTTTATAAAATGAACGTCCAACATCGAACATTGAACGTCGAACATCGAATGAAAAGCTGAAAATTCGGATTCAAAGTCCAAGCGCCAGCCTTTGTCTTTGTTTTCCCATTCGACGTTCGATGTTGGGCGTTCGATGTTCGATGTTCATGAAATTTCTTGGAAGCTACCCACCTCCGCTTTGCTGCGTTTTTGCAGGAGAAAGGGCTTTGAGCGAGCTTTCATGGAAGCGGATAATTCGTTTTCCTTCATAGCCCTTCATGCGCTTCATGGTTCCAATTATTTGTGTTGCAAATATGTTGCATGGTGCAACAGGCGCAACAGTTGCAACAGATCACGGGGTAGCCGGGCTGCTGTTTGGGGAATCCACCGGGAACCGGAGATAAAAAGTGGACCCCTTCGCCGGGGCGGTGCGGACATCAACCGAGCCGTTGTGATCGGCCATGATGCCGTACACCGTTGAGAGCCCCAGCCCTACCCCGTACCCTTCGCGTTTGGTGGTGAAAAACGGCTCGAAAATGTGCGGCAGGTCCTTTTCCGCAATGCCGGTGCCGGTGTCGGTGACGGAGATGACGACCCGGCGTTCACCGGGATCATGGGTGGCGGCCAGCCGGAGTTCTCCGCCGCCGGGCATGGCGTCGATGGCATTGAAGATCAGGTTGATCAGGCATTGCTGAAGCCGGTTCATATCCCCGCTGATGGCGGGCAGGCCGTGGTCGACCCGGTGGTGCAGCATGATGTTGCACAATTCGAGCTTGTGCCGGCTCAGGAGGATGCAACGCTCGATCAGGGTGTCGATGGTCACCGGTGCAAAACCGGACGGCGACCGGCGGGAGAAGGTGAGGAGGCTGGAGATGATCCGGGAACATCGCTCGGTTTCCGTTTCGATGATCGCCAGGTAACGGGAGAACTGTGCCATGGTATCGGGGTCCGGTTCGCCCCGGCCGACGATCCGCGCCATGAGACGAATGTAATTGAGAATGCCGGCCATCGGGTTGTTGATTTCATGGACCACGCTGGCCGCCAGCCGCCCCAGGGAGATCATCTTGTCCTGGTGAAGAATCCGGGCCTGGTCTTCAATGATCCGTTTTTTGTCTGAATACCGCTGCCGGGCCCGGTTGACGGCGACCTGGAGCGCCGCGTCATCGAGCGGCTTGGTGATGAAGTCCGATGCGTCCAGTCGCAGGGCCTGTATGGCGATGTCCATATCCCCGTAGGCGGTGACCACGATCACCTCGGTGTCCGGGTATTGCCGTTTGACCGTTTCCAGGACGGCGATGCCGTCCATCCCCGGCATCCGGATATCGGTGATGACGATTTGGGGGCGGAATTCGCCGCAGAGGCGGATGCCGGTTTCCCCGTTTTCGGCGGTCTTCACTGTATAACCGGCATCTTCGAGTGCGATCCGGGTAACGTTCCGGATACTCGCCTCGTCATCGATCAGCAGGATTTCACAGGATTGGGGGTCCGGCATGATTCCTCCACAATTAAGGTTGGTTATCGAATGCTGTGTCCGGGAAGTCAATCATTTTGATGGCTTCAGTATATGCGCATGCGTGTATCAGAAAACGATAAAACCAGAATAACTATTCCGAAAAAGCACGATCCGCGCACGTGCACGAGCACGTGTACGTTCACGTTCACGAAAAAACGGGTGACATCGAGGCCATTGATCATAGGATGTGCTGACGAAGGAAGCGCATCGGCTGAGTACCGGGAATCTGAAACGGGTTTCCATGCACAGAAAGCTTATATGCCCCGAATAGTTGATAAATTATTACGCGCACGCGCATGAACTAAAGGTCAAGGACGGGTTTTGAAATCCGCCCCTGCGGCACATCCGTTTAGGTGTTTTTTCGTTTGTGCTGGCTTCGGGCCTTTGTTATAGTCTTCGCGATTATCCGGATCGCTCGTAATATTTCGATTTTTCGGATTATTTTTATCTCAGGAGGCGCCATTTGCTGTCCAGGGTTTTTACCGGTGCGGTCATCGGCATCGACGGGGTGTTGATGGAAGTGGAGGTGGATATCGCCCACGGGCTCCCCGCCTTTACCACCGTCGGCCTGCCGGAAGCGAGCGTCCGGGAAAGCCGGGAACGGGTCAAGTCGGCCATCGTCAATTGCGGGTACGACTTTCCTGCCGACCGGATCACCGTCAACCTGGCTCCGGCCCATATCCGTAAGGTGGGAACCGGGTTCGACCTGCCGATCGCCCTGGGGATACTGGCGGCTACCGGCATCCTTCCCTACCCGGAAATCCGGGATGTTGTCATCCTCGGCGAACTGGCCCTGGACGGGCGGGTCAAGCCGGTCACCGGAGCTCTGCCCATGGCCATTGCCGCCAAGGCCGCCGGTTTTTCCGGAATACTGGTCCCCCGGGAGAACCGGCGGGAAGCCTCCGTTGTCGAAGGCCTTTCTGTGTATCCCGTCGATACGCTCGCCGAAGGAGTGGCGTTCCTGCGCGGGGAGCGCGACATTGCCCCTGAAAGCGGGGACGATGCCTTAAAATCGGAACCGGAAATCGATTTGGAAGCCGATTTTTCGGAGGTTTCCGGACAGGAGCATGTGAAGCGGGCCCTGGAAATCGCGGCGGCCGGCGGGCATAATGTCATTATGATCGGCCCTCCTGGGGCGGGAAAAACCATGCTGGCCCGGCGATTCCCGGGCATTATCCCGCCGCTGAGCTTTGCCGAAGCGATTGAAACCACCAAAATTTTCAGCGTCTCCGGTCTGTTGGGAAGGAATGAAGCCCTGGTCTCCCGCCGGCCGTTCCGGGCGCCGCACCATACCATTTCGGACGCGGGGCTGATCGGCGGCGGCAATATGCCCAAAGCCGGGGAGGTCAGCCTGGCCCATAACGGCGTTCTTTTCCTGGACGAACTGCCGGAATTCAAGAAAAGCGTCCTCGAAGTGCTGCGGCAGCCCCTGGAGGATCGCGAGGTCACCATCTCCCGCGCATCGATGAGCGTCACTTTTCCCTCGGATTTCATCCTGATTGCCGCCTTAAACCCCTGCCCGTGCGGGTATTTCACGGATCCGAAACATACGTGCCGGTGCGGTTCCGCCCAGATCCAGAAATACCGGAACCGCATCTCCGGTCCGTTGCTCGATCGGATCGACTTGCACGTGGAGGTCCCGGCCGTGGCGTACCGGGAACTGGCCAGCACCCGCCCGGCCGAACCGTCGTCCGCCATCCGCCGCCGGGTCTGCGCGGCGCGTGACCATCAGGCTGAACGGTTTTCGCGGTCAAAAATCCGCACCAATGCCCGGATGCAAAGCCGGCACATCCGGCAGCACTGCACCATCGATTCCGCCTCCGCCCGGATACTGGAAACCGCCGTGGACAAGTTGGGGCTGTCGGCCAGGGCCTATCACCGGATTCTGAAGCTTGCGCGGACCATCGCGGACCTCGCGGCAACGCCCGGCATTGAGCAGCCCCACATCCTGGAGGCTATCCAGTACAGGAGCCTGGACCGGAATGTGAATTAAAAACAGAATCCAGAAGCCAGCGCCGCCGCTGCCCCGCAGTGCAGTTTGATCGATAAAGTAACTAACCCGATCGGGCTAGTTACATGCAAGAATCCAGAAGCCAGAAGAAAAGCGAGTGATGGTTTTTGATTCTTGTTTCCGTATGAATTTTAAACATCGGATAGGGCTGATTTAACGGAGGCCGGATCACTCTGCGCCCGGTTTTGACCTTATTCTGGCTTCTGGATTCTGGCTTCTGGATTCTTTTTCAAACCATGAACCCCGTCCCGCAATGGAGACGGAGCATCGCCAAACGTAAATACCACGAGGTCTTCCTTGATCCCTTATGATGTCTGGGCGGAAATCGATCTAAATGCCATTTCCGAAAACATTAAGGCGCTGAAATCACTTTTGTCAAAAAGCACGCGGCTCATGGCCGTGGTCAAGGCCGATGCCTACGGGCATGGCGCGGCGGAAGTGGCCGCCCGGGCCATGGCCTCCGGGGCAACAGCGCTCGGGGTGGCCCGGCTCGGGGAGGCAGTAGCCCTGCGCCACGCGGGGATAAATGCCCCGATTTTGATCCTGGGGCACACGTCAAGTGTCTCGGCAGCCAAGCTGATCGCCTACGATCTCACCCAGACAGTCCATTCCTACCGGACCGCCGCCGAATTGTCCGCCATCGCGGAAACCCTGGGTAAGCCATTGCGCATTCATGTCAAAATCGACACCGGCATGGGGCGCCTGGGCATCCTGTCGGACGACCGGGTGATCGCCCCGGCCGGTGCCTGTGGATTTTCATGTGCCGCCGATGAGGTCCGGGCGATCTGCAACTTGACGGCGCTTGTCCCGGAAGGGATCTGCACCCATTTCGCGGCGGCCGATGCCGGGGATAAAACCTCGGCGAAGGAGCAATTCCGGATTTTTACGGAGTTGCTCAATCGGCTGGCCGCCGACGGTATCCGTTTCCCTGTCCGCCATGCCGCCAATACCGCGGCGATTATCGATATGCCCGAAACGGGACTCGATTTAGTCCGGGCCGGCATCGGCATCTACGGGCATTACCCATCCGAAGCGGTAAGCCGGCGGGTCCGTCTGCGGCCGGCCATGACCGTAAAATCGCGGATTGTACATCTCAAAACCGTAGGGCCGGATTTCAAGGTCAGTTACGGGGGAACCGCCCGAACCGCGGCTGAAACCACTCTTGCCACGGTATCGGTCGGGTATGCCGACGGGTTTTCCCGGCTGCTTTCCTCCACGGGGCGGATGACGGTCGCCGGCAGGGAGGTTCCGATCATCGGGCGGGTCTGCATGGACCAGACGGTTATCGATGTGGGCCGGGCGGATGTGGCCGTGGGGGCGCCCGTGGTCATTTTCGGCGATCCGGACGAGGGGGCGATTCCGGCCGAGGCAGTGGCGAAGGCAATGGGAACAATAAATTACGAAGTACTTACCCTGGTGTCCGGTCGGGTGCCACGGGTCTACCGGCGCTAAAATGACGGGCCATATCTTGTGGGTGAATGTAAAGAAAATCCAAGATATTGACGCAGGGGTGATCGGTGTAACCGTTTGGATTTCTGCCGAAAATGCGGGGCCAAAATTGCTTGACAATAAAAATTGCCGGTGCTAAATAAACACTTTGCTTTATTCCTAATCATATGTTTTTGAATTTAAAATACATATTGATCTCCTCAAAAGAAAGGGTCGGCGGTGCCCGGCCAAATGATAATAACTTATAATGATTTTTGACTTTATTTTAACGAAAGTGTCGATTGTGGGAAAGGAGGTGCACTCGGTTTTAATCGGAAAATCGTTGTTAATCTTAAGTAGTGGAAACCTTTGGACTTTCACTAAAAATGGTAAATCAGGAGGTAAATAATGCCAAGTTACGTAATTACCGAAAAATGCGATGGCTGCAAGGGCGGGGACAAAACAGCCTGTATGTACATTTGTCCCAATGACCTGATGGTGCTCGATCCCAATGCGATGAAGGCCTACAACCAGGAACCGGATCAGTGCTGGGAATGCTTTTCCTGCGTAAAGATCTGCCCGACCCAGGCCATCGAAGTCCGTGGCTATGCCGACTTTGTACCACTGGGGAGCAGCATCTACCCCATGATGGGCACCGAAGACATCATGTGGACCTGCAAGTTCCGTAATGGAATGGTCAAGCGTTTCAAGTTCCCCATCCGGACCACTCCCGAAGGCGACGCCAATGCGTATGCCGCTCTGAAGGGCAAGGATCTCGAAAGCCAGCTGCTTTCCACCGAGGAAGCCGATGGTTTCAAGATGCCGGTCCCGAAGACCGTCTAGGTTCGCTCATTGCTGTGGAAGACCAACAACGAACACTGTTTCGATACTAAGGAGGAGATGTTATGGGTATTCCGAATAAACCTGCTGGCGAACTCAAGGCCGTAAGAGACCCTGAAGTCGTTGAAAAAGAAGTTGACATCCTGATCGTGGGCGGCGGTATGGCAGCCTGCGGTACTGCGTTTGAAGTCAAGAAATGGATGGCCGATGGCCAGACCGTTCTGCTGGTCGACAAGGCCGCAATGGAAAGAAGCGGCGCGGTCGCACAGGGACTTTCCGCGATCAACACCTACATCGGCGAAAACGCTCCGGAAGACTACGTCCGCATGGTCAGAAACGACCTGATGGGCATCGTCCGTGAAGACTTGATCTTCGACCTGGGCTGCCACGTCGACGATTCCGTCTACCTGTTCGAGGAATGGGGTCTGCCGATCTGGAAGCAGTCCGAAGAAGGCAAGAACCTCGACGGCAAGAAGGGTCAGAAGATGGGGACCCTTAAGGGCGGCGCCAAGCCGGTCCGTACCGGTAAATGGCAGATCATGATCAACGGCGAATCCTACAAGCGGATCGTCGCCGAAGCGGCCAAAAAAGCCATTGGTGATGAAAACATCCTGGAACGCGTCTTCATCGTCGAACTGCTGCTCGACAAGAATCGCCCGAACCAGATCGCCGGTGCTGTCGGCTTCTCCGTCCGCGAAAACAAGGTCTACATCATCAAATGCAAGACCATGATGGTTGCCTGCGGTGGCGCGGTCAACATCTACCAGCCGCGTTCGGTCGGTGAAGGCAAGGGCCGCGCATGGTACCCGGTATGGAACTCCGGTTCCACCTATACCCTGTGCATGAAAGTCGGCGCCGAACTGTCCATGATGGAAAACCGGTTCACCCCGGCCCGCTTCAAGGATGGTTATGGTCCCGTCGGCGCATGGTTCCTGCTGTTCAAGGCCAAGGCCCTCAACGGTCTCGGCGAAAACTTTGCCGCCAGCGACGCGGCGAAGAAAGAACTTGAATTCTACGCACCCTACGGCACGGCCGCGATTACCCCGACCTGCCTGCGTAACCACCTGATGCTGTTCGAAATGAAGGCTGGCCGCGGTCCGATCATCATGGACACCGTGACCGCCCTGGCAACACTTGGCAAGACCATGGACAAGAAGGAACTCAAGCACCTCGAATCCGAAGCCTGGGAAGACTTCCTTGACATGACCTGCGGCCAGGCCAACCTGTGGTGCGCCCAGGATTGTGAGCCGGAAAAGAAGAACTCCGAGATCATGCCGACCGAGCCGTACCTGCTCGGGTCCCACTCCGGCTGCTGCGGTCTCTGGGTTTCCGGTCCCGATTTCGACTGGGTCCCGGAATCCTTCAAGATCAAGGCCGACAACGGCAAGGTTTACAACCGGATGACCACGGTCAACGGTCTGTTCACCGCCGGTGACGGCGTTGGTTGCTCGGGCCACAAATTCTCCTCCGGCTCCCATGCCGAAGGCCGGATGGTGGCAAAGCAGATGGTTCGGTTCGCCAAGGATCACGCCGACTACAAACCGGAAATCGCCGTCAGCAAGGAAGAAGCCGTCAGCATCGTTTACAAGCCGGTTCGCACCTTCCTGGACAACTGCGAGTACACCACAGCCATCGACATCAACCCGAATTACATGAAGCCCGAAGGGATGATGTACCGGCTGATGAAAGCCACCCATGAATACGGCGCCGGCACCGCGACCTATTATCAGACCACCAGCAAGAACCTTGAGATCGTCATGGATCTGCTGCAGCTGATGCGGGAAGACTGCGAGAAACTGGCCGCCGGCGATCTGCATGAACTGATGCGGGCCTGGGAAATCTACCACCGTATCTGGACCGTGGAATCCCACCTGCGGCACATCCAGTTCCGGAAAGAAACCCGGTACCCCGGCTTCTACTATCAGGCAGACTACCCGAACCAGGACGATGCGAACTGGTTCGCGTTCGTCAACTCCAAGTATGATCCCAAGGCCAAGACATGGGATGTCTTCAAGAGAGAATACGTGAAGATTGTTCCTTAACCGGAGCTTGACGCGACATTAGCACGATAAACCTCCAGGTGCCGGAAGGCACCTGGAGGTTTTTATTGATTTCTTGCCCAGAGCTTAAAACGGAAACCTGGGCACCGCCCGTTCGATGAAAAGAACCGATCGTGGTGTCGAGGTTTCCGGTTTAGGCAATTACGCCATTGGCACTGATGGCCGACCGAATCGGTTACCTGAAATATCACAACGACAACCGGAGCAAGAAACGGTGACGATATGTCATATGAAAGGGTTAACCAAATTGAACCTATAAGTACGGAGGGTACGCAATGAGTGAAACGAATGGGGCTCCGTTCAGCGGAAGCATCATGGTCGTCGGGGGCGGCATCAGCGGCCTGACCACGGCATTGGAAGCCGCCGAAGTGGGGTACGAAGTATTCATTGTTGAAAAAAATCCTTACCTGGGTGGACGCGTGGCGCAGCTCAAGCAGTATTTCCCCAAGCTCTGCCCCCCCACCTGCGGCCTTGAAATCAATTTCCGCCGAATCAAGGACAATCCACGCATCAAGTATTTCACAATGGCCGAGGTCGAGAGCGTCGATGGCAAACCCGGCAATTACAATGTGAACCTGAAGATCAACCCGCGCTATGTCAACGAGAACTGCACCTGCTGCGACAAGTGCGCAGAGGCCTGCCAGGCGGAAATCCCCAACGATTTCAACTTCGGGATGAACCGGCACAAGGGCGCCTATCTGCCTCATGAAATGGCCTTCCCGACACGCTACGTCATTTCTCCGCAGATCATCGGCACCGAGGACGCCAAGCGGTGCAAGGAAGCCTGCCCCTATGACGCTGTCGATCTGGAAATGCAGGCGAAAACCATCGAGTTGAATGTCGGCGCGATTGTCTGGTCGACCGGATGGGAACCCTATGACGCGGCCCGGATCGATAACCTCGGATACGGCCGGTTCCCCAACATTGTCACCAATATGATGTTCGAACGGCTCGCCGCTAAAAATGGCCCGACCAATGGCCAGATCCAGCGCCCCTCCGACAGCAAGGCTCCCGAAAGCGTGGCGTTTGTCCAGTGCGCGGGATCGCGTGATGAAAACCACCTGCCGTACTGCTCCTACATCTGCTGCATGGCATCGCTCAAGCATGCCACCTACATCCGTGAACAGTACCCGGACGCCAAGGTCTACATCTTTTACATCGACATGCGGACCCCCGGCTACCGGTACGAGCGCTTCTACGACAAGATCAAGGAAGACCAGAACGTTATTTTCATCAAGGGTAAGGTCGCCGCGGTCGAGGAAGCCGGCGACGGCAAGATCACCGTGGTTGCCGAAGATGCCGTCAGCGGCAAAAAGGTGCGCCAGACCGTCGACATGGTTGTCCTGGCCACCGGCATGCAGCCCACCGCGGCAGCCGCCAAACTGCCGGCCGACCTTCGGTACACGGACGACGGTTTCATTGTCAATGACTTCGAAAAGGGCGGGATGTTTGCCGCCGGCTGCGCCAACCGGCCCGCCGACGTCATGATGTCCAATCAAAATGCAACCGGAATGGCCCTGAAGGCGATTCAAACCCTGGTGAAGCGGTAGGAGGTATACCTAATGAGTAAAAAATATGGCGTATATATTTGCACGGGATGCGGCATCGGAGAGGCCCTGGATATAAAGGCACTGTGCGATGTGGTCGAGGAAGAGTCCCTGCCCTGTAAGACCCACGAGTTTTTGTGCGGCCCGGCGGGCGTTGAGATGCTGAAACAGGAAATCGCGGCGGGGAAGAACACCTTGGTGATCGGGGGCTGTTCCCGTCGGGTGAATAACGATATTTTCAAGTTCGACGGCTGCATCGTGGAACGGGTCAACCTGCGCGAACAGGTGGTCTGGACGCATCCGCGCGCCGAGTTCCCGGCCCTTACCGAGGAGCAGAAAGCGGATTCGGACAATTTCGACCGGGTCCAGATGATGGCCGAGGACTATATCCGCATGGGGATGGCCCGGGTGGAGAAGGTCAAGCTCCCCGATCCCTACAAGGTCGAGAACATGACCAAGAAGATCCTGGTCATCGGCGGTGGTGTCACCGGCTTGACCGCGGCGCTCGACGCGGCCGCGGCCGGCTATGAAGTCACCATCGTGGAAAAGGAAGCCGCTCTTGGCGGGAATGCGGGAAAATGGCGCAAGCAGCTGCCGACCCGCCCCCCCTATGAACAGTTGATCCCGACCCAGGCCGGCCGGCTGATCCAGCAGGTCGAGGCAAACCCGAAAATTACGGTCCGGACAACGACCATGGTCGCCCGGATCGCGGGGCAGCCCGGTGAGTTCACCGTAACGCTGAAAACACCCGGTGAAAAGATCGAGTTCGACGTTCCCTACCCCCTGCCGCCTGAAATGCGGGTCGACGAAAGCGGCAAGGAGCTGGATCACGAAAAGCTCATGGAAAAATACAAGGAATACAATGAAGGCCGCCGGGACATCCTGACTCTGGATCCCAATGGCGAAAAATTCGGGGCGGTCATCCTGGCTGCCGGCTGGCGGCCCTATGCGCCCGCGGCCGACGAATTTACGCACCTGGGCTGGGGGAACGCGGACGTGGTGACCAACTACCAGTTCGAAGAACTCGCCGCAAAGGGAAAGATCACCCGTCCGTCGGACGGCAAGGCCGCCAAAAACGTGGTCTTCATTCAGAGCCCCGCGAACGGGACGGATGCCGACTTCCCCTTCACCGGCTCGGTCACCAGCCTGGTCGCCCTGAAGCAGGCCAAGTACGTGCGGGAAGATTATCCCGATGGCAAGGCCTACATATTCTACCAGCACATGCGGACCCCGGGACTTTCGGAATACCTCTACAAATCCCTCCAGCAGGATCCGGGGATTTTCATGAGCAAAGGGGAAGTTACCGGCGTTTCCGGAAACGGCGCCGGCCTGACCGTTGAGGCCGCCAACACCCTGCTTGGCGACCAGATTCAGGTTAATGCCGACCTGGTGGTCCTCGGCACCGGTATGGTTCCGGTGACCTTCGATGACCCGACCGTCAACCTGGCTTACCGTCAGGGGCCCGGCTTCCGGGACAATGCCATTTTTGACCAGTATGCGGATTCCAACTTCATCTGCTTTCCCTATGAAACCCAGAGAACCGGTATCTATGCCGCCGGCGCTGTCCGCCGCGGGCTGACCATCGAAGAATCGATGGAAGACGCCACCGGCGCGGCCCTCAAGGCGATCCAGTGCGTGGAATCGGTCAATCGCGGCGTGTCCGTGCATCCCCGGTCCGGCGACATGACCTTCCCGGACTTCTTCTTTCAGCGGTGTACCCAGTGCAAACGGTGCACGGATGAGTGCCCCTTCGGCGCCCTGGATGACGATGAAAAGGGGACCCCGAAGCCGAACCCGGCCCGTTGCCGCCGCTGCGGAACCTGCATGGGGGCGTGCCCGGAACGGATCATCGGGTTTGCCGATTACAACATCGACAGCATCGGCTCCCAGGTCAAGGCGATCAAGGTCCCCTCGGAAGACGACTACTCGGAACCGCCGATACGGATTCTCGGACTGATCTGTGAAAATGATGCCTACCCGGCCCTGGATATCGCCGGGCTTCATAAGAAATCGTTCTCCGCGGACGTCCGCCTGATCCCGGTCCGGTGTCTCGGTTCCGTCAACGTCATATGGATCAAGGACGCGCTCTCACAGGGAATGGACGGGGTATTCCTCCTCGGCTGCAAGCACGGTGACGACTACCAGTGCCATTTTGTCAAGGGAAGTGAACTGGCCGGCATCCGGATGAAAAAGATCGGCGACGCGCTGGCCAGCCTGGCGCTCGAAGAGGAACGGGTCGCCCAGTTCGAAGTGGCCATTGACGAATATGACAAGATCCCCGGAATCATCAACAAGTTCGTGGATGAAGTCGAGGCGCTCGGGCCGAACCCCTTCAAGGGATTCTAAGACATGCATCAGGCTGCCGGCCCTCCGCGCCGACAGCCTTCCGCAACGGATATGATTAGACAGAGGAGGTTTATTATGGCGGATAGATACCTGGTTCAACCAGATATGGAGTTCATAAAGGAGATCCGGGAGCTCGGCGGCGAGACACTCAAAAAGTGTTTTCAATGTGCGACCTGCTCGGTAGCCTGCCCCATCGCCCCGGAGGACAAACCGTTTCCCCGCAAGGAAATGATTGCCGCATCCTGGGGTCTCAAGGACAAACTGATCGGCAGCCAGGACATCTGGCTGTGCCACAACTGCGGTGACTGCACCACCCTTTGCCCCCGCGGGGCCAATCCCGGTGACGTGATGGCCGCGCTGCGGATGAGAGCCATCAACGAATATGCCGTTCCGAAAGCGCTGGCCAAGGCCGTAAACGATCCCAAGCGGCTCCCCCTGCTGGCCGCGATTCCCGCCGCGGTCTTCATCGTGATCGGCATGGTGCTCCAGATCTTCGGGGTCAACTGGCTCGATTTCACGCCCAGTCTGGACGCCCACGGCCAAATCGCCCATTCCCAGTTCTTCTCCACCTGGCTGGTCGACCTGATTTTCGTCCCCCTGTCGATCTGGGCTGTGGCGATTTTCGCCCTGGGGCTCAAGCGATTCATCGCGGACATTCATGAGAATGCCGTGGCCGAAGGAAAAACGACCAAGGACAAAATAGAGTTAAAACCGTTCCTGATGGCGATCGGCAAGGTGGTCCCGAACATCCTGAAACACAAAAAGTTCTCCGAATGTGGTGAGAATACCTCCCGGGCAACCCCGCACATGATGGTCCTGTTTGCCTTCATTGCCTTGGCGTTTGTTACCGGGTTCTTCTTTTTCGTCCTTTACGGGCTCGGGATTCACGGACCATATTCCCAGTTCCACCCGGTCAAGATCCTCGCCAACATCGCCGGCATCGCCCTGATCATCGGCGGCGCGCTTCTCTATAAGCAGCGGCTCGACAAGAAAGACCAGATTTCCACTTACAAGGACTGGTACCTGTTGTGGCTGGTGGTGGGGCTTGGCGTCACCGGTATGCTCGCCCAGCTGACCCGGCTGGCCGACGCGGAATTCCTGACCTACCTGATTTATTTTATCCACCTGATGTTCGTGTTCAACCTGATCGCGTTCCTGCCGTTCACCAAACTGGCCCACCTGGTCTATCGGACCGTGGCCATGGCCTACAGTGAATACTCCGGACGGGAGATCAAAAAAGCCTGATCCGTTTTACAGACAGACTGATAATAAAAAAGGGGACCAGATCGATTCGGGTCCCCTTTTTTATTTTGAGAGCAAGTCGATTTTACATTATCGAGCCAGGGCGTGGGTTCGTTTATTGATCATAGTTGAGTAACGTTCGTTTCGGTCAGGCATGGAAGGCATGTGACTCAGCGGCGGGCAGCCCCTGTTTCATGAAATGGGCATGTATTGGGGCCGGATTGTGCACTCCTTGTTTGAAAAATTACCGCAGCAGCGCCATTTCATACCTGAAATTTCCAGGAAGAAAAGTCGTACGTCACATTGGAAGGAATTTTATTAATTCTAAATACTTGACAAGGAAATCGTATTGTTCGTATTTGTCATTTAAATTGAAGATGGTTCGCATTAATTTTGAAAAATGAAATCAATGTTTCTGTATATCATCAGAAATGAGGTGATATCCGGAAACTGTAGAATCACTTGTTGGGCATAGAGGACAACCGTGCGGTATAGCACATTGACGTAAAAGATAGACTGATGACAATAAATCCAAAGCAAAACCTTGTCATTATCAAAGGTAAGGACCATACGGATGATATCTTGCGAGTCGTTCAAGAAGGCGGACGTACCGTCGTAACTTACAAAAGTGGAAAGTCATATCGCTATTCCCAGTATAATGTTGAATGGTTTTCAAATCCTGATTGCATACCCGTTGAGAATTGCCGCGTGTTCGCCGCTGGTGATTTGTTATCGGATGTGGAGGAGGTTTTACGTTTCAAAAAGTGGGTGAAAATTTTCCATGGAAGTGGACGTTGCAGGTGCTGCCTTTTTTCAGAGCTTTCCATGCAGCGAATGAGGTCATTCAGTGGCCGCAGCAAGGATGCTCTCGACTATTTTCGGGAACTTGCTAAAAATGCTTCACTCAAGACAAATGAAGGCGAATCATTGTTGGCAATGAAATACCGACAACTGGATAGTGTGCCACATCGCAGCATCCTCTCTGATTTTCTTCAAGCCAAATCCCCCGGTTCAGAACTGGTTTTATCGAAATCCACATCGGACATTATCTTTCCTTTTGGTTGTAATATGAGCCAGAAAACGGCTGTCCAAACGGCGATCCAACACCCTGTCTCCCTTATTAAAGGACCGCCAGGGACCGGTAAAACACAAACCATCCTAAACTTGATAGCCAACATGCTGCTTCAGAAAAAACATGTGGCTGTAGTCTCCAATAACAATTCCGCAACAGCAAACGTGTTCGAAAAGCTGAAGAAATACGACTTGGATTTTGTGACCGCATTTCTCGGCAGCGCCCAAAACAAAGCAGCGTTTATTGATGGACAGACGGATGCAGAGATTCGGATGCAGACACTCCAGGCAAGTCAGAAAGATTCTGTTCGCAAGGAGATTATTCGCCTGAATCAAGAGCTTGAAAAGGCGTTTGAAACGAAGAACAAGTTGGCTGACATAATACAGCAGATCGGTGCGCTCCGGCTCGAATTCACTCATTTCGAAGAGTTCCATAAAGAAATGAATGACAACGACTCGTATTTGGAGGGTCGGACATTCCAGCCGAAAGTATCAGCGAAGAAGCTGATGAACGCGTGGCTGACTCATGAACAGAAAGCTATGCGCCGTGCAAAAGCGAATTTACTTACCCCTTTGAAGAATCGTGTCAGCCTTTTAGAAAAAATAACTCTTTTGCTCCGGTTTGGTATGGCAGGGAAAGCTTTTTTCCAACTCAGCGCCGAGGAACGTATTCCCCTTTTGCAAAAGGCTTACTACCTGCGTAAACTGTCGGATCTGGAGGGAGGAA
>Ga0209347_1002564_pt1 | contig 23616 bp, 26 predicted proteins | sample AutmiccommuBRH23_FD_187382 | JGI IMG/M metagenome (GOLD analysis project Ga0209347, IMG submission 187382) | Deep subsurface microbial communities from Mt. Terri, Switzerland - Autotrophic microbial communities BRH/23 (SPAdes) (version 2) | ecosystem: Environmental > Aquatic > Deep subsurface >...
GTACCGTCGAAGCCTCGAACAAAGCCGGGCGACAGCCCGGTGGCGGAGAGTGTGGAGGGAAGGCGGCCGGTCGGGAGAAAGGCAAGTGGCGACATACGCCCCGGGCACAGAACCGGATACGGCGTACGCCGCAAGCCGCGAGCCTACGAACAGATGGTCCTCATGGTGCCACCTGTTGCGACCGACTCTCGACAGGAGCCCGGTGCGGGAAAGCCGCACGCCGGGATCTGTGCGGGGGGGCCGGGGCAACCCGGTCCCCTACCGCGACCCAAGCGACGTGCATCCGCCCGGCGCGGCGCCGCCGCACCCGTGCTAGCCTCGGGCGCGCCATTGAGGGGAGGGACGGATGCCGCCGCGGATCCTGGTCGCCGGGCTCTGGCAAGAGACCAACAGCTTCTCGCCGCTCGCCACCGGCCTCGCCGAATTCCGCGCCTACCAGTGGGCCGAGGGGGCGGAGCTGGCGGCCCGCTACGCCGGCACCAACCCCGAGATCGGCGGCATGCTGGCGGGTTGTGCCGCCGCCGGGCTGCGCGTGGTGCCGGGGCTGTTCGCCGGCGCCATCCCGTCCGGCATCGTCACCGCCGAGGCCTACGAGCATCTGGCCGGCCGCATCGCCGACGCCGCCCGCCGGGAGCGGCCGGACGGCGCGCTGCTGGCCCTGCACGGTGCCATGGTCGCCGACGGCCTGCCGGAGGCCGACGCCGAGCTGGCGCGGCGGGTGCGGGCGGCGCTGCCGGCCGCAGCACCGCTGGTCGCCACATACGACCTGCACGCCAACGTCTCCCAGGCTCTGGTCGATGCCACCGACCTGCTGGTCGGCTACGACACGTTCCCGCACACCGACATGGGGGCGCGCGGCGAGGAGGCGGCCGCCCGGCTCGCCGCGATGCTGGCGTCCGGCACCCGGCCGGCCAAGGCGTTCCGCAAGCTCGCCATGATCACCGTGCCGCAGATGCAGGCCACGTCCGAGCCGCCGATGGCCGCGATCATGGCCCGCGTCGCCGCCGCCGAGGCCGCGGCCGGCGTCGACGTGGTCTCGGTCGCCCAGGGCTTCGCCTATGCCGACGTCGACCATTTGGGCGTGGCGGTCACCGGCTACGGCAGCGACCCGGCGGCCCTGGCCCGCGAGGTCGACGCGGTGGCGGCGATGCTGCAGGCGGCGCGCGAGGCGTTCCGCCCTGAGCTGGTGCCGGTGGCCGATGCCGTGGCCGCGGCGCTGGCGCTGGCGGCCGGGCCGGGCAGCGGCCCCGTGGTGCTGGTCGAGCCGGCCGACAACGTCGGCGGCGGCGCGCCCGGCGACGGCACGGCGATCCTGGCCGAGTTGCTGCGCCGCCGCGTCGCCGGCACCGTGGTGATCTGGGACCCGCCGGCCGTGGCGGCGGCAACGGGGCGGCAGAGCTTTGCCGGCCCGGTCGGCGGCCGCACCCTGCCGGCGCTGCACGGGCCGCCGGTGCATGTCGAGGGCGCGGTGGCGTTCGCCGAGGCCGCCGTGCGCTACGTCCGCGACGGCGCCTACATGACCGGCCAGCAGGTGCCGATGGGCGACGTCGCGGTGGTCCGCACGGGGTTCGGCCTCAACGTCGTGCTGACGGCAGAGCGGGTGATGCCGTTCGACTCCACGCATCTGCGCCGCGTCGGCATCGACCCGGCCGGCGAACCGGTGCTGCTCGCCAAGTCCGGCAGCGCCTGGAAGGTGGCGTTCCAGGCGCTCGCCCGCGGGGCGGTGGTGGTCGACACCGGCGGGGTGTGCGCATCGCTGGTCGAGCGGCTGCCGTATACGCGGGCGGCGGCAAGGCGTTGCTGGCCGCTTGGATGACGGTGTGGAGCACTTTGCCGGCCGGCCCTTCGCGGCCCTGCGCTGCGCTCCGGGCACCTCAGGGAGATAGGAATAGGGTGGGCGCCCCTGCTCTTTCCTAAGGGTGATAGGAACAGGATCGGCGCCCCTGCTTTTTCCTGTCGCCCTGAGGTGCGCGTCGCGCAGCGGCGGGCCACGAAGGGCCGGGCAGGGGAGCGCGCTGCCGGTGCAGTCCGAGGCTCCGGCGCCGGCTCCGCGCGCCGACCCCCGCCTCAGTTCAGCGGAAACCCCATCGCCCGCACGATCCCGGCGAGCTTGTCGCGGCCGTTCAGCGAGGCGATCGAGCCCAGGCGGTTGATGACCCGCCGGCTCCAGTTGTCGGCCGCCATCTCGTTGCGCCGCGAGAACGCCGTCATCCGCTCGTCGTAGCCGGCCCGCAGATCCTGCTCGCCGGCGCAGCCGTAGCGGCCGCGGTGCAGCACGGCGGCCTGCGGCAGCCGCGGCTTGACCTCGCCGGCGGCCGCCGCCGTGGCGTAACCGACGCACAGCCCGAACACGCCCATCGCCCCGTCGGGCAGGCCGAGCAGGTCCTTCACCGCCAGCGGATCGTTGCGCAGCGCGCCGATATACACCGTCGACAGCCCGAGCGATTCCGCCGCCACCGTGGCGTTCTGCGCCGCCAGTGCGGCGTCGATCGCCGCCACCAGGAAGGTCTCCAGATACGCGGCCGCGACCAGCTCGGCGCCCTCGGCCTCGGCCAGCCGCTGGTTGCGCGAGATGTCGGCCAGCCACACCAGGAACAGCGGGCACTGCTCGATGTGCCTCTGGTTGTTGGCGACGTTCGCCAGCACCGCCTTGGCGGCCGGGTCGGTCACCGCCACCACCGACCAGGTCTGCAGATTGGAGCTGGTGGCGGCCGACTGCGCCGCGGCGACCAGGGTCTCCAGCGTGCCCTGCGGCAGCGCGTCGCTGCGGTAGCCGCGCACCGAGCGGTGCGACAGCAGCAGGTCGAGATGCGCGTTCCACGGGCCGGCGGCGGGGATCGCATCGGCGCCGTAGCGGCGGGCGAGGGCTTCGGTATTGGAGGTCGTGGTCTGGGCGGTCGTGATCGGCGCCTGGAGGTTCATCGCGTCGGTCCGGTCGTCAGGTTGCGGTGCGGCATGATGCCAGGGTCGCCGCGGAATTCACCGGCGGCGGGCGGCACGACTGCCGTTCCGCCGCGGCGCGGTGCGAGGGGTGCTCACAGGTCCTTGCGGAACAGCACGTTTCGCGGATCCGCGGCGTCGTGCTCGACCCAGCCGCGCGCCCGGTAGAACGCCGCGGCCGCGGTGCCCGCGACGGTGTGCAGCCACGCGGCCCGGTGGCCGGCCTCTCTCAGATCGCGGCAGCAGCGGTCGAGCAGGGCGGTGCCGATGCCGCGCCGCTCATGCGCCGGATCGACATACAGCACCTCGATGTAGGCGGCCGCCAGGTCGTAGGCGGCGTCGCCGCAAATACAGCCGGCGTCGCCCCAGACCCAGCAATGGCCGGCCTCGACGAAGGGCGTCGCCGCCGCGACGAAGGCGGCGTAGTCGTGCGGCAGCCGGTTCTCGCGGACCCGTTGCCGGACGGTGTGGATCGCCGGCAGGTCGAGGGGCTGCGCCTTCCTGAGCATGTCCGTGCGCCTATGCGAGGCCGTCGAGCAGGGCCTGGAGGAACGGCCGTCTGTCCGCCACGAACAGCGCCGGCCCTGCCGGGTCATAGGTCCGTACCGGGCTGGTGAGAGGCAAGGGCGCGACCCCGCCCGAAGTGCGGTAGCGCCCAGGATAGCCGCATCGGCCCGCTGCTTCATCCGGCGGGAGACCGGGGGTAATCGGCTGCAAGGCCGGAGCGGCGGGTGGGTTCCGGAGCCAGCCGCTCGCGCGGCTTCTCCGGAATGACGAAAGTGGGGTCGTTCGCCACCGACAGCGCCGCTCAGGGCATTGCCAGCCAGTTCCGGATCGGACGATCATCCCATACCTGGACCTCGATGAACCTGTCGTACTTCATAGCGGGGTCGGTTCTCCAACGCTCGCCCGGCATTCCGAACTCGGCGACGACGGATCCGATCTCGTCGAGGGTAAATACCTCGCCGTGACAGCGCTTTCGATGCGGGCGATGGTCGTTTGCGGTCGCGATCGCGAGGCTCGCCATGCTGTCCGCGTAGGTGAAGGTCAGCGCTTCCGGCGGGAAGTCACGCAACGGAAGGACCAGCGCCGCCGGCCGCGACGCATCCTTGCCGTCGGCGAAGTCGCCCAGGAAGAAGTACACCGGCCGCTCCAGCCTGGTCGGCCCCAGCTTCCGGCGCCGCTCGCGGATCAGCCAGTCTTCCGTCGACCGGCGCCGCTGCAGATAGTCGGGCTTGAGGTTGCGCAGGCCGGATGCCCGGATGTCATCGAGGATTCGCTCGGCCTCGACATCGGGAAGCGCGCAGATGTTCCTGCACGGCCCGCGCGCGGGATCGTAGTTGTGGGTGATGACCTCGGGCAGCAGCGTCATTCGGGCAAGCTACTGCGGCCGGGTTCGCCGCATCCAGGCCGACGCGGGGGAGAGGGCGGAAGTGACGGGTGGGTTCCGGAGCCAGCCGCTCGCGCGGCTTCTCCGGAGTGACGAAAATGGGGGAGAGGGCGCATTCTTTCAAAATGCGTCATCCCGGAGAGTCCGCGACAGCGGGCGGCTCCGGGACCCACGAAGCGACGGGCGTCCCCGCCAGCGCGGTTTGCCGCAGCCGCCCGCCGTCGCCGTCCTTGGCCCAGCACCCGCCGCCGGCATAGCATCGACCATCGCGCAGGCGGGAGCGGAGGCGGGCATGGCCGGGCGGACGTGGCAGATCAGCGGCGAGTACATGGAAAGCTGCAACTGCGACTATCTGTGCCCCTGCATCTACACCAACCCGCAGGAAGGCGCGACGCAGGACGACTGCACCGCCGCCCTGGTGTTCCGCATCGCGGAGGGCGAGGCCAGCGGGGTGCGGCTGGACGGGCTCGGCTTCGCGCTGCTGCTGCGCACCGGCAAGGTGATGGCCGACGGCAACTGGCTGCTCGGCTGCGTCGTCGACGAGCGGGCCGACGCGGCACAGCGCGCGGCGCTGGCGGCGATCGTCGGCGGCGAGGCCGGCGGCACACCGGGGATGATCCGCCGGGCCATGGTCGGCGACTTCCGCGGCGTGGAGTTCCGGGCGATGACGTTCGGCGCCGACGGGCTGAAGCGCTCGGTCAGCATCCCCGGCGTGCTGGAATTCGACATCGCCGGTGTGGCGTCGCGCAACGGCAGCGGCGAGCCGATCTGGCTCGACAACGTCTCGCACCCGGCCGGCCGCCGGCTGGCCCTGGCCCGCACCCAGCGCTACCGGGTCGAGGGCTTCGGCCTCGACCTGGAGATGATCGGCAAGGGCAACAACGGGCATTTCGCGCCGTTCGCCTGGGCCGGCGCCTGGCCCGACGCCGCGGCCGGCGCCTGAATGGCCGCGGCCGTCCCCGGGGTGCGGCGGCTGCTGCGCGAGCGTGCCGTCGTCCTCGGCGCGGTGGCCGCGGTCGGCGGCCTCGCCTGGCTGTACACGCTCCGGCTCGGCCATGGCCTCGTCGACCTGCTGTGCCTGGCGGCACCGGCGGCGCCGGCCTGGACGCCGGCCGACTTCGCGCTCGGCTTCGCCATGTGGACGGCGATGATGACCGGCATGATGCTGCCGACCGCCGCCCCGATGCTGCTGACCTTCGCCGCCGTGCAGCGCGACCGGCCGGCCGTCCGGCGTGCCGCCGCGGTGGCCGCCTTCGCTGGCGGCTACCTGCTGCTGTGGGCCGGGTATTCGGCGGCGGCGACCTTGCTGCAATGGGCGCTGCAGAGCGGCGGGCTGCTGGCCGCGGCCGCCGACCCGATGAACGCGCGGCTGGGCGCGGCCCGGCTCGGCGGCGCGCTGTTCATGGCCGCCGGCCTGTACCAGTTCACGACGTGGAAGCACGCCTGCCTGCGGCACTGCCGGCCGCCGTTCACGGTGCTGCTGACCGGCTGGCGCGACGGCACCGGCGGGGCGCTGCGCATGGGGCTGGCGCACGGCGCCCACTGCCTGGGCTGCTGCTGGCTGCTGATGGCGCTGCTGTTCGCGGTGGGCACGATGGAACTGCTGTGGATGGCGGCGCTGACGCTGTTCGTGTTCGCCGAGCGGCTGCTGCCCGGCGGGAAGTGGATCGGCCGGGCCGGCGGCGCGGCGATGCTGACGTGGGGGGCGTGGCTGCTGGCGGCGGGGTGAGGACGGGCGGGCCTGTTCCGGGTCCGCCTTCCCCATTTGCAGGGAAAATACAGGGAAAATCGCAAATCTCGATGCGCCGGATCCGGGCCATCGAGCGCTCCGAAAGCCGCGGAAAACCTCGGAAAATGCCGCCGCGGACCGCCGTTGCATGCGGATTCCCTGTGCGCGGAACAGGGAATTGAAATGCCCGGAACAGGGGCTTAACAGGGGCATAACAGGAGCTTAACAGGCAGATAAATCCGCGGAACAGGCAGCGCCACACGGCGCCGCCGTGAGCCTCCCGCGGCCCCGCAGCGCAGACCGGAGTGGCCGACATGCTGAGCTACATCACCATCGGTGCCGACGACCTGCCGCGGTCCGGGCGCTTCTACGCCGCCGTCCTGGTGCCGCTCGGCTACCGCATGACGCAGACCGCCGAGGGCATCGAGTTCGCCTGGCCGGAGCCGCCCGACCGGCCGGGCGGCGCGGCGACGGTGTATGTGAAGCATCCCTTCGACGGCAGGGCGGCGAGCGCCGGCAACGGCTCGATGACGGCCTTCCGGGCGGCGACGCAGGCGATGGTCCGCGCGGTCCACGCCGCCGGCATCGCGGCCGGCGGCGCCGACGAGGGCGCGCCCGGCTTCCGCGATGACTACAGCGCCCACTTCTATGTCGGCTACCTGCGCGACCCCGTGGGCAACAAGCTCGCGATCTTCTGCAACGACCCGGCGGAGGGGATCCGCGGCGGCTGAGGCGAGGGGTTGTGCGGCGCGGAGCAGCGGGTGGGTTCCGGAGCCGCGCGCTCACGCGCGCCCTCCGGAATGACGAAGTTTGGGGGCGCGAAATGGCTGGGTTGCCTGGTTCCGGCCCTCCCTCTTTCGTCATCCCGGAGAGGCCGCGCCAGCGGACGGCTCCGGGACCCACGGAGCGACGGGCGTCCATACGCGCTTGAAACAGTTCACGGTACACCTCGCCCCCGAGCCGCCCGGGGCGGAGACACTTAGCCGATCGTCGAAGTTTCCGGTTGCGCCGGCGGCGGAGCGGCTGATAGTTAGCCGTATGTCTAAGCATGATCCCGACCTCTCGCTGCTGTTCCATGCCCTGGCCGACCCGACCCGCCGGTCGATGCTGACCCGCCTCGCCGCCGCACCGGCCCGGGTGACGGACCTGGCCGGCCCGACGGGGCTGCGGCTGCCCACCGTGATGCGGCACCTGTCCGTGCTGGAGGAGGCGGGGCTGATCGCCACGTCCAAGGACGGGCGGACCCGCACCTGCGCGCTGGTGCCCGAGGCCCTCGACCCGGCGCGGACCTGGCTCGATGCGCAGCGGGCGGTGTGGGAGGGCCGGCTCGACCGGCTGGACGCATTCGTGATGACCATGATGAAGGAACGCGAAGGATGACCCAGGACTCCGCCAGGCCCGACGAGGCGGCGACCCGTTTCGCAACCCTGACCTTCGAGCGCACGGTGGCGGCGCCGCCGGACGTGCTGTGGGAGGCGTGGACCGCCCCGGCCGCGCGGGCGGTGTGGGCGGCGCCGTCGCCCGCGGTCAGCGTGGAGTTCCTCGAGGCCGACACCCGGGTGGGCGGCCGCGAGGTCTCGCTGTGCCGGGTGGAGGGCGAGCCCGACATCCGCTGCGAGACCGGATGGCTGGTGCTGCAGCCGCCGCTTCGCAGCGTCAACCACGAGACGATCTCGTGCGAGGGCGCGGCGCTGTCGGCTGCCCTGGTGACGGCGGAACTCGCCGGCGCGGCGGGGGGGAGCCGGCTGCGCGTGACGGTGCAACTCGCCTCGCTGGCCGCGGACATGGAGGCCGGCTACCGGGCCGGCTTCGGCGCCGGCCTGGACAACCTCGTGGACGCCGCCGCGCGCACCATGGTGCTGCGGCGGGTCATCCGGGCGCCGCGCTCGGTGGTGTGGGGGGCCTGGATGAACCCCGAGACGCTACCGCAATGGTGGGGGCCGGACGGCTTCTCCTGCCGCACCCGGCGGATCGACCTGCGCAGCGGTGGGGAATGGGTGTTCGACATGATCGGGCCGGACGGCACGGTCTATCCGAACCACCACCTCTACACCGAGGTGCGGCCGCAGGAGCGGGTCCGCTATTCGCTGCTGTGGGGCGAGCACGGCCCGAAGCATGCCGACGCCTGGGCCGCCTTCGAGGAGCAGGACGGGGCGACGACGGTGACGCTCGGCATGGTGTTCGCCACGGCCGCACAGTTCCAGGACGCCAGGGGCTTCGGCGCCGAGGCGCTGGGTCAGCAGACCCTGGGCAAGCTGGAGCGCTTCGTGGCGTCACGCTGAGGGGCGTCGCGCTGAAGGGCGTGGGGGGCGCCGACGGAGCAGCTCCGGCCGGCCCTTCGTGGCCCCGCTGCGCGGGGCACCTCAGGGCGACAGGGAAAATGCGCAGCTCCTTCAACACCCTGTCGCCCTGAGGCGCCCCCGCGTAAGCGGGGGCCTCGAAGGGTCGGGTGGGGAATGATCCTCGGACTCGAAGCAGCCTCGCGGCCCTCCCGTCACGCGCTCCACAGGCAGGAGAGCGGCGCCGCGTGCAGCCTGTCGCCGTCATACAGCACCAGCCCGAGGCGGAAGCCGTCGCCGGCCGCCTCCGCCAGCTTGCGCAGCCCCTTGAAGTCGGCGGCGGTGACGGTGGCGGCGGCCTTGACTTCGATGCCGACGACGGCGCCGATCGCGTCCTCCAGCACCAGGTCCACCTCGGCGGGCCGACCGTTCTGGAACAAGGGTGGCGGCGCGACGGGCGGATGCCGGTTCCAACGCCCGGCAGGCTCAGCACAGGATCACTTGCAGGTATCCGCGCGCGGCGAGCCCCTCGATGATCGAGTCCCGCGTGATGATCGGGATGCTTCTCACCCGCGCCGTCGCGATCAGATAGCAATCGCCCGGATCCTTGTGCCCGGTATCGACCACCACCGCCGCAGCCTCGCAGGCTATCCGCTGTTTGATCGGGACGATCCTGGCCCCGGTCGCGGCCACCGCTGCCGAAAACCATCTCGACGGCGTCCCGGCGCCGAGGTTCGGCGGATCCCGGTGCGCCGGCTTGCGGGATGCGATCGTCAACTCCCACGCCGTGATCGGGGACACATAAAGCGTTCCCGCGGCCTGGCATTCAGCGACCGCTACGAGAGACTCTTCGGACAATATGTCTGGGGTCGTCACGAGCCAGTAGAGCGCGTGCGTGTCGAGCAGCGCTCCCGGCAAGGATCAACCCTTCTCAGGCCGCCTGTGCGCCTTGCCCGATCCGCCTTTGAGCGCCTGCCTGGCGATCGGCTTCGTCAGGTCAACGCTCTTTTTCAAGGGAAGCTGCGACGACTTCATCGAGTAGGCACCGCGCACTTCGACATCGCGGCCGCTCCGTGTGTCGCGCACCACCCACTTGCCGGTCGGTTCCTGTCTGATCTGCGCTTTCGTCATGGACGTAATGTAGCCATGAACCGTGGCCGGCGCGAGTCGTGAAGGTCGCGGGCAGAAGAGTGCAGCGTCACTGGATTCCGTCACCGGCAATCGCGACGAGCGACCTTTCGGACGGCGTCTCCGCGGCCGCCATCGAAAACTGGTGACACTGCACTTAAATTTTCCGCTCGTGGCGGGATAGCGGCGGCGAGACCTGCTTCGTCCGGCCGCAAGGTCGACACGCGGACGTCGCCACCGCTGACCGCGGCTGCGTGCGCGAACCGGGCTGAGCGCTTCCCGGTACCGCCGTTTCCGTCGCGGCGTGGAACGACGAGCCTATCACAGGTCCTTGCCGAGCAGCAGATTGCGCGGATCCGACGCATCATGCTCGACCCATCCACGCGCCCGGTAGAACGCCTCGGCCCGGGTGCCCGCGACGGTGTGGAGCCATGCGACGCGGTGCCCCGCATCCCGCAGGTCCCGGCAGCAGCGGCCGAGCAGGGCGGTGCCGATGCCGCGCGCCTCATGCGCCGGGTCGACGTAGAGCACCTCGATATAGGCAGCGGCCAGGTCGTAGGCGGCGTCGCCGCGGATGCTGCCGGCATCGTCCCAGACCCAGCAATAGCCGGCATCGACGAGGGGCCGCGCCGCCTCGACGAAGGCGGCGTAGTCGTGCGGCAGCCGGTTCTCGCGGACCCGCTGCCGGATCGCGTGGATTGCCGGCAGATCGCGGGGCTGTGTCTTCCTGAGCATGTCCTGCGCGCCTATCCGAGCTCGTCGAGCACGGACTGGATATACGGGCGCTTGCCGTCCAGATACTCGGCGATGCCGTCGCGGTTCGCCGCCTCCAGCCGCAGCTTCAGCGCCTCGTAGCGCCGGCGGCCGGCCGGGTCGCGGCGCAGGTGGTCGCGGAAGCGGAGCATGCCGGCGGCGGCCGGGTGCCCGGTGCTGCAGACATGCAGCTTGTGAGTGCGCAGCCCGCCGACGTCGCGCTTGAAGAAGCCATGGCCGGGCGCCAGGTCGCCGCCGCGCCGGTAACCGAGGTCGCGCAGCGACCCGGTCCACGCCTCGGCCACCCCGTCGCAATCGACGATCGCCAGGATGTCGATCTCGGGCTTGGCGGCGAGCCCCGGCACGGCGGTGCTGCCGACATGATGCAGCGCCACCAGCAGCGGCCCGAAGACCGGCGCCAGCCGCGCGGCTTCCTCGGCGTAGCGGTCCGGCCACGCGGGGTCATAGGCCCGTATCGGGCTGGTGAGAGGCACGGCACGACCTCCGGCGTGAGCGGTCGCCCACGATAGCCGTGTCGGGCCGGTGCTTCATCCGGCGATGCGGGCGGCGGTCGGGCGACCGCGGGGTGCCACTCCGCGCGAGCCGCGGTGGGACGCGGTCCGGCGATGCACCCGACCGCCTGTGACGGCGCGCAGCGCGGGCAGAACAAGTCGGGTGCATCGTCGCTGAAATTCCTGCAACGATGGCGGCGGGAGGCCGAGCAGGCGCGGCGGGCTAAGCCGACCGAGATCGAGGCGCTCTATGGAACCGCCGACGTGGTGGGAAACAGCAGGGTCGTCTTCGACATCTGCGGCAACCGGTATCGCCTGATTGTGCAGTTCAACTATGTCGCCCAGGTCGCCCGCGTTCGCTTCGCGGGGACGCATGCCGAATATGATGAGATCGACGCAACAACGGTGTGAGCCATGGAGATCCGACCGATCAAGACGCCTGGAGACCACAAGGCCGCGCTGGCGCGCATCGACGCGCTCATGGATGCCGGGGAGGGTACGCCAGAGGCGTCCGAGCTCGAGGTGCTGGCCATTCTTGTGGAGCGCTACGAACAGGAAGTCTTTCCCATCGATCCGCCGTCGGCTCTCGACGCCATCCTGTTCCGCATGGAGCAGGCCGGCTATCAGCAGCGCGATCTTGCGAAGCTGCTCGGCAGTCGTTCCCGCGCTTCGGAGATCATGAGCGGTTCGGTGAAGCGGCTGTCGCTGACGCAGATCCGCCGCCTGCACGAGGCGTGGAGGATTCCCGCCGACATCCTCATCCGGGACGTGGCGTGACGCGCCGGGGTGCCGTTGATGGCATTTATTGACCAATAGGTGCAGCGTCACCGAAATTCCCGCCCTGACAAAGGCGGCCTGAATAGCCTCAACCAGTATTGCTTGGCCACAACGAGATCTCGATCAAGTGTTCGAGCGGGCCGGAGACCATCTGCGAAACTTGCCCTGGGTTGGTGACCGGGTTGCCGTAGAGGAGACACCACTCGATGGCGCCGACGGGATCGCCTCGGCATTGTATCTCCCATGCCTCCGTGATGCCGAGTGCCATGGCGTAAGGCAATCCCTGTTCGAAGCGGCTGACATTCGGCTGCCGGCCCGGCAACGACGGCGGCAGCGAGCCGCGGCTCATCTGCCCGTGGAATCTCTCGAGTGCGTCGAGCACTTTCCGACCAACCGGCGAAGGCTGTGCCAGCCAAGCATCGGCGATGATGGCCAAGGTCGGAGCAAACAGAGCGATGTAGACGGCCAGCTGACCGGCCTGATCGATGAGCCTCGGGAGGTTCAGGAGAGCCACGCCCAAAATGCCCATTCCAACAATGCTCATCACCGACATCACCAAGCCTCGATGGAGACCGATTCGACTCCGTAGCGGTGTCATCAGGAGTCGAAGGCAGGGAACGACGAAGCAGAGGCCGAGCGCCCACAGGATCGCGACGTTCACAGGCGGCGTTCCGACGCCGTACTCCGCCGGGATGGCGATGTGGGCGATGACGATCGCGATCGCGATCCCCGCGAAGTAGGCAAGTTTGTTGGAATGGAAATGACGCCGTTCAAACTCATCCAGGATGGGGCCGAGCACTTTGGACCAAGCGGCGATGACCCTTGCTTGCTCCGGTTCCGTCGTCAGGCGCAGTCCCTCGAAGTCGCCCGGTGGCAAGAGCAAATCGAGAAAGGTAGCCTCCTCGGGGCCGATGTCGCATCGTTCCGGTTCGCGCCGGTTCAGCGTGACGGTGGACGACCCCTGATGGTGAAGCGTGATGAAGCCACGGACGGCGAGGTCGACCACAACACAGGTCAACACGCGTGCCATGACGGCCTGTCGGAACAGGAAGACCGCTGGGCGGCTTCGGGCATAAGCCGCCAGCATCAGGTCCCTCAGACCCTGTGGTTCGGTCCCTGCCACCGGGCCGGACGGTGACGAACGCGGTCGAGCCCAGCGAGCCAGGACGAGATTGGCCATCACGAACGCTGCGAGCAGCACGCCCGCGATGATTACCCTGTCCGGCACGCCCTCAGCTCGCTCGAATAGTGCGGCGAATCGCCGGCGGCGCCCGCGAACATGCTCACCCCTGCCTTACGAAATGCTCCGGCCCCACCTGCACCAACGGCGCTTGGCTCGGCTCCCACCCCAGCGGCCTGACCGGGCTCTTGATCTCCTCCGTCATCAGCCCGCCCCGCACCTTCCTTAGTCCCGGGTCAGGCACCGGCACCGCCGAGATCAGCCGCTGCGTGTACGGGTGCCGCGGGTCGTCGAGCACCGCGGCCCTTGGCCCGATCTCGACGATCTCGCCGAGATACATCACCGCAACCCGGTGGCTGATGCGCTCGACCACCGCGATGTCGTGGCTGATGAACAGGTAGGCGAGGCCCATCTCGGCCTGCAGCTCCATCATCAAGTTGATGACCTGCGCCTTGATCGAGACGTCGAGGGCCGAGACCGACTCGTCGGCCACCAGCACCGCCGGGCGCAGGGCCAGCGAGCGGGCGATGCAGATGCGCTGGCGCTGGCCGCCGGAGAACTCGTGCGGGAAGCGCAGCGCGTGCTCTGGGCCGAGGCCGACGCGCTCCAGCAGCTCGGATACCAGGCGGTCGGCGGCAGCCCCCTCGGCGAGGCCGTGCACCACGATCGGCTCGCGGATCGCGGCTCCCACGGTCTTGCGCGGGTTCAGCGAGCCGTAGGGGTCCTGGAAGATCATCTGCAGCCGCCGGCGCACGCCGCGCAGGCTCGCCTTGTCGAGGGTCATCAGGTCCTGGCCGTCGAGCCGGATCGAGCCGGCGGCCGGCTCGACCAGCCGCAGGATCGAGCGGCCGGTGGTGGACTTCCCACACCCGCTCTCGCCGACCAGGGCCAGGGTCTCGCCGGCGCGCAGCTCGAAGGACACGTTCTCCACGGCGTGGATGTTGCCGACCGGCCGGCCGAGCAGCCCGCCGCGCACCGCGAAGCGCGTGCTGAGGCCGTCGACCTGCAGGATCGCCGCCCCGCGGCGGTCGGGCTCGTCCGCCGGCTCCGGCGCGGTGGTGTCGACGATGCCGAGCTCGCCCTCGCTGCGCTTGAGGTCGACATTCGGGAAGCGCCGGGGCATGGCGTGGCCGCGCAAGCTGCCCAGCTTCGGCACGGCGGTCAGCAGCTGGCGGGTGTAGGGGTGCTCCGGCGAGGCGAACAGCCGGGCGATCGGCGCCTCCTCGACCTTTTTGCCGCGCCACATCACCACAACCCGGTCGGCGATCTCGGCGACCACGCCCATGTCGTGGGTGATGAACATCACCGACATGCCGATCTCGGCCTGCAGCTCGCGGATCAACTCCAGGATCTGCGCCTGGATGGTGACGTCGAGGGCGGTGGTCGGCTCGTCGGCGATCAGCAGCTTCGGCCGGCAGGCGAGCGAGATGGCGATCATCACGCGCTGGCGCATGCCGCCGGAGAAGGTGTGCGGGAACTCGGTGAAGCGGCGTGCGGCGTCGGGGATGCGCACCAGGTCGAACAGCCTGAGCGCCTCGCGGTCGGCGTCGGCGGCGGACATGCCGCGGTGCCGGCGCAGCGCCTCCGACACCTGGAAGCCGACGGTCAGCACCGGGTTCAGGCTGGTCATCGGCTCCTGGAAGATCATGCCGATCTCGCCGCCGCGCACGTCGCGCATGGCCTCTTCGGACAGGTCCGGGAGATTGCGGCCCTCCAGCGCGATGCCACCCTGGATGCGGCCGTTGGCGGTCGGCACCAGCCGCATGATCGACAGTGCGGTCACACTCTTGCCGGAGCCGGACTCGCCGACCACCGCCACGGTCTCGCGTGCGCCGATGTCGAAGGACACGTCGTCGACCACGGTCTTCCACACGCCGCCGACCCGGAATGACGTGGAGAGGTTGGAGACCCTGAGGACCGGAGTTCCCACCGGCGCGCTCACGACTCGCCCCGCAGCTTGGGATCGATGGCGTCGCGCAGGCCGTCGCCGAGCAGGTTGAGGGCGAACACCACCACCAGGATGGCGAGGCTGGGGAACAGCGCCAGCCAGAAGCTGTCGAGGATGTTCTCGAAGCCCTCGCGGATCATGCCGCCCCAGGTCGCGGTCGGCGGCGACACGCCCAGCCCGATGAAGGCGAGCGAGGCCTCGACCCGGATGGCGGTCGCCATCCACAGCGAGCCCATCACCAGGATCTCCGGCAGGATGTTCGGCAGGATGTGGCCGAGCATCAGCCGGAGGTCGGAGTAGCCGAGCGAGCGGCCGGCCTCGACGAACTCGCGCTCCTTCACCACCATGGTTGGCGCCCGGGCGATGCGCGCGAAGGGCGGGATCGCGGTCAGGGCGATGGCGATCACGATGTTGGTGGTCGACGGTCCCAGCATCGCCACCACGATCAGGCCGAGGATCAGCGACGGGAAGGCCAGCAGCACGTCCATGGTCTGCATGATCAGGATGTCGAGGCGGCCGCCGTAATAGCCGGCGATCAGCCCGATCGCCGAGCCGATGACCATGGCGATGGCGATCGCCAGCAGTCCGATCACCAGCGAGATCCGCGCCCCCCAGATCAGCCGCGAGAGGATGTCGCGGCCGTAGAAGTCGGTGCCCATCCAGTACTGTGCCGAGGGCGGCTTCAGGCGGTACAGGATGCTCTGTTGCAGCGGGTCGTAGGGGGCGATCAGCGGAGCGAGGATGGCGACCAGGCAGACCGCCACGAACAGCCCGAGCCCGACCCAGGAGGTCTTGTTGGCGTTGAACGCCGACAGCAGGCCGGACCAGGCGGCGGCGACCGAGGTGCGCCAGTAGGAGCGCGAAAGGTCGCCGGGCAGCGGATGGGTGGGGGCCGGGGTGCTCATTTGTACTTCACCCTCGGGTCGATGAGGCCGTAGGTCAGGTCGGTCAGCAGGTTCACCACCACCACGATCAGGGTGTAGATCACCATCATCCCCTGCAGCATGGTGTAGTCGCGCTGGTTCAGCGCGCCGATGATCAGCTTGCCGAGGCCGGGCCGGTTGAACACGATCTCGGTCAGCACCGAGTTGCCGATCAGGATGCCGAGATACAGGCCGACCACGGTGACCACCGGGATCATCGAGTTGCGCAGGCAGTGCCGCCAGATGATGGTGGCAAACGCGATGCCCTTGGCCTGGGCGGTGCGCACATAGTCCTGGCCCAGCACCTCCAGCATCGAGGAGCGCGACACCCGGGTGATGTAGGCGGCCATGATCAGGCCGAGGTTGATGGCGGGCAAGGCGAGGTCGCGCATGCGCGCCGCCAAGGTGGTGCCCTGGCCGGAGCTGATCACCGGGAACCAGTTCAGCTGGATGGCGAACACCAGCAGCAGCAGCACCGCCGACACGAAGGCCGGGAACGACAGGCCGAGCAGCGAGGCGAGGCGGGTGACGTAGTCGGGCAGCTGGTTGCGCCGCACCGCCGACCACACCCCCAGCGGGATGCCGATGGCTGCCCCCAGCAGCAGCGACACGAAGGTCAGCTCCAGGGTGGCGGGCAGCACCTTGAGGATCTCGGCGATCACCGGCCGCCCGGAGACCATGGAGACGCCCCAGTTGCCGGTCAGCACCCCGGCCATGAACTCGACATACTGCACCGGGATCGGCCGGTCGAGGCCGAGCCGGGCGCGCAGCTGCTCGATGGCGGCCATGCTGGCCTGATCGCCGAGGATCACCATCGCCGGATCGCCCGGCAGGATGCGGACGATGAAGAACACGATGGTGAGCACCGCGAACAGCGTCACGACGGCGAAGCCGAGGCGTCTGATGACGAAGCCGCTCATCCGGTCACCTTGAGTATGTCCATGCCGGTTCGCCCGCCCCCGGGGTCCTTCGTGGCCCGCCGCTGCGCGGCGGGCACCTCAGGACGATAGGGTTATTGGCCGGCCTGCCCCTAGAGAGTGCCTCTGTCGGGGGCCGCAGACCTGCCGCGGCCACCCCCACTCTGTCGCCCTGAGGTGCCCGCCGCGCAGCGGCGGGCCGCGAAGGGCCGGGCGGGGATTTGCCGCCCCCTCATCCCGAGGCCCCCGGCGCAGCCGGGGGCCTCGAAGGGCTTACTTGAACTGCGCCATCTCGGTGACCGGCGGGCTGAGGTTCAGCGAGCCCTTCACCTCGGCGCCGAGGTCGAGATTGGCCTTCCACGCCCACAGCTGCATGTTCTCGTAGATCGGCACCGCGCAGACCTTCTCCATGATCTTCTGCTGCGCGGTCTTCCACAGCGCCAGCTGCTTGGCCGGGTCCGGCTCGATGCGGGCGGCGACGATCTCGGCGTCGGCGACGTCGCAATGCGAGAAGTTGGTCACCGCGGTCGGCTTGCCGACGATCGAGTCGGAGTGGAAGAACTGGGTGAGGTACACGTCGGCGATCGGGAAGCGGGCCGCCGAGTAGTGCACCACCTGGCTCAGGTTCTGGCGGATCTGCGCGTGGAAGGTGGCGTGCTCGACGGTGACGATCTCCAGGTTGATGCCGCCTTCCTTCAGCAGCGCCTGCGTCGCCTCCATGGTCGCGAGCATGCCCGGCAGGGTGGTGTGGATCGCCTTCAGGGTCACGCCGTTCGGGAAGCCGGCCTCCTTCAGCAGCGCCTTCGCCTTGGCCGGGTCATGCGGGTACTGCGGCACGTCCGCGGTGTAGCCGAGATAGCCCTCGGGCACCGGCGAGATCGACGGCCGGGTGACGGCGGCGCCGCGGAACTGCACCATGGCGTCGCGGTTGATCGCGTGCGCCACCGCCTTGCGCACCAGGATGTTGTCGAGCGGCGGGATGGTCATGTTGAGGCTCAGCACCGACATCTCGCCGGGCTCCATCACCACCACCTTGGTGTTCGGCACCTTGGCGATGCGCTCGGCCCAGGTCTGGTCCTGCTTGCCGTACACCATGTCGATCTCGCCCGACTGGAAGGCGAGGTCGCGGCTCGCGTCCGACGGGATGTAGCGGTAGTAGATCTCCTTCAGCTTCGGTGCGCCTCGGAAATAGGCGTCGTTGGCGACCAGCTTGATGTATTGCTGCGGCTGGTACTCGGCGAACATGAACGGCCCGGTGCCGACCGGATTGCGCTCGAACTTCGCCCCCAGGTCCTCGGCCGCGTCCTTACAGACCATGTTGCCGCCGTGATACGGCACCAGCAGGCCGAGCAGGCTGGGGATCGGGTTGGCCAGGACGATCTTCACCTCGTACTTGCCGGTCGCCTCGATGGTCTTCAGCGCGGCGTAGTCCTTGGAGAAGCTCGAGGTCTCCTTGGTGGCGGCGCGCTTCAGCGAGAACACCGCGTCCTCGGCGTCGAACTCGCCATACTTGCCGTGGCAGTCGACACCCTGGCGCAGCTTGAAGCTCCAGGTGAGCCCGTCCGGCGAGGTGGTCCAGCTCTCGGCCAGGTCCGGCTCGATGGCGGCCGGTGTGGCCTGGCCCGGCTTGATGCGCACCAGGCCGTTGTACATCCAGTGCAGCACGCCCTTGTCCGGCGTCGTCGTCGCCAGATGCGGGTCGAGCTTGCCGGCATCAGCGGTGGCGATGCCGACGTTCAAGGTGGTGCCGGCAGCGTGCGCCGTGCCGATCCCGGCAAGCATCACGGCGGCGGTCAAAGTGGTTCGTAGCATCGGTATGCCCCCTGTCGCGGATTGTTCGGATGTTGGTCTTGTTACAGGCATTAGACACGCGGCGGACGGCGGGGGCAACGCTGCGTGGGGTGGGACAGTGGGCGGCGGCGCGGATGTTCCGCGGCCAATCCCCACCCGGCCCTTCGTGGCCCCGCTGCGCGGGGCGCCTCAGGGCGACAGGGAGTGGGGCGGGCCTTCGGGGCTCGCAGGGCGACAGGTGGCGTGTGGCGGCCCTGCAATACCCCTGTCGTCCTGAGGTGCGTGCCGGAGGCGCGCCACGAAGGACAGGGGGCAGGGCGGGCGGCGTGTGGCGGCCCTGCAATACCCCTGTCGTCCTGAGGTGTGCGCCGGAGGCGCGCCACGAAGGACAGGGGGCAGCGCTCCGCCGCCTACCCCGCCGCGAACCGGTCCACCGCGAACGGCGCCAGATCGAAGCCGTGGTTGCGCCCCGCCGCCAGGTCGGCGACCACCTCGCCGATCAGCGGGCACAGCGCGAAGCCGTGGCCGGAGAAGCCGAAGGCGTGGATCAGGCCGGGCACGGTGCGGCTCGGGCCGAGCACCGGCAGGTCGTCGCGGGCGATGCCCTCGATGCCGCACCAGGTGCGCACCACCCGGGCGGTCGCCAGCACCGGGAACAGCCGCACCGCGTTGGCCAGGTTCTGCGTCACCCCGGCGAAGGACAGGTCGCTGTCGCCGGTCGCCAGGTCGGCGCGGCCCTCGAAGCCGCCGCCGATCACCACGGTGCCGTGCTCCGACTGCTTCAGCGACAGCTTGCGGCCATGCGTGCCGATGACCGGCTTCACGAAGGCCGGCACCGGCTCGGTCACCGTCATCTGCAGGGCGACGGCGCGCACCGGCACCGTCTCGCCGGCGGTCGCCGCCAGGCCGGTGCCCCAGGCGCCGGCGGCGTTGACCGCGATGCGGGCGCGCAGCTCGCCGCCGCCGGCCAGTGTCACGACCACGCCGCCGGGCTCGGCCGTCACCGCCTCGGCCGGCGTGTTCTCGCGGATCGCCACGCCAAGGCCGAGGGCGGTGCGGCGGAAGGCGTGCACGGCGCGCAGCGGGTCGGCGAATCCGTCGTCGTCGACCACCAGGGCGCCCAGGCAATGCGGGCCGAGCGACGGCACCCGGGCGTACAGCTCGTCGCGGCCGATCAGCCGCTCATGGCTCCACCCCAGGCCGTGGCTGCGGGCGTGCCGGGCCTCGAGGCCGGCCATGGCCTCCTCGTCCTCGGCGACCCGCACCTGGCTCGATTCGGCATAGCCGCAATGGTCGCCGAACAGCTCCGGCGCGCGGCGCCACCGCTCCAGTGCGGTGCGGGCCAGCCCGATCTCGGCCGGGTGGCGGTTCAGCGAGCGCACGCCGCCGGCGCTGGCGCTGGAGGCGTGGCGGCCGCAGGTTCGCGCCTCGACCAGCGTCACCGACAGGCCGGCGCGGGCGGCGGCGATGGCGGTCGACAGGCCGATCAGGCCGCCGCCGATCACCGCCATATCTGCCCGGTTCGCTGCAATGGTCGCCATCAGCGTTCCTCCGGGTCGCGGGCGTCGTTCGACGCGGCCAATGCGGCGAGTGCGGCCATCGGCACCGGCTTCAGCGGCGGCCGGATGCGCAGCGCCCCGACCAGGGATTCCGCGCGGCCCGTGGCGCGCGCCACCAGCTGCGTGAGCACCGGGCCGCACATCCGGCCCTGGCAGGCGCCCATGCCGCAGCGGGTCGCCGTCTTCACGCGGTTCGGGCCGGCGGCACCGCCGGCGATGGCGGCACGGATCTCGCCGGCGGTGATCTCCTCGCAGCGGCACACCACGGTGTCGTCGGCCAGCCACGCCACCGGGTCGCGCGGCGGGTCGAGGGCGTCGAGGAAGCGCCGCACCGCCCGGGCCGCGGCGCGCCGCTTCAGCGGCTGGGCTGCGCCGGCGCGGAAGCCGGCCGCGTCGAGCCGGCCGATCGCGCGGGCGGCGTCGAGGGCCGCCAGCCGGCCGGCGGCGACGGCGGCAGCCGCCCCCTCGATGCCGGCGCCGTCGCCGGCCACCCACACCCCGGCGCGCGACGAGCGGCCATGCGCGTCGGTCACCGGCGCGAAGCAGCGCGCGGCGTCGCGCCATTCATGGTCGAGGCGCAGCATGCGGGTGACCTGGGTGTTCGGGATCACCCCGTCATGCACCGCCAGCACGGCGCAGGGCAGCACATGCTCGCCGCCGGCGTCGGCGAAGCGCACGGACGTGACCCGATCGGTGCCCTCCGCGGACATGCGCAGCACGCCGCGGTGCAGCGGGATGCCGGAGGCCAGGCGGCGGGCCATCAGCAGGGTGCCGCGCGCCACAATCGCCGGGTCCGCCGCCAGCGCCGCCGGCAGCAGCCGCGCCGCCTCGGTCAGGCTGCGCCCCGGCGGCGTGGTGTCGAGGATGGCGGCGACCCGGCCGCCGGCGACCAGCAGCTGCTCCAGATACAGCAGCAGCAGCGGCCCTTGGCCGGCGAGCACCAGTCCATCATTCGGAACCAGGCCGCCGGTCTTCAGCGCCGCCTGCAGGGCGCCGACGCCGAGCACGCCGGGCAGGGTCCAGCCGGGGAAGGGCAGCGGCCGCTCCATCGCCCCGGTCGCCAGGATCAGCGCCCGCGCGGCGACGCGGCCCACAGCATCGGCGGCGAGCCAGGCGACGGCGGGGGCGTCGCCGTCGAAGGCGACGTCGAACACCGTGGCACCGCGATGCAGCACCACGCCGGCGCCGCGCGCCCCGGCCATCAGCGCGAGGCCGGCGCGGTCGTCGGCGGTGATCGGCCCGCGCCGCTCCAGGCCGCGCCAGACCTGGCCGCCGAGGGCCGGCTGCTCGTCGATCAGCGTCACCGACAGTCCGAGACCGGCGGCGGCCGCCGCCGCCGAAAGCCCGGCCGGGCCGGCGCCGACGACCACGATGTCGGTGGAGTCCATGGACATTCCCGTCACGCCGCACCTGTGGGATTCGGATGTTTCGGAGCAGCGGGTGGGTTCCGGAGCCGGGCGCTCTCGCGCCCCCTCCGGAATGACGAGTTATTTATCTCGTTCGTCATCCCGGAGGAGCCGCGTGAGCGGCTGGCTCCGGGACCCACCAAGCGACGGGCGCCCACCAGCCTGCCAGTCACTCCGCACCTCCCGCGCCCGGCCGCGTGCGCACGGCCATGCCGTCGCGCACCGGCGTCAGGCAGGCCTGCACCTGGGCGCGGCCGTCGACCTCGCACAGGCAGCCGAAGCACACCCCCATCAGGCACCACGGCGCCAGACGGTTGCCCGTCTTGCCGCTGGCCGCGAAGGCGGGGCGGCCGGAGGCCAGCAGGGCGGTCGCCACGGTCTCGCCCTCGACCGCCTGGACCGCCGCGCCGTCGACCTGGATGCTGACGGCGGCGCGGCCGGTGGTGCTGCGCCTGAATGCGCTCATTCCTGATTCTCCTCAGCCATGCCCATCAGCCATGCAGCGTCGCGGCCACGGCGGGGCCTGCCGCCCCGGCATCGGCGAAGCGCGACCGGCGGAAGGCGTCGAGCGGCAGCCGCGGCGGCTCGCCGAGTGCCAGGTCGCGCAGCAGCAATGCCGTCATCGGCGCGATGCCGAAGCCGTGGCCGGAGAAGCCGGCGGCGATCACCAGGCCGTCGACCTCGGGGGCGCGCTCGATCACCGGCAGGGCGTCGGGTGTGACGTCCAGCAGCCCGGCCCAGAGCCGCGCCACCCGCGCCTCGGCAAACACCGGCAGCACCGCGGCGATCCTGTCGATGGTGGCGGCGACGGCGGCGGTGCTCGGGTTCACCACCGGCTGGCCGCCGCCGTCGTCCATGGCGCCGTGCCAGGGGACGCCGCCGCTGGTGACCCGCAACCGGCCGTCGGCCTGCTGCCGCCCGGCCATGTCGGCGTTGGCGACGCCCAGCACCGGCTTCAGCAGCGGCGGCACCGGGTCGGTCTGCAGCACGGTGACCATTGCCACCCGCAGCGGCACGCCGAGGCCGAGCGGTGTGAGCAGGTCGTTGCACTGCACGCCGGCGGCGACGATGCAGCTGCCGCAGGCGATGCGCTGGCGGTCGGTGACCACGCCGGTGACCCGTCCGCCCTTCACCGCGACCGAGCGTGCTGCCTCGCCGAGCCGGAACACCGCACCATGGCGCTCGGCGGCGGCGCGGTAGGCGGCGACGGTGGCCAGCGGGTCGGCGTGGCCGTCGGTGGGGCAGAACGCCGCCGCCAGCACCGTGGGCGCCAGCGCCGGGGCGACGGCGCGGACCTCGGCGTTGTTTGGCAGGAAGCGCAGGTCGAGGCCGGCGCGGCACTGCTCCTCGACCAGGCGGCGGATCACCGGCACCTCGTCCTCGCTGCGGGCCAGCCGCAGGTTGCCGTCCTGGCGGTAGGCGGTGTCGGCGCCGAGCTCGCCGGCCAGGGACGGCCACAGAGCCACCGCCGCGAGCGCCAGCTTCAGCTCGGCCGGGTGCCGTCCCGACTGCCGCACACCGGCCAAGGTCCAGCCCGACGCCATGGCGGCCGGCGCATAGCGCTCGACCACCGTCACCCGGTGGCCGTCGCGCGCCAGATGGTAGGCGGCGGCACAGCCGTTGATGCCGCCGCCGACGATGACGATGTCAGGACTGGCCATACGCACGCCTCGTATCGCTGCCGGCTGGCGGTTGGAGTCCGGGCCGCCGCATCCCACCTTCCCGTATCGCGGCCCGGCGGGCAACACGAGGAAAGACGATGACTCCCAGATACAGGTTACGCGTACTCGGTGCGGCGGCGGCACTCGCGACGACGCTGGCGATCGGCTCTCCGGCTCTCGCTGAGCCCGTCGGCGAGGTCTCCACCGCCTTCAAGTTTCTCGGCGCCAACCACAAGATCGTCGTCGAGGCGTTCGACGACCCGCGGGTCGAGGGCGTGTCCTGCTTCGTGTCGCGGGCCAAGACCGGCGGCATCTCCGGCTCGCTCGGCCTGGCCGAGGACACCTCCGACGCGTCGATCGCCTGCCGGCAGACCGGCCCGGTGGCGTTCAAGGGCGAACTGGAGGAGGGCGAGCGGGTGTTCCGCGAGCGCACCTCGATCCTGTTCAAGACCATGCAGGTGGTCCGGTTCTTCGACGAGAAGCGCAACACCCTGGTGTACCTGGTGTATTCCGACAAGCTGGTGGACGGCTCGCCGAAGAACGCGATCTCGGCGGTGGTGATCCGGCCGTGGCCGGGGACCGGCGACGGCGGGTGAGGGCCGTGGCCGCGCGTTGCGCGGCACCTCAGAGCGTGAGAATGTATCCCAATGGGGCCTGCGTCGCGTCTGTAAGCCCGCCGGCCAGGAGCGGCGGCGAAGGCGATGCGGCGCATCGGCGAGCCGT